>Ga0228535_1001190_pt1 | contig 45895 bp, 41 predicted proteins | sample SJ1metagenome_FD_168457 | JGI IMG/M metagenome (GOLD analysis project Ga0228535, IMG submission 168457) | Enriched culture of PCE-dechlorinating microbial communities from Ithaca, New York, USA - SJ1 | ecosystem: Engineered > Modeled > Simulated communities (microbial... > Unclassified | place... | reverse complement strand
ATCTAAATGGTACAGTGTTTTGCATGAGGACCTGTCTCCTTTCTGGGAGGTATGTGTTTTGTCGCAAAAACATTGTACCAGAAAGGTTTACGGGTCCTCAATTTTCATTTAAGTTTACAAAACGTTGAAAGTAACGGGGAGGACTTTGAATGAATTACAATGATTATATATTGCCTTCTTTTTGGCAGCGGGTCATAAGTGTCTGGTACAGGCATGTCAGGGTGTATAATTCCGATTTTGTCAGCAATGCCTTTCCTCCCTTTTTCGAGCCTTTGATATTCTTAGCCGGCCTGGGGCTGGGGTTGGGAGCGTATATTCAGGAGATGGGAGCGGCAAATTATATGCTGTTTCTGGCGAGCGGTCTTATTGTCACAAGTTCCATGTATACGGCTGCTTTCGAGTGCACTTACGGAACATTTGTCAGGCTTGAATTTGATAAAATTTATGATGGCATGCTGGGGGCGCCCCTCTCGCCCAACGATCTGATTATAGGAGAGGTCCTTTTTGCCGGGACCAAAGGTTTTTTCTTTGCCCTGGCTGTGCTTACAGTCACCTGGCTCGTGGGAATAATCAACTATCCTTTAAGCATCCTGGCCGCCCTGGCCGGATTTTTAGGCGGGATAATGTTTGCCACTTTGTCATTGTTCATCACTTCTTTTGTGAAAAACCTCAACCATTTTAATTTTTATTTCACGGGTTTGCTGTCTCCCATGTTCTTCTTCTCGGGAGTCGTATTCCCTGTGGAGAATTTGCCCGGCGGTTTACAGCGCATTGCCGAAGCAATACCCTTGACCCATGTGGTGAGGATAGCAAGAGCCTTTTGTGTGCCCGGCGGCTTAAAACTTGAGTTGTTCTATGATTTGTCATACTGCCTTATTTTTGTTGCTGTTACCGGATGGTTGGCAATGCGCGGGCTTAAAAAGAGAATGATTGTATGATTGATTACTGCCGCTCCAAAAAAAATGGGTCCAGGGACTATATCCCTGAACCTATAGAGTGGAGGAGATAAGAGGAGTTGTTCAGTAACAAGTATGTCCAGGGTGCAAAATTTATATACATAAAAAATATGTTTTACAAGAAATAATAAATTATTTTTTGGAAGGATTTAAGAGGTGATATGGTTAATTTAACCTAGTAAACAGAATGCAGGTTATAGATAGCATAATCGTGTGCAGCAGAAGGGACGATTGAGATGATTTCCAGCGATACTTTCAAAAGAGGAGCCAAAAACGGGATAGATACTCTTATTGAATTAACAAAAGTAATAGTCCCTGTTTACATGATTGTTACGGTAATAAAGCATACACCTGTTTTTTCTTTTATTGCCGGGGTTTTCTCCCCGGTTATGAAAGTGTTTGGGCTGCCCGGAGAAGCAGCAATAGTACTTGTACTGGGAAACCTCTTGAATATTTATGCAGGTATTGGCGCAATGGCTTCAATAACCCTGACCGCGAAACAGGCAGCCATAATTGCTTTGATGCTGTCCTTTTCGCATAACCTGATTGTAGAAACTGCGGTAAGCAAAAAGGTCGGCGTCAGTATCTTTTTAGTCCTGGCCATAAGGTTGGGATTGGCGGCAGCAACTGGAGTAATTCTGAATTTAGTCTTATGAAACCTGGAAAGCCATCATAAGATTGACTGGCTGGGAGTGAGGTGGCACAACAATGGCCGGGGTGTTCAATATTTTACTGGAAGGACTGACCGGGGGGCTTGTCTCGGTTTTTAAGATAGCCCTTATTGTAATCCCGCTCATGGTGATTATGGAAATTGCAAAGGACCTGCACATTTTGGACAGGATCACAGATATGTGCAGTCCGATTACCGATATCCTGGGAATTTCCAAGACATCTGCCTTTCCTTTGGCAGTCGGACTAGCTTTTGGACTGGCTTATGGGGCCGGGGTAATCATTCAAAGCGCCAAACAAGGAAATATTGATAAAAGGGATTTAATCCTGATGAGTGTGTTTTTAGTTTGCTGCCACGCCGTGATTGAGGATTCTTTGGTTTTTGTCGCGGTTGGTGTAAACGGTCTTTGGCTCTTAACAATACGCACTGTCACAGCGTTTGTTTTGACTGTGGCGGTCTCGAGAATAATAGCAGTAAAACATGAAGAAAACGGCAGCAGCGAATCAGACAATGATACAATGCAATAGGATTCCGTGATTTTCGTCAAAAAAGCGCTTGCAAGGAGGACAAGGAGAAGTGGCGTCAGATATGCAGATAGTTGAGGAATATTGGAAATTAAGAGACAACATGCGCTCCCGGATTTTTGCGCATTTGAACCCTGACCAGTTAAAGGCAGCCGAGACCGGACAAGGTCCCGTGCTGTGCCTGGCGGGGGCGGGTTCGGGCAAGACCACGGCCATGGTCTACCGCATCCTGCATTTATACATTTTTGGGCCTAGTTATGACCCACGGCCCCAGCCGCCGGATGACCTGGGAGAAAAGGACCTGACAGCGATGAGGGAATGGCTGGATGAAAGCCGCAGCGAGGATAATGAGGTTATGCCGCCGCGTCTGGTCGAACTTATCAGGCGCGGCGGGGTACACCCCCGTTCCATTTTAGCGATAACTTTTACCAATAAGGCGGCCGAGGAAATGCAAAACCGGATAGCCCTTTTGCTGAAAGATGCTATGAGGTATATGTGGGTTATGAATTTCCATAAAGCCTGTGTGCGCATCTTGCGCCGGGAAATAACGGCCCTTGGATATACGGGCGATTTTACCATCTATGACGCCCAGGACCAGCTGCAGGTGATCAAAAGGGTATCGGCAGAACTGAACCTGGATGACAAGGATTTCCCGCCCCGGGCCCTTTCCGGCCTGATCAGCCGTTTTAAGAGCGAATTGAAAAGCTCCCGGGAAGCGCGCAAAGAACCCCTGGATTACTGGCAGGAAAAAGGGGTCCGGGTTTATGAGCTCTATCAAAAGTACCTCAAGCAAGGCAATGCTCTTGACTTTGATGATTTGATCATGCTGACGGTGCAGCTTTTTCGAGAAAACACCGATATACTGGAGAAATACCGGGAAAGGTTTCAGTATATCCTGGTCGATGAATACCAGGATACCAACCATGCCCAGTATGTACTGATAGACCTCCTGGCTCACCGTCACCGCAACCTGTTTGTAGTAGGCGATGATGATCAGTCGATATATGCTTTCCGCCAGGCGGATATCCGCAATATCCTGGAATTTGAACGCGATTATCCGGGAGCCCGGGTCATCAAGCTTGAACAGAATTACCGGTCCACCCAAACCATCCTGGAAGCAGCCAACGAAGTGATTAGTCATAATGCGGCCAGGAAACAAAAAAAGCTCTGGACAAAAAATCCACAAGGCGAGCTTCTCCTCCAGTATCGCGCCGAGGATGAACAGGACGAAGCACGTTTCATCAGCGACAGGATCAAGGAACTGGTGGATAAAGGCAGGCGGTACCAGGACTGTGTCGTCCTGATCAGGACGAATGCCCAGTCCCGTGTGATGGAAGAATGGTTTATGAAAAGAGGGATACCGTACAAGATCGTGGGCGGGCAGAAATTCTATGAGCGCAAGGAGATAAAGGATATCCTGGCCTACCTGAAGTTTCTGGTCAACCCCAGTGACAGCGTCAGCATGCAGCGTATCATTAATGTGCCCCGGCGCGGCATCGGCGAGACGACTGTCGGGAAGATAGTCGATCTAAGCAGGATAAATGATATACCTGTATATGAAGCTTTAAGCAGGTATTCTGAGCTGAACCTAGGACCCAAGGCATCCAGGGCGATTGACGGTTTTATCTCACTGGTGGAAAAACTCAGAGAGCATGTTGATGAGATATCAATAACAGCCCTGACAGAAAAGATCCTTATGGAGACCGGTTACAGCGAAGAACTGTTAAGGGAAAACACCATAGAGGCTCAAAGCCGCCTGGAAAACCTCAAGGAGTTCCTGACGGTAACCCAGGACTATGACCGTAAGGCAGAGGAGCCCTCGCTGGGCGACTTTCTAAGCCAGGTGTCGCTGGTAACCGACCTGGATACTTATGAGGACGAAGCTGAAGCTGTAGTAATCATGACCATGCATATGGCCAAAGGTCTGGAATTTCCCCATGTCTTCCTGGCCGGTATGGAAGAAGGGATCTTTCCCCATTCCCGTTCACTCCTGGAGGAATCGGAACTGGAAGAGGAACGCAGGCTTTGTTATGTTGCCATAACGCGGGCCCGGGAGAAGGTCTATCTGATCTATGCCAGGCAGAGGAACCTGTTCGGCCGCAGGAGTTATAACATGCCTTCCCGTTTTCTGGAAGAAATACCTTCTGCTTTATGGGAAGAATATAAAAGTGAGGCCGGATTCTATAAAACCACCTGGTCCGGCGCTCCTTTTGCCGGTCAAAAGGGAACCGCGCCCAAAGAGATTGGCCTGTTCTTGCTGGGGGATAAGGTCGAACACAGCAAATGGGGCCAGGGTGTGGTGGTCGGCGCTAAGGGGAAGGGTGAGGATACCGAACTGCAGGTGGCCTTCCCGGGTCAGGGCATCAAGACCCTGCTGGCCAGGTTTGCCCCGCTGCGCAAGGTAAAATGACGATGACCATGTGGTGAGAGCAAATACTATGGATATAACCTCTGTATACGGGAGGGACATTATGACGTATAAAGAAAAAGAAAAACTGGAACAGATGCAGGAACTGGTGGATAAGCTGAATCGTTATGCTTACGAGTATTATACCTTGGACAATCCCACCATCAGCGACCGGGAGTATGACATCCTGTATGACCGGCTGCGGGCCCTGGAAGAAGAGACCGGAGTAGTCCTGTCCGCTTCACCAACCCAGCGGGTGGGGGACGTTATTTTAACCAGGTTTGAAAAACATATCCATAAGGCTAAACTGTGGAGCCTGGACAAGGTCCAGAACGAAATAGAATTGAAGGCCTGGGAAAAACGGCTGCAGAGAATGATGGAAGACCATAGAAAAGCATCCGGTGAAACCCTTTCACCGCTCTCATATATTGTAACACTTAAGTTTGACGGGCTTACCGTCAACCTGACCTATGAACAGGGTGAGCTGCAGCATGCTGCCACCCGGGGCACGGGAGAGGTGGGGGAAGAGATACTGCCGCAGGTAAAGACCATCAGGTCAATCCCTCACAGGATCAACAGTTCCGCCCTGATGGAGGTTCGCGGTGAAGCCCTGATGACCAAGCAGGCGTTTGCGGAATATAATGCCAGGGCCCAGGCGCCTCTGAAAAATTTGCGCAATGGCGCTGCCGGCGCTTTGCGCAACCTGGATGTCAGGGAAACGGCCAGGAGGAAACTTACAGCCTACTTTTACGAGTTGGGTTACTGGGCCGGGCCTTCTTTTGCTTCCTATGAGGAAATCCTGTCATTCATGGAAGAACAAGGGCTGCCGGTGCACCCTTACCATCCAAAGTGCAGCAGCATAAAAGAGGTTAGCGGGGAGATAGAAAAAATCAGCGCTGCAAGAGATTCCTATGATTTTGAAATAGACGGGCTGGTCATAGCCGTTAATGATATGAGGACCAGGGAGGTCCTGGGTTATACCATTAAGTTCCCAAGATGGGCCGTAGCATTCAAATTTGAGGCCAAAGATGCCGTGACCGGCCTGCAGGCAGTTGAGTGGAACGTGGGCAGGACGGGAAAGGTGACCCCCACGGCGCTGCTGGAGCCCGTGGAAATCGGCGGTGTTACTATCAAGCGCGCAACTCTCAATAACATGGACGATATCAGGAGGAAAAATGTTGAGGTTGGTTCACGTGTATTTGTCCGTCGCGCCAATGATGTTATTCCGGAGATAACCGGGGTGGCTGAAACCTCCCGGGAAGAGACAAGAGAGATCGAAGCCCCCGCATACTGTCCGGCCTGTGGTTCACACCTTATTAAAGACGGTGTTCATCTCTTCTGTGAAAACTCGCTTTCCTGCAAACCCCAGATGGTGAAAAGCATTGTCCATTATGCGAGCCGTGAGGCCATGAATATAGAAGGCTTCAGTGAAAGAACGGCTGAACAGCTTTTCGAAAAACTCGATATCAGGGAAATATCGGATTTATACAACCTGACCGAACAGGACCTCCTGGGACTGGAAAAATTCAAGGAGAAGAAGACGCAAAACCTGTTGGAGGCGATAGAAAAAAGCAAGAGCTGCACTCTTGATTCTTTCATTTATGCCTTGGGCATACCCCATGTGGGGAAGAAAACAGCCCGGGATTTGGCCGACCGCTTTAAATCCCTGGAGGAGCTGCAACAGGCCTCCCGCGAGGAACTGCTGGAGATACCGGACATCGGGGAGATAGTCGCCGACAGTATTACCGGTTTCTTCAGTGACGAGAAAATCAGGGAGAGCGTCAGGAAACTCCTGGCCGCAGGAGTCATGCCCCGTTATCATAAACAAACCGTAAGCGGCAACCCTTTCTATGAGAAGACCGTTGTGGTCACAGGCAGCCTGCGGCAGTACAGCCGCTCGGAGATAGAACAGCTTCTTTCCGATCTGGGCGCAAAGGTATCAGGCAGTGTAAGCAAGAAGACGGATTATGTGATAGTGGGGGAAAACCCCGGTTCCAAGTATGACAAGGCTAAAGCGCTGATTGAGTCTGGTGGTGAGACGGCGCTGCAGTTACTGACGGAGGAAGAGTTCAACAGGATGCTGCAAAAATGATTTTTAAGGGCCAAAGAAAACGGCAGCCCGGTTCAAGGCATTGTGCCTTGGACCATTTTTATTTTTACCTGATCTGTCTATACTCGCTGTTTTTTGTTTTCCAAAAGTCTACCGTATTCAAAAAGGAGGAAAAAAATTTATTAATGTATAATAATGTATAATACAATATTTTAAAATAATTAAAATTAAAATAATTTAAACTGTGAAGGAGTATTAATAAATGAAACAGCGAGTATATCTTGCTTCTAAATTTATAATCCCGACCGCTTCCAAAGAAGTTGTCATCCTGAAGAGTTTTATGAAAAAATCAAGAAAAGCAGCAGTTTTCCCCTTACTCTCATTAAAGCCGGGGCAGGTTATGGTAAGAGTACTATGCTTGGGTTTTATTTTAAAAACTTTGCCCAAAATTATTACTGGTTCAATTTAAGCGGAGAAGACAATGAATTGTATAACTTTATGTATGACCTTGTACACAGTGTGCGGATTAAGCAGCCCGGCTTTGGCGAGGCCGTGCTGAGGATGCTTGATGAGACAGAAAACCTGCATAATACCTGGAAACAGCTCATAAATGTATTTATAAACAGCCTGTGGGAAATCCATGCCGGGCAAAAAGCCGATATTTTTCTTGTAATCGAGGATTTGCATATAATCCAGGATCAAAAACCGGTGGAAGCAATAGGGTATCTTTTTGAAAACCTGCCACCGGGAATACACATAGTCGCGACAACCCGTACCTTCCCCGTTGCTTTTCCCTGGCAGCAGTGGAAAGTAAAGGGCAAGACCCTCGTTATTTCCGAAGAAGACCTGACTTTTAATAAGGACGAAATCCGGCATTTTTTCGCTTTGCGTGCAGGCATTAAACTCAAACCGAGAGAGATTGACATTATTGTGGAGCGGACGGAAGGATGGGTTATTGCCCTGGAAATGTTAAGTGAAGCATTTAGTGTCAATAAAATAGAAAACTGGGGAGATGAGTTCTCAACAAATTCTCAAGAATTTTTTGACTTTTTAGCTTTTGATGTGCTTGACAAACAGGAGAAAGATGTGCGTAATTTCCTGTTAAACTGTTCCATCCTGAACTATATCAACACGGATATCTGCCGCTACCTGCTGGGGCAGGACGGCCCCAAGCTGATGCAGCAGGTAATCAATAAGGGCTTATTTATCCATGATTACGGGAAAGCCAATTACCGCTTTCACAGTCTCTTCAAAGAATTTCTTTATCTTACGGCCAAAAGACTGGAATACCCCCTGCGCGAATTACACTGCCGTGTAGCCCAGTATTTCCTGGAAGGCGAACACTATGAAGAAGCCATCAACCAATTAATTAAAGCGGGTGAATACGGCAGGGCGGCAGCGTTGATAATAAGAATCTCGCCGGAACTTATCAGGGGGGTTCGTTTTAATACCCTGCTTTACTGGCTGCAAAAAATTCCCGAGGAAGTCTACAACCAAAATCCCTGGTTGAACGTCATACAGGGAGATATCAAAAGACTGACCAGTGATTTTCACCAGGCCCTGATAAATTACGATGAGGCGGAAAAACTATACATCAAATCTTCTAACCGTTTTGAAATGAGTGAAGTCCTGCAGAGGAAAGCCCTGGTTTACCTGGATACGGTGCAGCCCAGCCGGGCCGAACCCCTCTTAAAAGAAGCCCTTGCCTTAAAAGAGGGTACGGAAGAGTGGAAAAAAGTAGAACTGCTGGCGTTGATAGCGGAAAATAACCTGAACCGGGGGTTGATTAACGAGGTAAAAAATACGCTGGAAAAAGCGCGCAGGATGAATATTGACCTGCCCGTAAGCCTGCAGGCCCGTCTGCTGCTGCGGACCGGAAGACTGCAGGAAGCGGTGAGCTACCTGGAAAACCAGGAAAGGCAGGGAGTCCAGCGGGAAGGGTTGTCACCCAAAGCACACCGTGAGGTTAGGCTTATCCTTTCGCTGCTTTATTCCCTGACGGGCCAGGACAGTTATACTGCGTTTTCGTTTGCCAAAGAAGGGCTGGAGATAGGGCAGAGAGTTGGTTCTCCATTCACCGAATCCGTAGCGGCGGCCCGTATCGGTCATACATTTCTGGTCAGAGGCAAACTTGAAACGGCTATTTCCTGGTACCAGAAAGCCGTACAGCTTTCGGAAGACGTCAGGGTGCCGCGCGGCAAGGGAGAACCCCTGTGGGGGCTGTGCCTCGCCTACGGACATAAGGGAGAATGGGAAAAGGCGCTGGATTGTGGGGAAGAGGGAAAAAGAATATGCCTGGAAGCGAATGATATCTGGCTGGTCACTTTAATTACGCTTGCGCAGGGGATAGGCTGCTGTATAAACGACGATAATAAGGGAGCGCTGCTGTTTTTCCTGGAAGGAAGGAGCCTGTCCGAACAGTGCCAGGACCCGTTTTTAACAACTGTTTCCCTGATGTGGGAGTCCTTGCTTTACTGGAAAGCTAAAGATACAAAGAAATTTTCAGTTATTGCAGAACAATACTTCGATAATATCAGAAATTATAAATATAACTTCCTGCTGACAAATAAAAACCTGTGGGGACCCCGTGATATGGCTCAGCTCCAGTCGCTCCTGTGGGGATACCATACAGTCTTTGCGGAAAAGGGCACCGTAATGCCGCAGGGCAGTTCATTTCGCCTGAGCCCGCTCTTGAAAGGGGAGAAAATAGATTATCATCCCGGCTATACTTTGTATTTCACTACACTGGGCAATTTTACCGTATACCGGGGGAAAGAAGAAGTTAAAAATGAAGAATGGACCAGGGACAAAGCCAGGAAATTGCTGCAGGTCCTGATAGGTTTTCGGGGTAAATATGTGCGCTTGGAACAACTGGTCGATATGTTATGGATGAACAAGAATGTGGAACAGGGGAAACAGAATTTGAAGGTAACCGTAAATACCCTCCACCGTATCCTCGAACCGGAACGCGAAGGGCATCACCCCTTCTTTGTCGATCGAAACAGCGCCGGATACGGCCTTGTTAATACGGACAGTTTTATCGTGGATGCCGATGAATTTAGCGCGCAGGTGCAAATGGGCTTGAATTATTACCGTAAAGAAAATATTATCCTGGCCCAGGAAGTCCTGGAAAGCGCAGTGGAGATTTACAGGGGAGATTTCCTGCCGGAGATTGAAGACGAGGAGTGGGTGTTGGCGGAAAGAGAATATCTTCGCAAGCTGTTTATGGAAGCGGCTGAGAAGCTGGCTTTGATTTACCTTGAGACACAACAATGGAATAAGTGTGTGGCAATGTGTGAAAGAATTATCAGTTGTGACAGCTGCTGGGAAAACGCGTACGGGATCATGATTACCTGTTACAGCCGGATGAAGGAGAAGATCCGGGCGGTACAGACTTATAAAAGGTGCAAGGAAAACCTGGCCCGCCATTTGTCGGTGAGGCCCTCCCAGGAATTAGTGACACTATTAAAAGAAAGCATCAGCGGTCTGTAAGAAAAGATAAAATAACCAGTATCAATGGTTAAAGAGTGCATGCTGCACTCTTTTTTTCGTCTTTGCCAATCAGTAACCGGTTTGTTACCGTTTTGTAACCCCTTGCGGTTACCCTTAAAATGAGGTAAAAACTCCGGAGTATAAACCTCAATCTTATGAAGGGAGGGGTATTTTTGTTCGGATTACCCACAATAACGGCAATCAGTCTGTTTGTGATTTGGCCTTTATGGTTGTTCCTGACTTTTCTCTGGGGGATCCTGTACAAGGAAGGAAAGGAGGATGAATGGTGGATCCTGTAATTTTAACGGTGTTTGTAATTTATTTTGCCATTGTAATCGCTCTGGGCTTTTATGCTGCCCGGTCCCAGAAAAACATGACGGATTTTATTGTAGCAGGCAGGCAGATGGGACCTTTTCTGGTGGCTTTTTCATCTTGTGCCACGATAGCCAGCGGGTTCTTTTTCGTGGGACTGCCCGGTCTGTGTTATTTGATGGGATACCAGCCCATGATGAGCATCCCCGCTCTCAACGCAATCCTGGCTTACATTATCGTTTATGGCTTGCTGGCCAAGCCCATGCGGTATATCAGTGAAAAACACGGTTCTTTAACCATACCCGACCTCTTTCACACCTTGTATGAGGATAAAAGGGTAAGGTGGTTTTGTTCTCTCATTATCTTAATCGGAATATTCTGTTACATGGTATCGCAGTGGGCGGCCATGGGTCTTCTTTTCCAGACTCTTCTAAACTCCACCTATGCAACTGGTCTGATCGTTGGCGTGATAATAGTAGCCCTCTACTGTACACTGGGCGGGCAGACAGGGAATATTTACAACGACGCCTTTCAGATGGGAGTTATGGTATTCGGCGGCATCCTGGTGGTACTTTTCGGCTTCCAGCATGTCGGCGGCTTTACCCAGATGAACTTGACACTTGCTCAGGCCAAGCCTGAAATGCTGCTTCCCTTTTCGTCCACCTATGGATTATCTTTTTGGAGTTTCATCTCCTTCTTCCTTCTCTACGCGGTAGGTACGGTGGGACAGCCCCAGTTCACAACCCGGTTTTATACGATAAAAAAGGTTGACATGCTGCGCTGGGCCCCGGCCATAGCTGCTACGTGTTATGTTTTCATTACCCTCTTTCTCTTTACGGGTATGATTTACAGGGCCGCAGTTATCCAGGGAACCGCTCCTGCCCTGCAGAACCCGGATTTAGCAGTTTCCCAGTTTCTCGTGACGTTTATGTCGCCGGGAATCGCGGGGATAGTCCTGGCTGCTGCCGTAGCAGCTATTATGTCCACAGTTTCTACGTTTATAGTCGTGGCTGCCGCTACTGTTACCCGTGATATTATTGAGCAGGGTTTTGGCACCAGGCTGACAGATAAGCAGGGGCTTGCCTATTCACGGGTTGCTACGGTCCTTCTTTGTGTAATCACTGTTTTGATTGCTATTAAACCGCCCGACCTGGTAGCGTGGCTGGGCAATGCCGCTTTCGGCTTCTTTGCCGCAGGCCTGGGTCCGGCGTTAGTGGCAGGTGTCCGCTGGCGGAGAGCCAACAAGTATGGCGCTTTAGCCAGCATGATCTTGGGCGGCGGGCTTGCCCTGGCCCTTTATTTCATGAAGACTGCGAAAATGATTGCTCCCAAGCTGGATACAGGCGCTATTGCTTTTCTGGTTTCCATCGGGGTCATGATAGTAATATCACTGCTGACACCTTCTCAACAACGCAGCGCTTTGCCCCGGCCCAAGGAACAAAGAGCGGACAGTCCTGTGACGGTTGCCGATTAAACAAAGCATGGCTGAGTGTCCTGGCTTGGACAGGACACTCAGCATTATCATACCTGATTCAATAACAACAACAATAGACACACTGCCACAAAGCAAAGGAGGCATGAGCAATGGCAAACTGGAAGGAGCAGTACAAGTCCAGGGTAATAAGCCTGGAGGAAGCCTTAAATAAAATCAAAGACGGGGACCAGGTTATCTGCGGTCTGGGAGGGTCCGAGCCGCGCTACATTTTAAGGAACCTTCATACGATCGCCGGCAAAGTTAAAGATGTAACGGTAGTCAACTGCCTGCCCCTCGAGAGCTATGAGTTTTTTATGAATCCCCGGTACAAAGAAAGTTTTTTTGTAGAGGGATGGTATTTCAGCCCGGGTCTTCGCAAGGCTTTCCCGCAGGGCAACATATCCTTTATACCGAACCATCTCCACATGGCAGCCAGGAAAAGACTTTTTCACAGGAAATGCAATGTCTTACTGGGGATTGCCACGCCTCCGGACAGGCACGGTTATATGTCGCTTTCCCTGGGCGTAACTTATGAACGGGAAATAATGAATCAGGCCGACCTGGTAATTCTGCAGGTGAATGAAAAACTGCCCCGCACTTTTGGCGATACGATCATCCATGTTGCCGACGCCCACTATTTTGTGGAGCATACGGAAGACTTGCCTATTCTGCCGGTAGCGGAAAGTGAGGAAAAGGATAAGATAATCGGAAAATTCATAGCCGAACTGGTTGAGGATGGTTCCACCATTCAGCTTGGTATCGGAGGCATACCTAATGCTGCAGCCAAGGAGCTCGCAGGTAAAAAAGACCTGGGTATCCATACGGAAATGTTTGTTGACGCCATGGCAGACCTGTATGAAGCAGGGGCTATAACCGGAAGGAAGAAAACCCTGATGCAGGGGAAAATGGTGGCAACCTTTGTACTGGGGACACAACGTCTCTACAGTTTTGTGGATGAAAATCCCGGGGTCATGTTTATGAATGGCTGCTGGACCAACGATCCCTTTGTCATATGCCAAAACCATAAAATGGTTTCCATTAATACCACCCTGGAAGTTGATTTGACAGGCCAGTGCTGTTCAGAATCGATCGGACACAGGCAGTTTACGGGTCCGGGCGGTCAAATCGATACGGCAACGGGCGCTCAAAAATCACCCGGCGGCAAATCCATCATAGCCCTTCATTCCACAGCAGAAGTGAAGGACCCTGCCACGGGTGAAAAAAAGGCTATCTCAAAAATTGTTCCCAGCCTTACATCAGGTGCAGCGGTAACTCTTTCCCGCAATGACGTCGATTATGTAATAACCGAATACGGGATAGCTTCGTTAAGGGGTACCAGTGTGCGTGAAAGGGTCAAAAGACTGATAGCTGTAAGTCACCCTGATTTTAGGGCCGGGCTGCAGGAAGAAAGCAAAAAATTGATGATTTGGTAGGTGAGAAAGGTGCTGGATGTAAAAGTAGGTATTGTGGACTTTGAAGTATATCTCCCTGAAAATTTTATTGAAGCCGAAGAACTGTCCAAGTTGGTTAACATTCCGGCTCAAGTGATAAAAGACAAACTGGGATTTAAAAGAAAACCTTTGGGCGGCGGTCCGGAGGACCACTGCGTGGCCATGGCGATAAAAGCGGCCAAGCGGCTGTTGGAGAAAACTAATACAGATCCCGATGAGATAGACCTTATCATTTATCCGGGCGAAGAATATAAGGAATACATCTGCTGGACGGGGTCCATTAAAATCCAAAAAGAACTGGAAGCCAATAAATGCTGGGCTTTCGACATTTCCTATCGCTGTGCCGCCACCCCGCTGGCTTTAAAGCTGGCCAAGGAACTGATTATGACTAATGACGACCTTAATACCGTGTTGATTGCGGGAGGAAACACCAACGCCTATCTGATAAACTACAATGACCCGCAGTCCGGTTTTATGTTCGATATGGGACCCAGCGGCCATGCGGCGCTTTTGAAAAGAGATTATGAGAAAAACCTGGTCCTCGGTACCGGGATCCATACTGAGCCGGTTTTTGCCGATGATGTCATTGCTCCTTATTGCGGTACAAAAAACCCGATAACAGTGGACGTGATTGAATCGGGCCTGTGGAATAAAATAGTAGTGACCGACCCGGAACGCATGAAAAAGGACTTGGCCAAACGATCTCTGCCCGCTTTCATCAAGCCTGTGGATATTGCCCTGGAAAAAAGCGGCTTGACCCGGAAAGATATCGACTACCTGGCAGTTATCCACATCAAGCCCAGCGCCCATCAGGCGATTCTCCAGACGCTGGGGTTGAAACCGGAACAGTCAGTATATCTCGATGAATACGGGCATACCGGGCATACCGATCAGTGGCTTTCCCTGCAACTGGGCCTGGAACAGGGTAAAATTAAAGATGGCGACCATGTTGTGTTCTTGGGGGCAGGTACAGGATACGCCTTTACATCTACGGTAATTCGCTGGGGATAAACAAAAAAAGGAGGACTTCCTTATATAAAAGGATAATATTTAGTAATAAGTTTAAAGGGATTTAGGAGGTGGGAATTGGTGAAAACCATCGGAATCAGCAGCAGCTTCAGAAAAGACGGTAATTCGGAGTATTATCTTAAGGAAACGCTCAATTTCCTGGAAAAAGAGGGAATAGAAACAGAATTTGTCAGTTTACGGGGTAAAACAATTTTGCCGTGCCGCGGCTGCTACGGGTGTTTTGAAGCTAAGGAATGCACACAAAACGGAGATGATTTTGCTGAAATATTTGCCAAAATGGAGGAGGCTGACGGTATACTTGTGGCTTCCCCGGTCTACTACAGTTCGGCTACTCCCCAGCTCATGGCGCTTTTGGACAGGGCAGGTTTTTGTTCGCGCGGTAAAAACTCCTTTTTCTCGGGGAAAGTGGGAGCGCCTATAACGGTTGCGCGAAGGGCCGGGCATAACTTTGCTTTTGCCCAGCTTTTGCTCTGGTATTTTATCAATGATATGATCATCCCCGGGTCAATCTACTGGAATGTGTGTGTAGCAGGAGCAGGCGGAGCCAGGAATGCATCGGAGGATACGGAGGGCATCCAGATACTGCAGCATTTTGCCAGGAATATGGCCCATGTGATGAAACAACTGCGCAAGTAGGAACGATTAGATACACGTGAGATTCTTGACTTTTCTTACACATATCCTTTATAATCTGGTAGTATAATATCAGGTTTTAGGCGCCCTTTTTAAAGGGAGAATAGGGAACCGGGTGCAAGCCCCGGACGGGCCCGCCACTGTATAGGGAAGCCGTTACCGGTATGCCACTTCGAAAAAGAGGGAAGGCGGTAATGAGGCGATGAACCTGAGTCAGGAGACCTGCCTAAAATCAGACTAAGCCGGCTGCGCGACCAGCTCGGCCTGGGTGAGAATGATGGAAAGTTCACACCGGTTTGTGGTGTGGACTTTTTATTTTTTTTATTCAGCCAAGGAGGTGAAGAAGAATGAAAGCGGCCGTTTTGGAGAGCACGGGTAATTTAATAATAAGAGAACTCCCAACTCCTCTGTGCCGGGCCGGGGAAGTACTTGTCAAAGTCAATGCCTGCGGCATCTGCCGGACCGATATCAAATGTATGACTGTAGGGCAAAGGGACCTGGTCCTGCCCAGAGTTTTGGGACACGAACTGGCGGGGACAGTGGTTGACACAGGTCCGGGCGTAAGCGATGTCGAGGTCGGCAGCAGAGTACAGGTTTTCCCCGGTATTGCTTGCGGCAGCTGCGAGTATTGCCGGAAAGGATATGAAAACCTCTGCCCCCAGCTTCAAATCATCGGGTTTAATTATGACGGGGGATTTCAGGAATACATCCTGATACCTGAGAAAGGAGTGAAAAACGGGGTATTGAACCCTTTCCCGACCGCTATCACTTTCAGGGAGGCGGCTGTTGTCGAACCTTTAGCCTGCAGTATCAACATGCAGGATGCGGTACGACTTACCGCTATGGATACCCTCCTTGTTTTCGGGGCCGGCCGGCTGGGCTTGCTAAATCTGAAACTGGCAAGGACCAGGGGAGTGGAAAAGATAATAGTTATTGAGACCAATGAAATCAGGGAAAAACAGGCAATAAAGTACGGCTTCAATTATGTCATAAACCCCCTGAAGACTGATGCGACAGCCCAAATCAGGGAAATTACAGAGGGAAGGGGCGTCGATGTGGTCATAACCTGCTGCCCGGACCCCACAGCCATGGATCAGGGGTTTGAGATGCTGGCCAAAAAGGGGAGATTCGGATTTTTCAGCGGCTTGCTCATGCAGGAAAATACCAGGATAGATTTTAACAAGGTCCATTACAGGGAACTGGAGGTTATAGGAGCATATGGCTGCAGCAGGAGTCATAATAAACGGGCCCTGGAATACATAACAGGCCAAAGAGTCATGGTAAACGACCTTATTACGCGGATAATCGGTATTCAGGAGATAAAAAAGGGTATGGAACTGTTTGCGTCATCTCCGGAGGAATTGATAATAGTTGTGGAATATCCTGACTAAAAACATGTCAAAAAACAACTAACTGGAGGAATGTCAAAATGGAAAAAGTCACAATGAAAGAATTCGGTCATGTAATCACGAAGCTGCTTAACAGGGAGAATCTCAGCAGGGATGAGGCCAGAAATATGTTTTTGCAAGTTATGTCCGATGAACAGACACAGATGCAGCAGGGGGCGTTTCTGGCTGCTATCACTGCAAAAGGGGAAACGGTGGATGAAATTGCAGGCAGTTGGGACGCCATTTACAACCTGGATACCGTCAAAGTGCAGCCGGAGGTGGGGGAGCCCCTCGTCGATAACTGTGGGACGGGCATGGACTCTTTTAAAACATTTAACGTCAGTACCGCTGCTTCAATCGTGGCGGCTGCCGCCGGTGTGAAAATGGCCAAGCATGGCGCCAGGGCCCTCAGTTCGGTCTGCGGGACCATTGATATCCTGGAAGAACTGGGTGTAGATGTGGAATGTGATGTGGAAATTGTGAAAAAGAGCATTGAAAAGGCAGGGATCGGCATATTCAACGGGATGAGCCCCAAAGTCCACCCTTGGGCGCTGGGCCGGATCCTATCCCAGATCTCTTTCGGGACAGTGTTGAATATTGCCGCTTCCCTGGCTAACCCAGCGCTGCCCCGCTATGGAGTAAGGGGTGTATATTCAAAAAATTTGCTTGATCCGGTGCCCCGGATTATGAAGGAAATAGGATATAAGAAAGCGCTGGTGGTACATGGCACAGTTGACGCAGAAGGCGGGCCGGGTATGGACGAAGCCTCTGTCGTTGACAGGACGTATGTCGCCGAACTGAAAGAAGACGGTAATATCGAACACTACTCCTTCCTGCCGGAGGATCTGGGGATAAAAAGGGGTGAACGGGAGGAAATCAAGCCTTTGCAAGACAGGAAAGAGGAAGCGAAAAGACTGCTCAATATCTTAAAAGGTGGCGATACCAGCGCCAGGCTGGATATGGTCTGCCTGAACTCCGGGCTGGTCCTGTACCTGACGGGCAAGGCGCTTTCTTTAAAAGAGGGTCATGAACAATCCAGGAATCTGATTTTCAGCGGTCAGGCCTTCAGGAAACTGGAACAGTGGGTCAAAGAGCAAAACACAGATCCTGCGGCCGGGTTTTACAAACTGGAAAGATTAATGCAGTAGACCAACGGACAGGAGAGATACAGTCATGATGCTGCTTGTCGTCAAGACCAATGAAGGCTATGTCAGATACAAGTCTTCAGATGATATCCAGGTTGTAAGACTGGATAAAGCCAGTGTGTTTCCTGAAGCAGGAAGAAGTGTCATCAAAGACATGGCCATTAATGTAAATAGAAAAGGGTTTACCGGGGTAAGAGTAGCCAGGCTCGATCTGACGGAAACTGATTTTTTCCTGAAGGAAGAGGACCTGCTTTCTTAAAACACCAGGAAAACGGGATACAGAAGATATGTATCCTTTTTTTTATATCCCGTTGTCATATCCCGTTTTTAAGTTGTAAGCAAGCCTTAAGATTTGATATAATGCAAGATATGGCAGAAAGTTGAAGGATGGTGAATGTACTGTGAGGATAACGGCAAACGATGTGGAACATGTGGCTAAGCTGAGCCGCCTCTACCTGTCGGAAGAGGAAAAAGAAAATTACACTCAAACATTGAACTCTATTCTTGAATATATGGAAATTTTAAACCGGGTTGATACCTGCGAGGTGGAACCTACGGCCCATGTCCTTCCCTTAAAGAACGTTTTCCGGGAAGACAAGCTTCACAAATGCCTGGACCGTGAACTGGCCTTGGCCAATGCTCCGGAAGAAGAGGACGGCTGTTTTAAGGTGCCAAGGATTATCTAGGATATGCATGAAAGAAGAGAGGGGGAAATCAACTTGTCTTTAACAGGACTGACCGCTCATGAACTTTGTGAGCTGTTGCGGAACAGAGAAATCAGCAGCGTGGAACTGACCCGGGCTCACCTTGAACGCATCAACACGCTTGAAGATAAGATCAGGGCATTTGTAACCGTAACTGCAGACCTGGCCTTAAGCCAGGCCAAGGAAACAGATGCGAAAAGACTGCGGGGGGAGGAGCTGCCGCCCCTGGCAGGTATTCCCGTAGCTTTGAAAGACAACATGTGCACTAAAGGAATCAAGACTACCTGCGGTTCCAAGATACTGTACAATTTTATCCCGCCATACGACGCCGCGGTAGCGGAAAAACTAAATGAAGCGGGAGCCATTCTGGTGGGAAAATGCAACATGGATGAGTATGCGATGGGTTCATCCACCGAAAACTCGGGATTCTATCCGACCAGGAACCCCTATGACTTCAATGCGGTTCCCGGAGGGTCCAGCGGCGGTTCGGCGGCTGCGGTGGCAGCAGGAGAAAGCGTTATTGCCTTAGGTTCAGATACGGGCGGCTCCATCCGCCAGCCGGCAGCTTTTTGCGGTGTGATAGGATTGAAGCCTACCTACGGCGCCGTCTCCCGCTATGGTCTGGTAGCGTATGCTTCCTCTCTTGACCAGATCGGCCCCTTCTCTAAGGACGTCACTGACTGCGCTCTGGCGCTGAATGTTATTGCCGGGCATGACCCCAAGGATTCTACTTCAGCGCCCGTTGATGTGCCCGATTATACCAAATTTCTGGTTAATGACATAAAAGGAATGAAAATCGGGATGCCCAGGGAATACACGGGACAAGGAATAGACCCCGAAGTAAACGTTTGCCTCAGACAGGCCGCAGCCAGGCTGGAAGAACTGGGCGCGGTGTGCGAAGAAGTATCCCTGCCTCATACTGAATACGCCCTGCCTGCCTATTACATCATCGCCCCGGCGGAGGCCAGTTCCAACCTGGCCCGCTATGACGGGGTCCAGTACGGCTTGAGGGTGGAAGGCGATGATATCATCTCCATGTACAGCAAGACCCGCAGCCAGGGCTTTGGTGAAGAAGTGAAAAGAAGGATCATGCTGGGGACGTACGCCTTAAGTTCCGGATATTATGATGCCTATTACCTTAAAGCCCTCAAAGTACGCACCCTGGTCAAACAGGATTTTGACAAAGCCTTTGAAAAATATGACTGCCTGCTTACTCCCACTACACCCAGCGTGGCTTTCAATTTCGGAGATAAGATAAACGACCCGCTGGCCATGTATTTATCCGATGTCTGTACGATTCCCGTAAACCTGGCCGGGATCCCGGCCATGTCCATGCCGTTTGGCATGGTTAAAGGACGTCCTGTCGGCATCCAGCTGATAGGCCGGGCCTTTGATGAGGGGACGCTTCTAAGAGTCGGCTATGCCCTGGAACAGAACTCCGATCTTACCAGACCGCGGCCTGAGCTGAAAGGGGTGATGTAAGGATGGGGGTACAGTATGAAACCGTAATCGGTTTGGAAGTCCATGCCGAACTAAAGACTAACACCAAAATATTCTGTTCCTGTCCCACTGAGTTCGGCGGGGAAGCCAACACCCACGTCTGTCCCGTCTGCCTGGGACTGCCGGGTGTCCTGCCCGTCCTGAACAAAAGGGTCCTGGAATTTGCCGTTCGGGCGGGATTGGCCTTGAACTGCGAGATAGCCTCATTCAGCAAGTTTGACCGGAAGAATTACTTTTACCCTGATCTGCCCAAAGCCTACCAGATTTCGCAGTACGACCTGCCCATCTGCAAGAAAGGGTATCTGGATATAATGGTTGATGGGACCAGCAAAACAATAGGGGTTACCCGGGTGCATATGGAGGAGGATGCGGGCAAGCTGCTGCACGGCGGAAGCACTATTACCGCGTCCCATTATTCCCTGGTCGACTATAACCGGACCGGGGTGCCCCTCATCGAAATTGTATCCGAACCCGACATGAGATCGGCGGACGAAGCCAGGGCTTACATGGAAAAGCTGAAAGCCATCCTGGAATACATCGATGTTTCCGACGTCAAGATGGAACAGGGGTCTTTACGGTGTGACGCCAATATCTCTTTAAGGCCTGCCGGGTCCGAAAAACTTGGCACTAAAACTGAAATCAAGAATATGAACTCTTTCAGGTCACTGCAGAGGGCCATCGAATACGAGGTCAAGAGGCAGAAAGAAATCCTGGAGGAAGGCGGGACCATCATCCAGGAAACCCGTTCCTGGGACGAGGAGAAAGGTATTACCGTATCCATGCGCAGCAAGGAAGAAGCTCATGACTACCGCTACTTCCCCGACCCTGATCTGGTGCCTGTCATCATAGACCCACAATGGGTAAGCGAGATAAGAGATTCCCTGCCTGAGCTGCCGGACGCCCGCAGAGAGCGGCTGGTCAATGAGATGGGACTTTCGGGATATGATGCCGGCATCATTACGGGGAGCAGAGCCCTGGCAGATTACTTTGACCAGGTGGCGGCTCAATACAATGAACCTAAAACAGTAGCCAACTGGCTGATGGGAGAGTTCCTGCGGCTTTTGAACGCCGGCAGCATGGAGATAAAGGACAGCAAAATAGCACCCGCTAACTTTGCCGCCCTGTTGAAACTTCAGGCTGACGGTACTATCAGCGGGAAAATGGCCAAGGCCGTCTTTGAAGAAATGTTTGAGACGGGCAAGGACCCGGAAGCTATCGTTAGGGAAAAGGGCATGGTCCAGATATCCGATGAGGATTCCCTTGCTTTCATCATTGAAAAGGTAATTGCATCGAATCAGGGTTCTGTGCAGGATTACCGGGCAGGTAAAGAAAAGGCCATTGGTTTTTTAGTCGGACAGGTGATGAAAGAGACCAAAGGCCAGGCCAACCCGGGAGTAGTGAATAAATTGCTCAAACAAAAACTGGACACCTAAACTGCGAAGGTATTAAGTAAATGTAATTAGAAAACAATAAGCAGCAGTGCTTAAAACAGTATTTAACGGAACAATAGTACTGGGTAAAACAGAGGGCTGAAAAGCCCTCTGTTTATATCCAATATACACCATATAAGGAAATTGTAACCATATTGTAACCACGATGAATTATTATAAAAGAATAAATATTAAAACAGTTCAGACAGGAGGTGGTATCTGATTAGCAGAATTAAATTGTCTCCTGACTAAGAGAGTAAAAAGGAGGTTAATAAAATGAGAAACAAGTGGACAACCCTGTTGGTATGTATGGTCCTGATTTCACTCCTCCTGCCGCCCGCTGTTTTTGCTCATACGGTTTCCGCTATCTGGGGAACGGCCAGCGAGGGGAACGGGCTCATACTCAACACGCCCTGCGCTCTTGCGCGTGATTCCGGTCAAAATATCTACATTGCCGATATGTCCAACCACCGTGTTGTAAAAATTGATGCCAACGGCAATGTGCTGAGGAAATTTGGGACCCTGGGTTCCGGAAATGGCCAGTTCAATACACCTTTCGGGGTCGCTGTCGATCTTCAGGGAAATATCCTTGTAGCCGATACGGCTAATTACCGGGTTCAGAAGTTTGATTCCAATTTCAATTTTATTATGGCCTTTGGGTCTAAAGGATCCGGAAACGGACAATTTGAGCTGGCCAGGGAAATCGGCATTGACAGTAACAACCGCTACCATGTCTGTGATGAATTCAATGACCGGATCCAGGTCTTTGACCAGGATGGGGACTACCTTTATACTTATGGTTCCACGGGGACAGGCAACGGCCAATTCCGCCTGCCCCAGGGCATCGCTGTCAAGAGGAGCGTAGGCAATGACCGTGTATATATCTGTGACACCTATAATAACAGGGTCCAGGTTTTGGATGTCAACGGCAGCTACATCACTCAAATCGGGACCGGACAAGAGGGGGACGCAAGCAATAAGTTCTTTCATCCCCGGGGTGTCAACATTGATACCAATGGCGATGTTTATATTGCCGACACGTATAACCACAAAATCAAAAAATACAACAGCAACCATGTTTACCAGTATTCCACGAGCATTGGCATTACAAGGCTTGAGCCCTGCTACCCCTGTCAGGTCATACCCCAGGGTGACGGGGTGCACTTCTTTGTCTCCGATACCGGGAACAGCCAGATCATCAAGTACCATGGTTATTCAACATACGCATCTGTAGATGCCCATATCGGCGCAGACAGGAAGGCCAGCGGGGTCTTTTCCGAGTGTGTGGGGGCAGCGGTCGACAGCGCCGGCAATGTCTATATTTCCGACACCTTTAACCACCGTATCCAGAAATTCAGCCCGGGCGGGACTGTCCTCGATAAATGGGGGGCCTTTGACGGAGGAGGCGGGCCGGAGGCTTACGGCAATTATTACTGGCAGTTTTGCGTGCCCAAGCAGGTCTGGTATGATGCAAGGTATGATGATATTTTGATCGCGGACACCGGCAACAACCGGATACAGGTATTCCAGCCTAACGGGACATGGTCTTTAAACTTCGGATATTTTAACCTTTCTCTGCCCATGGGGGTATGCACAACAAGCGACGGTTACATCTATGTGGCCGACACGGGACATAACAGGATTGTAAAATTCAATTCCCTTGGTTACTACCAGTCCAGTTGGGGCACAGAGGGCATGGGCAACGGCCAGTTCAGGCAGCCCTGCTTCATAGCCGCCGACAGCAATGACAACATTTATGTGGTGGACAGGATTAACAACAGGGTCCAGAAGTTCAATAAAAACGGTAACTTCATTACCAAGTGGGGCACCAACGGGGGAGTCCCCCTGGAAGACCCCCTGGAAAACTGGGGCAATGGCGACGGCGACCTCTTTCTGCCTGTGGGTATTGCCATCGATAGCAGTGATAACGTCTGGGTGGCCGATTCATCCAACAACAGGATACAGAAGTTTTCCTCCAATGGCGCCTTCATTGAAAAGATAGGCGCCTTCAGCGGGACTTCAGGGAATTTCTTTTCTCCCCAGGGCATCGCCTGTGGAGCAAACGGCGAACTATACGTTGTTGACGCTCTTCTTAACAGAACAACTAAATTTGTACCGTGATGTCCACAATAGATACGAAAATTAAAAATATGGCATAATTTTTCCCCGGTGTAATATATAGGGCTTAGGGAAGCCCTATTTTTGTTGTTTTAGGGTAAAGCTCAACAGAAAAAAGAAAGGGGTGAACAAAGAATGGATAAGCAACAAAACTATAACAATCCCAGCGAAAACGAGCATGTACAAAGGTGGTGCGCGCTGCCTGACCCGTACCCCGAGCCCAAAGTGGAAGGGCCAAGTTTTTATTACGCTTCTCTTCTTTTGGATGACTATGCGGGTTCTGTAAGTGAAATGACAGCCATTAACCAGTACTTTTATCACTATCTTACTTTTAATTACAAAGAAATAGAAGAGCTGGCCGAACTTCAGGAGTGCATCTCCATTATCGAGATGTATCACCTGGAATTGTTGGGAAAGACGATATCCTTACTGGGTGTCGCTCCGGAGTACTTCGTTATTGATATGGGAACAAGGGTTTACTGGAACGCCTCCTATGTCTATTACGGAAAAGACCTTTGCGACCGGCTGGCAGCCGATATCAAAGCCGAACAGCAGGCTATCCTCAAGTACAGGGAGCACCAGGCCTTGATCCGTGACCCCAATATCCAGGGACTGTTGGAAAGGATAATTAAAGATGAGGAGCATCATCTCAGGCTGTTTTGCCAGGCCTATGAAAAATATTGTCCTCAGAGTCATAAACCTTTTTAGGTTATAAAAAAGGAATGAGTTGTGTATATAACAGGGCTCATTCCTTTTACATTACATAGAAGTCTTTGTCAGGGTGTTTGAGATTGCAATCTTTGTTGTGCTGCTCTTTTTTTGTTTTTCCAGGTACATCATGTTATCTGCATCTTTAAAAAGCTCAAATATATTTATGTTTTTATCGCTGCCGTAAGCAAAACCCACAGACATATAAACAGGCAGGTCCGGTCTTTTCATGTTATGGTCTGCCAGGAACTGGCGAAGACGTGAGCAGGACATCATTAAGGTTTCTTTTTTACAGTTTTTAAGGATAATTGCAAATTCATCCCCGCCAATCCGGGCGGTAATATCATTTTCTCTGAAGGATTTCTTAATCATATATCCGGCTTCTTTAATCACGGCGTCGCCAAAACTATGTCCTAAGGTATCATTGATCAGCTTTAATCCGTCAATATCACATACGATAATACCGATTGATTTAAGGTGTTTGTTATGACAGTTCTGTAAATGCTCTTCAAAATAGAACCTGTTGCCGAGTCCTGTGAGGTAATCATGATAGCTGAGATACTCGAGACGCTTTTCCAGGTTCTTGTTTTCCGTAATATCGCGGGCTATACACTCATAGCCGACTACTTTCCCGCTGTCATTATAAATAGGCGTATTTCGCTGTTCGATCCATACCATATTATTGTTTTTATGAAAAAACCTGAATGCAATATTAACCGGCAGTTTATTAGACGGTCCTTTCATAGGATCAAATTGAGAAACATCTTCCGGGTGCACTCTTTTATAAATTTGGTTGAGCTTAGAATAATATTCTTCGGGCGTATACCCGGTAATGGTTTTTGCAGCAGGGCTTATATATTCAACTCTTAACCTGGGTTTAAAAAAGATGCGATAGATAACGTCCTGGGCATTTTCCGCCAAAAGCCTGAATTTACTTTCACTTATCGCCAATTCTTTTCTGGTTTTAAGGAAAAATGTAATCAGCAGGCAAATCACGACCAGGGCGCCGCAAACGGATAAAAGATAATACAGCCAGGGTATAAACCAGTCAATATCCCTGCAAAACGGGTAAATACAAAAGACAACACCCCAGGAAATAAAGACGCCGCCTGTGACGGCATTCCCCAACCCGTTTAAAACTTTATTCTTGATAAACAATATTCCGCTCCTAAACAGGGTGATGCCTACAAAAATGTTGGCAGGGGAACTGATCAAATTAGAAGTGGAATTAAATAAAACCATACTGATACTGAGTATGATAAAAAGCGAGAAGACATAAAAAAACCTTTTTGTTAACGGCATTTTGAAAAACTGATAAGCCCCCCAGATCATAAATAACCCTGAGAGCATCACTACCGCCTGATCAATAATTTTAATATAGAGAGGCAAGGAGCTGTAATCCAGTCCCAATGAAACGAAGATAAAATCAAAACTTAATTTAAATATTAATAATGAACCGGCTAAACACCAGAGCGCCAGGTAGCGTTCCCGGTAAAGAACATATAAATATATGTATACCAGGTACAGGATAAAACAATATGTAAAAACAACAAACATAAAATAATTATCCATACAAAACATCCTTATAAAAAATACAGGATAATTTACTTATATTTTCTACAAATTAATTAAATATCCTTCACTTGAATCTATGAAGTTTCCTGGTTATGCTAAAAGAGATAAAGGAAAGGAAGAACAGCATGGAAATAAAGGATATCAACAACAGACCGCGTTGGTCAGTATTTGAAGCAGTGCTTGTTATTGCTGGCGTTTTCGCTGTCAGGCTGGTTGTGCCCTTCTCTGAAATGGTTTGGTTAAAAGAATTGAGCCGGGCCTTGAGTCCCCAAAGCCCTCAGTTAGGGGCCGCGTTTATAGGCGCCCTTGTTCAAGCCGCTTTGATCCTGGCGCCGATCTTTTATTTTGTTAAAATTAAATATAACCTTTCCTGGAGTGAAGCAGGCTTAAAAAGAGGCGCCATCCGGGAATGGCTTTGGAAGGGGATTAAACAGGGCCTGGTGTTATTTGCTGTTGTTACGGTTGTAAGCATAGTTATTACTGTCATCTATCCTGTGAATATAAAACCTCAGGCTATTGCCAAAGTACTCGGCTCAGCCCGGGACTGGCAGGGAGTCATGCTCTCATTCCTGGTCGCTTCGTTCATTGGTCCTGTCAGCGAAGAATTATATTTTCGGGGCTTTCTTTACCCTGCCTTACGAAAAATTACCGGAAGGATACCGGCCTTGCTGCTGTCCGGTTCTTTTTTCGGACTGCTCCACCTCGACCCGGTGAGGTTTATACCTATCACACTGGGCGGTATCTGGCTTACTCTCCTTTATGAGAAAACGGGCTCCTTATATACACCGATCATAGCTCACTCAACCTGGAATACGCTGATGACGGTGCTGTTAATTCTTGCAGGCCCTTATACTACTGCCGGTTAATGAAAGAAGCCAATAAGGCCAACATAACATAACAATAATTGGAATATGATAGTAACATTAATACCAATAATGGTGGTATGTGAGGGGCTGCTTATGCTTAAAAACAAATGGAACCTGGCAGATGTGGCTGCTGTTTTTGTTTTAAGGGTAATCATCGGCGCAATCATGGGACGTATAATTCTGCCGTTCGTGGGCGTTACAGATTATCTCAGCCTGCAGGTGACGGACAGCGTTATTTTAATAGTACTGGCTGCGGTTTTTTTACAATGGAGACACAGCAGTATCCGTCATATGTTCCGCAGGGGGAGGTTCAAGCCCAGGGCATTGTTCGGCTGGGGCATGGGAGCCGGCTTTTTTCTGCTCTTTTTGGGAAACTGGAGCGAGAACTGGGTAATGAACAAACTCCTGATCGACCTGGGCCCCCACCCCCTGGCAAAGCTTGCCCTGCAGGCCGACCGGGCCGGACAGTTCGTGCTGCCCTTCGTGATAGGAGGATTTCTGGTCCCGGCAGCGGAGGAGGTCTTTTACAGGGGTTTTCTTTTTCCGCCCCTTGCGGAAGAAACCGGTCCACGACTCGCCATTATCCTGGCAGGGCTGATTTTTGCCCTGGCCCATTTTGACCAGTCCTGGTTTTTCGAAATCTTTTTGGTAGGTATTATCCTGACCAGTTTATACCGATTATTTGATTCTTTATGGCCATGCCTGGGCGCGCATATTGTTTTGAATGCAGGCCGCCTGATCATGATTTATTTGGCGGTATAACAAGGGATATATATTTTCATGTAGAATTAAAGTTAAAGAGGACAAGCCTTATGATTTTACATGAGGGGTTGGAGCGTTTGGTTTGGATCAAACGGTTATTCTTTCTCTTGTTTATCGGGGTTATGAGTTTTTTCATAGCGCTGAATATTTTTACCGGGTTGAAAATAAAGGGATACAATTATATCTTTCGCGCCACCAAGCCGTATGACCTGGTTATCAAGCATGCCATGATACTGGATGGAACAGGAGAAAATGAAGCTTTTCGGGGGGATATCGGAATCAGGGACGGATATATTGTGGGGGTGGGCTATATTAATGCCAAAGACTCCCCGGTCTTTGACGGGGGCGGGCTGACTTTTATCCCTGCTCCTGTTCGGGTTGAAAAATGTGAGGGGGTGTTGGAGCACCTTCTAAGCACAAGTTATCCCCGTTACCCCGCGCATGAAATATTTCTTCTGGATCCTCCATACGAGGGTTTGAGCTTAGCCCAGGCCGCCCGGGCTAAAGGAGTGACGCCGGAAGAAATGTTTAAGTATTTGAATGTATCACCAAACGCTTACTCAGCCAAAGTTTTATTGGCCCCGCTTCAAATCCGGGAGGATGATGATTCAGGCGTCAAGGAAATGCTGGCCCGGCTCACTATGTATAGGGCGGGGATTATGGGAAGGAAGGATTTGGGCTGTATCCGGGATGGCTTCAGAGCCGATATGTACGTTTTTAAGACGATGGATTATTCCGAGGAAAGATTAAGAGACCTCTTTTCCAAGGGAGACCTGCCTGCACCGGTTTACCGGATTGAACGGGGCAAATTCGCAGCTAATCAATAAACACCTCATCCTCGCAGGTTAACAGAGAGGATAAAAGGTCCTGTTCCTGAACGTTCGGGTCAAGAAAACAGCGCCGTCCATTCAGGCAAAACTGTGGTGAAAACTCGTGGAAATACGGGAGCGATACACTGCAAGCTAAGATCATCAACCGATCAGCTTTGATCGAGTAGACGATTTGGTGGTTAACTGTGATTTCCGGGGTCCCGGTTGATGCAAGGAAATTAATGCCCTGTCTCAGTTGATAAAAATACTGGACGGGGTGTTTTTCACCGCGGGTAAAAATAAGGAATTTGGCAGTTGTATTTTTACAGTCCCGGCTGGTACTGAATTCTCCGAGGGGCACATTAATGTTGCGGCAGGCCGGCACCGGTTTTCCGGTAATCGGGTCGGGCAAGAAATGATAGCGAATTTCGCCAAATCCAACAAAGCAGGGCCTTTCCTCCTCGAATATTACCAGGTAATAAAAAAAGTCGTCAAATGAGAGTTCTTCTTTCAGGTAAACCCTGACTGTTTGTTCGTCATCTTTTTCAGATTGCAGGTGGAGCGTCAGCCGCGCCTGTTTCAAAACAGATTTGACGGAAAGATTGATGAAGTGTGAAAGATATGAGATACTCCGCAGTTTCACCGGGGAAGGGATGATGCTGTCTAAAAGCGGGTTTTCCAGATCGATAGTATTGCGCAAAAGCCGCCGGAAGAAAAAAGAAGCATAAATACCAATGAACAGCGGCAAAAGCTGGATAATCACAAAAGGTGAAAAGGGTGGTTGGTAGTGCATTAAAAATGACACTGACCAGAGGAGCAGTACTAAAAAGATATTGAAATCGATATAACGAAGGATCAAAAACCTCGGTTTTTGTGGAAAGATATAATTCATCTGGTATTTCTCGATCAGGCTGTACATCTGGCCGGTGAGGTTAATATCACTGCGGTAGGAAAGGTTTATGAACTCCTCAAGGATATCCTGCAGGCGGCCGAGGCGTCTTTGTACAATCAGGGATATGAAGATACCTACTGAGCCCAGCAAGGTCAAAAGTCCGCCTGCAATGGATAGTATCATGAAGGTATAGAGAGTAGTCCTTATCATGTTTCCGCTCCATTACACTTTGTAAGTCTTATTTCTTTTTAATTAATGCTATTTAGGGACGGTTTTACCGGTGTTTGGTCCTTTTTCAGAATGTTTCCAGGTTAAAACGGTGGTTTCTGGCGATGTCGGCCAGTTCCGGGAAGCCTTCCTCGCGAGCCCAGACTTCCATGTTATGGAGAAAGTGCTGCACTGAACTGGTATGCAGTCCTTTCTGGGCGGCGCATTTACCCATGGCAGATACTTTTTTGAGAAACACTTCGCAGCTGTCAGTTAGCTTGTTTTCGATAAGATACCTGCTGACCGTATCAAAATACTGGCTTAAACATTCCCAGAACAAATCGGTATAGGGGTAATGTTCCAGCAGGCTGTAAAGGTAGAGCTGGCAGATGCAGTCGAGGTAACAGCGGGTGCAGGCGGTCTCGTTTTCTTTTTGCACACGGACCAGGTAGGATTTGAGAAGTTCATTCACTCCCAGACGGGTCAGTTCGAAAGGGCCTTTTGTCATGGTCTCCAGAATCAGACCGAGCGCTCTGATTAGGGGATCGGATAAAGGCCGCTGTTTAGCGGCGTTTTGCAGGACCTCTTTATTTACTTCCTTAGTGACAGAAAGGTCGAGATAGCGGGGATTATCCAGGCAAAGAGGCTGGTCCAGGAATTTTTGCAGTTTTTCTACGTAAAGAGCGGTATCGTATTCCAAATTAATCACCACTCATTAGTTTCCCTCAAGAAGTGCCCTTTTTATCCAGTTTACTGACATTGGCGGAACCTCAGGTTCAGGTTATTCTGTAAAAACAGGGCAAAAAAAGAGCGGGACGTTAAATCCCACCCTGTTCAAGCCCTCCTGCATAGCACCGGACGGGCTTGCCCCGTGCCAGGGCCGCCAGGCATTTGTTGCAGGAAATACAGGAGACGGTTTCAATTTTCCCTTCCAGGAGCTTTTTAACAAGCAGGGGGTCCCTGATAAAGGGACGGCTCAGCGCGATAAAATCTGCCTGGTTGTTTTCAATTGTTGAAGTCATAAAAGAAATACTGCGCATGCCTCCCACCAGCATCAGAGGAACTGTGCCAAGGACTGGTTTTATTGTCTTTGCCGCTTCCAGGTTGTATCCTTCCTCAAAAGGGAAACTTTTTCTGAGCTTTTTTACCATCAGCCTGGCGAGCGCCTTTTGCCAGAGAGACAGGGTATCCACGATATCTTTAAGCGGGATGCCGCCCCGGCAGGTGTTTAAAGGAGAGTATAATGTTGAACCGCAGCTTACTTCTACGCCGTCAATCCCCAGTTCAGCCAGCCATTGGGCATACCTGGCGGCAAGAGGCGGGGTTATACCCTCTTGGGGTGTGTGGTCGTGGGAATTAAGTTTTACTGTGACAGGGATACCTTCCGGCAGGACTTTTTTTATTCCCAGGATTATCTCCCGTAAAAAGCGGAAACGGTTTTCAGCGGAGCCTCCCCATTTATCCATGCGCCGGTTGAAAAAAGGGGAGAGGAACTGGTTGATCAGGTAGCCGTGAGCTCCATGCAGCTGTATCCCGTCCGCCCCCGCCTCGACCGACCTTTCAGCGGCCCGGATGAAGGCGCTGATGATTTCCCTTATTTGTTCTTCGTCCATCTCCTTTGGCTTTACGCGGTTGACCGGGTCACGGCCGGATGCGGAAGGGGCCAGAGGGATTTCTCCCGCTGAGTCTTTGGTAGTCTGCCTTCCCGCGTGGGATAGCTGGAATATAATTTTGCCTCCGTGCCGGTGGACGGTTTTAGTAAGTCTGTTCAGCCCAGGAATCATTTCATCTTTATGGATACCGGCCTGGTTTTTAATCGCACAGCCCGAAGGGTGGACATAGAGGTGTCCTGGTATGACCAGTCCTACTTCCCCTTTGGCCAGGACTTCATATCTTTTGATGAGATCGTCTGTTATCCTGCCGTCTGGTTCGGCCAGTCCTTCATGGGTGGCCGAATGCACGAACCTGTTTTTGATCTCAATGTTTCCAAGGTTTCCTGGAGTAAAAAGTACGGACATTAGCCAACCCCCTTTAGCATTTGGATATTTATAGTTTTTATTATCTTACATTTATTATATATAATTGAGAGGGGAGAATATATAAAAGAGCGGATGATATATAATATCCTATCCCATAAATTTGTATGATATGACGGGTGAAAAGAGGGATAATGAGTGCATTCAACACCTGAAAATATACACAGGCTTACCATAACCGGGTACGCCCATGACGGCGCCGGAGTGGGAAGGATTGACGGCTGCGTGGTGTTTGTTCCCGGCGCCCTGCAGGGTGAAGAAGTCATAATTGAGATAACGGGGAAAAAACGAGGTGTTCTTTGGGGAAAACTCAAGGAAGTGGTTGTTGCACATGAACACCGTACTGCGCCGACTTGCCCCGTGTATTCCTCCTGCGGCGGCTGCCGGCTCCAGCACGTCTCATATCCGGAGCAGTTGAAGATAAAAGAAGGCCTGGTCAGGCAGGCCCTGAAACGCATCGGCGGGCTGGATGAAGTAAAAGTCCATCCTGTGATAGGAATGGACAATCCCTGGGGCTACCGGAATAAAGGACATTTCCAGGTCGGCCTGGTCGATGGACGGGTTGTGCTGGGTTTTTTTGAAGAGGAATCCCATGTCCTGGTCCCTCACCCCTGCCGCCACCTTTTTTCCAACACTGTAACCGCTTTGCTGGATTATTTGGAAGAGATACTGACATCTTATGGAGTAAAAGCGGCCGACCAAGATACTGCCGGGCTGCGCTATGTACTGGTAAGAGAAAGCAGGGCAGCAGGAGATATTTTAGTTGTATTCATCTCATCAGGAGAGTTTTCGGGGCAGAAAGAGAGTATTGCCCGGGAAATATGTCACAAATTTCCCCGGGTTGTCGGGATTTGTCACAATTACAATAACAGGGCGTCAGGACAGGTGCTGGGAGAGAAGACAACAGTGATACGGGGAAAGGACAGGATTGAAGACAGGCTCGGGCCGTTTGCATTTTCTGTTTCCGTGCCTTCTTTTTTACAGGTCAACAACCGGCAGGCTGAGGTCCTGTATGAGAAAGTTATGGAGTATGCCGCCCTGACCGGCGAAGAGACCGTGGTGGACGCTTACTGCGGTATTGGCACAATCAGTCTTTTCTTGGCCCAAAAGGCCAGGCATGTTATCGGGATAGAAGCAGTCCGTGAGGCCGTAAAAGATGCCCATGAAAATGCGGTTCGCAACAAGATAGAGAATGTGGAGTTTCTGCAAGGAGAAGCGGAAATGCTGATGCCGAGGCTGGTGGACCGGGGCATAGTACCTGAAGTTATAGTAGTGGACCCGCCGCGGCGCGGATGCGGCAGGGAGCTGCTGGACAGCATCATTGATATTAGATCGCGGCGCCTGGTTTATGTTTCCTGCAACCCGGCCGCCCTGGCCCGTGACCTCAAAATCCTGGCAGAAGGCGGTTACGGGGTGGCGGAGGTGCAGCCGGTGGACATGTTCCCGCAGACGGCCCACGTTGAGTGCGTGGTATTGATGTCAAGAGCTGAAAAATAATATACGAAGAAACGCTGTAATAAAGGGCTTTCCAGTGTTTGCTGCTTAATGCTATATAAATAGCTTGTGGCAGAGACTTACTAAATGATAAAAAACCCGAGGGTGCTCAACGGAGTTTAAGAATTACTCAAACCGGCTACCATTCCTAGCTGGTGTTACTTCAAGCGAACCCCTAAAAGCCTATTTAGGCTTATGTGACACAGGAAACGTAAGTATCGTAGAACTCCACCCAAGATTACATGAAGTGTACCACCTAAAAAACAAAATAGATCAGTGGTTTAAAGAAAGCAATAGACATACAGCCCAAAAAGCTTGGAGAACTGCATGGAATTGATGAAAGTATCGAAAATAGAAGGATTTAAACGAGTAGCAGGTACATTTACTAATCGCGCTTCCTTGCAAAGAGAAAAGGCGGTGCTAACGCACCACCACATTTGATAGAGAACCTACACCACATATGCCGCGGGTTGCTCCTTCAACGACGCTAATTTAGAGAAAAGGGTTTCTCTTTAATTCAGATGCTGACATGGTGTTTCTTTCTTTATCTGCTTCCGTACTCTCATTAACCTTTTGTTTTAGGTACGGATTTGTTTGAGTATCTTGAGCAGTTGAATTATAGTCTTCCTCTTGCAGCACGATCGTGAATTTTCCTTTTCCGGGAATAAACACTTGGCAGACTGAATTTTTTTTGCTCATAATTGATAACTGTTCCATTAAAGCCTCTATCGTTCGAACTTCTTTCATATGAATCACCACCCATTATGTGATTATAACCATCGCTTCATACCTCGTTATCCCTCTCTTTATGTCATCCTAGGGATTGACGCCTACTGAATATGGACGTTCTCCCACCGGAACGGTAGCAATCACCGTATTGGTAACTCCATCGATTACGGAAACGGTATTATCGTCTTGATTTGTTACATAAATACGATTAGTTAATGGATTGACATCTACTCCATTTGGATTAGTCCCGACCGGAATAGTAGCGATCACCGTATTGGTTGTTCCATCAATCACGGAAACATTATTAGTGTTTCGATTGGGCACGTAAATAGCATTCGTAGTGGTATTAACCCCCACTTCACCTGGAGTAGTCCCGACCGGAACGTTTACAATCACTGTATTGGTTGCTCCGTCAATCACGGAAACAGTATTACTGGTGAAATTTGATACATAAATACGATTAGTATTTTGATTGATCCCTATTCTGAATGGATTAACTTGGACTGGAATGGTATCAATTAAAGTATTGGTTACTCCATCTATTACAGAAACATGATCAAAATTAAAGTTTGCTACGTAAATAAGGTTAGTTAATGGATTTGCTCTTATCCCAGTTGATAAATTGATACCCGGGATTGTAACGGTATCAATCACCGTGTTGGTCAATCCACTAATCACGGAAACATCTTCAGTTGTATCCAATGAATTAAAATTTGCAGTATAAATGGTATTGGTATCTATATTGACCCCTGCATCACTAGGTTCAAGCCCGACTGGAACGGGAGCAGTCATCGTATTGGTAACTCCATCGATTACGGAAACGTTATCATCGCCTTGATTTGTTACATAAATACGTTCGGTTAATGAATTGACACCTACCCCTGCTGGATTAATTCCAACTGGAATAGTAGCAATTACCGTATTGGTTGCACCATCAATCACGGAAACATCGTTACTATTATAATTTGCTACATAAATAAGATTTGCTGATATTGGACCAGCAGGCCCGGGAGGACCAGCAGGCCCGGGAGGACCAGCAGGCCCGGGAGGACCTGGAGGACCTGGAGGACCTGGAGGACCTGGAGAACCTCTTGGACCTCTTGGACCTTGAGGACCGGGTGGGCATATAGTAGAACCATCAGGACATTGTCTAGGATAAGGTTTAGGACAGCATTGATGATATAAAGAATTTTTCATAAACTAAACATACCTCCACATAAGATAAATGAGTTATATTAATAGCACTGAGCAAAACTTCGAGAATATATAGACTGTCACAAAAGCTAATGAAATAAAATTGACCATCTCCTTATAAATTATTCTGTATTAACATTAAGTGACATCATATCATCAAAATAATCAAAAATAAGAAGGTGGTATTGGCAATAGTGGAAACTTAGTTATAAAGATTAAAAATAATATACAAGTAATTAGGAGTGTCCCATAATAGTAAAAAATATTGATTGGTCTATTTGTTAGTAGCAGCACAGGCAGCGATAAACAACAAGGACCAAACAAAACAATAAAGCAAACAGTACATGACAACTGAATAATTCTTATAGAGTGGATATTTGAGATATCTATGCTTATATAAACATACGCCGCAACTCTGCACCATGGTTCCGTAATGTCTTAGAAACGAAATGCTCGTAATCGCGCCATTGGGTCGGCAGTACATCCGGTTGTGACTTTTTTTCAGGTGCAACAGCACCACATCTACGCCAGGCTTGGGATGAAAATCCTCCCGCTTGAAATGGCAGATGATTTTAAGATCAAACACCGGTTTTATCATGAGCGAGCGCATAGTTTCGTTAACACTTCCCGGCAGTTTTGAAGGAGCAGTCCTGTTATATGGCCTTTTCCGGGGCCAATCTCAATCACATGATCACTTGCGGCAATGCTGGTTATATGAAGCAATCTTTTGATTGTTTTATTGCTAGTCAAATAATTCTGGGAAACCCAAAGGGGCGGATTTTGCCCTTCGTTTCTATTTTTGGACATACCTTATCGTAAAAGCAACCCTTTGAAGCATGCCCGGTGTTTTAAAGCCCCCACCCAAAAAGGGTGGGGCTTTTTGTATAAATTACCCTGTATGGGTGATAGTTTTTTGTGCAGAAACTGCTATGCTGTTCTTATGAAAAATATAGTTCAGACAGGAGTATTGCCGGCATTACAGAATTGATGACCGGGTGCGGCATTACCCGGGATGTTTAGCAGTCGATTTATTTTTTGAAGTGGAGGGTCTTAAATGAAAAGGCACATTATTCCTGGTATAGCTTTTCAGCAAAAACAAAGTTCTGCGTGAGGAGGATGGAAATCATACACAAAAATAAAGAGAAAACAATAATTAGAACAATGGCTGCTCTTTGTTCAGCTTTATTTATGCTTTCAGCCTTTATGATCTTTGGAGGCGGCGCAAAAGCATATGCCCAGGACGGATATGCCTGGGTACTGGTTGAGAAAAAGAACTATGACAGCAAGGAGGCTCTCGCAAAATACAACCAGGATACGGAGGATGGGAAAAATCTTTACCGCTATGAACTCAACTGTTCTCCCGGGAATTATACAGGCAGGGTTACTTATACGGGTGGGGAGAACAAATCGTCCAATCCTCCCACACTCAAAGGGGAAACTCTGGCGGCACAGGCCGTGTTCAGCGGCGTGCCGGATATCATTTATCCGGGTCAGAAAGTAAACTTAAGCCTGTCTCTTTCTGTTCTCGATAAAAATCTGTCTTTTTATAGCTGGAACGCTATGGCCTTTGCAGATTTCAATCCTCCTGACGCCGAACCGTCCGGAGGAGTAGCCGGGTACCCGGCATTTAGAAATGATAGCGGTAACAACTGGTTTGAAATAAATAAGGGCAACAACTGGAAAACATTCAATGAAACGATCAGTGCAGAGTACAGGGCGGGCAAGAAAGAAGGTGAACGCATGGCGTTGCGTACCCGTTTCCGGTTTTCCAACTGGTCAATCGGCACCAATCATATCTATGAATGGAAAGTGGCTGGTAAAGACGAAGAACCGGCTGTACAAAAGGATCCGGTTGAACTTGAGCCGGTTCAGGACAGAGCCGGGCCGGAAGTCCAAACACCTTCCGTATCCGAGCCCCAATCCAGTAAAGAAGATACCTGGCCGAAGAATTATGCGCCCAAGGATGAGAACGGAAATTACATCGATTCCGGTATAAGAGTAGGTTGGATAGGCGGAGAAGTGCTTATAAGGCATGGCGACCAACGGCTTGGCTGGGAAATGGTTGAACCAGGAACCATTGTCTATGAGGGGGACGTTGTTTTCGCAAAAAGCAGGGACGCCGAATGTGAGCTTTCCCTTCCGGATATGACGGTATTTGTAATGAAGCCCGCATCACAACTCACCATAAATTATGATTCAACCAAAAGAGAAACCACAGTAGCAATTCTTAGCGGCAAGGTCTGGGCAAATATTAAGAGGATGATCAAGGACGGCAGCATGAATGTCGAATTGTCACAGCTTGCAGCCGGCATCAAAGGGACTATATTAATCTGTGAATCCGGTGAACAGTTTTCCTGTGTGCAGGTAATTGAAGGTGAAGTTGAAGTTACTGACTTAAAGGGTAATAAAGTACTTCTGGGTGCCGGCGAGCAGGTTACTGCGCAGGACGGCGCTTTAGGAAAGGAGCAGGAATTCTCCATCGAAGAGGAACTGCAGAACTGGCCGGAGAAAACCAGGGAGCAGGCCTATAAGGATATTGAGGAAAGAACCGGGGAAAAAGCCGTACAGGATACTGCCGGCCAGGAAACCGGTGACAAGAAACTCTTGGAGGAAAAAATTGCTGAGCACGAAAGGCATGAAAAAACAAAACTCGATCCCAAATATCTCCTGGGTACAGCGATTATCGGACTGGCGGCAGGCACATTTATATATGTTAAAAAAAGAAGAAATTAACCGCCTAAGGAATAAAAAGCATACCCATATTGAAATACAAGGTATAATCAGCTAAACGGACAGCGGTTGACCGGCGTTAGACCGGCTCTTGACCCGAAAAGAAATCTTTGGTGTAACAGGCACAGAGCATGAAGAAGACCTCAGGCAGAGTCAAAAGATGCCGCCTGTTACATCAAAACAAAAAAATGCATTAAGGAGGGATAAAATTTGTCCGGATTAAACCCTGAAGTTGGATTGCCAAGAATTCCATCATTCAAACCCGGGATTAAAAAAGCAGAACCGCCGGAAGGAAGAAAAGTCAACACTTCCAAGGAAATGTCCTTTGAACATTGCTGGGAACTGATTTTTTTCCTTATTGGCAAGGGTATTAAAAACTTGCCAAGGATTATCAAGTCCGTCCTTTTGCCCCTGGTTGTAGTGACCGCTGTTAATATTGCCCTGGAAACCATACCTACTTATTCTGCACAAGGTTTTGCCAGAACACTGCTATTCTTCTTTATCTTCATCACATCCTCATACAACTCCATTATTCCCAGGACTATATTTTGGGTAATTATTTTCACCATAGGCAAAACGCTGTTCAGACGGATCAGAACGGAAGGTGTTGGTAAGGTTTTGTTTGATTTTAATACCCTTCCCGGTTATTTGCTGGAGGCCAGAAAGAGTTTAGGGAAGTTAAGCAATTACATTTTATTGGTTTCCGGAGGCGCAGGCTTTATAGCAGCTAATTTTCTAACAAGAAACAATCGTTTTGATAAAGTCCTGGTAACCTATGTAATTGCCATCGCGCTGATTAATACTCTTTCCAAAGGGAACAAGACAATGCTTTTTACTGCCTTAAAGTTGTTTTATAAGGATTGCACCGGCTTTATTAAAAAGGCAGGGTTATTAACGGATAATCAAGTTTATATTCTGGTTTCCGGTTTTACTTTAGGATTACTTTTCAACAGCATTTTTGGAATAGTTAAACTCGATTTTGGAGGGTATATTTTAGGTTCATTGCTGTTTATAGCAGGATTACTATTGAATTTATCCGGCCCAAAGGAGATGGGGAAGAATTAAACTGAAAACTGCAACTGACACAAGATTTAGATTTGCCTATAGTTTTGATTTGGATTCCGGCTTTTATTATCGCACCGGAATAATCGACCAGGAAGGCAGGGACACCGGTGTTGATCCTTTTCGGGCTTCCTTTCCTCACTTGCTGGATGTAGGTATTATGGGACACTGCGTCCATGGTGCGGAAGGCTTCTGTTGGCAGGCGGGGATTCAATGCTACCAAAATGGTCTTGCTAAAAGTGAGCCTAATATGAGTTTGGCGGACTATAAGATGATAGTAGATCAATGCAAAGGCAAATTGTTTCAAGTTGCCCTGGGGGGAAGGGGAGACCCTGAACTGCATGAGTGTTTTGCGGGGATTTTAAGCTACAGCCGGGAAAATGATATTGTGCCCAACCTGACTACATCGGGTTTTGGCCTGACCAAAAGCCATGCCCTGTTGATGAAAGAGTATTGCGGAGCGGTGGCTGTCAGCTGGTACCGTTCCACCTACACCTTAAAGGCTATAGACTTATTATTATCCCTGGGTATTAAGACAAACATTCATTATGTCTTGGGCCGAAACACTATTGACGAAGCCTTTGATCTATTGAGCAGCAATAAATTTCCTGAAGGAGTCAACCGGGTCATCTTTTTGCTTCATAAACCGGTAGGAATGGGAAAAAGCAATAATGTTCTCAGCCCCTATGACCCTAAGGTTGAAGAATTATTTAACCTGTTTAATTTGGAGGAATATATAAACAAGGTGGGGTTTGACAGCTGCTGCATTCCCGGGATTATAAATTTCAGTCCGAATATTCACTTAAACTCAATTGATACCTGTGAAGGCGCCAGATACAGTGCGTATATAGGTCCTGATATGGTTATGACACCCTGCAGCTTTGACCAGGAATATCGCTGGGGTCGAAGTTTAAAAGAATACTCTATAGAGGAGATATGGGAGAGCAAGCCCTTTGAAAGTTTTCGCAGTCTTTTAAAAATGAGCTGTCCAAAGTGTAATAAAAAAGCCCATTGCCTGGGGGGTTGTCCTATAAAAAAGGAAATAGTGTTGTGCCCGAATAAATCTGGGAGGTGAAAAAATGAAGATAAGAAATGATTTTGTTACAAACTCCAGCAGTACCAGCTTTGGAGCTGCTTCAGCAAATGCTTTGGTGACGGCAGTATTATCTGCCTTGGGAATAAGCTCCGCCCTGGCGGCGTCGGAGGCTGCAGCCGGCATGCCTTCAGATACTATGGGGAAGGATTATGGAAGCCCTGACAGGGATTTTGACCCGGAAAGCTTTATAAGGTCTGATGAGGATTATGAAAAGAAACTAGCCAAGCTTGACCGGGAAATCGCAGAGTACGAAAAAGAGTGGCAGGAAGCAAAGGATACTTATGAAGGTGAAGATTATATTGAGAAGGAAAAGGAATACAGGGAGTATATTGAATATTTAAAAAGTAAAAAAGAAGAAGCGGAAGGCATCGAATTTGAAAAGCAGGTGGAGAAGCTGGCCCAGGAAGCGGAAGCAGAATACAAGGCAGAGTGGATTGAACAAAGAAAAGAGGATTTGAAAAACGTCAGGGAGCAGATTGAATTTATTGAAGCATCTATCAGGGGCTACGGGAAAGCGGGATACGAGATTTCCGAAGCTCAAAGACAGATGGAAATGTATAAAAGCTGGGAAAAAGACCTGGACAACACCCTCAAAAAAGAAGGGGTAGAGTTTAACTATAAGGCCAGGGAAAGGGAAGATATCGGACCCAGCGAGTCAGTGGCCGAGTTGATCGAAAAAGTTGATGAGAAATATAACAAGATCTTGGAGGACTTAAAGAAAGAAAAGATAGACAGAAAGAAAAAGGCCATAATTGAGCGAAATATTGAAGCCTGGAAAGAGGAAAGCCGGGAATATTTGAAGTACGCCAATACCGCCGACAATTATCTTAAAACCGCAGAAGCGGTACAGACAGCGGCAGATATCGGCGTAGACGCATTGGAAAAAGTAACCGGCCGGCAGGGAAAACTATAAAAAAAGTATATGTGGGGACAAAAGGGTTAGCCGGCGGGGTAGGTGAAGCCTGGGCGGATCCGGAAAATGCCACGAGCCATATTGCAAAAGGTATCATAAAAGGGGCGGGCGATGTGGCCAAAGAGTTTACGGAAAACCAAAATATCAAGGATGCTATCGGCTTTACTTCAGAGATAAGCCAGGGCGCCATTACTTCATATCAAAAGGGCGAGGATATAACGAAAGGGATTAAGGATGGTCTGCAAAAAGCCGCCATTGATGCCGGTGTGGACAGAACTATGAATAAATTCTTGCCTAATACAAGCCGGGATATAGATTTCGGCAAATATTCCGCCCAACAAATATTTAAAGGGGCAGTAGGAGGAAATCCGACTATAAATGAATTTATCAAGGACAGTATAAAGGATTCCATAAAGAACAATACCATAAACCAGATAAAAAACTTACCCAAGGGCGAAGGTTTTGTTTTTGGTGATTGGAAAATTGAAATGCAGGAGGGATAGTATGTCTTTGGAACTGAAACTGCAATTGAAAGATTTAAGCTGGCTGGGTCAGGTCTTTGAAAACAAGAGTTTTATTTCCCCGCTGGGTGACAGCAAACTGTCCAAGTTTACCGGCGCAGACAAACAAAGGCTAATAGAAAAGGGAATCATAAAAGATGATAACACCATAGAGGCTGATTATTATCCGTTGCTGGAGATATTGGCTTATGCTGACGGTTTTATTGACACTTCCTTCAGGAGGGGGCCGATAAAAGCAAGAAAGCAGATTATTTGCAACGGAGATAAAAAAGTCTCGGCTGTGTACCAGGGGGAGGAAGCCGTTTTTACTATGCCTTCCAATCCCAGGGCCATGGTTAAATTTATCGGAGAGTATATGGGAAAAAGTTCATTGTCCGGGTCTGATTTAGATGTTGAACTTCCGGCTGATGAGGCTTTTTGCCTGGCTGTTGTCACCGACCTTTACAGGAAAGCAGTATTTTCTGCCTATGCCAGGGAAGAGGTTTTTGTTTATACCGGTTTTTCGAAAGAGGACCTTTTAGAGGCTGCCAATAATGTAAGAGAAAATTCCCAGAGCCTGGCCTTCCACATGTTTTTAATCAATTCCGGTTTTCCCCGATATGCCATGGAGCAGATAGAAAAAGCTTTAGGCAGTTTGATTGATAAAGGGCTGGTACAAAAAGAAGATGATGTTTACCGGCCTGTGGGGGAAGCCTTGCTCTTTGCCGGGAATTTCCTGGTATTTGAAAATATTATTGAGGTCATTGTAGGTCAGGTATATGAAAACAATCTTTACAGGTCCAGCTTCATGCTGTTGCAAGCGGGACCATTGGATGTTTTGTACTTGGAAAAAAGCAGGGATAATATATTGATGGAATGTTTGTCGCCGTCAAAGGCAGAAGAGCTGATGGCTGCTGTTTTGGATTCCAAGCCGAATATTGCGTAAAGGCCGGGTTGATAAAAAATAGAGAAACAGAGCATGTCTTCTGTTTCTCTATTTTTATTATAAAGTTTATTAATTCAAATTAACTATTCCATAGCAGGGCATGTTGAGAGTATAATTTTGTTGCAGAACCTAAAATGGAAGGAAAGTGTTTGAATTTTGAAAATATCAGACAAGGATTATATGAGTAGTATTGAACAAGACAGATATATGGAATTTTGCAGAAGCATTATTGAAGGCGTGGAAATCAAGCTGTGCAGAAACGACCTTCATACATATAAGCCTCATGTCCATAATGAACTTTCATTAGGGTATATCGTAGAAGGGTCCACTGATTTAACACTGAACGATATGACGATCCATTTTAGATCAGGTGATGGTGTTATTATACCACCATTAATGACTCACAGATGTGCGCCGAATGATATTAATCACTGGTCATATATTATGCTATTTGTTGATCCCGGTTACTACAGTGATGTAGTAAGTTTTAGTCAGGCAAAAAAGCTAACAGGCCATCAAGCCCGGAAATTAAAAGGATTTATTGAACATTTGCTAACAGAAAAGATTCCAGACACATTGGAAAATATACTTATTGAGTTATTGCTGGAGTTTGGAGAAAAAAACATTACAGAAAATGCTGCTGCAAATACAGGTGATATCGTCAAAACGATCCATGAATATATATTAAATCATGTGAATGATGATATAACATTAGATAAGCTTCAGCAAATATCCGGGTTAAATAAATTTTCGATCATCAGGAATTTTAAGAAGCTATATATAACCACACCCGCTGCATACCATTTACAATATCGGGTTGCCGAAGCTAAAAGGTTATTAAGTAAAGGTGCGGACGTATTTGATATCTGTGAGGAATTGAGATTTTATGACCAAGCCCATTTAATTCGGGAATTTAAAAAAATGTATGGTATTACGCCGGGGACATATATAGAGCAATTAAAGGGATAGTGTCAATTTTATACAATACAGCTCCTTATCATTCAGCTAATCTGGACATAGCAAAAGATAAGGAGTTTTTCTATGAATAGAATCAAATTAGTACTTGTTATGATTATATGGGGGAGTCTGGGTGTATTTACAAAATCCATTCCATTATCGGCTTTAAGCTTAGCATTTCTCCGGGCATTCATTGCAGTTCCGGTTCTTTTTGCCGTAATGAAAATAAAGAAAACAGATCAGGTGAAATGGGCGCTTTTAAAACCCTATCTTATTTCAGGCGTATTGCTGGGTTTTGGCTGGTCAACCTTGTTCTATGGGTTTAAACATACCAGTATCTCATCTGCTGTTATAATCTACAACATGTGTCCGGTTTATGTAATGATATTTGCACCACTTGTCTTGAAAGAGACTATCTCAAAGCTTCAAATTGCAGTAATTTTCATCTCGTTTTTTGGACTCTTTCTGATTGTAGGGCAGAACTTACTAGACGGTTATGGGTACATGGGACTGGTACTTAGTGCTATTTCAGGGATGCTTTATGCAACCATTGTGCTTATTAACCGCAGCATAAAATACAGGGTCGATAATCAAACGGCCACTTTTGTGCAAATATTTGCAGCGATGCTTGTTTTACTGCCATTTGTATTGATTGATGGAAATATTTTAACGGTTGTATATTTGGATGTTAAGGCAGTTACCTATACCATTCTATTGGGTATATTACATACAGGTGTGGCCTATACCATATTCTTTTCCCTCTATGAACATATGAAATCTGTTGAAATAGTGTCCTACAGTTACTTAGAGCCTTTATTTGGTATTTTATTCAGTGTGATCTTTATCGGAGAGACATTAACATTTCCTCAGATTATTGGCGGAATTTTGATATTGGGTTCAACCTATATTGGGGAAATGCTTAAAAGTCCGGGCAGTTTAAAATCGGGCTTACGAACAAGACAAGCAAAGGACATCATTTAATGGAGGAATTCAGAGCCTGAAAAGAGAATTAGTCGTATAAAAATATATTATCGGGGTTGACAAATGTTTATCTGGTTAACCGGCGTAAAAATCGTATTATATTCCTGGTTTTTGATAAGAGTATTACAAAAGACCCCGCTTAGCTTTTTATTGATAGTAATAGTAGTTGCTGTTTTTGCCAGCGGTTTTTGGCGAAGTTTTTACGCATATGCAAAAGCTAAAGTAAATGTGATTACTTTGCTGCTGGACTTAGTTCTGGCTTTCCTTATATCTCTGTTTCCGGGAAGCGCCGGCTTCGATAAACTTTTTATGGTTTACCTGATTGAAGGAACAGCTCTCTTACCAAAACCTTTCTATATTTTTTATGCTATTCTTGCTGCAGCGTGCAGTGTGGGTTCATGCGCACTGCAGGGATTAAGGGATACAGGACAGGTAGAATTACTTGGCATTGCAGAAATTATGTTGTATGGTTTTGCGTTTATACTGGTTTGGAACGAAAGAAGACAAAGGGAACAGAAACTGGCCTATGAAAATCTAACCAAAAAACTTGAATACATCAACCTTCGATTGAATGAAAGCATGTCTTTTAATGAGAGTTTAGCCTTCGAAGCCGAACGGCGTCGAATCGCAGGCGAAGTCCATGACAGTCTTGGCCACGATCTGACCGGCTTGATTTTGACGCTCGAGGCAGGGAAAAAGTTGATAGACTGCGATCCGACAGCTGCAAAGTCTCATTGGGACAAAGCTCTTCAAGTTTCACGGGCAGCTCTTACCTCAGTCAGGGAACTTGTTTCAGAAAAAAGGAATATAGATTCCGAATTCGATTTGAGTCCCCGTCTTGAGGAAATAATTAGCGATGCACGGGCTTTAACCGGCTTACAGATAAAACTTGACCTGAAACCACAGGGTCTGTGCTTATCAAATAAAGAAAATTTCATTTTATATCGTATATTTCAGGAGGCTATTACCAATACACTGCGTCATGCTAATGCCAAGTGCGCATACATTTCTATTTCCGATGACCGGGGATCTGTAACTTTTTCTTACTGCGATGATGGGGTTGGAACAAATATGATTGAAGCTGGGAACGGGTTGAAAGGCATGAAAGAAAGAATCGCCGAACTGGGCGGCGTTATTTCTTTTCAGTCGCGGCGAGGAGAAGGTTTTGAAATTAAGGGGTATATAAACAGACGGGGAGCCAAAAATGAGGAAGATAAAAATTCTGCTTGTTGATGACCAGCCCATTGTTTGTGAAGGTTTGAAGACTATCTTGCAGTTTGAAGATGATTTTGAAGTTATAGGTGTTTGTCACAATGGGCAAGAAGCATTGGATTTATGTGAACAAAACATTCCTGACATAGTCCTGATGGATGCGCGCATGCCGGTGATGAACGGGATCGAAGCTACCGGAGAAATCACCCGGTTGTTTCCGCATACCAGGGTGTTGATTTTGACAACTTTTAATGAGGATAACCTTATTATCCAGGGATTGCAAAAGGGCGCCAAAGGATTTTTACTCAAAGATATGCAGCCCGAGGAACTGTGCAAAATCATCCGGGTAGTTGATAACGGCGGTGTTTGCCTGCATTCCGAGGTGACCCAAAAAATCCTGGCTAAAATTGCGGGCCATGATGAAAAGGCTGCCGGAGATAAATATGATTTCTCCCAGCTTACCAAACGTGAGAAGGAAGTTCTAAGGTTAATCGGCAGAGGTTTTTCCAACGTTGAAATATCTTGTGCGCTGTTTATTGTTGAGGGGACAGTGAAGAATCATGTCAGCAGTCTGTTGGCGAAACTGGGGGCCAGGGACAGAACCCAGCTGGCGCTGATTGCTCAAAGACTTATGTTTTAAGCGCAAGATTAATTCCTCAATAATTAATATCTCAAAAATTCCCACGAATTTGTGTCTTAAGACAGAGAAAAATCATGTCTGTGGTAGGATGCACCATGACTCCTTCATCTTTAGTATAGAGGTGAGGGTTTTTTTATTTTAGCCGGGTTTTTATCAACTGCGATTAAAAATGGTTTGACTCCGTAAAGTTAAAATGAAAAACTAGCACAATGAATCGCAGCATAGCTCAAAATTCCGCAAAAAAGAAGATAAATGCTTTTCTGCGGATTGTCAAGGGTAAAATGAACAGGCTAACGCCTGCCC
>Ga0228535_1001187_pt1 | contig 46052 bp, 40 predicted proteins | sample SJ1metagenome_FD_168457 | JGI IMG/M metagenome (GOLD analysis project Ga0228535, IMG submission 168457) | Enriched culture of PCE-dechlorinating microbial communities from Ithaca, New York, USA - SJ1 | ecosystem: Engineered > Modeled > Simulated communities (microbial... > Unclassified | place... | reverse complement strand
ACTGATGATGGCATTGATGCACACCGATTTACCAGAGCCGGTTGTGCCGGCGATCAGGAGGTGGGGCATATCGCGCAGATCAACCGCCACCGGTTTGCCCGCCACATTCTCCCCAAGCACGATCTTCAGCGGAGAGTCCAATTTCTGAAACGCTACGCTTTCCATGCCCTCGCGCAGGGTAACCAGCGCTGCTTCGCTATTCGGCACCTCAATACCGATGTAGTGCTTGCCGGGAACAGGAGCCTGGATGCGGATGCGCTGGGTTGCCAGCGCCAGCGCCAGGTCATCAGACAGAGCGTTGATCTTACTCACCCGAACGCGGGTGGGACCGTTGCGCGTTTGCACCAGATCGGGTTCCACCCCATACTGGGTAAAGGTGGGTCCGCGGTGGATTTCCACCACACGTCCTGGAGCATCAAAAGAAGCCAGCGTCTCTTCGATGATGCGAGCGCGCTCCTTGTCAATGGCACCATCGTTTTCATTCTTATTAGCAAGATTGAGAATATCCGCCATGGCGGGCAATTTCCAGACTGGGCTGGCAACCTGTGCGCGCAAACCAAGCTGCACGGTAGCAGCATCCTTGGGGGCAGGTTGCGTTCGCGGGCGAGCTGGGGGTGGCTGTTCGCGCTCAGCCCGCCCCTTTTGCTTCGTGGCAGAGGGTCGGGCATGTTGCGCTTCGGAAATGGGGGTGAAACCCTCCAGATCGATGGAAGAGCTTTCAGCCGCTTTCCGCCGTTCGGTTTTCGGGGTAGAGGTCTTGGGTGCAGCCACTTTTTGAGTAAGCTGGGTGGTCTGCGCAGCTACCTGCTTGCCGGTTTTGGCAAGTGCACCTTTGACGCCACGCAGCAGATCCGGGATGGCTGTATCAATGGTCAATGCTACAGCCATCAGCAGCGAGCCGAGCAAGACCACGAAGGCACCCACCTGTCCCACCGCACGAACGATGAGGTTCTCAAAGAACGCGCCGATATATCCGCCTCCCCCGCCGGCTTTCGCCAGATCCCACCCCCCGCCGGTCAACAAATGGATCCAGGTGAGCAAATTGAAGAACAGCATGATGATACCTACCAGCTTACCGCTGGAGATCATGGGCAGGCGGTCTTCGTTGCGGAAGATAAGCCAAACCCCAATCAGCAGACATACCAGGGGAAAAAGGAAAGCCCCATAACCGGCAATGCGGTAGAGGAACAGCACAATCGCGCCGGTCACGTTGCCCTCCTGGCTGGTGACAAAACTGAGCAATAACAACAGCCCCAGCACCGTTAAACCGATACCCCAGATATCTAACTTGCGCTCTGGCGAGAGGTCTTTCAACCCTTTGCGGAGGGGTGCGGATCTGCGGGAAACCTTTTTACCGTTTTTAGCGGTCGAACGGCTTTTTGACGCGCTGGATCTTCTTTTTTGGACCAAAACACCACCTTCAATTAACCGAAATCTTGTTCTAAGTATAGCACAGCGTGGGTTACTGTTTCTGTTGTTTTCGGTGCAAGATAAATGCCACCAAACCGCAAACGATTGAAACAAAGAGCGCCAGCAGGGCAATCACGCCAAAATTAAGCGCTGAACCCTCCCCGACCGAGTCCCGGGGTTGCAAATTTTCTTCAGCGCTGAACTCTTGCAGACTGCCGCGTTTCTCGGGAGGGGCGATACCCAGAATGGGGTTGGACGATGGGGAAGCGGCAGCGCTGAGCGCCTGCTCTTCAGGCAGCGCCTGTTCCTGAGCGACAGCAGATTCATCAGCCATTTCAGGAACAACTTCTTCCGCTTCCTTGGCAAACATACCCTGGTCAGAAGATGTGTCTTCCGTAGTAGATGCGCCACCACTCACCCCATAGGAATCCGTTTGCTCAAGCGGCGCAGCGGGGGCCATGGATGTGCTGGGGCCCTCCCCGCCACCGCCCATGCCATATGCGCCCGGATTCCAGAAGATGATCAGTGGTTGTTCCGTAGGTTCAGCATCAAGCGCATCCGGCGCAGTTAAAACCATCATTTCGGGTTGGGCTGATGCGGAAAGCGGGCTTGCCTGCGATGCGCGCGGTGAAAAGACCTGCAACAGCAAAGCGATTGTCGCGACCAGAGCAGCAGCTATGGAGGAATAGCGCCATACCAACTGTGGAAGCACGCGCTGTCGCTCCACCCGCACCATCACGTTGGAAAGCAGGTAGGTGCGGGGAGCTTTGCGCTGCGGCACGGCGCGCAGCACCTGGCGGGTGCGCAGCAACCGTTCGAACGCTTGCCGTAAAGCCACATCCGAACGCAGTTTTTCCTCAATCCGCCTGACCTGCTCCGCCGATAGATCACCATCCAAATATCGCGAGAGCAGAAGCCATTCTTTTCTGGTCACATCAGTCATGGCTGCCCTCACTTTCTGAACGATATTGGGCGGGCAAAAGTTCCTTGAACTTGTGCAGACAATCCTGCAGGTTCATGCGGGCGCGCGCCAGACGGCTCTTGATGGTCCCTAGCGGGGAACGGACGATTTCGGCTGCCTCCTGATAATCCATGCCCTGCAGATCCACCAAAATGACAACCGCCTTAAACTCTCTGGGCAGCTCATCGATGCAATGCTGCACCGCGGCTTCCAATTCCTTCTGCGCCACCTGTTCTTCAGGCAAAGGAGCGTCATCGCGCATCAAAGCAGCGCTTTCCCAATCCACGTCAGGATCGTCCGATGCATCATCAATGGAGCGGGTGGGATGGCGCTGCCCGCTGCGCAGCAGATCGTAACATTTGTTGGTCACGATGCGCAGGATCCAGGCTTGAAAAGAGCCACCTTTAAAGGTGTGAATCTTTTGATAGGCAGAGATAAAAGCCTGCTGGGTGGCGTCATCCGCCGTATCCAGGTCATTGAGCATACGCAAGGCAACATTATAGACAACCTGCTGGTGCGCCAGCACCAACTGGTTAAAAGCATCCAGATCATTTTTCTGGGCTGCCTGGACAAGGGTTTGTTCATCCATACGCCAAGATTATATACCGTTCTCTCGTTCTCTTGACATCCTCCCGTGGAATTGTATAATCTGGGCAAAGGAAAAGCCAGCCCGGTCATCCCAACCGGTCGCTCACCATGAGCGGGCTTCCTTCGCAGGGATGCGCGCGCATCGTAAGAAGGACGGAGGCAGCCGTTACCGCCCAAAGAGGTCGGTCATCACCGGCAAAAGCAGGTGGCACCACGAGCGCCCCCTCGTCCTGCAGGAAGAGGGGTTTTTCTATTAAACCAAGGAGAGCGATCATGATTGATATCAGACTTGTGCGTGAAGAACCACAAACCGTGCGCGAAGGGATGCAGAAACGCAACCTGGATTCCAGCGCGGTGGATGAACTGCTTGCCATTGATGAGCAGCGCCGCGAACTACTGCAAAAAGTGGAAACGCTCAAAGCCGAACGCAATACCGTTTCGCGCGAGATCGGAAAGATCAAAGATCAGAACGAGCGAGAGGCGAAGATTGCAGACATGAAAGTGGTTTCCGACAGCATCACCGCTCTGGATGAGACCATCCGCGCCATCGAAGAAAAACAACAACAGCTCATCATGACCATTCCCAACACCCCTCTGCCGCAGGTGCCGATCGGAAAAGACGAGAGCGAGAACGTGATCATCAAGACGGTAGGAGAGAAACTCCCTTTCGATTTTGAACCCCTACCGCATTGGGAGTTGGGAGAGAAACTGGGCATTCTGGATTTTGAACGAGGAGTAAAGATCACCGGTTCGCGTTTTTATGTGCTGAGCGGACTGGGCGCCCGTCTGCAACGCTCGCTGATCGCCTTCATGCTCGACCTGCACGTCCGGCAGGGATATCTGGAGCAATACACTCCTTTCATGGTGAAAAGCACCACGCTGTTCGCCGCCGGGCAGCTTCCCAAGTTCGCCGATAACCTGTACAAGGACCACGAAGAAGACCTGTACATGATCCCCACTGCCGAAGTGCCCCTCACTGGCTTGCACATGGATGAGTTCATCGATGCCGAAAAGCTGCCGCTGCGCTACACCGCCTATAGCCCCTGCTTCCGACGGGAAAAGATGAGCGCCGGGCGGGATGTGCGCGGTATCAAGCGCGGGCATCAATTCGACAAAGTGGAGATGTACACCTACTGCAAACCCGAAGAATCTATGCATGAATTCGAGCGCATGGCAGCGGATGCCGAGGAAACCTGCCAACAACTGGGGCTCACCTACCGCGTCCTGCAGCTTTGCACAGGCGATATCAGCTTCAACGCCTGCATCGGATATGACGTAGAGGTTTGGGCACCCGGCTGCCAGGAATGGCTGGAAGTCTCTTCTATTTCAAACGTCGGCAGCTTTCAGGCGCGCCGCGCAAATATCAAATTCAAAGACGCTGAAGGGCACAAAGATTACGTGCACACCCTGAATGGGTCAGGGTTGGGTTTGCCGCGCACCCTGATCGCCATACTGGAAAACTACCAGCAGGCCGATGGGAGCATCCGCATTCCCGAAGTGCTGCAACCCTGGATGGGCGGCGCAACCGTTATCCGGTAATTTGCGTATATCGTTAAGCAAATGGAGGAAATATTCATGCAACCGACATGGAAAGCCGTTTTGTTTTTGTTTCTTTCCGTCCTGACGATCCTTGCCCTATCTGGCTGCTCTGACGGAAAGACAGGCAGCATTGAAACTTTTGGAGCAAAGGATAATCTGACCGTCGGAACCCTGGCAGCCCTGCAGATCGTGGTTGCCATTGTGATGCTGGTCAGCCTCATCACCCTGATCATCCCTGGCATTCCCGGCATCACCTTCATCTGGCTGGCGGCGCTGATCTATGGGCTGGTAGTCGGCTTCGAGAAGCCGGGGGGGATCTTCATCGGCATCATCAGCGCTCTTATGCTGTTGGGGAATGTGGTCGATAACCTGATGATGGGAGCCGGCGCCCGCAAAGGTGGCGCGCCCTGGCTGACCACTCTGGCTACCGTCGTCGCAGCCGTAGTCGGCAGCATCGCGTTTCCGCCTTTTGGAGGTGTGATCGCTGCCGGAGTGGTGCTCTTTGTGCTGGAAGCCATCCGTTTGAAAAATTCGGAAATCGCGCTGAAATCAACCGGTGAAATGTTGAAAGGATTCGGCTGTTCGTTCCTGGTGCGCTTCCTGATCGGCATGATCATGATCGGGCTGTGGATCACCTGGGTGGTGCAAGCCGGTCAGTGGTTGTTATAAGTTTTTCTGTCTGGCATGTTGAATAACATATAGTGCAATCGCTCCGGCTGTAGCCGCGTTCAGCGAATCTACTTTCCCGCGGCGCGGCAGGCTAATCAACCGGTCGCACTTGCTGCGCACCAGGCTGCGCAAGCCGCTGCCTTCCGAACCGACCACCAACCCCACCCCACCATGAAAATCCACACTTTCGATGGGCACAGCCTGGTCGGAATATTCCAATCCATAGATCCAGATATTTTCTTCTTTTAACACCTCAATCGATTGTGCAAGGTTCATCTGTGCAATCAGGAGATGTTCGCAGGCTCCGGAAGATGCGTTCACCACAGCCGGGGTCACTTCGGCAGCCCGGCTGGAAGGGATGAGCACGCCATGCACACCGAATCCCTCGGCACAACGAAGCAGGGTGCCCAAGTTTTGCGGGTCCTGGATGAGATCAAGCAGGAGGATGAAGGGAGCTTCGGCACGATTTCTGGCTAGTGCCAGCATTTCAGGCAAGCTGGCATAGCGATAGCCGCCAACCTGCAGCGCCAACCCCTGGTGATTGGCAGATATCTCAAAAAGTTTCGTGCGCGGGACGCGTTCGACGGGAATTTTTTTCTGCCTGGCTAGCGTCAGCGCATCCTGCAAGTGCCCACCCTGTTCCAAATTGCCTTCCGCCAGCCATAAACGAAAGAACTCGCGCCGGTTGGCACGCAACACTTCATAGACCGGGTTTCGACCGGTGATCCACTCTCTCATTTCCAGTGCCAGGAACTGCCCCTGGCAGAATCTTCCACAATCACACCCTGTTCCGCCAGTTCATCGCGGATGCGATCAGACAGAGCCCATTCTTTTTTGGTACGCAATTCATTGCGCAATGCTACCAGCATATCAATGAAGGCATCCGCGGCATGCTCCTGCCGGGTTGCCTGCAAACGTAATCCTAGCACACCGCTCAATTCAGACAACACTGCCTGGGCAGCTTGCAGTTGTTCGTCGGTAGCGCCATCAGCGCGCACCTGGTTGATGACGCGCACCAGATCAAACAGGTTCCCCAGCGCGCCGGCGGAATTGAAATCGTCATCCATGCAGACCTCAAAACCCTGCTGTGTGGCTGTTATCTGCGCTGCCAGCGCTTCCAGGCTGGCTTGCGGAGCGCCTTCCGCACCGGGCAACGCGTCTTTCAAAGCCGATTGCAATCGCTCAAGACCTTTTTGGGCTTGGTCGATAACCTCGTCATTGAAGGTCAGGGGATTGCGATAGCCCGAATTGAGCACCATGATCCGCAGCACATCCGCCGGATGGTCTTTGCAGAAATCTTCGATCGTAACCAAGTTGCCCAAAGATTTCGACATTTTTTCGCCGCTAAATTGGAGCATGCCGTTGTGCATCCAGTAGGTAGCAAAGGGCTGCCCCGTAAGCGCTTCAGATTGAGCGATCTCGTTCTCATGATGTGGAAAAACCAGGTCATTGCCGCCGCCATGAATATCGATCTGCTCTCCCAGATGCGCCATGCTCATGGCAGAACATTCAATATGCCAGCCCGGGCGCCCAGGACCCCAGGGGCTTTCCCAACTGGGTTCGCCGGGTTTGGCGCTCTTCCACAGGGCAAAATCCAGGGGATCTTCTTTGTGCTCATCCACACTGATGCGCGCGCCAGAGCGCATCTCATCCACGTTGCGATGAGAGAGCTTTCCATAGCGGTTGAACTTGCGCACCCGGTAATACACATCGCCGTTCACCACGTAGGCATATCCCTTTTCGATCAGGTTCTCCACGAACTTGATGATGTTCGGCATTTCAGCGGTGGCGCGCGGCTTATAGGTGGCAGGAAGAACATTCAGGTCGCGAAGGTGCTCGTCGAATTTGTCAATGTACCCCTGCGCCAGCGCGCGAGGATCTTTGTTGAGCGCAGCAGCCCGCTGGATGATTTTGTCATCCACATCGGTATAGTTCATGACATGGCGTACTTCGTACCCGCGATATTCCAGGTAGCGCCGGATGATATCGAAGACAAGCGCAGACATAGCATGCCCGACATGCGCGTTGGCATACACCGTTGGACCGCACACATACATGCTAATTTTGCGATCCTGAATGGTGCGAAACGCTTCTTTTTCTCGTGTGAGAGTGTTATACACACGCAAGCCCATGCTGCTGTTACTCCTTGTCTATTCCGTTAGCACCGCCCGGCTTGGAAAAGATCATACGACCAGCAGCGGTCTGCAAGACTTTCGTCACGGTCACCACAATTTCCTGGTCGAGGTATCCGCGCCCATCTTCCACCACCACCATGGTGCCATCATCCAGGTAAGCCACACCCTGATCCTGTTCCTTCCCCTCTTGAATGATCTTGATGGTCAATTCTTCACCAGGCAGCAATATCGATTTCACCGCATTGGCTAATTCATTGATATTCAACACCTGCACACCCTGCAACTCTGCCACACGGTTCAAATTGTAATCGTTGGTGAGGATGGGGGCTTTCATCTGACGCGCCAGCACCACCAGCTTTTCATCCACTTCGCGCACATTCTCCACATCCATATCAGAAAGAACCACGTTGAGATTGCGATCTTTCTGCAGTTCTGAAAGCACTTCCATACCGCGCCGTCCGCGCTGGCGGCGTAAACTTTCTGCCGAATCGGCAATATACTGCAGCTCGTTCAATACGAAGTGGGGGATAATGAGGGTTCCGGGCAAAAAGCCGGTCTTGGCGATATCGGCAATACGCCCATCGATGATCACGCTGGTATCCACCAGGATGGAACAATCTTTGTTCCAACCCGCTCCGCCAGTTTTCTTGGACGAAGAGCCAACCTTCTTTTCTCTACGAGCAAACGACAAAAGCTCACGAATCTCTTCCTGCTTGGATACGCTGAGCGTAACCCCCAGGTAAGAAAACAAGACCAGCGCAAAAATGATCAGGATGCTGTTCAACGGCGCGGGCAAAACACCGATGGGGATGGAGATCAGAGCAGCAATGATCAAGCCAACGATCAGCCCAGCCATAGCGACCAGGAGGGTTTGACCGGGGGTTTCCTCCAAACTCTTGCGAATGGTTTGAACCGGATAAATGGTCATATAGGGGAACGCAAAAAAACCGAGGGCGCCCAATACGACGCCGCCGATGATCATGGCATAATTATTTGTGATGACAGTGATGTCGAAACTTTTGGCAATCAGATTTCCTAAATAAATACCTAACAAAGAGAATAAGATCAGTCCGGAAAACCGGATAATAAGTACAAGATTTTTGGGGTTTTTCATGAAAAATCCTTTCAGAATTTGTTAAAGTTCATGATAAATATTGCGGATAAATTCTGAAACCATGGTAACATAGCGACCTTTTGAAGTCAATTACAGAATTGAAATCTTACAGTATTCTTACATTTTTTCAACAGCGAAAAAATTCAGACATACCAATTGCTTGACCTGTGCAGAATCAAATGCTAAAATAACCCTCTCTGCCCCCATCGTCTAGAGGCCTAGGACACAGCCCCTTCAAGGCTAAAACTGGGGTTCGAATCCCCATGGGGGCACAAGCCCAAAGCGGGCTTTTTTATTTTAAGCAATCCATAGCACTTCACATCGCGCGACCCTTTTTTCTTATTGATCCGCGTCTATAATATGATAAAGGGGCAGCATGGGAAATCTTTCACTTCAAAGTCAACTGGCAGCATTTCTGGACGGTTCAGAGTTCGGGGATAAGAACCTGGAAGCGCGCATGCGCCACGAATTGGAAGAAAGACTACAACAAACAGCATTGGAGAAACGCCCATTGCGAGTTTATTGCGGATACGACGTTAGCGGGCCTGATCTCCACCTTGGGCACACCGTTACTTTGCGAAAACTCCACCAGTTTCAAGACCGGGGGCATGATGTCACATTGGTCGTCGGCACATTCACCTCACTCATTGGAGACCCCAGCGAACGGGAAACAGCCAGGCAACCGCGCAGCGTTGCGCTTATTATGGAAGAGTCAAAGCGATATGCACAGCAAGCGTTTAAAATTCTCGACGCACAGAAAACAAGGCTGAGATTCAATCATGAATGGTTGAACGATCTGCAAGTATCCGATTTCATTCCAATCGCAGCGCAATTTTCCTTTCAGCAATTGTTATCCAGAGAGAATTTCAGAAAAAGGATCGAAAAAGGTGACACGGTTCGCTTTCAAGAAATCTTATATCCTGTGGTGCAAGCATATGACGCCGTGGAGTTGCGCGCAGACGTCCAGCTTGGGGCAACGGAACAGTTATTTAACCTCATGACCGGACGAAAATTGCAGGAATATTTCGGCTTGCCACCACAAATATGTTTAACCTTCCCCATCCTGGTCGGCATTGATGGGGAAAAAAGAATGTCAAAAAGCACCGGCAACTATATTGGCATCAACGAAACGCCCATAGAAAAGTACAGAAAGCTTTTCCAGCTTCCTCCTAAAGCATTGCCATCGTACATTCGCTTATTGACCAGGTGGTCTCCGGACGAAAAAAATAAAATGATTTCAGCTTTTCAAAAACAAACAAGAGATCCCAATGAAATTCGGCGAAAAGTTGCTTGCGAGATCATTGCCGGCATCGATGGTGAGGAGGCAGTTGATGATATGCTGAATTCGAAAATAGAACCCTTTTGATGCGTTTAAAAGCACAACGCTTCTCCAAGAGATATCCTTTTTGCTCCATGCTCAGTCTTTATTTAAGCTATAATGCTCTCGTTTGAAATTTTTATATTTTTCATTGGTCATGAAAATCGAAGCATCAATCATCAACGAACTAGGGATTCACGCGCACGCTGCTATTCAATTTGTCCAGACTGCGTGTAAATATAAAGCCACCGTCCGGGTCATGCATAACAATAAAGAAGCGGATGGGAAAAATCTCATTCGATTGCTGGGGTTAAGGATAGAAAAAGACGCTCACATCACAATCTTCGCCGAAGGGGAAGATGAGCAATCAGCGCTGCAAGACCTGAAGCTCCTGATCGAGAACAATTTCGGAGAAGAATGAACCAATCTGGTTTGCTCAAAAAGAGGGGGGAACGTTCATTGCGACCAGTGTGCTAGAATCAATTTTTATCTTGAAATGAAATGGATGCCATGCCAAAAGAGATGCTGGTAGAAAAAGCACAAGAACATTTGCAGTTCCTGTGCGAAACGCTTGCCACACGGCGGGTTGGATCCCAGGGAAATCAACAAGCGGCAGCTTATTTTAAGGAAACCATGCACGCCCTGGGGCACGCGCTCTGTTCACAGAAGTTCGCGTGCATCGATTTTGAGACGTCGTCTTCAAACCCCGCCTCCCGCTCAAGCAGGATCAATCGGCGATCATGGGTGTGGTTTCCACCTGCACTGATGGGTCTTCGCTTTTATCCTTGTACCCGTTCTGCCTTTCCTCAAATTTCTTGCCGGCTTTGAAATGCAACAACAAGAAGCCAAGGACGTCCAACAAGCCGATTCCGCCCGCAACGAACCACAGCAGACGCGGGTCAAAATTATCCATGATGTAGCCCGCTCCCAGCGGACCGACCGAAACAGGCAAGATCCAGGCAAGGGAATGCACCGCCATGTAGCGCCCACGCATATCTTCAGGAGCAAAATGAGCCACCAACGACTGGGCGACCGGCGCAATGATCATTTCGCCGATCGTGATGATCACCATGGCTAGCAAAAACAAAGGATAGGAATTCACATAACCATACATAGAAAAGCCAATCACGTATAAGATATTTCCAAGCGCCATGGTGACCATGGGTTTCCAATTCGCAACCCAACGAGAGAAAAAGACCTGTAGCACAACAACCATGACCGCGTTCAGGGAGAGAACATAACCAAACTGCTCGGTGGTGATCCCCTGGAAGTTCACCAGATAGACTGAAAGAGTGCTGTTCATGTTGAAATACATCAGGGTCTCAAGCATCATCACTACCACAAAGGCGATGAACAATTTATCTTTGAACACTTTGCGGTAACCCTGGAAAGTCTCTTTCAAACTTTCTTCTCTTTGATGTTCTTGCATCTGCGGTTTTGTTTCGGGCAGGAAAAGCAGCACAATGCCCGCCACCGCCAAGCTGATGAAAACATCCATGATGAACAAAATTGAGAAAGACCTGGCAGCCATGATTCCACCGATCGCCGGACCGATAGTCACAGCCAGGTTGAATTCGATGCGCATGATGCCATACGCGTCGGTGCGCAGTTCTTCAGGAACCAGGTCAGCGATCATAGCCTGCCTGGCGGGACCGGCGATATCTTCAAAGATACCAATGACACCGATCACAATATAGAAAACCACGATGTCTTTGATAAAGATCATGGCAAGCGCGCTGCTGGCACTGGCGATCAATCCGAAGATGATGCTCTTCTTGCGCCCGAATTTATCGGCGATCGCCCCACCAAGCGAATTGCCCAACAAGCCCGCTCCCAAACCCCAGATCAGGAACATGGTACCAACTTCTGTCATGCCCACATTGAATTTCTGGGTCATGTAAAGGGTGAGGAACGGAAAGATCAACGCCCCTCCCACACTATCAATGAAAGATGCTCCAACCAGAATCCAGAAATCTTTGTTGAATTTACGATATAGATTCGTGATGTTCTTTAGCAATGCAATTCTCCTTGTTTCATAATTCCAAAAACGACGTGTAGCCTGCAACGGCTTTTCTTTACGCGATAAACAGCGCCCACGCTTTCAACCTTCCCATTTCCAATCTACTTGAACGAACCTGAACAGCATGAAACCACAAAAACAAGCCCCTATTCTTATGGCTGAATTCCACAGGGAAATAAAAAACCACAGGATAGGATCACACCTGTGGCTGTGTTCGATTTTCAAAAAAAGGAATGATCTTAAGAAATCAACACAGGAGGTGTGTCTTTTGAATCACTTTTAAACTCAAAACCGCTCATGAACTTTCTCTACCTCCTGTTTCTTATAGGATAACTACATTCTAGCCACAAATTACTTCGCTGTCAAGTAACGGCAAAAGCAATTAGAAAAATCTCTCAACGGTACGACTTCAGAACAAATCCTATTGAAAAAAGCAGAATGATGATATGCTTTAGCAACTTTTAATTTTCATCAGAAAAAACCATGCAAAAGATCGATATCATCAAGACACGCACAGCAATCAGAAATCATCCCCTATGGCAGACAGCCATCCTATCATCAGCGCACATGCTCAATGATTTTTTTGGCGGCATGCTCTCGCCTCTACTGCCTATTCTCATCCTGAACTTTGGGCTTACCAAGTTCGAAGCGGGCTTATTGAACGCCTGTCTGCAATGGCCCTCTGTCAGCCAGCCTTTCTTTGGCAGATTAGCCGATAGGGTCAATCTGCAAAAATATATTTTCCTTCTGCCTTTAACCACGGGGGTTTTCATGAGCCTGGTCGGCTCAGCACCCAGCACTGCCATTCTTGCACTATCCCTGTTCATTTCCGGATTAAGCTCATCCATTTTTCACGCTGTGGCATCACCAATCGCCGGAAAAGTATCTGGAAAGCACACCGGCAGAGGATTGAGTTTATGGATGGCGTGCGGGGAAGCGGGTTGGATGCTCAGCCCAATCTTGATCATTGCGTATATTAACAAGTTTTCCCTCAACAGGATTTTCTACCTGATCATTCCCACCTTCATCGTGTCCGTGCTGCTGTATTTTCGATTAAAGAAGATCGAAGCCATAAAAACCCATGTGAAAGTGAGCAATGGCAGCGCGAAATCCTCCCTGAAGGCAATCACACCCATGCTGCTGCCCATCATCGCTATTGTTTGTGCCCGATCGTTGATCCAGGCGACCACCACCGTTTACATACCCACTTATCTGACGGAAATGGGAGTAAACCTATGGCTGGCAGGAGCCGCCCTCTCCTTGACCACCGGTGCCGGGGTGTTGGGAGCAATCATGGGAGGGATATACAAAGATAAAATCGGCGGAAGACCGGTCCTTTTCGCCTCTCTGATTGGCTCATCCGTCTTCTTTTTTCTCTTTCTTTACAGCGCCCACCAGGTCTGGCAGATCGTCACATTATTTCTTACCGGGCTCTTTTCCGGCATGTACCTGCCAGTGGCGCTGGCTATGGTTCAGGAATATTCACCCGAAAATCGCTCTTTCTCAACCGGCATCTATCAGGCATTCCTGTTTACCATCGGAGCCATCGCCAGCATGATCATCGGATACCTCTACGATGTGCTCGGCGCCCACCCAGCTTTTATCATCAGCGGATCCATCGGTTTGGTTGGAACCGTTTTGGTCTTTTTCATCCCCAGTTCAAACACGGCGCACCAAGAAACAGCGCAGGAGGTTTAGATGACAGCACTCCTTTATCAATTGGATAGTTACCAAAAGGAATTCGACGCACAAATTACCGCAATCCATGAAGAACTGCACGCCATCCAATTGGATCAAACCTGCTTCTATCCCGGAGGTGGCGGGCAACCCTGGGATAACGGCTCGCTCACCTCTGACAATGACGATCTGGCGTTCACGCGGGCGCGCATGGTGAACGGCGAGCACTGGCATTTACTGGACGCAGGCACAAAACTGCCTGCCATCGGCAGCCCGGTGCACGGAACGATCGATTGGGAAAAGCGCTATCGCCTGATGCGCACGCACACCGCCATGCACATCCTGTGTGGCGTCATCTTCAGAGATTACGGCGCCCTGGTCACCGGAGGGGATATGCAACCTCTGGAAGCGCGCATGGATTTCGAGTTCGAATCGATGACAAAAGAATTGGTGGCGGTCATTGAAGAGGCGGTCAATAGAGAAGCGCAGCTTGCCCATCCCATCAGGGTGAAGATATTGCCGCGCGCCGAAGCGTTCCAAATACCCGATCTGATCCGCACCAAGATCAACCTGCTGCCGGAACATATCAGCGAGATCAGAACGGTGGAGATCGTTGGCTTGGATCTGCAAGCAGATGGCGGAACGCACGTCGCCAACACAAACGAGGTAGGCAAGATCCGCATCAGCGATTACATGAGCAAAGGCAAGATCAACAAACGCATCTATGTAAAGATCGAGGAATGACGGCGCTGTTTCGCACTGTACGGCAACAAAAGGGGATGATTGGAATCTCTTTTGGCTCATGAAAACCGCGTTTTTTGCGATTACTTTAGCCAATAAATTGATGAAAACTGGTGAGAAAAGTCATCACTCGCTGGCACAGCATATCTTTCTGATAAAAAGTGGGGTTATAGTATAAAAATATCGAGGGATGATCATGTTAAAGATCGTAATGGACACCGCAGGCGACTTGTGCACCGGCTGGCAGGAAAAATATCAAATCAACCTGCTTCCGATCAACATCATCCACAATGGTGTTTCCTACCAACAAGGGATTGATATTCGCTACGATGATTTCTATGCAATGGTTGAACAAGATAACAGCATCCCATCCACCTCTCAACCCACCCCCTATCAATTCGTGGAATTCTACAAGAAAATCGCCCAACCCGGTGACAGCATCTTATCAATCCACGTGACCGATAAACTATCGGGAACCATGAATTCCGCCCGCCTGGCAGCCGAGGAATTGAAAGGAAGCTATCATATCATCCCCTTCGACTCGGCATCAGGAACCATCTGCATGGGGATGATGTGCAAGGAAGCCCGCCAGATGGACGCGGCAGGAAAGTCCGTGAATGAGATCCTTGAAAAACTGGAGTCCATCCGCCGAAAAATGGAGCTGATCTTCACGGTAGACACCATGAAATTCGCGAAGCTCAGTGGCAGAGTGAAATCCTTGCAGGCAACCCTGGCTTCCATTCTAGACATCAAACCGATCATCGAACTGCGGGATGGGACCATTGAAATCAAAGACAAGGTGCGCTCAAGGAAAGCCTCGCTCGAAAGGATACTCACGCGATTGAAAGAAAAGATTGGCGACCAGCGCGCGTATATCGCCGTGGTCCATGCCCACGACCCCATCACCGGAAAAGCTGTGGTTGAGGAAGTAAAAAAACGTTTCAATTATGTCGAAGTGGCTTTTGCCGAGATATCCATCTCGCTGGCTGTCCATTTTGGTCCAGGCACCATCGGTCTGGCAGCGTATCCCGAATAACAAAAAAAGCCAATCCGGTGAATGGATTGGCTTTTTCACCTGATCTGCCCTATTCATGGGCTCCCAGAGAGACCACTTTTCCGATGCCGCTGATATTCTGTCTGACCACGGCATCGCCATAATATTGCAAGCTGCCGACCCCGCTGAGGTTTACATCTAGTTCATCCGTAACCCAAACCTGCGCACTACCCGCTCCCGAAATATCAATTTCGACAATCTTGCTCTGCAAGTCAGCAGCCTTGTAGCTGCCCGCACCGCTCAAGGTAATTTCCTGCTCCTCCACAACGCCGGCTATATCAAAATCACCCGCCCCGCTCAACTCCACATCGAGTGAAGCGGCCGTCAGATTTTCAATCTTGACCCTTCCACCACCACTGACCTCCACTTCCAGGCGGTCGGTTGTCAACGAAGCCATATACACATCGCCATATCCTGAAACCTCTACTCTGCTGAGATCCTTAACAGTGAGCGTGTACGTAATGCCACTGGTTGGAATGATGTTGATGAAACGTTCAAAGCTGATATGAAGGGTAGAACCGGAGACGTAACTTTCGATCTTCCCGATGATATTATCCTCAGCTTCGATCGTGAGCGATTCCACATCACCCTGGACAATCTCCAGATCTCCGATCCCTTCGAGGGATATGCTGTTGAAATTTGAGACCGTGCGGTCATCAGTGACGACCCTGCCGGATCCCTGAATATTGGTGTTCCGAAGGGGCAAACCGCAAGCCACCAAGATGCTCAGCGCAAAAATCCCCATCAATACCTTTAATGTTTTTCTCATTTTCTACTCCTTTCGATTAAAAGCCGATGCGCAGCCAATCTGTGCCAAAGATGATTCTGATAAGAACATACACGAAAATAATGAACAATATCGTTCCACAACCGCAACCCATGCAACCTCCGCTCTTATAGCCAAAGCGCCGCTGTGACCAATCATAGATGCGGTCAAGAAAAAACAATTTCATTATGCCAGATAAACAACCGGGTCGTCTTGAATCCATAATTTTCCTTTCTGCTACAGTTTACGAAAAAAAAGCAGGGAGGTTTCTACATTCGTTAGAGAAATGGATTGCATGTAATCTGAAATGCCACCTCGGACGGTGCAGACCGGCAGCGCTTTATGCGCATCATCCATAGAATTCTTCTGTTTTGCGACAGGTGTCTTTCAGCAGCCTTTTCAATCTCTGAGAAGCCGGGGCGGTTGAATTATCGCATCCCGTTCATGCATCTGAATTAAGGATAGGAAAAAGCAATACCAATTCTGCACCTCTTTCCGCCACAAATTTCATACCAATTATCTAATGAACGATCACGATGAATTCTGCTTTTTGCCCTTTCAACTTCTTCAGCACCTCTCCCACCGCTTGGTGCATGACCTTTTCCGTGGGCAAGGTCAGGTTCAATCCTATCGTAATCATCCGCCCTTTGCCAAAGGCGTTCTGGATATCCTGGAGCGTCCTTTCCAAGCGGTAGGGCGTATCCATCAACACGAGCGGGGTTTTCAGCCTGCGCAATTGCTCCAGGCTCTTTTTTCGTTCTTCCTCTTTTCTCGGCAGAAATCCAGCAAAATAGAATTTCTTTAAAGGCAACGGAGAAACCGAAAGCAACGCCATCAAGGATGAAGCTCCCGGAACTGGTACCACCCTGATCCCATAATCGTAAGCCAGTTGCACCAGGAGCGAGCCGGGGTCGGCAAAAGCGGGCGTTCCACAATCGGATATCAACGCCATATTCTCGCCGTTCAACAATGCCAGCGCGAGTTCCTGCGCTTGCTGTTCTTCGTTGTGTTCGTTCAATTCGACGAGTGTTTTTCCTTCAACTTTCAGTTGGTGCAAGATTGCGCTGCCAACGCGCCGCTCTTCACAGATCACCCGGTTGACGGACTGAAGAACATCCAACGCACGAACCGTGATATCTTGCAAATTTCCGATGGGTGTGGCGACCATATAGAGGATTCCTGAGCGCATACGAACATCCTGTTTAAAAGTATGGGTTTATTATAGCCTGTCGAAAGCCACGCTTTTCATCACACAGCCAATATTCCAAAAATGCCATCCTTACCTGGCAAAATTCCAATACAATTAGAGGAAGGTTTCTATTTTATCGGAATAAACAGGAGATATTAACGATGATTGCATTTCTCAATCAATTCAACCCGGTAATTCAAGCATTGTTCGGAACGCTCTTCACCTGGGGAGTGACCGCTCTGGGCGCAGCGGGGGTTTTTCTATCAAAAGAAGTAAACAAAAAACTGCTGGATGCCATGCTCGGCTTTGCAGCAGGGGTCATGATCGCTGCCAGCTTCTGGTCACTGCTAGCACCCGCCATCGAAATCGCCGGCTCAGTCAGCTCAAAGCCGTGGCTGGCACCTGCCATCGGCTTTCTTATGGGTGGATTGGTCTTATGGATCATCGATAAGATCCTCCCGCACCTGCACATGGACATGCCCGTGCAGATGGCAGAAGGAATCAAAACCACCTGGCAGCGCTCTGTGCTGCTCGTGCTCGCCATCACCCTGCATAATTTTCCAGAGGGATTGGCGGTGGGCGTAGCCTTTGGCGCAGCCGCAGCAGGTGTGGAAGGAGCTACCCTTTCGGGCGCTATCGTGCTGGCAATCGGCATTGGCATTCAAAACTTTCCGGAAGGGTTGGCGGTATCCGTGCCGTTACGACGTGATGGGCTTAGCCGTTGGAAAAGTTTTTGGTACGGACAGCTTTCAGGCATCGTTGAACCGCTCGGCGGGATCCTTGGGGCAGCCGCGGTGGTGACCATGCGGCATATTTTGCCATACGCCCTGGCTTTCGCAGCCGGTGCCATGATCTACGTGGTGATCGAAGAACTGATTCCTGAAGCCCAACATGGTGAAAACACCGACATCGCCACGTGGGGCGCTTTGATCGGTTTTACGGTCATGATGATTTTGGATGTGGCTTTAGGTTAAAATCAAATAAAAAGGAAATACCTTGAGCAAACTAACTCGCGCAACGATCATCATCGCATTGAGCTTTGCAGTGAACAAAGTTCTGGCGATTGTCAGACAGCTAATCATCGCCCGCCAGTTCGGGCTATCGGCTGAGTTGGATGTGTTCAACGTTGCCAACAACGTGCCCGACATGCTTTATTCGCTCATTTCTGGCGGAGCGCTGGCGATGGCGATCATCCCGGTGCTTTCAGAAGTATTGACCAAGGAAGGTCGCAGCGATGGCTGGCGGGTGTTCAGCCAGATGGCGAATTTCGCTTTTCTGGTGACCGCAGCTTTGTCGTTGGTGGTTGGCGTGTTCGCCGAACCGCTGGTTAAGAGCCCCATCGGGATAGCTCCCGGTTTTTCCCCAGAGCAGCAAGCGTTGGTAGTAAGCATCATGCGCCTGGACCTGATAGCAACGCTGATCTTTTCTATGGCTGGTCTGCTGGTGGCGGGCTTGCAAGCCAACCAGCACTTCTTTTTGCCCGCTGTTGCTCCCATTATGTACAATCTTGGACAGATCTTTGGAGCTTTGATCCTGGCACCGGTGGAAGGATTGACCATCGCTGGAATAACGCTCCCCGCTTACGGAATGGGCGTGTATGGAATTGTTTACGGGGTTTTGATCGGCTCGCTCCTCTACCTGATAGTACTCATCCCGGGGCTGTTCCGCTTCCAATTCAAGTGGTTCCCGGGTCTTGGCAAACGGGATCCCTACGTAAAAAGGATTCTTGCCATGCTGGCACCGCGCGTTGGCAGCATGTTATGCTACCAGCTCACTTTTATCGCCCGCGACAACATCGCATCCTATCTCAGTGAAGGCGCCCCCACCGCATTAACCTATGGTTGGATGATCCAGCAGGTGCCCGAGACGCTGATCGGAACTGCTCTTGGAACCGCCCTCCTGCCAACCCTATCAGAGCTCTTCGCAAGAAAAGACCAGGCGGGATATCACGCCACCATCGAAAAAGTTGAAAGGGTGATCATTGCCCTTGCCATTCCCATCACGGTGGTACTGTCGCTCGTCCTGCGCCCGTTCATTGAAACCGCATTCGGATTCGACACTGCCGCCACTGACCAACTTCTATGGGTCACGCGCGGTTTTCTGGTTGGTTTGCTGGGGCATTGCTTGCTCGAACTGGGGTCGCGCATTTTCTTCTCACAGCAAAATGCGGTCATTCCATTTCTTGCCTCCGCCATCAATTTCGGCATCTACATATTGGCTGGTACGCTACTATCCAGCAGATTAGACGCAACCGGCATCGCGCTCGCTGATTCCATCGCCTTTTCAATCCAGGCAGCTTTTCTGTTGATCCTGTTCGTCCTGCGCGACAGAAAGTCTACGCGCCCGGAAAAAGGTGAGGAAGAGAAAAAGACAACGCGCGAATTAGGGCAAACGATCTGGCGCACTATAGCCGGCAGTGCAACAGCCGGCGCCATTGCCTGGCTCGTTATGCAGAGAAGCGCCGGGTTGCCCCTGCTCGTTCAAGGCATGGCGAGCTTCCTCTTTGGGATAGGCGCCGTTCTGCCCTTCATCTGGAAAGAGCTGAAGGTCTTCCTAAACTTATAGACAGGCTAGTATAGAAAAGAACGGTATAATAACGCGCATGGCAAAAAATAACGCAGAAAAAACCGCTGAAATCAAAGTGGACCAGAAAACAACCAAAGAAGACACCCAGGCTATCAAAACCGGTGGCAAGAGAAAGGGCGGGAGACCGCGCTATGTACGGGCTGTTTTGATGGGCTTACTGCTCGTGCTGATAGCAGCGCTCATCAGCGGTTCTCTGGGGTACTATTCGGGCATCAAACAACGCAAGGCAGAGGAAGAAAAACAACGGCTCACTTTAGCGACCACCCACTACAAGTACGGAATGGAAGCCATGGCGAGCGGTAATTATGAGGTCGCGCGCATTCAATTTGAATACGTGATCCAGATCTACCCCACCTTTCCAGATATCACCGAAAAATATAGTGAAGTGCTTATCAACCTCACAAAAACCCAACAAACAACCGCGCAAGCAACCGCCACCCCCACGCGAGATATCCAGGGAGCGCAAGCGCTGTTCCAGCAGGCGCAAACGGATATGGCTAACCAGGAATGGTGCCTGGCAGTGGACACGTTAAAAAGTCTGCGCGACGAGGACGTTTCGTATGAAACGCTGACCGTGGATGGCATGATCTGGGCTTCATTGCGCAATTGCGCGACCTACAAGATCACGAATGAAGGTGATCTCGAGGGTGGGCTCTATTACCTCAGTCTGGCACAAAAATTCGCACCGTTGGATCATGACGCCGTGAATTACGCTGCGTGGGCACGCCTGTACGTGACCGGCGCCAGTTATTGGGAAGTGGATTGGGCACAGGTGGTGTACTATTTCAGCCAGACCTACGCCGCCTTCCCTTACCTGCACGACACTTCGGGCTGGACCGCCATCGACCGGTACCGCATCGGATTGCGGGAATATGGAAAATATTTCATGAGCATCGAGGAATATTGCAGTGCCGCTGAACAGCTCCAGTTATCACTCAACATTCAATATGATGAAGAAGTATCAAACCTGTTGAACGAAGCAACGGTTTACTGCCAGGGTCCAACCGCAGAACCGCAAGCCATCACTACCATCACCACTGAAGCGACAAGCGAAGCTACTGCGGAACCGACAGAATAAGATTGTGCGTCACCTGGAACGGACAGCCACAAGATCGTGAACGAGAGCAGCGGTGACCTCCACCGCTGTTATTTTCCCTATCTCCAATTCTCCCTGCACCATAACCAAGCCATCAACCTCCGGGGCATCGCGATAGGAGCGGCAGACCGAAATACCATCGCCCACCCCATCCACGATCACATCCAGCTCTTTTCCAACATATTCCCGGTTCTTCTGTTCAGAGATTTCCTCTTGCAGTTCAGCCAGGCGCTGAACGCGCTCTTCTTTTTCCTGCGGTGAAATATCATCGGCATACTGAAAGGCAACCGTGCCCGGTTCGTGAGAGTAGGGGAAAATACCCACCCGGTCGAAGCGCATGGAGCGGATAAAATCAAGAAGAAGTTCAAAATCCTGCTCCGTTTCACCAGGAAAACCCACGATGAAAGTGGAGCGGATCGCCAAATGGGGAATCTGCTCGCGAATATCTTGAATGAAGGCTATAATTTTTTCCACACCCGTTGGGCGGTGCATGCGCTTTAAAATACGCGGAGAGGCATGTTGCAACGGAATATCAAGATAGGGGAGAATTTGAGGGTTTGCTGCCATCAATGCAATCAGATGCTGACTGATCTCGCCCGGATAAGTATAGAGCAGTCTGATCCAGGGAACAGCGGTGGCAATCTTTACGATCTGTTCCAATAAAGCGGGCAAACTTCCGCTCATGCCCACATCTCGCCCATAGGCGGTAACATCCTGCGCAATCAGGATCAGTTCCTGTACCCCTTTCTCCTGCAAGAAATGCACATCGCGCAAGATATCAGCAATGTCACGGCTGACCTGAGGACCCTTGATCAGCGGGATAGCACAAAAAGAGCAACCCCGGTCACACCCGTCGGCGATCTTCAGATATGCATATCCACCCAGGTTGGAAGCCCTGATGATATGCTCTTCTTCCATTTCCAGTTTGCCATCGGCAATTCGGGTAAGCGGTTGAGCAGTTGCCATATCCAATTGGCGCACTACCGCAAGAATATCCATCCAGCGCCGCGTGCCGATCAGCGCGTTCAATCCCGGCACCTCTCTCTTTACCATTTCTGCTTCGCGTTGGGTGAGGCAGCCAGCCGCGATCACTTTTTGTGATGCTTTCTTTTGGCGCATGATCTCTTTCAACAAATTCAGCGCTTCTTGCCGGGCAGGTTGGATGAAGCCGCAGGTATTGACAATGATGATGCCTGCCTCTTGCTGGCTATTGGCGACGGAATATCCCTGCTTGATCAGCAGTTCCGCCATGGATTGAGAATCCACGCTATTCTTGGGGCAGCCAAGGGAATGGATGTAGAACGATCTTTTCATAGGGACACAATTATAAGATACCTTTCATTAACTTCTGTGCAGTTTCATAGAATATGATCAATCAATACCCCTTGCATCCCTTGTTATTTTATGCTATTCTACTATAGAACAAATTTTCTATCATAACAGGAATATGAAGCATATACAGCAAATCTCACCTCATAAACCAAGCGTGAAGACCATAGCCAGAAATCGCATGCTCACAAAACGTCAGATCCAGTGTTTACGGCTGGCGGCAAATGGTTTAACGGCTCGCAGCATCGCGCAAGAGCTGGGGGTCACGGAAAGAATGGTGCGAACGCACCTGCGCGAAGCGCGCACACGCCTCGAAGCACACTCGACCGCCGAAGCGGTCTATCATGCGCTCAAACAAGAACTTTTGGAGTAGAAGGCATCACTCTTCTGTAGCCGTACCCTGCGGAGTCGGGGTAAACGTGGGAGCAGGGGTAGGTGTCGCGCTCGGCAAAACAGTGGGGGTAATGGTGGGAGTAGGAACACTTAAGCCCGCAGCACTGAAATCCAGATTAACCATCTCGCCGATCTTGCCCAACGCGCCCAGATATTCCTGGTTGAAGTAAGCCTCCAGGGCAGCGCCATTACCGGTGAGCAGCAAGATGCGCTCTTGAGCCGAAAAGGTGTAGGCATTTCCCGGGATGATGCGCCCTTCAAACTCCACGTTCCCATCCACGGTAACGCGCATCCAGGCACGCTGTTGTGCAACAATGTATAACTGAAGCGGAGCGGCGTTGGCAGTGGCAATCGGCGCGACCGGCTGCGTGGCTACCTGTGTTTCCATAGCCAGCGCCGTCGGTTCATCGCTTTCGGTGCCCGTTAGCCCGGCTGTGGATTCCAGAGCCAGGGTTGGCGTCGTCGTGCTTTGCAGCATCTCAGAAATGGAAGGAGCTGTAGTAGGCGCGGTTTCACTCTTATCGCCAAAGATCTGCGAAGCACCCCAAAAAATGAACACAAACAGCGCCACCACCACCAGCGATCCCAACAGCAGGTCAGGCGAGAGAAAGCGCCGAATCTTCTCGGGGAGCTGGATAGAAAGGCGAATGCCCGGTTCCTTGGTTGTCCATTTTTCTTGCAGCTTCTCACGGCGCTGGGCTTCGAGCCCTTCGGCGTACAGATTCAGAACCGCATCCTGGTCCATCTCAAGAAAATGGGCGTAATTCGCAACCATCCCACGACCCTGCACAGAAGAAGGCAGGTCTTCAAATTTGCCATCTTCGATGGCTTGGACGTAAATGCGGCGCAGCCGTGTGAATTGCTCAACGTCAGAAAGGGACAAGCCCAGTTTCTCCCGGCGGCGGCGCATTTGTGATCCAACCTCTTTAAAAGTATCTTCGGATGGCACAGCGGGGGGAGAAACTCTGCGAGCCGGGTTCTTGGATGCTTGCTTGCGCTTCCCAGCGGAGCGATCTTCTTTTTTGGATCCCTTTTTCGACGCTGGAGGAAGTTGCGTGGGTGCCTGATCTTCAGCCTGGGAAGAAGGTGTTGGGGATGTTGTTTTTTTCTTTCCAAACTTAGGGAGTTTACTGATCAGGGCTTGCAGTTTCGCAGAAACTTTGTTTGTTTTCTTAGGCTGTGCAGACGGTTTTTGAAGGGCAGGCTCTGCAACGGATTCTTCCTTCTTTTCTTCCGCTTCGCTTTTTAACTCGGGAGATTCCTCTGGTTTCGGAATGTCCTCAAGCGGTTCATCCGGCAGAGGGGGAGATTCCAGCAACGTCAACAACTGCGTTCCATCCAGCTCAAGAAAGGCGGCATATAGACGTAAAAAGCCGCGCGCCTGGGCTCGGGACGGCAGCAATTCCGGACGGTCATTTTCTAACTCTTGCAGATACTGCAAACGGATATGCGTTGCCCTGGCGGCTTCTTGTAAAGAGATATCCTTCAGCGCACGCGTTTCTTTTAATATTTGTCCTACGGTTTTACTCATCGTGCTAGATTATAACCAAAAATAAAAAAGAACCGGTCTGTGATTTCTCTCAGACCGGCTGCTCTTTGAGTTTTATTTCACATCGTCTTGATTGGGTTCGGTGAAGGAAGGAATTTCATCGATGGTGGGAAGCTTTTCTTCTTTCTTCTCTTTTCTGGCTTTCCGTTCTTCCTTTGCCTTTTCTTTCAACGCTTTTTCAACTTCTTCTTCACTCAAAACAGTCACTGCCACTTCGGGAATCAGGTCGAACGTGAGGCGAACCTTCACATTGTGCAGACCGACCTCGCGCAGAGGCTGTGATTCGATCCAGTGGCGATCGATCTTGATGCTGGTTTTCTCTTCGATGGCATCCGCGATCATTTGCTGTGTGATCGAGCCATACAAGTGACCGGTCTCGCCAACTTTGGCAGTGAAGGACAGCTCGAGCCCCTGGATCTTTTCTGCCACGCCAGCCATTTCTTCATTGAGAGCGACACGGCGTTTTTCAGCAGCCGATTGGATCTTCTCCACCTGCTTCAACGCGCCGGGAGTTACCATCACCGCCAGTTTTTGTGGGATCAGGAAATTTCTGCCGTAACCATTGGCTACCTTCTTGACCTCCCCTGCCCTGCCCAGATTATAGACATCTCGAATTAATAAAACTTTCATGTGTACAAGCCCTTTCTGATCTTGAATTAACGCGAAGGGTACAACGCGTCAAACTGCACCATTCTATCAGACGGTCTTTCATCCGTCAAATGAGCATTGTATGAAAAAACACACGCCAAACACCGATGAGAGGCTGTTCCAGCTATTCATCGTCCGTTTTACTTACGAGATAATTAATATATTGAATTATTATATCAATATTGTTTAAGTTAATGGTTGATATTTTTAAATATTATGATAGTATTTCTGCATTATTTGAATTATTTTTCTAAACTCTGGAGAAACGTGCTCACAACCATTAAAAAAACATACCACGAATTCCCAAAAACCTTCTGGAATGTGATGTTGGGGATGTTTGTCGACAACATCGGCAGCTCGCTGCTTTTTCCTTTTCTTGCCCTGTATGTAACGCAAAAATTCGGGGTCTCACTGATCGATATCGGTTGGATACAGGTGGTGAGCACCATGGTCAATGTGGTTGGCACAAGCATCGGGGGCGCGTTGGCAGATCAGTTTGGGCGAAAAACCATCGGATTGATCGGATTGTTCGGTAGCGCTCTGATCACCTTGCCCCTTGGGCTGACCAATCGCTGGGATTTATTCATCGTATTCCGACTGCTCTCCTCTTTCATGGGGAACTTTGCCAACCCGGCTTTTCAAGCTTTGATGGCAGATATATTGCCCTCTGAAAAACGATCGCAGGGTTACGCCATGTTGCGCATCATCGGCAATTTATCCGCTGCTATTGGTCCTTTTCTGGCAGGGTTTCTGGTCGGTCATTCATTCTTGCCCCTGTTCATCATGGACGTCGTGCTGAGCGTTGCGACCGGCATCTTCTTGTTGGTGATCATGCCTGAAACCAAACCGGAAGAACCCGAGCACTCCGCCAAGCAATCACTCAAAACGACCTTTGCCGGATATGGCATGGTGCTGCGCGATCGAGTATTCGTAACGCTGGTTCTTTTGATCGTACTGACCATGATGGTTTACATGAACTACAACACTACCCTTTCAGTCTACCTCAACCGGCTGCACGGCATCTCAGCGAAGCAGTTTGGCTTTTTGCTCTCCCTGAACGCAATGATGGTGGTGGCATTCCAATTCAGCATCAGCCGCATCACAGCCAGATACAAACAGCCACTCATGATGTTCCTGGGAACCCTGCTGTACGCGATTGGGTTCAGCATGTTCGGATCGGGCAACAGCTACGCCTACTTCGTAGTGGCAATGATCATCATTACCATCGGGGAAATGATCAGCGCTCCCCTGTACCAGGTTATAGCGGCTGAGTTCGCGCCGATAGATATGCGCGGTCGTTATATGGCATTTCTCAATATCAGCTACGGTTTTTCCGCAGCATTTGGACCCCTGGCTGCCGGATATGGGCTTGAATCAAGCCACCCGCAATGGGTATGGTACGGGGGTGGAATATTATGCTTGATCGCCGCGTTGGGGTTTTTAAATACCAGGATGAAACCCGCGGAGAACGTAGCCCCAACGCCGGACGCAGGTTCTGATTCTCTCTAAATAAACCGATCACTATCAGCCCCTTTACTGAGGAAGCCCTTTCAAAAGAAAGGGCTTCCGAACTTAACCATCAGATAGCTTTGCCCTTGAACTGGCTTATGTACAAATGATGATAAAAACCCCTGCGATCCAGAAGCTCCTGATGGGTGCCCTGCTCCACCACCTCACCCTGATTGATCACCACAACTTTATCTGCATCCCGAATGGTGCTGAGCCGGTGAGCGATCACGAAGCTCGTACGCCCTTTCATCAAGCGTAACAGTGACTTCTGGATGCGCGCCTCCGTGCGCGTATCCACCGAGCTGGTGGCTTCATCCAGGATCAAGATGGCTGGATCAGCCAAAATAGCACGTGCGATGGCGATGAGCTGTCTCTGCCCCTGGCTGAGGTTGCCCGCTCGCTCCGAGAGGTTGGTCTGGTAGCCATGCGGTAATTGGCGAATGAAATGATCGGCATCCGCCATTTCAGCGGCTTGTATGCATTCTTCATCCGTCGCATCCAGCCGTCCATAGCGGATGTTCTCCATGATGGTATCTGAAAACAGGAAGGTATCTTGCAGCACAATACCCAGGCTCTTTCGCAAATCGGCTTTCTTTACCGAGCGGATATCATGCCCATCGATGCTGATGGAGCCACCCTGGATCTCATAAAATCTGTTCAGCAGATTGATGATGGTGGTCTTTCCGGCTCCCGTTGGTCCCACCAGAGCAATGGTCTGCCCGGCTTTGGCTTCGATGGTGGTGTTCTTGATGATCGGTCGCCCCGGGATATAGCTAAAATCCACATTTTTAAACAACACGTCTCCGCGTATCTCGTTCAGCGAAATGGCAGCGGGCGCGTCCTGTATTTCAGGCGGGTTGTCGATGACCTCAAAAACGCGCTCGGCGCCAGCTAAAGCAGCTTGAATGGAATTGTAAAGATTGGCGATCTGCCGCAGCGGAGAGACAAAATTTTGCCCGTAGTTGATGAACGTGGCGATCATTCCAACGCTTGCCAGCCCCTGCAAAGCCAGCCATCCTCCAAGCGTAGCCAGCACGATGACGAAGATGTTTCCCAGCACCTGGGTGAGCGGCATCAATAACAGAGCATAGGAATTGGCATAAACCCCAGCCGCATAGACCGCTTCGTTCTGTTTTCGGAAAGCGGCGACGACATTTTCATTCCTCTGAAAAGCCTTGACGACCTTCTGCCCGCTGATAGATTCTTCGGCAATTGCGTTCAATTCCCCAAGGTCTTTCTGTAATTCTCGGAAACCCCGGCGGGTGTATTTGGCAACAAAACGAGTAAACCACGCCATGATGGGAATGACAAGCAAGCTACCTAATGCCAGCCATGGATCCAAGACGAACATGGCGACCACGATCCCTCCCATGGAAAGGGTGCTTGCGATCAGCGAGGTGATATTTTGTGAAATTGCCTGGTTGATCGCATCGATATCATTGGTCAGTCGGCTCATCAACCCACCTGCCGAATGCGTGTCGAAAAAACTCATAGACTGTGCTTGCAGATGGTCGAAAAGATCGCGCCGCAGATCTCGCAAGGCAAATTGCGAAACGCGCGCCATGATCCAATTCGCCCATACATTCAAACCATTGCTGAGAAGGTAAACGAGCAACATCCACAGCGCCGTTCGCAATAATCCTGCCACATCCTTCTCAGCGATAAAAATGTCAATCGCCACACCCATCAGATATGGGCCTATCAGACCCAGCAGGGTGTACAGCACAATGAAGACAATCACCCAACCGATCTGCCGCTTATAGCTTTTAAGATAGGGCAACAAGCGCGCTATGGAACGGCTTGGATCTTTCGCCTTTTCGATGGGAACAGAATGGATAGGTCTGCGCTGCATGCTGGAACGGACATCAGTCGGGCGATTCATTGCAACGCCTCTTTCTCATAACTAGCTAACCCATTCCCAAGCTGGGATTCATAAATCTCTCGGTAAATACGGCTCTTCTTCATCAGTGCCGCATGCGAACCCTGGGCAACAAGGCGCCCTTTATCCAACACGATAATCCTATCGGCATTCAGCACGGTGCTGATGCGCTGTGCTACCATAAAAATGGTTGAGCCCTGCACATATTCCCGCAAACCATCCTGAATCTTGGTCTCTGTTTCCACGTCTACCGAACTGGTGGCATCATCCAGGATCAGGATACGTGGTCGGGTGATGATCGCTCGCGCAATGGCGATGCGCTGTTTTTGCCCACCCGAAAGATTCGCACCGCGTTCTTCAATATAGGAGGCATACCCTTTTGGAAAACTCATGATGAAATCATGCGCCTGAGCAACTTTTGCTGCCATTTCAATTTCCTCATCCGTTGCACACGCTTTTCCATAAGAAATATTCTCACCAACTGTGCCGGAGAACAGGATGGATTCCTGCGGCACGATGCCGATTTGACTCAACAACGTCGCTTCTTTCAATACCTTGATATTCAAATCACCGATCCTTACCTCTCCACGACTTGGATCATAAAAACGGGGGATGAGGTTGACCAATGAAGATTTTCCAGAGCCGGTCGCTCCTAACACAGCCACAATTTGGGCAGGGCGTGCACGCAAATTGATGCCTTCCAACACCTCCAGATTGTTATTGCCATTGTAATGAAAAGAAACTTCGCTAAATTCCACAGCATTGGACCAACCTTGAGGTATTTGTGCTTCCTGTGTGGGAAAGGTGATTTCGGGCTCAACATCCAGAATCTGGTTAATGCGTTTGGCTGAAGCCAGTCCGTTCGCCCAGGTATTGGAGAGATTTGCCATCAGGATGAGAGGGGTCATGGTGGTCAACAAATAATTCGTAAAAGCAACCACCTGACCAATCTGAAGCTCGCCCTGAATGGTCTGCAATCCGCCATACCAGATTACCAGGATCATTCCGATGTTGACGAAAATGGTCAATGCCGGCGACATGGATGACATGAACTGCATGACCCTTACCGTACCCAAGGTAAGATCTTCGTTCACCTCTCCAAAACGTTGCGATTCATGGTCGGCGCGCACAAAAGCCTTCACCAGGCGCGCACCGGCGATGTTCTCCTGCAGCACAGTGTTTAGATGATCCAATTTTTGCTGCACAGCACGGAAAAGAGGTTCCATTTTTATGCTGAATAAAATGATAATGGCAGAGGTAATGATCAAAATCGGGATAATAGCGGTCGCCAGGCGAGCACTGGTCAAAAACATGAGAATGATGCTTCCGATCATCAGCAAAGGCGCCCGCGCACCAATGCGCAGAGACACCCGAACCATCAATTGCACAGCGGCAATATCGCTGGTCAAGCGAACCATCAATTTGCCAGTGCTGAAGCGGTCCAGATCTCCATAGGAAAATTGCTGAATATTGAGAAACAGCGCTTCACGCATATCACGCGCCACCTTTTCGCCCACCCGCACTGAAAAGATGTTGTTGAGAACGGCAGCAACGGTATTGATGACAGCGATGCCCACCATCATGAGAGAAGTGTGCCACATCACATCCATGCGATTCTGCCTAATGCCATCATCAATGATGGTTGCGATCAGGCGCGGGATAGCCAGGTCGCTCAACACCATCAGCAATAACATCAGCATGGAAAGCAAAGCTAATTTCCAATAAGGTTTGACAAATTTTAAAATTTTCGAGATTGTAGCCATACCATTAACTCATCTGACAGAAGGATCAAATGTCTTTTTTAATATCTCCATAGCAGCCATGATCGTTTCCAGTTCGCTTTGCTCCAAGGAAACCATTTTTTCAGCCATCCAACGACGATTCTTGCTGAAGACAGCTTCCAGCAGCTTTGTAGCGGTGGCAGTAAGTTCCAACTGCACACAGCGACGATCACGCGTATCCTGTTTGCGCACCACCAATCCTCTTAACACCAACACCTCCACCACCTGGCTGATCGCAGGTCGGCTTATCTGCTGCTTTTCAGCCAATTCCCTCACCGAGCGGATGCCATGCCAGATATGCCGTAAGATATGAAACTGAATCAGCGTAAGGTTGAAGTCTTGGATAGCGTTACCACGGGCATTTTCGCGCACCCGCCCCCAAACCGGGGGGATGGTATCCCAAAAGCTCTCGACCGTTTTTTGAAGCAATGTGTCATCTGCCATACTTGACCCTTTCGTTAACTAACTTAACAGTTAACTTGCTAAACTATAAATCAGGAAAGGAAAAACGTCAACAACAAAAAGGGCTCAGCATCTGCGGAAGAGCAGTGGATGCCTTGATGCTCGATTTTTAAGAAACGTTCCTCTATTCTTTGCGTATACTGATTGAAAGGAAAATACACCTATGGAAAAACAAGCTTCAAGCGGAAAAAGATTCGGTTACATCATAGCCATGCTGGTAAACGCCGCTCTTATCTATGTTTTCAACAATATTTTATCCTGGAACATCCCTTTTCTTTTACCTACGTTTGAAGATTGCCTGTGGGTGATCCGTTTATCGCTGAGTGCGACGATTTTTGTCAATTTCATTTTCATTTTTTTCGATGTGAACTGGTTCCATCACCTGATGCAGGTCATCTTGAATGTGTTCAGTTGGCTTTCGACCTACTTCCTATATACAATTTTCCCCTTTGAATTCCCCTCAGAGTTGTGGATACAGATTGCAAAGATCGTATTCATTTTCTTGCTGGTGGTCATCCCCATCGGGACACTGGTTGAGCTGATCCAATTTCTGCGAAAGGTCAACCGCAGGCAAGATCAATAAATCAAGTAAAGTTTTCTTTCACAAGGCAGGAGTGCAGTTGCACCCCCGCCTTCTATTTTAAGCACTCCCACTCAAAATGAGCAGCCGTTTGTTAAGCCTGGTTTAACAAGAGCATAATTATTCAATTTCAGTATATGATTAAGAAATGATCTGGAATAATTTACACTGATAAAGGAGAAAGCTGGGATGGAAGATAAGAAGAAGAAAAAAGCAATATGGGCATGGACCATGTATGACTGGGGTAATTCTGCCTTTGCCACAACCATCATGGCAGCCGTGCTGCCGGTTTACTACTCCTCGGTAGCCGGTGCAACCCTGGCACCCAATATCGCCACAGCGCGCTGGGGATTCACAACCTCATTTGCCGCTCTGCTGGTGGCATTGTTAGGTCCAATTCTGGGGGCAATCGCAGATTTCAAGGGAAACAAGAAAAGGTTCCTTTCCATATTCCTGGGGCTGGGTGTCACCGCAACCGCTCTTTTATATTTCGTCAGAACCGGTGATTGGTTGCTGGCATCTATTCTGTACATTTTTGGGAACATGGGCTTTTCTGGATCTCTGGTATTCTACGACGCGCTGCTCCCACACGTTGCATCCTCAGATGAGATTGATCAGGTTTCCTCAAAGGGGTTCGCCATGGGCTATATCGGTGGTGGATTACTGCTTGCCATCAACGTAGCGATGATCATGTTTGGTGAAACCCTATTCCCCGGCATCGATCCCACCCTTATGTCGCGGTTGTCTTTTCTGAGCGTTGCCGTCTGGTGGTTCATCTTTTCACTTCCATTGTTCCGGCACATCTCCGAACCACCGCGCCGCATCCAAAAGGATGAAGAAGGATTGAACCCACTAAAGGTCAGTCTTCAGCGCCTGGGCAAGACTTTCAAAGAGATCAAAAATTACCGCGACCTGTTCACATTCCTGGTCGCGTTTTTCCTGTATGCCAACGGGATCGGTACGATCATCACCATGTCAACGATCTATGGGGCTGAAATCGGGATCGGGCAAACCACGCTGATTGGCACGCTCTTGATGGTTCAATTCGTGGCTGCTCCCTTTGCGATCGCATTCGGAGCACTGGCAAAAAAGATCGGAGCCAAGAAATCGATCTATATCAGCCTTGTCATTTATACTATGATCGCCATCGCGGGTTACTTCATGAGCGTTCCCTGGCATTTTTGGGCGCTCGGGTTCGGTGTAGCCATGGTGCAGGGGGGCAGCCAGGCACTCAGCCGTTCTCTCATTGGTCGCATGATGCCTAAGAGTAAATCGGCTGAATTTTATGGTTTCTTCAGTGTTTTTGAAAAATTCTCTTCCATCGCCGGTCCACTTTTGTTCGGTCTGGTGTCCACGCTGATGGGCGAGAGCCGCCTGAGCATCGTCTCGCTCATCATCTTCTTTATTCTCGGCATGATCGTGCTTACCAGGGTGGATGTGGAACGCGGTATTCAAACCGCCAGAGAAGAAGACGAAAGCATGATTACCGTAAAATGATCAAAAAAGGGTTCGCGTACTGGCGAACCCTTTTCTTGTTTAAATGATTTGATATAACTCAATCAGCACGCCCCCGCTGCTCTTGGGGTGGATGAAAGCCATTTTTCGCCCTTCCAGAACAACCGCTGTTTCATCGATCAGGCGTACGTCCTTTGCTTTTAATTCTTCCAGTGCTTTATCGATATCATCCACCTCCAGGCAAAGGTGATGGATGCCTGCACCGCGGGTTTGAATGAATCGAGCCGTTCCGCTTTCAGGATCGGTGGGTTCAACCAGTTCCACCTCGCTTTCACCACAGGGGAAAAAAGCCACTTTCGCTTTCTGGCTTTCCACTTCCTCAACGTGATCCAGTTTCAATCCCAATACGGATTGCCAGAATTCAGTTGCTCTGGTGATGTCCTCAACTGCCACTGCTACATGATTGATCTTTTTTATTTCCATCTTTTTCCCTTTTTTAAAACGTCAAGCCCAAACCGGGGGCTGATATTCGCCCCATACCGTGCGCAACACACCACAAATTTCGCCCAATGTCAGTTTCTGCTCCAGGCAATGAATCATCAATGGCAACAAGTTTTGATCGGTCTTGGCAGTTTGTTCCAGAACCGAAAGCAACTCATGCACCTTGCCGGTATCACGATTTTCTTTGAATTTTTTCAAACGTTCGACCTGACCCTGTTCTAACGCAGGATCGACCGCCAGCGCTTCGATATCGATCGTCTCCGCAATCTGGTAATCGTTGACACCCACCAGAACGTGATGGTGTTCTTCAACACTCTTTTGATAGGTATAAGCGGAATCCTGGATCTCGCGCTGAATGAAGCCGTTTTCAATAGCCGCCAGCGCCCCTCCCATATCATCAATCCTCCGAATATACTGTTTGGCGCGCGTTTCGATTTCATCGGTCAGATATTCAACCAGATACGAGCCGGCTAGCGGATCGACCGAATCAGCCACACCCGATTCATGTGCAATGATCTGCTGCGTGCGCAGGGCAATGCGCACCGACTTTTCGGTTGGCAACCACAAAGCTTCATCCATAGAGTTGGTGTGCAACGACTGGGTGCCCCCCAATACAGCAGCCAGCGCCTGAATGGTGGTGCGCACAATATTGTTCTCGGGTTGTTGAGCGGTGAGGGTCGAACCGCCGGTTTGGGTGTGGAAACGCAGCCGCATGCTGTTGGTGTTCTGCGATCCGAAACGTTCTTTCATTATGGTAGCCCACAATCGGCGAGCAGCCCTGAACTTGGCAATTTCTTCAAGAAAATCATTATGACAGGCGAAGAAGAACGAAAGCTGGGGAGCAAAATCATCCACTTGCAGCCCGGCTTTCACGGCTGTTTCAACATACGCGATGGCGTTGGACAGGGTAAAAGCGACCTCCTGAACTGCGGTAGAACCGGCTTCGCGGATGTGATAGCCGGAAATGCTGATAGTGTTCCAGCGCGGAATGTTCTGCTGGCAGTATTGAAAAGTGTCCGTTATCAACCGCATGGACGGTTTGGGTGGAAAAATATATGTGCCGCGCGCAACATATTCTTTAAGAATATCATTTTGAACGGTGCCGCGCAGCTTACCCGGTTCCACACCCTGCTTTTTTGCCACAGCCACGTACATGGCAAGCAGGACCGCCGCCGGGGCATTGATGGTCATGCTGGTAGATACTTTATCCAGCGGAATCTCACGGAAAAGGAGCTCCATATCTTCCAGCGAAGATATGGCTACCCCCACCTTACCCACTTCTCCGGCTGCAATGGATTCATCGCTGTCGTACCCGATTTGCGTGGGCAGGTCGAACGCCACGGAAAGACCGGTTTGCCCCTGCTGCAGCAAATAGCGGTAGCGTTCATTGGATTCCTGGGCAGTGGCATAACCGGCATATTGGCGCATCGTCCAGAACCTCCCCCGGTACATCGAAGGCTGAACCCCGCGCGTGAAAGGATACTCTCCCGGAAAGCCCAGCTTCTCCATGTAGTCATAATCCGCAGGAATCGCCGCCGGCGGAACGGGAATGCCGGAAGGGGTTCTGAACTCCGGCTGCCGTTCAGGATATTTTTCGATTACGGGTCGGAAGGTTTCCTGCTCCCAGCGTTTTCTTTCTTCTCGTATTCTTGTCATAAGCGTCTGCTCTTACTTTTTTGGTCAGTATATCCAGTCTTGCCCGCCAAGCAAAGTGATGAATCCACCACAAATTACTGAAAAAGCACCATTCTAAGGCAAGCTAGCTTCTTTTAATGGCGAAGATGGCTGCTTCATTCCCGCTCAGCAAATAATCATCACCTGCTATCTGTTGCGGCTTACCCTCCATGCTAGAAAGCAGCAACGCATACTGGTTGGCATCTTGAGCAGGCAGTGCAATCTTTTTTGAACGCCCGTCAAAGTTCAATGCAATCATCAGCCTTTCTTCGGCTGCACTACGGAAATAAACGAGAGTATTGGCAGGACAATGGGGCACCAGGGAAAAATCACCCTGCATCAGGGCAGCATGTCGTTTGCGCAAATTCATCAGTTTTTTATAAAAAGCGAGCAACGACCGGTCATCCTTTTGCTGTGCGCTTACATTGCGCTCAAGATAATCGGGGTGAACAGGCAGCCAGGGTTTAACCGTGCTGAAACCAGCGTGCTCTGAAGCATCCCACTGCATGGGTGTGCGGCAGCCATCCCTCCCTTTATAAAATGGATAATAGAACTTGCCAACAGGATCCAGAATCTCGGATTTCTTAAACCTGCTTTCACGCATGCCAATTTCTTCTCCATAATAAAGAAACGGTGTTCCGCGCAGAGTCAACAACAGGGCAATCGCCACTTTTAACCGTTCATCGTCCTCTCCCTGCCCAAAGCGGGTTGCAGATCGTTTTACGTCATGATTATTCAGAACGTAATTAGGCCAGCATTTCCCTTCCAATGCAGATTCCCATTTTTGAATTGCCCTCAAGAATCGTTTGGCTTTCCACGGTCCATTCATAAATTTATCAAACGAAAATGCGGCATGTAAAAGGTTATCACCACAATAACCGGCTGCTTTGGAAAACGTAGCTATGAAGGTTTCGCCCACCGCATATCGCTCAGGATATCGATTCAACAAAGCCCGAATCTCTTGCAGAAGCGGGAGCATCTCAGGGCGATCTGCATCGTACAGGTGAATCATGCGGTCATACTTCCTCAAGCCAATCAATTTTTTTGGATTATCCCGAAAGTCAGCATCCTTAAAATAGGCGGAAAAGACGTCCAGCCGAAAACCGTCTACGCCTTTATCCAGCCAAAAACGGAAAACATCTATCAGCTCTTTACGAACCGTCGGATTTCGCCAGTTGAGATCGGGTTGTTCTTTGAAAAAGTGGTGAAAATAATACTGACCGGTATGGGCATCAAATTCCCAACCAGATCCTCCGAAAACAGAAAGCCAGTTATTGGGGGGAGCGCCATTTTTCTTCGGATCCTTCCAAATGTAGTAATCCCGGTAACGATTATCCCTCGAGCTCTTCGATTCGATAAACCATGGATGCTGATCGGAAGTGTGGTTGAGAACCAGGTCCAAGATGATGCGCACATTGCGTTTATGCGCCTGGGTGAGCAGGGTCTCGAAATCTTGCATGGTACCATATTGGGGAGCAATAGCCTTATAATCGCTCACATCATAACCATAATCCACATCCGGGGAAGGGTAGATAGGAGAAAGCCACAGAGCGTCTACACCAAGTTCTTTGAGATAATCCAGTTTTTGGATAATACCAGGCAGATCGCCAATACCATCAGCATTCGTATCCAAGAAAGAGCGAGGGTAGATCTGATAGATCACACCATCGCGCCACCACAAGAAATCTTTCATTTTTCCCTCGTTTTTGTTTGATTATAAATCATGCTATTTTGTTTTATGGAAAAACCTTTTTATATTGACAGATAGGTATAAATTGTTATACTCCTTTAGTTAGTACACTCAACTAATAATGTGTTTATGCTTGGAGTTTTTGATGGAGAAAGCAACTCGGCAGCATACGAAAGAACATAACCGCGCCCTTGTATTGAGAACCATTTTCGCCCACGAGCAGATTAGCAGAGCTGAGATTGCTCGCGTCACAAAATTAACACGAACGACCGTATCAAGCATTGTTTCAGATATCATCACAGAAGGTCTGGTAGAGGAGGTCGGTGTTGGAACATCTTACGGAGGAAAAAATCCCATTCTTTTAAGTCTTGTTGAGGATTCCCGGTGGATGATCGGTCTCGATCTTTCTCATAATGAATTCCGGGGGGCAATTGTCAATCTGCGAGGTGTGATCTGCGATGTAATCGCCATGTCTATTGAGGGTTATGATGGCGATGATGCTTTAGAAATACTCTATCAGATTGTCGATCGTTTAATCAAAAAGGCAGCAACGCATCCTCTCTTGGGGATTGGTGTTGGCACTCCCGGGCTGGTAAATACACAGGAAGGGGTCATCATCAATGCAGTAAATCTAAACTGGAAAGACCTCCCTCTTACCCATTTACTTCAAGAACGATACAACTTACCGGTTTATGTGCTTAATGACAGTCAGGCTGCAGCAATTGGGGAAAAAACATTTGGAAAGGGATATTCTCCCGAAGAGAGTATGGTTCTAATTAATATTCGACATGGAATTGGATCCGGAATTATCATCCATGGATCGCTTTTCCAGGGAGATGGTGGATGTGCAGGAGAAATTGGACACATTGTTGTTGTAAAAGAAGGAGGAGAACTCTGCCGTTGTGGCAATCATGGATGCCTTGAAACAGTTGCGAGTGCACAGGCACTGATAAAGAAAGCCAGGGCGGGTATCAAAGATTTCCCGGAAAGCATATTGCCTCACGAACCAAAACAAATCAATTTGGCCGCTATCCAAAAAGCATTTAATGCCAATGATCCATTCGCACAAAGACTTGTCTTCGATACTGCGCATTATATTGGAATGGTTATATCTGATGTTGTGAGCATTTTGAACATACAGAAGATCGTCTTTGTGGGAGACATGACCTGTTTTGGAGAACCCTGGTTAAATGCGATCCGAAATTCCGCTCAAAAGTATTCCTTGCAAAAACCAATCCTCAATACCAAAATAGAAATTGGTCAATCCGGGGAAAACAGTATCATTTTGGGAGCAACTGTCATCCTGGCTACTGACTATTCTCTGCTATTTACCCATTCGTAAATAGCATTAAACGCAACGGCAGGCGATTTAAGGGGAAATCCAGCATTATTTTTTATCGATCATTTTTCTAAAAGCCCTGACACTTTTTCCCCAGCTTTCCGCAGTCGATCCTGCCACCACCGCACCGATCATCAATCCATCCATGCCAATTTCAATCAAATCCGGCACGGACTCAGGAGTGATCAAATGTTGTGAAGGGACCACAAGCGGTTTCCCGGTCCTTACCCGCACAGCAGAATATCGTAAAAGATCATGATAAGTGAACGGTTGACCATAGGTATTTCCATCCATAATGGATAGCTCGCAAACCTCCATAGGCATTCGATCCAAACCACTGGCTAATTCAATTGGATCATCGACCGCTAATGCCAACATCCGGGCAGGTTTTTCAGAAGAGGGGAAGCATCCAGAAACTGCATGGGATAAATATTGCGAATAGAAATCAAACCCCATATCGGAGAGTTCTTTCAACGTATCGGGAGCATTTACAGGAGCAGCAAAAGGCATAATGCCTGTGAGTTTTCCTTCCGATACCTTAAGAATCGCAGTGAGATTTTCCCTTTCTTCATCAAGTGAGCCGAAGGTGGTATTGCTCGCATGATGATGTACATTCATGTGAATTTTTACCGCATCGGCTCCGGCATCCAGCACCGCGCGAGCAAGTTCTGCATCATTGCGTGGAAGACTTGCAATCAATACAAGCTTTTTTTCCTTGCGTGCTTTCATCAGTTCATTTACGAATCGTGACATCATTCATCTCCAGGTTTAATTTAAGCCAACAGAATGGGGTTACCAGATTTCGCAGAATGCATGATTGCTTCTGCCACTTCTAATGCACTTAACGCTTCTTCTCCGCTGACCCTTGCTTCAATTTCACCGCTCAAGTATTTTGCTAAATGATTGTATTCATCGAACAAAAAGTGCTGATCTGGAAGACCGTAAATCAGATCAGGTTGGTTTAGTTTTCCATCCGATACAATGGAAATCGATTGCGAGCGAAGATCCAAATATGCAGACCCTTCTGTGCCGACTACCTCTAATTCCACATCCAGTGGGGAGGGCATATCAGCAGGTAAAGCCCATGATTGCTCAAGCAGTCCGATCACACCATTCTCAAACCGTAAGGTTGCCATCGTTGTGTCGTTAACCTTTAGATCTTTCAAAATATTAGAAGTTGCTTCAGCATATACCTTGGATACTTTTGAACCAGTAAGCCACTGTAAGAAATCAATATCGTGAACCCCCTGGAAGATCATGGCATCTACCCTGCCCTGCAACCTTCTTCCACTTTTCACGGTCGCATTTCGCCTTGCGTAAACATGGACGATCTCTCCCAGCTTTCCCTCATCAACGACCCGTTTGATCGCCAGATAACGCGGATCAAAACGCAATGTATGACCAACCATCAGTTTCACATCATGCTCTCGAACAGCATCCAATATTTCTTTGGCGTGAGTGCTGGTATCGGCAATAGGTTTCTCCAGGAATATATGAATACCCTTCTGAGCTGAATCTTTGCAGGGGTCATGATGAAACTGATCTGAAACAGCAATAGTTACAGCATCCATTTCAGGCACAGCCAATAAACCACGGTAATCAGTAAAGCCTGGAACTCCAAATTCCTTTGAATAGCTTTCAACTAATTCCCCTTTTACATCGGCAACACCAACCAGCCGAAAGTTGGGATGGTTCAAACATATCGAAGCATGCCTAGCGCCGAACACACCCAGTCCGATCACACCAATGGAATAGATTTTTTCTGATCTCATAATTACTTCTCCTGCGAATTTTCAACCTTTTACGCTCGACATTGCAAAACTTTCTACCACTTGCTGCTGTGCAAGAATAAAGAAGATCAAAACCGGCAAAACAGAGAGCGTGGTCGCAGCCATTTGTACAGACCACATAGGTGCTCCATATGCATCAATATATCCCGTTAATGCAAGTGGTATTGTGTATTTTTTGGTATCGTTCAAGTAAATCAAAGGCTCAAGGAAACTATTCCAACTGTTCAAAAATGTGATGATGGCAACAGCAGAAAGCGGGGCTTTTGCCAATGGAAGTCCAATTTTCCAGAAGATCCCCCACCATCCCAAGCCATCAATTTTAGCAGCATCCTCCATATCCTTCGGCAAAGAAATAAAGAATTGGCGCATCATAAAAGTGGCAAACACTCCCCCTGCTCCCAAAATAGGAATTATGATCAAAGGGATATGCGTATTCGTCCATCCAAGCCTATTCATGATCAAATAATTCGGGATAATGGTCACTTCTGGTGGCATCATAAGAGAACTCAACAGCAACATAAAAAGGAAATTTTTGCCCTTGAAGTTAATTCTCGCAAAAGCATAGCCCGAAAGAGAAGAAATAACCAAAACTCCAGCAGTCACCACCAGAGAGATATAAAGACTGTTTAGATACTGCCTGGCAAAAGGTTGATAAGTAAAAGCAGTGATAAAATTTTCGAAATGCCAGGATCCCGGAAGAAGAGTGGGAGGATACGCAAATATCTCTTTATAAGTCTTAAGTGAACTGGTTGCCATCCACCAGAAGGGGAAAATAAAGGGAACTGCAAGAAGCAGTAATCCGAAATAGAATAGGAAATTGCGAAATCCCTTTGGAATCAATGGGGGGAGATATTGTTTATTGTTCATAAGACACCCACTTCTTCCGCATATTCCATTGAAAAAAAGTTAATCCCAGTACAACCAGAAAGAGAACAACCGCCAGAGCGCTGGCATACCCAATCTCATTTGTCAAAAATGCCTGATAGTAGACATAATAAGCGAGCACCAATGTGGAATTAGAAGGCCCCCCCGCCGTCAACAACATAATGTGATCGAAAACATTCATGGAACCGATTAATGTAATGATAATGACAAGTAAAATTGTTGGAGCTATTAAAGGAATGATGATCTTTCTAACACACTGAAACATATTTGCGCCATCCACGCGTGCTGCTTCTATCAATTCATGCGGAACATCTTTTAGAGCTGCAATCAAAATCACCATGTTCAATCCGACATTTTTTATAACACGAATAAAGATCACCGAGAACATCGCCCATTGTGTGCTGCCCAGCCAGTTAGGTCCTTGAATGCCAATGGTCTTCAAAAACTGATTGATGGTACCCTGATTACTTTGCAACATAAAGCTCCAAACCAGAACCCAGGCGACCGTTGAGGTAACCACTGGCGAAAAGAACAAGGTACGGAAAAAGATCATACCCCGCTTGTTTTGAAACAAAATCAAGGCAAGAAACAGGGCTAATGATACGTTCATGATTATCAGACCAAATGAAAAGATCAGGCTGTTGCCAATGACTTTATAAAAATAAGGGTCTTTGGTAAACATGAATGAATAATTATCAAAACCTATCCAATCCCACTTCCCTGTCAACAAATTGCGATCTTGAAAGCTGAAGATAATCACTGCCAGTATTGGGATAGCAACGAAGAGAAGAAAACCAAGAAATTGAGGGGCAATGAAGAGATGTCCAGCCAGATTATCCAGTTTTGCTTGCGAAAGTGATTTTCTTTTCATCATTCCTCATGAATCAAATAAGACTAACCCCATTTGAATTCGTGTATCCGGGTTTCCCCGGATACACTGTTATTTTATCTAACTCTACTGATTCAAATATGGAGCCATTGCATTGCAGGCAGCGTCCATAATCGCCGCAATATCAGCGTCCGACGCCCACATTTTATCCAATTCTGCGCGCACAGCCAAGTCGATCTTTGAATATTCAACATGACTGGGTAAAACAGTTCCATTTTTGATCTGATCAATGATCGCAGTCTGGATACTTTCAGGATTTAAAGTCGGATTGGTAGCTTCAATGGAACCCGCATCCAGAACGGAAGCACGAGCCTGCGGGAAGAATTGAGATAATTTTGCGCTGTTCTCTTCATTCATTAAGAATTTCAGGAAATCAACCGCAACTTCCCGGTTAGGGCTCGAATTGAAGACAACCACCGCTGCCTGACCAACGACCGGTTTTGCTCCTGCAGGACCGCTAGGCAGTGGGGCAAAATCCCAGTTGAACGTGACATCAGCCAGTGAACTCAGCCAGCTTAACTGCCGCATGGTCATTCCCACAGTACCCGAAGTAAAATCCACCTTCTCATTCGGTTTCACAATACTATTATCTACATACATCATGTCATGAACCAGAGTAGCTGCTTCAATTGATTCATCGGTGCTCATCAAGCAAGCATTTCCATCGGCATTCCAGGAACCACCACCATAGGCTTGCATCACAGGAACCAATAAACGCCAGGGGTTCGTACTGACCTCATCAATGTGAACGTAACCGATCAAACCATCTCCTAAATCAGTAATAGCCTTTGCATCTTCAGCAAATTTTTCCCATGTCCATTCTCCTTTTGCAAAAGACTCTGATGGAGTATCCAAACCAGCCATTTCGAAAAGGTCAGCATTATAAGCAATAAACATCGGAGAAGTTGAGAAAGGAATACCATAGAGAGCATCTCCTTGCGTCCAAAGCGAAAGTGACGAATCGGAAAAATCACTCAAATTGAAGTCAGCATCATCTTTCAAATAAGGAGCAAGGTCTATCAATGCTCCGGCATCTTCCCAGCCAAGGGCAGGTGATTCAAGCATCCATCCCATATCTGGTTGGTCGTTTCCAGCCAATTGAACCGCAAGTTTCGATACATAATCAGTGACAGGAATGCTCACAAACTCGAAAGTAACATTGGGGTGTGATTTTCGATATTCTTCTGAGATCTCTGTTAATAGCGCAATATGGGCATCACTGCCCCACAGAGTGAACTTGATATTCACGGGCTCATCACTTGCCTCTTCTACAGTAGTTTCGCCCACAGGTTCTGCGTTAGCAGCAGTTGTTTTAGAACCGCAGGCGGAAAAAACCATAGCAGCCATGATCATGGCAGTTAAAACAAGAAACAATTTTTTGTTTTTCATAACTATCTTTTCCTCCAAACAGCAATAGATTCTTTTTATAAGATTTTTTGTAAATTTATAATCTTCCCAAACACCCCCCTTCTTGGTTTGTATTCATTAATGAATTCGGCAAAATACCATTGAAATACCAAACCATAGCAGCCGCACCCATCGCACTGGTTTTTAAACTCGACTTGTAAAATCCTGTGTGCCGATCATCCAGTTTAAAAACGTGCGCGTTCATTTCTTTTTCCACTTCATCTGTCAATATATCAAATATCGCTTTACCAAGTCCCCCCCCAATGATAAACCGTTCGGGATCAACGACAGATTTGAGCATCGCACAAACAAAGCCCAACGATTTTGCCATTTCTTTCATTAATTTTTTAGCAATTGGGTCATGATTTTTTGCCATCGCAAGAATTTGCTCTGCAGTGATAGATTCTTTCAAGTGTTCATAGGCTGGATCATGGGAATTATTGAATACCTCATAAGCCCGATTGACCAATCCCTTTCCAGAAAGCACTGTTTCAATACAGCCAACATTTCCGCAAGCACACAGTGGACCTTCTTGATCTACCGATAAATGTCCAATTTCTAAAGCCATATTATGAAAGCCAGTTAATAGATGCCCTGCGGTAAGTGCTCCTGCCCCAAATCCGGTCCCGATACCTAAGAAAATAAAATCTTGGCAATTTCTTCCAGCGCCAAAATAATATTCTCCGAGCGTTTCTGCTGCTGTATCCCTTTGCAGATAAATGGGAATCGACTTTTTTATCGCGTTTTGTAAGATATCAACCACATTCACACCTTTCCAATTTAAATTCACCGCGATTTTCACTACACCCGCCTCAGGATCAATATATCCTGGCGAAGCCAATCCAATTCCCATAATGCCAGAACCGTATTTTCCAATCAAATGATTCACCTGTGCCCCTATTTCATTCTGGATGAATTCGGAAGTACAGGACAATCGAGTAGGGATTCTTTTATCTTCTCTAACCACGCCTTCGTTGTCGATCAGTGCAAAAGCAGTCTTTGTTCCCCCTATGTCTACACCAATTGTATAATACGTATCTCGTTGCATTTATCTCTCCAGAATAAGATTTTTTATAAAGGATTCATGGTACGGAAACAAAAGGCATAGTTCTTTTTTTGGTAAACACAGTGAAATTTTCAACTTTTCATAATAAGATTTATTTGTAAAGTCATTGTACTTACTATCATAGTATAATCATAGGCAGGAACAATGTCAAGTCAATTTGGTGAACATTTATGGAGAAGAAAATGAAAAGAAATTATGACGTCATCATTGTCGGCGGAGGACCATCGGGAATCACCGCTGCACTTGCTGCCGGTCGTGCAAATGTATCTGCCCTGCTTATCGAGAGATATGGGTTTCTTGGAGGCATGTCGTCTTCTGCGCTGGTATACCCATGGTTCACCTTTCATGATCTCAGCGGTAACCAGGTCATCAAAGGCATCGCGCAGGAAATTGTCGATCGTTTAATGGAGGTAGGTGGCTCTCCCGGTCATTTACGCGATAGTTCGGGATTTGTATGGTCGATTACGCCTTTCGACAAAGAAATCTATAAATCTCTGGCTCTGGATATGCTTTCTGATGCCAACGTTGATATCCTGCTGCATTCTTTTGTTTCCGATTTACAGATTACGAATCACAATATCACCATATTGAAAACTACAGGAAAATACGGTAACGCTGAAATTGAAGGCAAAATCATTATTGACGCCACCGGCGATGCGGATATCGCCGCCCTATGCGGAGTTCCCCACGCTTTAGGACGCACCAGCGATGGGAAAGTGCAGGCGATGACATATATTTTTCGTCTGGGGGGAGTAAAAGTAGAACCGATCAAAGCATATTACCTTGAACATCCCGATGAATTTTATACTCCTGCAGTCCCGGTCGATAGCAAGAATCTACCGCTTACGGGCGTTTCCGGTTTTTTTGAACACTGGAAAAACGCCCCACCCTCCATACCCAGAGATCGTTTTTTACTTTTCATAGGACCACGCCAGGGGGAAGTTACAGTAAATACAACCAGGATCCTGGATACGAATCCTACCCAAGCGGATCAAATCACCCGGGCTGAAATTTCAGGGAGAAAACAGGCTGATCAATTGACCGTCTTTATGAAAGAAAATCTTCCCGGATTCGAAAACTCATATTTGCTAGAAACTCCCTCTCAAATCGGCGTGCGTGAGAGCCGCAGGATCATCGGACAATTCCAATTAACAGAAACCGATGTGATTAGAGGTACAAACTTTCCCGATGGCATTGCACGCTGTGGATATCCGATTGATATTCATGCGCCAGATAATGCAGATATGACTCTGGTAGATTTTAAAAAATCTTATGAAATCCCATATCGGGTTATGCTTCCTCAAAAAATAAACAATTTAATAGTCACGGGGCGTGCGGTTTCTTCCACACATGACACGTTTGCATCTTTACGAGTAACAGCACCCGTTATGGCTCTCGGGCAGGCTGCCGGAAGCGCTGCTGCTCTTTGCGTCAAGGCAGACACCAACCCAGCGAAGATTGATATAAAAAAACTCCAGAACCATCTTATCAATGGAAATGCTGTTTTATAAAAAATTTCTTCATTTTAAGCAATCCAGTACTTTCTCAACAAAACTGAACAAGTTCAGATAGATATGAGAGAGGGGAGCTAGACAGGAACGGCAATCGGGGTCATCCTTATGGGTGCGAACCTAAAAAGGAGAGACCCCGATGCGGCAGATATATCTGCAAAAACAATTTTACCAACTTGCCAAGCATCCGCCAGTGCAGATCACAGAAAAGGCAAAGTACCGGCTGGGACTGCTGACTGCCTGGGAAGCTCTGCGCAAGCAGGGTGTGACGGGGGAGTAGGCAGCCAAAGCGATTGGCTTACCCATATCCACCCTGTATCGCTGGCGGGCGAGGGTACGACAGCTTGGTGCCAGCGGACTGGAAGATGGAAGTCATCGCCCCGTGCATGTCCGGCAGAGGAAGTGGGGAGAGGGAGAGATCACCCTGATCCAGGAACTGCGGGAACTCTATCCTCGTTGGGGCAAGGAAAAGCTGGCTGTACTGGCAAGGCGGGAAGGAGTGGACTTATCCGTTTCCACGATTGGTCGCATCCTGAAGTACCTGCGGGAACGTGGCCGCCTGTTATCCCACAGTCAAAAACGGTGGTTTTACAGTAGGAAACGTCCCAAAAGACCCTATGCCATTCGCAAACCAAAGGATTATGCCGTGCTCCAACCCGGAGATATGGTTCAGGTGGATACCCTGGACATTCATCCCTTTCCCAAAGTGCTTCTGAAACATTTCACCGCTCGCGATGTCATTTCCCGTTGGGATGTGATCGAGGTCCATCCCCAGGCAAACTCTGCCAATGCCAGACTGTTCCTCTCCACCCTGCTCTCCAGAATGCCTTTCCCGGTTCGGGCGATCCAGGT
>Ga0228535_1001185_pt1 | contig 46079 bp, 46 predicted proteins | sample SJ1metagenome_FD_168457 | JGI IMG/M metagenome (GOLD analysis project Ga0228535, IMG submission 168457) | Enriched culture of PCE-dechlorinating microbial communities from Ithaca, New York, USA - SJ1 | ecosystem: Engineered > Modeled > Simulated communities (microbial... > Unclassified | place... | reverse complement strand
AGACCAGCGAGCATCATCTCCCCATCGCCAGCGTTCACCACAGGTGGTGGTTGTCGAACCAAATACGAATGAGGTGGTTGATGCAATCTGGTGGGAAACAGTGAAGCAATAGCAATCCAGGGCTTCTTTTGCGCAAGCAAAAGCAGCCTCATGAATTTACCAGCTGATCTGGTTGGCGAATTGATGAGGCAGAACGCCAAGTATGGAGAAAAGAGAACGATGATTATTGGAAAACTGACCGAAAAAATACCCTGGCTGAGAACAGATGACCCTCTCTCCATTCCAAATGACCTAGAAGTGGAAGGCACAGAGCTACATTTCAACGACCGAAATGAGCTTGACTATCTGGTCTTTCGTGTCACAGAGCGGGAAGGTGCGCGGGAATATCAGGGATACCGGGCGGTCCGGCTGCTGCAATTACGCTACATCTCTCTAGAAGCTCGCCGGGATGCTGGGCTGCTACAGAAGATGCGGACGGTCTTGCGTGGTTTGTATGGCGCTCAAGTGGATCTAGTTTATTTGGCTGCCGGTGTTTTCAAGAACCCCAATGTTGGAATTGTTCAATGCTATGGAGTCGCTGCGTTTTCGCCAAAGAAAGATGAAGCTGTCCAGCGTTCTTTACGTGATTTATCTGCCTTGCGAGCTGGATTGGTGGGCGCTTACCGTCAAATCCGCCTTGAACCACTTTCAACTGAAGTGGCAGGATGGTTAGCGCGTGCTCTGGAGCAGATGCCTTATGCCGTTGTAGCCGTCGGGCATCCAGATCCACGTGAAAACGCCCGCGGTGGTGATTCTTCGATGCGTGATCCATTAGTGTCTGGAAGTCAAGGTGCTCAGCAATATTCCATTCAACAAAATGAACTACTCTTTCGCGGTATGAGCAGCCTGGAAGAAGAATTCTTGTTGATGTTGCTCACCAATCATGTTCGCCTTGAAGATATTACGCGTATGTTGGCCGGCATGTTGGAAGATACATCCGTTTATGCTTCCCGTCAGTTGGGAACTCGGGCTGCATCATTTGGGATCAGCCTGCCGGCAATTTTGACTGGGGGACTCGCCGAAAACGCATCCAGGTCTTATGGCACAAATCATTCGAGCGGAGTTACCCAGGGTGTAGCTGCTACAGATGGCGTTGCAAATTCAGAAGGACAGGCTCATACCACGGGTCATGCCAGTACAAGCGGTTGGGCGCACACGGTTGGAGTCTCCGAAACGGATACGATTGGTTCTTCTTCCACGATCGGAACTGCAGTCAGTCAAGGGACAGCTCATACCGAAGGAACAGCAGTAACCGATGGAACGTCCCACTCCGATTCGTCCGGTGTAGCGAACTCCCATACGGATAGCTCCTCCTATGGAGTAAATGGCGGTGTGGGTGGAAGCATTGCTCCAGCCGGCGTAGGTTTGTCGGCCAATGTAGGGGGCAATGCGAACTGGGGTTCAGCAGATGGTGTGGTCGTCAGTAGCGGATCATCCGATTCGAGCATGCATTCATCCACACACAGCCAGGCAGACACCGTTTCGCAAAGTACTACTCAGAGCCAATCGAATACGACTTCCCAAAGCCATTCATCCACGCAGTCGGAAGCTTGGACAACCTCTGGGTCTGAAACGGATTCAGTGGCTGACACGACCAGCACATCTACCACCCAGAGCCATGCAGATACAAAAAGCACGGCTCAATCTGAGACTGATGGTGTTGGCCTGGGGCAAAGTATTGGACGAGGAATTAGCGCTGGGATGAGCGTTGGAGTAGCACCTTCTTTCTCACTTTCGAATGCCTATCAATGGCAAGATGATCCTTATATTCTTCTTACGGATATCATGCGTACTCAACGCAAGTTGCTGGATATTGCCAGTCGGGAAGGTGCTTTTTACACAGATTTGTATGCATTGGCCGCCAGTGAACAAGGCATTCAGGCAATGATGGGTCTCATCCCTGAAGCGTTTCATGGCACCGAGGATGTCGTCGCAGGCGTGCAAACGCGTGCGTTAACCGATCCAGAACAGGCTTACATCGGTTTACATGCCCGTGCGTTTACTCCTTCAACCCGCATCGAAACCATCCCAGAGGCAATGAGTGGGTATGCAGATTCAACCTTACTCACCATGCTTCAGGTGGCAGCTTATACCGCGCCTGGAATGTTCGAGCAAGGATCAGCGCTCACCACCCAGGAAGAAACCCCAGCATTTGCTTTTTATCCGGATATGCCAGGGAATATCACCCTCGCCCGGCAGTGGTCGAGTGAAACAGGTTTATTAACGGATACTTTTCTAAAGTTATCTCCGGACCGCCATTTTCATACTGCATTTGTCGGGGATACCGGTTTTGGAAAATCGATTGCAGCTGAACGCCTGGCTTATGAGACGACCCGTTTCTGGCATTACCGCACGATTGTGTTGGATTTCGGACAGGGCTGGCGGAAAGCATTGAACTGGCCAGGGGTGGGTCCGAAAGGTTCAGAAGACGGTCTTGGACATGTAGATATCCGTCAGCTCTACCCCGGTTCCCCACGCCCTCTCCGGTGGAATATCTTGCAAGTACCGAAAAGGATAGAACCCGGCCGCTACCGCAGCATGGTGGCTGAACTATTTGCGAATGCTGGCAGGATGGGAGCCAGACAGTTAGGCTTCATGCGCCGTGCGCTAACCGAATTGTATTATGAGGCCGGCGTTCTGACCGGTGACCCCAAGCTGCAGAATGGTCCCTTAGGACATCTTCAGGATGAACATGAAGTGGAGTTAATCCGCTATGAGCGTCAGAGTCTTGGTGAGGATCTGGATGATCTTCATCCTGGAACCTTATTAGAAAGTCTCTCGCCGTCCGAACTACAGGCTCTTGCGGTCTATCGTAGCCGGAAATTGGATGTTTCCAAATGGGTTGATCGTCTGCGAACCTACAAAGAGAAGCTTGAACGTGATCAGGTAAGCCGTACCAGTCTGGAGGGAGTCCTCCTTCGATTGGAACAGTTCTCCGAAGGACATATGGCAAAGCAATACGGATCTTCAGCCAGTGGAACCGGCGTGGAAGATTTAGGATTGATGGGCAGCGCTGATAATCCCTGGGGAGTCATTGTCATCGAAGGTGGCGCTGAAATGGATGAATACTCCAAAGCAGCATTGCTCTCATTATTGGCCAGCATATTGTATTCGGATGCGGTCACCCGCCGGCGCGAAGCTTTGGGTGGCAAACATTTCCCACCCATGCAAATCTTCTTTGAAGAAGCCAATAAAGTCCTAACTGGCGTCTCAGGTGGAGCTGCTTCTGATCAGGGATCAGGAGAGTCGGGTAACCCGGTCAGTCATCTTTTTCAAACGATGTGGCGTGACGGAAGAAAATACAACGTTTTTCTGCATCTGATGGCTCAAACCGTAAGCGAGTTACCCTCAGGCATCCTATCCTCCTGTGCGAATGTATTTGTGTTCCAAACCAAAGATCCCAAAGATCGGGATTTGATCTTGCCACATTTAGGCCGCTCCGAAAAAGGGCTGGTCAATACCGAATACAAACGCTACCTGGCACGCATTCCGCGGACGTATGCGATTGCCAAGTTGGGTTACAGCGATGATGTATTCTGGCTGGAACCAGTGTTAGTCCGCCCAATGATCATCCGTAGTAATGAACCCTCTGACCTCGAGATTACCCAGGAATTGGGAGCTGTTTCCCTGGAACGGACAGCTTCTGACATCCTGGCAACCAATCGATCCCATTGACGCTTCGCGTCGGGGCATACTGAATCCAATGATTTGTAAAAAGGAGAAAGAATAATTCATGCAAACAAAAAAACGTTCCCACATTGCCGCAATTGTACTTGCCGTTGTCATCGGTTTGCTTGTGATCGCCCTTTTGAACGGGGTGATCCGTCCAACTCAAGTGGTGGTCGCTAAAGTTGCCATCGCCCCTGGAACTGTTCTGACTGACCAATTGGTCGAGTTGCGTACCATCCCGATGGGAGCTAAACCTGCGGATGCCACTTCAAAAATTGACGATGTGACCGGGAAGATACTGGCTGTTGGAAGAGCTCCGGGGGATCTGATCGTTACTTCCGTTTTGGGAGAGATAGCCAGTGCAGGCATTCCCGCTGAACTTCCAGAAGGGCATGTTGCCCTGGCAATCCATGTCGACCTGGCTAGCGGCGTGGCTGGTTTACTTCGTCCAGGACAGACCGTTACGGTGATTGGTATGATCTCTCCAGATATTCTCAAGGCGAGTACCACCTCTGTGTTCACTGCGCCGATTGCGGAATTTACTTCACCCATTGTTTCACTCACTCCTGGCGTGACCGCAACACCTACCCCAACTCCTACCCCCGCTCCGCCGGCTTCTCCTCTCGCTCGGTTGGCAATCACAGGTGTACGAGTTCTCTTGGTGCCTCAATCGTTTCGTTATGAAGAGGTTCCAGCCGGTGCCAGTGAAGAAGAATTGTTTTCCTCTGCTCGAACAAGCATGTCAGCTCAGGAAGGTAGTGTGATCGTTCTGGATGTTCCCACGAGGTTGATCGAGGTAACTCCAGGATTCAAGGTTGATCCGGCAACCTTGCTGGCTGCTCTCGACCAATATGGCATTATTCACCTTGCTCTGGAACCAACCTCAGGATTGGCGTTGGATGTTGCAGATGTGATTACCCTCAATCTGGGTGAGTTGTATACCGAGATGAACGATTATCGAAAGAAATAGGTCAAAATGAGCGATAACGCTTACCAAACCAATAAAATCACCGTCATGCTGGCAGGAGCCGGCCATGATGTTGTTTACTACCAGATGCAACAGCCGATCCTGGCAGACCAACGCTTTATGATCTCAGGTCACGCCGCACAATGGTCCATGTTCGAGACGAACTTGAACAACCTGCGGCCTGATCTGGTGATCGTCCAAACAGATATCGCTCCTGATCCGGATACCCTGATTCGTTCCCTTCAGAAAATTTCAGCCTGGCGTGGAATTGCGATTGTAGTACTGCCTTTGGCCCAAAAGGATTTTCAGGGAGCTTTTACCAAAGTGGATACTGTGCGTGGAGTTTTCGTCGCGCCGGTCAATTGGACTGAGATTATCCAAGCTGCTTATGGTGCTGCGATGACAGCCCGGGCAAGCCTGACTCAAGCTGCACCTATGCAGCAAGGGGTATCCGGTTATTCCAACAGCGGAACATCTGCGTATATCACCGGCACGAAAAGGATCGCTGTCCTCTCGCACGCGGGTGGATCTGGTTGCTCAACCATTGCTGAAAACCTGGCTTATGAATTGTCTGTACGACTTAGCGTGAAAACGTTGTTGGTGTCCATGGGGTTGCCACCAGCTGCTGCGCCACATTTAGGATTACGATATGTCCCTAATTTAACCGAATACTTTGATCGTCCAGGCAAGGCAGCTTTTCAGGCTGCAATCCAACGCAAGGAAAATTTAGAGATCTTGCTTGCGCCAGAATCCTCCCTGGAATACATGCACATTCTTGAAAGCTCAAGTAAAGGAACCGGAGAAGGCAGCATCAATGGGATGCTGATTGACTCGGAAGATGGTCGTTATGCCGCTATTGTCATGGATGTGCCAACCACAGAAGATTTGTGGATGATGCATTCAATCATTTTTGCCAATTATGCCTTGATCGTTGCCAGACCTACTCTGGCTGACTTAACTGCGATTCGACATACCCTCACCTTATTGTTGACCGGCTTAAAAAGTGAGAAACGCTTGGCCCGAGATTCGATTTACCTGGTTCTAAACCAAACTTCTGATCGCAGCAGCTTTACCCCCCGATTATTCCAGGAAGAGCTTTCCAAATCCTTGGGGTGGGCTCCACCCATCGCAGCCATTGTACCTTTTGATCCAGGGGTTCCTCAGGCACAAGATGATGGCTTGATGCCGGTGACGCGAGGGGATGAGTTTGCCAAAGGGATCCGCGCCATCATCAACACTTTATTTCCCTTGGTGGAAAACAATCTTGCTCGTGCGGATGGGAAAAAGGGTATTTTGCGACTACCTAAAATACGATTTACCTAGAATAAAATTTTTGTCTCTTGAGTAGGAAAAGTTTCTAATGTTGGAGGTTACCTATGCCGGGAATATTAGGTTTGTACGACACTGCCACGAACGGGAATAACCTGGACGAATCTATCCGGTCTGAAGTTTTCAACGAGGTGATCGATCAGATCAACCATGATTTCCCAACTTCGGTTCTTCAGAGTCCAAATGAAACCGACCGGCAGCGCATACGGGAGCGGGTCGAGGCACAGATTGCTGCGGCGCTAAGGAAACGCAATTGCCGCCCTGGTGCCCTTCAGGAAGCTGCCATTGCTGAGGAACTCACCCGGCGGATATTGGGATTGGGTTTTTTAGATTTGCTTTTGCCGCCGGCTCGCACAGATATCTCTGAAATCACCATTTACTCCAGCGGACTTCTTCAAATCATGCTTAAAGGATCGGTTCGTTGGGAGACCATCGAACTGCGGCCTGAACCAGGTGAAATCTGGCGTGTATTGGATCGCTTGATTGGTCCGCAAAACAAAACTTTGAATGAGACCAACCCAAGTATTAATGCCAAACTGCCGGCAACGACACATAATCCAGGTGGTGGACGGATCAAGGCGCTTCATCCAGTCATTGCGCCACCAGGTCGTAATCCTTCTATCAATATCCGCCTTTATGAACAAAAACCGGTCAAACCAGAGTGGTTATTGGAGCGAAAAATGATGAGTTCCGAAATGATGGAGGTTCTTCGTCAGGCCATGGAGAAAGGTGCCCGCATCCTGATTTCCGGAGGAACCCGAACCGGAAAGACCACTCTGCTTAGTGCTTTATGCAATTTCTTGCCTACGATCTGGCGCATCGTGAAGATCGAAGACCCAGAGGAAATCTGGGTGGATCGTCCAACCGTCCAGACGGTGGAAGCCCGCCCGCAGGCGATTGGCACGGATGTCCGGCCGTATACCCTGGCAGACGGAGTCGATGATGCCATGCGAATGTCACCTGATTACCTGGTCATTGGCGAGGTACGTGATGGCGTGGCAGCCATGAGTTTGTTCCGGGCTTTGATGACTGGGCACAGCGGAGCCTGTACCTTCCATGCGGACAGTCCCCGTGAAGCAGCTCGCCGTTTAGCGACAGTCATGGGTGCGGATGCTGGGGTAAAACCACATGAAGCCAATCAGATGATCTCTGATGCGGTTGATTTGTTGGTGCAGATCGGCATTCGTCACGAAGTTCGCCGGGTGATTGCCATATCCAATGTGTCCAAGGATTTGAAGAACGGTGATGTATATTTTGAACCAATCTATCGATATAAAGAGGAATCCTCAGCGGTAGAACCTTACTGGGAAAAATTAGGGGAATTGAAATAATCAAGACTATTTTACAACCATGCTGATTTGACGTATAATATAAGCATGGTTGTAAAAAACAAAACGAGTCCAATTGATAAAATCCTGGAAATTTTGAAGAATCAGAATGGCATCCTATTAACTTCTGATCTTGCGAAACTCGGAATTCCGAGAACCTATCTTTCGATTCTACTAAAGAAAGGCGAGATCCAACGGATTTCCAGAGGTGTTTATTCGGCTGCCAGTTATATGGTCGATGAGATGGCCAGTATGCAAGCAAGGTACAAAGGAGCGATCTTTTCGCATGAAACAGCCCTTTACCTTTTAGGGCTGACAGATCGGACTCCGCTCTTTTATTCTATGACAGTGCCGGCGGTATATAACGCAACACCATTAAAAGCGAGTGGAGCAAAAGTATATTTTGTAAACCGCAATTTATTCCAATTAGGAGTTATCACCCTTAAATCGTCTCATGGGAATGATATCAAGACTTTTAACCTCGAAAGAACAATCTGCGATGTATTAAGAAACAGAAACCAAGTAGATGTTCAACTTGTGAATGAAGCCTTGAAAAAATATGTAATCCATAAAGACAGGAATATCGACCAGCTATACAAATATGCCAAGCAATTCAGAGTCCAAAAAATCGTCAGAGAATATATTGAGGTTCTCTTATGAGTAAAGCGATGCAGCTAAAAGCCAAAATTAAAAACTTGGCTTTGAAAAACCATGTACCTGCTCAAGCTGTTTTACAAAATTTTATGCTGGAACGTTTACTGGAAAGAATTTCGCTCTCAAAATATAAAGACATGGTCATTCTTAAAGGGGGAATGCTGATCGCTTCAATGGTTGGGATCAGCAGTAGAACAACTATGGACATGGACGCTACGCTGAGAGGATATCCTCTTACTGAAAAAGCAATCCAAGAAGCTCTTTCGGAAATATGTGCTATTCCACTTGGAGATGAGGTCAGCCTGGAATTGGATCACATCGCACCTATCCGAGAGGATGACGAATATGGTGGTTTTCGAGTAGCAATTATTGCCAAATACGAATCGATTAATACTCCTTTGAAGATCGATATTACCACTGGAGACATCATCACCCCTGATGCGATCAGATATGCCTTTCAATCGAATTTCGAAGATAAAAAGATTGAGGTTTGGGCTTATAACATCGAAACAATCCTGGCAGAAAAGGTGGAAACTATTTTGCGAAGGAGTGTTCTCAATACTCGGCCAAGAGATTATTATGATGTCTACATTATTATGAAAACACAGCGTCGCGCCATCAATAAGAATCTTTTCAGAACCGCTTTGAACGCCACTGCCCAAAAAAGGACGTCTCTTTCAGCGTTGAGGGACCAAGACAAAATTCTACTTTCAATTCAGGCAGACACAACCATGAGGCAACGATGGGAACGATACTGTAAAGAAAATTACTACGCAAACGGCATCGGGTTTGATGAAGTGATTGATACTGTTTTTGATATTTTAAAATAAGCAATTCGTTTCAGGTGATTAAAATTCCCCTATTTCCTATCATCACCGTACTAATCATCATGATTATTCTGTTGGGACCACAGGAGACAATAAGAACTGTTTATCGAGTAGGGCGCTTCATCCGAGATGTAGTCCGCTCTCCCCAATGGAGAGAAATCACGGGATTTTCAAAAGTGATCCGTAAACTACCGCAGCAAATGATGAGCGAAACTGGTTGAGAGAGGGTCATGCAGGAAATAAAAGAAATAACGGATCAAACCGCTTCTGAAGTTAACGAGGCATTGGATGAAACAATCCAAGCTGCCAGGGTTCCAGAAGTAGAACACCTAAAGGTTGAACCTTCACAGGAAACTCCAGATCATAGAGGGTTAAATGATTCTGAATGATCAACCAAACGATAATCCCGTTCTGGACTATTTGATATATTCCATTTTTCTTGCGGATCTGGATACAGGTGTACACTCTCTCAGTACAGCCATTATCATGCAGGAACTTGTCCGATATATGAAAATAAGTGAAACCGAAGGAAGGGAAATGTATTTTGGCGCGCTCTCGCATGATCTAGGCAAAACGTGCATTCCACGAAGTATTCTGCAAAAACCTGGCCCACTCACTGATCACGAGAGGCAAACGATTAAGCTGCATCCACAAATTGCTTATCATATCTTATACCCAATTTCGAATTTACGATCGTTTGTTGAGATACCCTTCTGTCACCACGAGTGGTGGGACGGAAATGGTTATCCACGCGGGCTAAAAAGTTTGGAAGGGTCAGCCAACTCTTAAGTAGGATGAAGAGTTAAGGTGGGGGATACGCCAGTACAAACCGTGTAACATCCTGATTACTAATGAAGAAAGGGACACCAGCCGCGCTTCACGGCTGTCGTCCCTTTTTCTGCCCGGTCAATGACGGGTGGCAAGCAGCAACTATCCCCCGGTTACCACAATCTTTGCCTTCATGTTCGGGTGAATAGTGTAGAGGTATGAAAATGTTCCAGCCTGTTTAAAGGTGAATCAGATCGTTCCATCAACCTTAATCATCTGCCCGTGTTGGATGCGCTTCGAAGCCACGTCAGTAGCCACAATCGAGCTGTTACTGGGCGGCCTGCTCGCGTTGCTCCATCTGGGCTTGATGGTGGGAGCGGCATAGGGCTTTTTCCAATGGCGCGATAAAACCTGAGCGGGTCTTTCGGCGCGAGGTTCGCGCCAACTGGGTCTAGATACCGATTGACTTTCGGACAAGAATCACGGTCATCCGTCCGGCTATCCATTCGCGTTCAATAATCAAGATTTTGCCTACAAAGGACCCGCTTGGAATTACCTTGCGAACTTGGGCATCCTCCCAGGGTAAAACGTATTCATGGATACGTCTGAGTGCCATCTCCAGGTCAGGTACAATCTTTTGGCTGCCCACTACAAAAATCACCTTGCCGGCCGTGTTGGCGTAGGGACCTAACTGGCTCGATGTGGCCGATGCGGCGACCAGGATTCCGTCCTGGGTGACGGCATTGACGCTACCCAGCATAAAATCGGGACCGGCGGTGAGTTTGCGTATTTCTCTCGCCTGGGTCTGGCGATCCATCTTCAAGTAACGATGGCGGAGGGCGTCGAATTCGTTGGGGTCGTGGATCAAATCGAAGATGCCCGCTTCCTGAAGCGTTTTAGACTTGCCAGAATGGACTTCAGCGCCTTTTGGCAATATTGCCGCCACCAACTTCCGGGCCTCGTCGCCATTTTCGACAATGATCCCTTCAATATTGCGCTCCTGCAGTTTTAATACCACCTGCTGGAGCGTATCTTCTGATGCAGGCGTTATAAACATGTCCGGATTTGTCATTGTTTTACCTCTAAGAAAAACGCCGGGGGGAAAGGTCCCGATAAGACCGGTTGCAAAGAAAGCTGCTTTCTTCGTCACGGTCATCTGGATTCAAGTCCTGGCCGATTCGGTTCATAAGTGCGGATTGTCTTTCCAGGCGCCTTCTAAGGCGGTCAAGAAAACCTCGACGGGCTGAGCACCCGAGACGGCATACTTCTCATCCAGGACGAAGAAGGGCACCCCATTAACGCCAATCATCTGGGCGCGGCGGATATCCGCGCGGACTGCGTCCGCATAGAGGTTGCCTTGCAGAACCTGTCGCGTTTCGTCCGCATCCAGCCCGACCTCAACCGCGAGCTTCACCAGAGCATCCAAATCGCTGACGACCAGTCCTTCGGTAAAATACGCCTTTTGCAGGCGCTCTTTCATCTGCCCTTGCAAACCGTGATCCGCAGCCAGGTGAATTAAACGGTGCGCATCGAGTGAATTGACCGGATGGGCGCGATCCAGGTGATATTCGAGGCCTTCCTGCGCGGCCAGCGCGGAAACATGCACGTTCAGACTTTCCGCCTTTTCCCGGCTCATTCCATACCGCTGTGCCAAGAGGTCATTCACGTTACCCGCATAATCCCGTGGGGCGTTCGGATCGAGCTGATAGCTGCGCCAGATCACTTCGACTTGATCACGGTGCTCAAATTGATTGAGCGCTTTCTCAAAACGGCGCCTGCCAATATAGCACCAGGGGCAGGCAATATCGGACCAGATTTCTACTCGCATGGCTTTCTTTCTCCGCGGTGATATCCATCTTGCGCGGCCGGCACAAGCATTACGCCGTGTGCCGGCCGCGCAGTAAACAATTGAGCCGCTGTGATCAGTAACTATATCGTAAGCACAATTTTGCCGGGTGCTTTATCGCTTTGCTGGAGTTGCAGGGCATCCTGCACTTCAACAAGCGGGAAGGTGCGTTTCACCAAAACTTTGAGTTCGCCCGCATCGATGAGCTGCGCCAGCTTTGTCAAATGTTCCACTGTGGGCTGCGTAAATGCCCCCAAAGTACGGATGCCCCGCCGCGCTGCTTTTTCTTGATCTGGCTGCCCAACGGCTGTTGCATAACGTCCTCTGGATTTGAGAACGTTGTACGAACGCTCCTGAAGGTCATTGTTGGCAAAATTCAGGACGATATCGGCCGTTCCGACAAGATCCTCAAACCGCTGTGTCTGGGCATTAATGATCTCATCCACGCCGAGGTCTTTGAGATAGGCTTCCTTGCCCGGATTGGCATTGGCAATCACATAGGCGCCCTTGCTTTTTGCCAGTTGAACCGCAAAACTGCCTGTCGCTCCCCCTGCGCCGTGGATCAGCACCCGTTCGCCGCTCTTCACCTGGGCGAATTCAACCAGTGTCTGATAGGCGGAGAGGGCTGTCAGCGGCACAGCGGCAGCCTGTTCGTAATTCAGTGATTGGGGTTTTCGCGCCACCTCGTTTCCCTTCACCACCGCATACTCGGCAAATGCTCCGCCGCGCATGGGAATCATGCCGTACACGGCATCTCCCACTTTTACATGCGTCACATCCGCGCCCAAAGACACTACGTCACCGGCGAAGTCCGTTCCGACGGTGAGCGGCAGCTGCTGCATATCTTTTAAATAGCTTGCGGCAACATATCCATCCACCGGATTGATCGAGGCGGCACGCACACGCACCAGCACTTCACCATTAGTAGGTGCAGGTTGGGGCGCTTCATCCAAAGTTATGGGTTGACCCCATTGATTGACACGCACTGCTTTCATAGGATTCACATTCCTTTTACTTCCAGGATTTATGATGGTTTCGATCGTTCTAGAGGCAATCAACCGCATCGAAAACTCAACTGAATTTGGCATTTTGATGTCCGTTCCCGGTATCTATCGCAAAAGAACCGCGGCGTCCGAATGGATCACAAACCCCTTTGACCTCAATATTCGCCGCTCCTGCCGCCAAATTTCTTCGGCCACTTTACGACGATCCGCCGCGTTGGGGAACTGCACGGTAAACTCCGGTGAGCCGAACAGTCGGCTATCATGTACGGCATCAAAGGATTGGTCGGGCAGAAAGTCTAGTGCACCGGGCTGTCCCAAATCGACAGCATAGTGATCAAAGGTTTCTCGCTCTAAATCGCCCTGGTCGATCCCAACTGGATCCGCGCCAAACGCGAGCAGCATGCGGCAAAACCAGGCCTCAAACAGTGCGGTATAATCCTCCGTCCGAGATCCGGAATTTTGCCCACCCCCAAACGGCGTGTTCACCAAATCTGCAGGCGCTTTACTGGTGTTAGAACCACAAGCGATATCGAGTATGCGCTGGTCTTTCAGGTTAGCAAAACCATGGTACGCCCGATAAATTCGCCCCACCAATTGTTTGATGATTTCCTCAACACCTGGCTCCCGAGCCATTTTCTGTGATAAGGCATATTTTTCATCCAGAGTAATTAAAGTATTGGCTACCAGATCTTGCTCCACTCGAGTATTGGCCAGGCGGCTGAGAAGCTTGATCAAATCGTCTAATTTTTGCTGTTCTGTATTACGCGGGACCATACATCTACTCCCATGATCGGGTTCTCTTCCGGTCAAATCGATCGGACGTTCGACGGTTTGGCGGTCTCGCGGCGCACAACCGGTGCCACTTCCGTTGCCAGCAGTTCGATCGTTTGGGCGACTTTACTGTAAGGTAAGCCGCCAATATCGATCTGGGCCATGAAGCGCTGATGCCCGAACATCTCGTGCTGGTACAGCAGTTTATCGATCACCTGCTGCGGGCTTCCAACGAAGTAAGCACCCTCCAGGCTGGCCGACCGCTCGTAATCATTGCGCGAAAGCTGGATCATTCGCCCGCGGCTGCGCCCAAGTTGTTCAAAATAATGCGTGTGATAGGGATAGAATGCTTCGATCGCCTGTTGCGAGGTTTTCTCGATGTGCAGATAACTGGTCACACCGGTTTTGAGCTGAGATGCGTCATGCTTCGCCTGGATACCCGTGCTGCGGTAAAGATCCATCAATGGCTTGAACTGCGCCGATGTACCACCGATGATGCCCAGAATCATCGGTAACCCCAGGGTTGCGGCGCGAACCACGCTTTGCGGGGTGCCACCCACCCCGACCCAGATCGGCAGCTGGTTGTTCAGCGGGCGTGGGGCAATCTCGGCGTTATCCAAAGCCGCGCGAAAGCGACCACCCGGCCAGGTGACGCGTTCAGCGGCATTCAGCTTTAGCAACAGATCGAGCTTCTCAGGAAACAGGCGCTCATAGTCGTTGATATCGTAGCCGAACAGTGAAAACGATTCGGTGAAAGCACCCCGACCTACCATCATTTCCGCGCGACCGGCTGAGATCAAATCCAGAGTGGCGAAATTCTCAAACTCACGCACCGGGTCGGCGGTGCTGAGCACTGTGACGGCGCTGGTCAGGCGAATCCGTTTTGTTACCTGTGCGATCGCGGCCAGAACCACGGGTACTGCTGAAACAACGAAATCCAGGGCGTGATGCTCGCCCACGCCAAAGACATCCAGCCCCGCTTCATCCGCCAGATGAGCCGCGGAAATGATCTCTTGCATGCGCTGAGCGCTGATTTTTTGTCCCTGGATGGGGTCTTTGAGAAATTCCCCTAAGGTTATGACACCAATTTCAATCCCGGCCTCAGCCGGGGTAGTTTCGATTAATTTCCTATCCATAAAAATCCTCTCGAGTAGATCCAGTTCGTGAGCTGCTTTAGCTCGGGATGACAACAAAACGCCCATAGGCAACAAAAGCAGCCAATACGAATAAGATCAGATTGAATGGAAGCGCTTTATATTCTTTGTTGGGGATATGTTCCGTAAGGATTGCTAACGCCTGAACCAGAACCAGGCCAAGCGCAGCAACCGGGGTGAGCCAGGGCAAAATGCCGGTCAGCATGGGCAGCAGCACGCCCAATGCACCCAATAATTCAAATATTCCGATCATGCGCACAAATTGATCCGAATGCCGTTTCGCCCAGGACAACTGCTCTTTCGCTTTTGCCGTATTAAAGGCTTTCAATATCCCGGCCATTCCATACATCAAGGCCAATATACCTTGAACAATCCAGAGTACTGTATTCATCCGATGACCTTCTTTTCAGTGGGTTTTGTACCGTTAGGATACTCTTGATTAGCACACTAACGATTATATTAAAAAGATTACCTTTTTCGATCCATATTATCGAGCGTCCGGTTAAGCAATTGGCGTAGTAAACGCCGTTCTTTTTCGTCAAAGCCCGCGAAAACAGCGCTTTCCAGTTTCAAAAACTGTTCCATGATAAACCGTTCTTTCTCACGTCCTGAATCGGTGAGGTACACCCGTACCAGGCGGTTATCTTCCAGGTCGCGCCGGCGGGTAACCAAGCCGCTCTCTTCCATCCGTTGGAGCATATCTGTGACGGTCGCTCCTTGAATCGAAAGCTGCTGGGCAATTTCGGATTGGGTCATGCCGTCCTGAACAAACAGCTTACACAGCACCATAGCCTGAGAGCGATGCAACGTAATTTGATCCATCAGCGTATCCGAGAGGCTGCGGTATGCTTGAGCGAACTGCGCCAGCAGCTCCCAATCTTCTACGCGTTGAAATTCGTCCAGCATTTACAAAGCCTCCTAATCATTAGTATCCTAATAATATAACTAACTTGATAAGATTTGTCAAGGATAATAGGCGTTTCCAAACGCAACATACGCCAATTCACAAATAATCGACATTTCCGGTTTGGAACTTATACGTTTCCTTTACCGCATAACAAAACGAAACGGCCATATTAACACTTTTTTAGCACTTTAGATTCATGACGGCCCCTTCTTTCAAAAGTATGCTTGATGAAAAGCTAACGAAGCTAGAAGGGTTTTTCATAATGCCAACTATTATTCTTGATCCCCCAAAGATCATCCTCCTGGATATCATTGTCTGGCTGGTCATTCAGCTAAGTCTCGGTTTCCTCAGTTCAAAAATCCCGCTAGATTGGCTCAATCCCAACCGGTGGTTTTTCGAAACATTCGCCTGGGAAAAAGGCGGCGAGATTTACCAGAAGCTCTTTCGAGTTCGTTCATGGAAGAAATATATCCCCAACGGCTCCAGGGTATATCAGGGTGCCTTCTCCATTAAGAACCTTCGATCATCCGATCCAGCTTACCTCGACCGATGGCTGAAGGAGAGTGTTCGGGCTGAAGTCTGCCATTGGGTAATGATCATCCCAGGATTTCTCTTTTTCCTGTGGAACAGTGAGGCTTTGGCTTGGGTGAATGTGGTATACGCATTCCTCAACAACCTTGTTCCAATTATCATGCAGCGCTTCAACCGCCCACGCATGCGCAATATGCTTGCTCGTCTGGAAAATGACATCAAAACGAAAGGATCCATCTATGTCCCCTATACCACCCAAAAAGAACTTTCTCATGCTTACCGGTGATTCAAAGTTCGGCCATCGCAGCACCGCCAATTCCATGACGAAAGCTTTAATAGTGTAGCATCCACAGGATAGCACATTGGTGTTCGTCAACCTAAACTATGCGGCCTCTGCTCATGTGACGAAGGAAAATAATCTATAAAGGAGTGAAGAAATCGCCTTGTCCGTCAAGGGTGTGAATGGTGTGCACTAAAGGAAGGATGATCGAGATGAACCGACGAGTGATGATCTTAACCGATAGCAGCGCTTATCTTCCAACCGATCTAGTTGACCGCTACCCCATTCGAGTGATGCCGCTTACGCTGAACTGGGATGGAATGACCTATCGAGACGGCATAGATATTCGGGCGCATGAATTCTATCAACGCCTTTCGACATCCGCTACCATTCCGCATACAAGCCAGCTTACAGCCAGTGAATTACATCAGAATATCCATTCATTGCTAGAAGAAGGATATGATGTCCTGTTGCTGCCCATCTCCAGCGGAATCTCCAGTACCTATCTCACTGCGGTCAACGAGATAAAGACCTTTCCCAAGGGCCGCGTAGTTGTGATGGATACAAAACTGGTATCGATGGCATTAGGGTTCCAGGTCATGGCAGCAGCTCGCGCATCTGTTGCGGGTTCTTCTTTAGCAGAATGTGAACAGGCAGCGCGACAGGCTTATGGGAATATCGGCGTGTATTTTACAGTCGATACCCTTAAGTATCTGGCAGCTGGTGGGCGCATAAACAATGCGAAACGTCTATTAGGATCAGCCATCAATATCAAGCCAATTCTCCAGATTCGCGACGGAAAAATCGAGCTCGTCTCCAGCGTTATCTCCAGGCGCAAAGCAATCGCACGGATGCTGGATCTGGTGGAGGTAGGAATTGGCGGCCGAACTCCCGTGCGTATATCGGTTTTACATTCCCTGGCAGCGGAACCAGCAGGAGATCTACTGCAAACAGCCCAGGCACGATTCTCCCCCATTGATTGCATTTTGTCGGAGATAAGCCCGGTTGTAGGCGCGCACGTTGGGCCGGGAACCCTGGCGATTGCCTATCAAGCTGGAGCGGAAGAAACGATCCCTGCGCATGATGCATTCGGATTACTTAAACCCAAACAGGTGCCTCTGACGGCGACAATAGAAACAAGGGAAACGTTTTACGCGTAAACGCCGGTCACTTCCAAGCGAATAAATGATCACCTTAGTAATACAGCGCAAGGTAGGAGTTTATAAAAATATAACTCCGCAGAATGATCTGTTAGTGTTATTCCTTTACAATCTCTAAGTTTTTGCGCGCGACACAGCTAAACTGATCGCATTGGCGAAAACGGGAGCAAGATAAGCCGGTAATTCATGTCCCAAATCAGTAATAATGATGAGCTCCGCTTCGGAAATCTTGTTGGCGATATCCTGGGACGATTCGACGGGTACAATTGGATCATCAGCGCCATGTAGCGCGATCACCGGCACATGGATTTTTTCGAGATTTTGCCAACGGTAGGGAGCGCTATCTACGCCACAGAGATAGGCCACGGAAGCCTGCCGGGCCAAACCAACCGGATCATAGGCACGTTTTACACTGCGAAGCCACTGATTACGAATGTCAGTTTCATCGACTGGATGATTGGGACTGGTCAGCGCCAAAGAAAGTTTAACCTGATATTCGACAAATTCCTCGATATCTTCTCCAGAAGGCTGTGCCGGGAGGGCGGCAAAAACATCGGGTTTTGCCACTTTTGGCAGGCCTGGTTTGCCTGAATCCGTGGCAAACAGGGTCAGCGAGTTGACGTATTCTGGATGATCAAGGACAACGAGTTGTGCAATCATGCCACCCATAGAGGCACCAACCAAATGCACACTTTGGATGCCAAGGGCATCAAGCAGGCCAACCGTATCGTTCGCCATGTCGGTTAATGTGTAGGGCAGGGGTGCTGATTTGCCTTGCGAGACCGCTTGCGCGATTGCTTCGTACTGTGGCGGGCCATAAGCGGTGAAATGGGTCGAGAGCCCTACATCCCGGTTATCAATCCGGATTACCCGGTATTTGCGCCGGACTAATTCCTCAACGAGCGCATCTGGCCAATCGATCAGTTGTTGGGCAGTTCCTCCTATGAGGAGCACAACTTCGTAACTCTCACGTCCTGCGCTTTCATAGGCGATCGTGATCCCATGTTTTTATTCAAGACAGGTGATCATATTGATGGCACTTCCTTAAGAATAGCATAGTTTTCACCCTTTGGACCCTTTTTTAGCGCGCTATACTTTTAGGCATACGGTTGCTCTGGAATCTGCGGAGTTATTTTTTTACAGGCCCTTAGAGTTCAAAGCATCCAAACAGGCGAGTTTGGACTTGCGGTGAGATAGATAAGCCTGGTAGTTGCGCTTCTGGTAATAACGAACGCGATGCAAAGCAGAAGCAATATTGAAAACAGGCCTGAGGAAGACCGCCGAGATCAGCAGACGGTCTTGATAAACGGTCAAAGTAGGCGATTTGGCATGATAACGGACGCGCAGACTAACCAGGAAATGATGGGAAAGGGCCACTAAGAGCATATGGTCACGCCAGCCCAACCAACTGCTGGTTTCGTAATGATCAAGACCGATCTCGCTTTTGTCCTCCTCAAAAATAGTCTCGATGGGCCACCTCATTCCAGCAATCCGCACAAACTCCATCAGGAGTGTTTCGACTGGGGCATTGCTGAAGTAGAACTTGATCACATCAGCATCGTCCAGATTGCGGCGGATGATCAACCAGACTTCAGAACCAGGCAGGTTGGCGCGCGATTCAATCAGGCGCAGGAACGCAAAACCGCACACAACCGGAACTTTGCTGCCCACTTTGATCGTGGCTTCGCTCCAAACCTCGAGCGGAATGGTGGAAACCAGGTTGTCCACGTGTACGGGTTGATCTTGTTCATTCCGCAAACGCAAACGGATCGGGCGGCGATTTTTTCCCTGAGCATTTAGGGTTTTATCAAACTTATTCAATCATGACTTGTAATGAATGCCAGAGAATTCATATGGATATGGCTCTTATGTAACGAGTAATAATCATTAAATGCAACATGTATTGCATATTATCATAGGTTGCAATATAATAAACGAAACACTTGTTACAGATGAGGTTTCCTATGAATTTTTACATGTTTCTTTCCCAAATCCCCGCGAATCCCTCAAGTTTGCGGGTGAATGTCTGGCGCAAACTGCGCGCGGCGGGTGCGTTGGGTTTGCAGAACGGGGTCTGGGTACTGCCAAAAGGATCAGAACAAAAGGAATTCCTTGAAGGCCTGCTGGAAACGATCCAGCAACAGGGTGCAAGCGGGCAAATCTTCACCGTTACCCCGTTAAATGATGCCATCGAACAAGATATCCTGGCGCGATTTCACAATGACCGGGATGAGGAATATGCGGAAATTCAAGAGCGCAGCCAAGAATTTCTCGGGGAAATCGAAAAAGAGACCAGAAAGCAAAAGTTCACTTTTGCAGAACTCGAAGAAAACGAACAGGATTTGCAGCGCCTGACAAGCTGGTTTGAGAGGGTTCAAAAACGGGATTTTATCGGTGGGGAGAAAACCCAACAAGCTGCCGAAGCTCTTGAAGCCTGCCGAGCCGCCTTTGAAGCCTTCTCAACTGAAGTATACAACCGCCAGGCCTCCGAATCCTCATTCGACTCGGACGAAGCAAAGAATAACCCATTGATTGATTAGAGTAACCAATGATTGAAATTTCTAAAACAAATCACCCGTTTTGGCACACTGCCTCAGTCAAAGAAATAACCAATGCGCTGCACGGTGATCAGGCGAATGGGCTCAGTGAAGCTGTAGCCAAAGCACGTCTTGCCCAGGCGGGTTTTAATACGCTCACTGCTGAGAAGAAAGAACCTTTCTGGAAGGAGTTTCTTGAGGAACTGCGTGAGCCAATGGTGCTCATGCTGTTAGTCACTGGCCTACTGTATGCCGTTTGGGGTGAGGTCGCTGACGCAATCACGATTTTCGCGGTCATCCTCACCCTCAACACAGTAGAAGTAGTCAACGAGCAGCGCTCCAAGAAAGCCATCGCCAGCCTGCGCAAGCTGGCCGAGCCGACCACGTTCGTGCGCCGAGGTGGCCATTTTCAGGAGATTCCAGTAGAGCAAATCGTCCCAGGCGATCTTATTATGCTTCAAGATGGTCACCGCGTGCCGGCGGATGCACGGCTGGTAGAAGCGTTTGGCCTGACGGTAGATGAATCATCCCTGACCGGCGAATCGCTGCCGGTTGAGAAGAACGCGGAGACAATTTCCAATCCTGACTTGCCCCTGGCCGAGCATCGTAACATGGTCTATTCTTCCACCCTGATCAGCCGCGGTAAGGGAACGGCGATCGTGGTCTCGACTGGCATGCATACGGAGATCGGTCGAATTGCCGGTCTGGCTCGCCAGGTGAAAGAGCCGCGCACGCCTTTGCAGAACATGATGGATGAACTCAGCAAAGTCCTGGTCTGGTTCGCGCTGGGATTCAGCGTGTTGGTTCCCCTGGTCGGGATTCTCTTTGCCCACCAGCCGCCAAAACAAATGCTCCTCACTGGTCTTTCCCTTGCCTTCGCCACGATCCCGGAAGAGCTGCCGATTATTATCACGATGGTTCTATCCTTAGGTGCATTCCGTTTGTCAAAAAAAGGGGCCATCGCTAAGCGGCTGAACGGTTTCGAATCGCTGGGGTCGGTGACCGTCATCGCTACGGATAAAACCGGAACTCTGACTGAAAACCGCATGGAAGTCGCCCGGTTCGAACCCGATACTGCCAAGACCCGCCTGCTCGAAATTGGCATGTTCAGCAACGATGCCGTCTCGGATGGAACAGATTTCAAAGGCGATGCAGTAGACGCCGCGCTGCTGCGCGCAGCGCAGAAAGTAGGATTGGACGTCAAGGTTGAGCGGCAAGCTCACCCGATTCTTAATGAATTTACCTTTGACAACACGCGCAAGCGAATGTCCACGATTTCCATGAGAGATGGGCGGCCGTGGGCTGCAGTGAAAGGTGCGCCCGAATCCGTCATTGCGCAATGCACTCATATCTTTAAAGGTGAAACGGTCGAGGATTTGACAGACACCTCCCGTCAGGCGATCCTGGAATGTGTGTCCCAACTGGCGGCAGATGGGCTGCGGGTATTGGCCTTTGCGGAACGCATCTTGCCAGATAATATCCTCGATCAGGAAGTCGTTGAACAGGATCTGACCTTTGTTGGTCTGATTGGGCTGCAAGACCCGCCTCGCCCTGAAGTCCGCGATGCCATTGCCACCTGTCAGAGGGCTGGCGTGCGTGCGATTATGATCACCGGCGATCACCCATTGACCGCCAGAGCCATTGGCCGGCAGGTGGGTCTCGATGACAATCAGGAAGTCGTCAGCGGACCAGAGCTGGATCAGCTTTCCGGCGAAGCGCTGAAGGAGGTCGTAAAACGAATTTCAATCTTCGCTCGCACGACGCCTGAGCACAAGCTGCGGATCGTTCAGGCCTTGCAGGCCAATGGGGAACGGGTAGCCGTCACAGGGGACGGGATCAACGATGCCCCGGCCTTATCCGCAGCGGATATTGGGGTGGCAATGGGTGAGACCGGCACGGATGTCGCACGCGAAGCCGGAGACATGGTGCTGACGGATGACAACTTCACCACTATTGTTCACGCAATCGAAGAAGGCCGCCTGATCTACGAAAATCTCAAGAAAGGTGTGCGCTATTACCTGACCTGTAAGGTGGCGCTGGTTTTGATCAACCTGCTGCCGACACTCTTGCTGGTGCCGGTGCCGTTTGCCCCGGTGCAGATCATTCTGATGGAACTGTTCATGGACCTGATGGCGGCCGCATCCTTCGTGGCTGAAAAACCCGAAGCGGATTTACTCGATCAGAAGCCGCGCGATCCGAAAGCCAAATTCATGGACGGATCCATGATTAGCAGCATCCTCACCTCCTCGCTGGGGCTGTTCGCGGCAGTCACAGCAGTGTACCTGTTCACCTGGTATGGCACGCAGGATCAAATCGCCGCTCAAACAGTAGCCTTCTTTGGCTGGCTGATTGGGCATGTACTCCTGGCGTTCAATATGCGCTCCGAGCGCCAGCCAATGTTCCAGCTTGGATTAACCAGCAACCGCATGATGCTAATTTGGGCGGCGGCGGTGGCGGTGTTTCTACTCGCAATCTCCAGTATCCCAGGTGCCCAGCAGTTAATGAAAATCACCACCCTCTCAGCCCTGCAATGGGGCATCATCATCGTTACAACATTTCTCGGAACCTTCTGGTTGGAAATCAAGAAGATGGTCACCTATAAAAAGTAAGGTTCAAGCTCAGGAGGCCAAATGGTACAGAGAAACCCAGATTCAGCCCAACAAACCCTGGGAGGTACAATTTTTAGTTACGTTCAAGAGAACTGGAACGATCTTGAAGGGATCGAACGTTTCGGTTTTGCCGTCCTCATCGTGCTAGTGGCAACAAAAAATAAGGTCCAGCGGAAAATAAAGGCTGTCATGTGGTCTATCATTCGGGGACGTTAGTCCTTCATGTTAGTGCTTCGTAATCCAGACCATTTGTGGAATTAACCATAGGTACCTAAGGTCTAGAAAACCGCCCGGTCGTCAAAAGCGGTGTCGCCTTTATCTCGAAAAAAAGCACAAAACGGACTGTGCTGGTAAAGTTTTATAGCGACAAGGTGAACTCGATTGCCTCACCTTATCGCCAATCATATCAGTAAGAAAGGGAAAACATGGCAGAAACAACCGTCAATCCAAAAGAACCTATCTCCATCAAGCAGTTGCCTCGCAACGTCTGGGCAGTGGGTTTCACCAGCTTTTTCATGGATATTTCAAGTGAGATGGTGCTCAACATCTTACCCTTATTCCTTTCTAATGTTCTGGGTTTACCAACCAGTATTATCGGCTTAATTGATGGCGTCGCCGAAGCCACCGCCAGCATCCTCAAGCTGTTTTCCGGCTGGCTGTCCGATAAAATCGGGGGACGGAAATGGCTTGCGGTGATCGGATATGGGTTGTCCGCAATCACCAAGCCCTTCTTCTACTTCGCCAGCAGTTGGGGGCTGGTGGCCGCGGTCCGCTGGGCAGATCGGGTGGGCAAGGGCATCCGCACCGCTCCGCGTGATGCTCTTGTAGCGGATTCAGTGACCAAGGAAACTCGTGGGCTGGCCTTCGGGTTCAACCGGGCTATGGATAAAGCGGGAGCATTCCTTGGGCTGCTCATTGCCGCGTTGGTGGTCTGGCTGGCACAGGCTAACAACATCAATTTGTCTAAATTCACTTTCCAAACCATCGTCTTGATCAGCCTGGTTCCGGCGTTCCTGGCGGTCCTATCCCTGGCGATTGGCGCGAGGGATGTCGTGGTGAAGGGACAGCGTACTGCACCGAAGTTCTCACTACGAAGCATGGGCAAACCCTTTCAAATTTTTTTGGTGATTGTCAGCGTCTTTACCCTCGGAAACTCTGCGGATTCTTTCCTGGTGCTGCGGGCGCAAAATCTAGGCGTCTCAGTAACAGGGATTTTAATCATGCTGGCGGTGTACAACCTGATCATCACCCTGGTCGCAACTCCGGCCGGCTCCTTGTCCGACCGGGTCGGACGCCGGAGGTTGATCATTGGCGGTTGGCTGGTATATGCGGCCATCTATTTTGGTTTTGCTCTGGCGCAAAGCGCATGGCATGTATGGCTGTTATACATTGCTTACGGTTTATATTTTGGCCTGGCTTTTGGTACAACCAATGCGATGGTCGCCGATCTGGTCCCAGAAAACTTGCGCGGAACGGCGTATGGAACGTATAATGCAGTGATTGGCCTGCTGGCTTTCCCGGCCTCCTTTATCGCAGGTTTATTATGGCAGGGCATCGGGTCTTGGCCTGGATTTGGCCCATCGGCGCCTTTCTTGTTTGGGGGTGTGCTGGCGTTGATTGCCGCTTTTTTGATGACGTTCTGGATGCCAAAAGTCCAGCCAGGGCAACCGGGATAATGGCAATTTATTTCAATTAACGAGAAGGCGGAAGCATGCCTCCTATTCAGACGCTCGTTCGTGATATACCGCTCCTCCGGCCAAAGATCTCGATACCGCGAAGCCCGACAGAGTTTGTTCACCGGCCACGCCTGACAGAGCGGATCAACCACGGCGTTAAAGGGCCGCTGACGCTGCTCGCAGCACCAGCCGGATTTGGTAAGACGAACCTGTTGATAGAGTGGGCGGAAAACACGCCTCTCCCGGTGGCCTGGCTGACGATCGACAGCGCGGATAACGATCAAGGCCGCCTGTTACGGTACATCATCGGCGCATTACAAACTCTGGAACCCAGCTTGGGGGAAGAAGCACTCGATTTCCTTCAATCCACCCAGGGCATCAGCGGCACCATGCGTGGTGGCGTTGCGATGGCGAGTGGTGTGGAAATCGGGTTGACCTTATTGATCAACGAAATTGCCGCTCTGCCAAAAGAGATTGTTCTCGTGCTGGACGACTTCCATGTGCTGGAAGATTCGGCGATGATCCAGAGCACCGGCTACTTCCTTAAGCAACTGCCGCCCAACCTGCACCTGGTGATCGCCAGCCGCAGCGAGCCGGTCCTGGATCTGGCCTTTCTGCGCGCCAAGGGCCGGGTGGTTGAGCTAGACACAGATGACCTGCGCTTTACCAGCGAGGAGATTGGGCAGTTTTTCTCTCTGGCAGTGGGGCTGCAGCTTCCAGCGGAGACCATCCAGACGCTGGAGCAGCGCACCGAAGGGTGGGCAACCGCATTGCAGATGGCAGCGCTGTCCCAGCGTAACCGACCCGATTCGGACAAACTGCTGGCCAACCTGGAGGGCGATGCCCATTACCTGGTAGATTTTTTAGCAGAAGAGGTGCTGGACCGCCAGCCGGAGGAGATTCGCCAGTTCTTGCTGCGCAGCTCCATATTAGATACCCTCTCGGGTCCGTTGTGTGAAGCCGTGGTAAACCCGGAGGCGCAGCCGGGCTATGGCACCGTGATGTTGAACCGTCTGGAACATGCCCGGTTGTTCATAACCTCACTCGATGAGCGGCATGAGTTGTTCCGCTACCATCACTTGTTCGCGGATTTCCTCCGTCATATCCACGCGGAAATTAACCCAGCCGAGATCCCCGTGCTGCAAAAACGGGCAGCCCTGTGGTATGAACAGCACGCGAACCTCGAAGAAGCGTTCAAATACGCTATAGCCTATGCCACGGTATCCGGCGATATGGCGTGGACGGCGGATCTGATTCAGCGCAACATTATGACTATGATCAAAACTGGCGAGGTATTCTCCCTCACCTACCGTATTGGACAACTGCCCGATGCGGTGATCCACCAACACCCGCGGCTCAGCCTGACATACGCATGGGGGTTGATCGCTGCCTACCGGCTGGATCTCGCTCGCTATTGGCTGGATGATTTACGGAAGCGGCTCTCTGAGATCGAAAAACAGCCAGAGGATAAATCTCAGGAGAATAATTCCGATTTCACCCAGCAGGCTGATGACGCCGGTCTGTGGAATATTCACGGTGGAATGGCGATCTGCCAATCGACCCTAGCGATGTTGAGCGGCGATTTGGAACAGGCCGCAGCTTTCTCCCGTCAGGCGACCCACTATCTTCCAGAAGAAAATCCTTTTATCAAGAGCTTGCTTTCCTTGGATGACAGTTTGTACTTTATCCTCTCTGGTGACACCACCAAAGCTATCGAGTCACTACGCCACACCGTGCAAATCGCTCGACAGGCTAATAATCTGCTGGTGGCCATCATTGCTACCTGCCAATTGGCCGATATACTGGTTTTACAAGGCCAGCTCAACCAGGCATGGGCTGCCCTTCAAAAAGCGCAATATCTTACGCTCGGGCCAGATGGAAAGCCGCTGCCATTGGCTGGGCTGGTTGATATTGGTTTCGGGGAAATTCTGCTCGAACGTGGCTCGTTGGAAGAGGCACATACCCATCTGGAAAAGGGATACCAGGCTGCCCAATCTTTGTGGTCAATCAGTAACCTGGACGGCCTGATTTCCCTGGCGCATCTCCACCAGGCACTCGGGGATACAAATGAGACTCAGTCCATTCTCTCAGAAGCCGCGAGCATGGCCTTCAGCACCGAATCTAGCCAGTGGGATGCTAGCCTGGTTTCCGCGGTCGCTACCCGGCTAGCCCTGCAGCGCAGCGATCTGGCCGAGGCGGAACAGTGGTGGATCAGGGGCGGGCTGTCCGATCTTTCCGGAACCATCACCTTAGAGGATTATCCATACCATATCTTTGAATACCTGGCCCTCACCCAGGCTCGCTTCTTGCTGATGCGCGGGCAAGATACCGGGAACCCAGGCGATATTCAGCATGCCAGCGAGGTGCTCGACACATTGCTGCTGGAAGCGGAACGGTTTCAACGGGTGACATCGAAGATCGAAATATACGTGCTGCAAGCGCTGATCATGGAGGCCCAGGGGGGGGAACGGGCAAAAGAAACCTTGCTTCAGGCCTTGGCACTAGGCGAGCCGCTAGGATACCAGCGCATTTACGTGGACGAAGGTTGGCGGCTGCATGCTCTGCTTCGCCAGTGCCGCCCTATTCAGCAAGGTTCTGGCAGATATCTTCCTTCCCTGGCCTTCATCGACCGGTTACTGGCAGCCCTCCCGAGCGAAGATGCCGCAGCGACTTTGACGCAGCACCCAATCGAGCCGCGAGAGTCACAAATCGCCGTAGAAATAGAGGATGGGCTGCCCATCTCCCTCTCGGCTCGCGAGATGGAAGTATTGAAATTGATTGCCGAAGGAAAATCCAATCAGGAAATTTGCGCCGATCTTTACCTGGCGCTCAATACGGTCAAACGCCACGCATATAACATCTATGCCAAGCTGAATGTCAAGAAACGCACCCAGGCCGTTTCGAAGGCGCGCCAGTTGGGGCTGATTTCATAACAATTTCCACTCTCCCAAAATGACACTTTAATAGCACTTTCGATTCATGACAGTACCTGCCACCAGAGATATGCTGTAGATTGTCCAGAACGATTCGGTCTGGCGGAGACTGTGAATGGTTCCCTTTTTACTCCGGAATTGGCTGACAATTCTGATGCGCGGCGCTGCATCAATCCTGCTCGGGATGATCGTTTTTATAGGTAAAGCTTCGGCGATGGATACCTTCGCCTTGTTGTTCGCTGCATATGCGCTGGCCGATGGGGTCCTGTCCATAATTGCTGCATGGCCGAATCAAGCCGAAGGGATGCCTCGCTTGATGTTGCTGAAGGGTTCATCAGCCAAGAAGGATTGGTCAGTATTGTGGCCGCGGTCTTTATCACCTTGTGGCCAGGAGGTAAAACACAATCCCTACCTTACATCATTGCAGCCAGGGCATTCCTGACAGGAATCCTTGAAATGTTGGCTGCCATTGAATTGTGCCGGGAGATACCAAACGAATAGCGGTTCGCTTTGAATGGGATGATTTCCATAATCTTTGGCGCGCTGGTTATTCTTTTCTCAGATAGGGTCGGGCTGATTAAAGGTTTAATCGGTGCATTTTCTGTGGGTTCTGGAATATTGTTATCAGCATGGGGTCTCCTCTTCGCCAACCGGGGTTTCATTGATCGATAAGGACAAAAAAGGCGGGCAGTTATCACACCAACATTGAAAACACTATCGGGAGATGGCAGTGATCAGGATAGTCGTAAGTATTATCAAACGATATAAAAGACGTTAGGAGAGGTGATCAATGTTTCAAACCATTATTTCCGCGCTGGCTGTTTTTATCTCGACCAGTATTGATTATGCCGTAATTCTTACAATAATTTTATCCCAGACGCGAACCAAGAAAAATGAAGGGCATGTTGCAGGCGGTTTATATTTAGGAACCGCTATTCTGGTCATTGTTAGCCTGGTGGCAGCATTTGTTCTTAATTACATTCCGGAAGATTGGATGATTGGTTTCCTGGGATTGATCCCACTCATTTTAGGGATACGGGTAGCAATCAGCAGGGGTAAAGAAGAAGAGGAAGAAGGGGAAGAAAAGGAGATCGTCGAGAAACTGGAATCAAGAAAATCCACTCAGTTGTTTTGGACAATTGCGTTGATCACTATTGCTTCTGGTGGAGACAACCTGGGCATTTATATTCCCTATTTTGCTACGTTATCCGCAGGAGAAATTGCAACCGCGTTGATTATTTTCGCAATTTCGACCGCTGTCCTCATTTTTCTTGGAAAGAGATTATCGACGATTCCATTCATCCATTCAACTTTGGAAAAATATGAAAAATTAATTGTACCAATCGTCTACATTGCTTTAGGAGTCTTTATCATGATTGAGAGTGGAACTATCGCCAAGATTTTGCAATTGATTAGAGGATAGGGTGAAATTAACTTAAATTGGAATTTCGAAAACACTCAATTGATCAAGGTTCACATAATTTGGAGGAACATCTTGAAAAATATAAAGGGAATTCTTTTTATCGTTGTAACGACGGCGATCACCTTCGCCCTATGGTTCTTTGCCACTCCAAAAACAGACATCGTTCCATTGGATAGGGTAAGACACATTGTGGCAGGTTTGGCTCTCAATGGATTCTTTATTAATTTCCTCCTGGCGAGCAGGAACAAAATCATCGAGGGTTGGTTCAACGGGTTGGATAAACTTTATGTTTATCACAAATACATCGCCATCACCTCACTCGTTCTCGTCCTGATCCATGCTGCCATTTCGGATCAACTCAAAATAGATCAATCGATCAGAATTACGACCGTTTTAGGCGGGTTAGGCTTGTTCTTGTTCGTCGTCCTGGCGGGGATAACCCTGTTCGATAAGAGGTTGAAATATGAGGAGTGGCGAATTTCACATCGCTTGATGCTCATTGCCTATACGGTTGCATTATTCCACGTTTCCGTATCCAGCAAATACGATTTATTCAATTTATCTCCCCTCAGTATCTGGGTGGTGACCACGTCCTTGGTCGGGTATTTATCTGGCTTGTACGTCATCTTCTTCTATCAGAACGCGCAATTTACCCACAAGGGAAAGGTGACCAAAGTTACCAGGCTGAGCCCGATCATCGTCGAATGGGAAATCACGTTAGATAAACCGATGGATTTCGTGAAAGGCCAGTTCATCTTCATTAAAGTGTTCCAAAAAGGGATGGAAAAAGCGCCCCATCCATTTTCACTTTCTGGGGGCGACGGAAAGAAGATTTACTTAACCACCAAGAATTCTGGCGATTTCACGAAACAGATCTACGAATCTTTGGAACTTAATACCCGCGTCTCCATCGATGGCCCGTACGGCCACATGGATTTCAGCAAAGGGAAAAAGGATCAAGTCTGGGTTGCTGGCGGGATTGGGATCACCCCATTTATAGCTTACTTAAGGAACAATCAAATCGACCAATCGGTCGAAATGTTTTACTCCTATCGGGGTGACGCCGGAGGAGTTTATAAGGACTTTTTGGAGAATTACCAACAGAATAACAAACAATTTAAAGTGAATTTAATCGACACGGATATCATGAAACCGCTCGACTTAAAAGATTATCCATTGAAAATGGATTCGAGCGTTTTTATGTGCGGCCCAGCGGAGATGGTCGAAAACTACGTGAGAATATTCAGAAAGAAAAACAAAAATGTCGATTTAACTTTTGAAGCTTTTAAATTAAGATAAGCGTCGGAAAAGGGTAAACCCGTCCGCTAGGCATTGATAACAGTTGATATCAAAGCAAGAGTTGTCACAAAAGAAGAGTGCTTCTAACTGAGGATTCGAACTTCTCGGCCACAGAATCGATCATTGCCATGCATCTGGACGGCATGATCTTGCAGGAATCCTGGTCGCAGAAGGGGTGCGAACAAGCCATGGTCACTATGGAAAACGATTTGGCCAGGTATACTCCCGGCCAAATCGATGGTATGTACGTGTTCGGCAGCATCCGGGCCTAGGCGCACAGTATGCCATCCAGCAGGCCAGACGCAAGGGTGAGATCAAGGTCTACACCAATGTGGCCACTCTCATCAAAGATGGCCATCCCCGTCGGATTCGCCACTGACGGTATATCCTCCGTCAGGTCACATCCTGATTTACCATGAGCGGCCTCAACTCGGATGAACTGACCCACGTCATTATGCGTTTCCGGTCCAATATTATCTCCATGAATCAGTTCTCTTTCTGAACCCAAAATGACACTTTTATAGCACTTTGGATTCATGATTTCGCAACTGCGCGAGGATATGCTCTACATAACAACATACGAGGATTTATGGATCCCCAGAAAGCAGGGTACGCCTGGCGACAGAACGAACCTGCGTTAGCCAAGGAGAGAACCGATAACGAAAGGTAAACAAGGCGTATGCAATGCGTGGATTGCTCAGTGATCGTTTTCTAAACAGGTTTGCCGGCAAACGAAAAGACCGCCGGAGGCAACCTACAACCAAACTAGAAGAACAAGATACCAATCCAGAAGAGGCCGGTGGGTCAGATAGCCACGAGACAGCCGAAGACCGTGGAAAGGAGGCAAGCGATATTGAGGGAATTAGCAGTCCAAATGAAATACAGCACCAGGCAGGTGCATCTTCATCCGAAACGCAGAATGATTGTAAAACGAAAGAGGTATGAAAATGAAATGGATAACGATGATCTTAGGCGCGTTCTTGTTCCTGGCACCATTTATCTCTGGTTTTAGTGGCCAACCTGGGCTGCTCTGGTTCAGCCTCATCGGTGGCGCAGTGATCACGATCTTCGGCGCCATAAAGAAGTACAAATGGGCTGCCGTAACCGGTCTGGTCGTTTTTGTATGGCCCTGGATCACTGGTTTCGGTGGAGCTACCGCTGCCATATGGTGCTGGATCATCGGCGCGGCAGTCACCCTGCTGGCTGGATACAAAGGCTTCATTGCTGACCACAAATCAGGTGAATCTAGTCCCAGCGTTCAACACCATCACGCATAAATATCCGTTGAGTGGCCACTAGGTTTGGAAAAAGGCTCAAGCTCACAGATAGGATGCTTCTACAGGAAACGCGAAGCGAACGGTGGGGTGCCAAGCAAGGTCAGGCCAGGGTTGGCTACAGCCCCACAGCAGAACCCGGGCAACAGGGGAGCTTCGATCCATAGGTTACCAGTGAGCGCAAAATCATAGAGGCCCGGCTTCTACCTGAAATAAGGCGGGGACAGCCGAGTCTCAGCTAAAAGAGAGAAAAAGATGACAATACAACCACAACTTCCCAACATCCTCAGAGATGTTCTTCTAAGAGCAGCAAGTGCTCCAAGTTCCCAGTTGGCCAGAATGGCGCACAGCCCTATCGTTCGGGGCACAGTCACGCATGAAGTGGAAAGAATGATGATGACCTGGCTCAAAGAGTCCCGCTCCGATCCCAGCAAACTTCCCGGCGTGGAAGATGACCGAGCGGCCATGGGTCTGGCCATCGTGAACTCGGTGGATCGGGCTCTGGAAGGAAACCATTTATCAGACGCCTATATACGCTCCGTCCTCCAGATCCTTGTGAAGGATCTCTTCATTGAACAAGGCGATCAGTCCGCTGCACAGCGCTTTCAGACGCAGTATGGCTTGCTCTTGTCCTTTCGCTGATCTTTATCCTCCCTGCGATCATCCGAATCCGCCGCATTGAGAATGGAATCACCATGCAAGAACCTTTTCAAAAACCACTGGAATACGCTGCCGCGCTTGCCTTGAGCAGCCAGTTTACCTGGCCATGGGCTACACAGTACATTCTTCCTTGGTTGGTTGCATTTCGATTACCCTTTTGACCATAACTTTTCATGCTCTTGACAAGAACCAAACTAGAGAGATATAATAAATTAGTTATTTTCGGAAAATAAATGAAAAAGAAACTTACTCACCGCCAACAACAATTTTTGAGCCAATTTCTGGATATCTACCGGAAAATGGAACACTCTGTGCATTACGTGACCATTGCCGAACGGCTGGGTATCAGTAAAGTTACTGCATACGAGATGTTGCGCTTGCTCGAAGAAAAAGGGCTTGTACGGGCTGAGTACCAATCCAATCCAGGGCAGCACGGCCCAGGTCGCCCAACCGTCTTCTTTTATCCGACGCAAGAAGCCAATCGTTTACTCACTGAATTGGTTGGCAATCGCTCTGATTTGGAAGACTGGCAGGTTGCCAAAGAGCACATCTTGAAGCAGTTACGAGAAGGGAAAGCAGGGGGCTACGAAGACCTTCTTTCCAATCTTTTGATACGTATTCCGGAAAGGCGTTCTCCGCTAATTTTTGTCACAGAACTGATCACTGCTGTGATCTTAATGTTGGCGATGATCCAGGAAGCGCCAGAGATTCGTGCTCTGATGGAGCGCCTGCATCGGATCGGATTACCCCAGGAGATTGGCCTGAGCGTATTAAGCGGAATCGGCATGCTCCTTTCTGTGTTGGAGCGCAAGAATCGCCGTTATTCTACCATCCTGCTTACCCAAATCAGTCAGTATGAGGATGCGCTTCTACAATTGAGTGAGGAAAGCCGGCAACAGTTGAGTAAGTTCACACGGGAAGTCGTCCAAATCCTTTCCAGTTAATTTTTTTTAACGAATATTTTCGTTATTTTCGACAAGGAGAAACGATGGCCAGGATCGCGATTTTGACAGATAGTACAGCAAACCTTCCAGCAGAGTGGGTTGAGCAATACAACATTCGGGTGATCCCGCTCAAGATTCATTGGGGAAGCGAAACCTATCTCGATGGCATAGATCTCACACCCAACAAATTTTATACGCGCTTGATTCACAGTAAATCCCTTCCTACCACCTCGCAACCGTCTATTCAGGATTTTCTTAAGGCTTTTGAAAGTTTGGCTGATGGAGGAGCAGATGGCATTGTCGTACCGTTGATTTCCTCTGGTATCAGCGGCACGGTGGATTCCGCTCAGGCAGCAGCGCGTCAGTTTACCCGAGTGCCGGTGGAGATTATCGACACTCGTATCACTTCAATGGGACAAGTGATGATCATTCTTGCTGCAGCCCGGGCTGCGGAGCAAGGTGCATGTTTGCAGGAAGTAAGACAGGCAGCCGATGAAGTGGTTAAACGCTTGAAAGTTTTTTTCGCCGTGGACACATTGGAATATTTGCATCGAGGTGGAAGGATCAATGGGGCATCCCGTTACTTTGGGACTGCTCTCGACATCAAACCCATCCTCTTTTTTAACTCCGAAGGAAAAATTGACGCATTGGAACGCGTGCGTACCAAGAAGAAAGCTTTGCAACGCCTGATTGCCCTTGCAGAACAACAAGCAAACGGGCGCCCTGTACATGTGGGAATTGTGCATGCAAACGTTCCTCAGGCCGCACAGGGATTCAGAGACGAAGTTGAAAAGCGTCTCAAATGTAAGGAAATTTTTACTGTGGAGTTTAGCCCGGTCATTAGCGTTCACGTGGGACCGGGAACGATTGGCATTGCTTTATATGAAGAATATTAAAACCGATTAAGGAGGTTAATATGCGCTCCTTGTTTGAACGAAGTGTCTTAGCAGGAATCGGCGTTCTCTCAATGACCCACGAGAAAGCCCAAATGATCGTAGACGAACTCATCCGACGTGGTGAAGTTCAAAAAGATAAAGCCAAGGATTGGGTTGAAAGTCTGGTTCAACGCGGGGATGAAGAACGTCAGAGCTTGCGTAAACTGATCCATGACGAGGTGAAGAGCACCTTGGATGAATTGGGCATGGTTACGAAGCAAGACTTTGAGGACTTGGCTTCAAGAATGGAGAATCTATACGAACAAAAGAAGACACAAGAAGCAAATTTCTTCTAAGCTCATTTCTTTTCGATTTTGCCAGCTTGCTATTCAATACTGGACTATGACCTTCGGTGAACACCATCGACTGTTCTATAACAGCCAAGCCAACGGGTAGAGGATGTAATAGATGCTGAAGAGGCAATCCAAGCCATTCCGGAAACATGATGAATCCGATAATAAACAATCCCCTCATGTTTGAATATCTATTGCTCCTATGTGGGCTGATGATTATCCTAACCTGGTATTTGGATTGGTGGAAGAAGAAAAAATGATCCTGGGCTGGGTAATTCTGTAAAGAGATTCAGCTGAACCTCAAATGAGCCAGCGGATAATGTGCTCAATCAAACGATCTATATGGAGATAGCGAATGATAACAAATTCATTTAAGAATGGGACTTTAAAAAATAAAGCTTTCAATATGGGGCTGGATGTTACTGTGAGAATATCTCCCTTACTTTCAAAGTCAGCAGCATTACGGCATGGTGTATTGCAGACGGGGAAATTTGCGTCTTCCCGCATTCGCCCTGCCTACCCATTATTATCCTCTCTTCCCCCCGGTGTTTTGACCGATCAGGCGTTATTTGGAGAAGCTTTCATAAAAACCTTCGACCGTATACTAGCTCGCAGGTTATCTGAGGCAACATTGCGTTCCATCGCTCACAACCTGATTCATGGAGCCCTGGTTCAGGGAGGGGAACAGTCGGCAATTGCCAACTTTTCAAAGCAGTTTGGAATGAATCCTCCCAGTACATTGACCATTAGTCCGGGGAAGACTTGCAATTTGCAGTGTACAGGTTGTTATGCCAGCGCTGGGCCCACAGCAGAAAAGTTAGATTGGACTACTTTTGACCGTATCATCACTGAGGCGAAAACACTCTGGGGTGTAAGGTTCTTGGTCATCAGCGGCGGAGAACCGCTGGCTTACCGATCAGAAGGAAAGGGCTTGCTAGATGCAGCAGAAAAACATCCGGACGTATTATTCATGTTCTACACCAATGGAACCTTGATTGATGAAAAAACTGCGCAGCGAATGGCTGCTTTAGGAAATGTGACACCGGCTATTTCAGTTGAAGGTTGGCGTGAGCGAACCGATGAGCGGCGCGGTGTGGGCGTATTTGATAAGATTCTGGCGGCCATGGAACAGTTACGCAAAGCCGGCGTATTTTTTGGGATTTCCTTGACAGCCACCAAGCACAATGTCGAAGAAATATTATCGGAAGAGTTCATTGATTACTTTTTTGAACAACAGGGAGCCTTTTATGGGTGGATCTTCCAATACATGCCTATCGGTCGTTCATTTACCCTGGATCTGATGCCGACTCCGGAGCAACGGCTTTGGATGTGGAAGCGCTCATGGGAGATCGTCAAAAAACGCAAAATTTTCCTTGCTGATTTCTGGAATCACGGCACACTCTCCAATGGATGTATCGCTGGCGGCCGTGCGCGTGGAGGAGGATACATGTATATCGATTGGAACGGTCATGTTTCACCCTGTGTTTTTGTGCCTTACTCTTCAGTTAATGTCAAGGATATTTATGCACAGGGTGGCACTTTGAACAATGTCTGGGCAAATCCTTTCTTTGCAGACATCCGCGGTTGGCAGGAAAGTTACATGCAAAGCAAAGGTAATTGGCTTGCACCATGCATAAACCGAGATCACCATGGCGCCTTAAGCCAGTTAATCACCAAGCATGAGCCAGATCCTATCGATGAAAGCGCCAATGAAGCGTTGCTTGATCCGAGTTATGGAAAAGGATTGGAACATTACGGCGAGCGTTATGGCGAATTATCCGAACCACTCTGGCACGAACAATACCTGCATGATCAACCTAAACAGGATCAGCATGGTAAAAGACATTAATCAAGTGATCATTCCCCATCACCTGGGAATCATCATGGATGGCAATGGCCGCTGGGCGCAGCAACGTGGACTTCCCCGGATTGCTGGACATCAGCAAGGTGTGCAAACGGTTAAAAGGACGGTTCAGGATTGTGCCGAAATCGGGATCAAGATATTAACTTTATATACATTCTCAACCGAGAACTGGTGTCGTCCAAAAACTGAAGTTGACTTCCTGATGCGCTTGGCCGAAGAATACACAATGCGGGAATTGCCCGACTTACAGCGCAATGGTGTCTGTCTGAAACTCATGGGGAGCCGGGAAGGGCTCCCCGTCTCGCTGTTGGGCAATTTGGATAAAGCGACCCTGCAAACAAAAGCGAACTCTTGTTTGATCTTGAATCTAGCCCTCAATTACGGAGGACGGGCAGAAATTGTTGACGCCATGAAAGCAATCATTTCGGATCATCAACAAGGTAATCTGGACGTCTCTCAAATCGACGAAGCCACTTTTTCACATTATCTACCCCTCCCGGATATGCCAGATGTTGATCTGATCGTGCGTACGGGCGGTGAATGGCGCCTGAGCAATTTCCTTCTCTGGCGTGCAGCGAACGCAGTTTTCTGGAGTATGCCCGTTCTCTGGCCTGATTTTCGCAAAGAGCATCTCCAAGAAGCGATTGGTATCTATACAAAGCAAATTAGAGGTGGCAATGATAACGCATAACAGGCCATCTGTTGGATTGGTATTAAGTGGCGGTGGAGCGCGTGGGCTGGCTCATATTGGTGTGTTGCGCGTTTTGGAGCGTGAAGGGATCCCCGTGGATTATCTGGCAGGCACAAGCATGGGCGGTGTCATCGCAGCGGGCTATGCTGCCGGGATGAGTACTGCTGATCTGGAACGAGAATCATTGGCCATTACACAGAAACGACATATGGTGCGTCTGGCTGACCTAGGTCTGCCAAATGGCGGTTTGATCCGCGGTGAAAGGGTACTCGCTTTCTTTAAAAAAGAATTTGGAGATAAAACTTTTGAAGAATTGAACCTACCATTGGTTGTGGTGGCGGTAGATTTGAATTCGCACCAGGAAGTCGTGTTGCGTGAAGGGCCGGTGGCATTGGCGCTACGCGCTACCACTTCTCTCCCTGGATTGTTCAAACCGGTAGAAATAAACGGTATGCGGCTAGTGGACGGCGGTGTACTCAACAATTTACCCGTCGATGTAGTCAGCCAAATGGGCGTTGAAGTGATCATCGCAGTGGATATCGGTTTATCTCAGGAGGATGGTATTGGTCAATGGATCGGGAATCATCGCTGGGTTCCAGAGGGGATTGCCAATACTCTGGAAGTTCTTGATGATACCTTTTATGCCCTGAGAATTGCAGGACAGAGGAACAGATTACATCAATTTACACCTGATGTGCTGATTTGTCCTGAACTCCCCGCAAATGTCAATGCAATCGTAGGCTATGGACGAGTGAAAGAATTGATCACCATGGGTGAGCAGGCCGCGGAAGATCATATCGCTGAAATTAAAACACTCTTGCAACCGCGCTGGTATTGGCCATTTTCGCACAAGGCCATTGAGATAAAAAAGAAAAATAAACAATTATTCATTTCAAGAACTTTTGAAGGTTAATGATTTTATGAAAAGTATCACGATCAGCATTGTTACCTGTACTTTCAATAGCGAAAAATATTTGAAAAACGCTTTGAAAAGTATTGAAAGTCAAACTTACCAGCCAATCGAACACATCATTAATGATGCCTATTCGACAGACTCAACTTTGGAAATCATCCAGGAATATCTTGAACGGAATAAAAACCGATACAGCATTAAATTCATTCAATCAGAACCGAAAGGAGTTGGCAATGCTCTAAATATTGCCACAAAAGAAGCAACAGGTGAAATTATCCATTATTTACATTCAGATGATTATTATCTGAATCAGGGTTCATTGGAAAAAGTAGCGGAAATTTTTAAAAATCGACCAGATCTTGTGTGGCTCACCGGTAATTTCTTAATCGAAATAGCAGGAAGAAAAGTGGTCATTCCACAAACACATTTACTGCGCATAAATCCAGAAACAGCCCTCTCCTTCATGAATTTCATCTCTCATGAAAATACTTTTATGAAACGAGATTTTGTTCAGAGGTATGGAGGTTTTAACGAGGGCAAGAATGAGGTTGTGGAATACAGTCTATGGCTAAACATGTTAAAAGACTATCGCCCGCTCATCATTGATGATGAGTATACCGTTTTCATCATCCATAAAGGGAGTACTTCAACAGGTAGTTTTCTAAAATTCTCTAAGGCAGTCATGAGAGCATTCAATACTCAAAGAAAAGAAAAAGTCTTTCCGTTAATTGGACACTATGCCGATAAAAGTTTTTACACCCGATGGAAATTGTTAATGAAAAAGACAACAAAATGCTTCCCTTCATAGATATTTTGACCAGCACAGAAGCCAGGAAGCATATGCACGTTATTGAAGGTTTTATTTACTCATCTTTATTGGATTTTGGCTACGAAAGGGATTAATGACTCACCCAGAAATCAAGCCGCCGCACGTTCTTTTCCTGTTTTCTGATACGGGGGGAGGCCATCGCAGTGCAGCAGAAGCGATCATCGAAGCGATTAATTTGGACTTTCAAAATCGTATTTCAACGGAAATGGTTGATTTTTTCAAAGCATATGCGCCGCCGCCATTCGATCTTGCATCTGATCTGTATCCTCCAATGGCCAGAGTACCTGATGTTTGGAAATTTGGATACAAGTTGAGTGATGATCCTCAGCGTACACGCTTATTTTACAATGTAATGTGGCCCTATATTCGGCGGGCAACCTACAGGTTGCTCAACGATCATCCATACAATCTACTGGTCACGGTGCATCCCGTCCCAGTGTTTCCAGTCAGCCGGGCAATGAAGTCGGGGATTCCACCATTTTTCACGGTCGTTACCGATATGGTTTCGACTCATACCTGGTGGTTTAACCAACGTTCTGATCTAATCTTTGTACCTACTGAAATCGCGAGACAGAGGGGATTGTCTTATGGGCTCAAACCTGATCAAATTCGCGTGGTGGGGTTGCCGGTTGCCCAGCGCTTTTGCCAGCCACTGGAAAGTGGTCAATCCTTCCGAGACAAAATGGGTTGGCCGCAAGAGCTGCCAGTGATCTTACTGATTGGGGGTGGAGATGGGATGGGGCCTCTTGCCAAGACAGCGCGAGCCATCTCGGATGCCCATCTCAACGCCGCTCTGGTAATCGTAACGGGACATAATCATAAGCTTAAGGCACAACTTGAGGCTGAGGATTGGTCGCTCCCCGCCTTCATTTACGGATTTACGCACGAGATGCCCAATTTTATGCACAACGCGGATATTCTGTTAACCAAAGCCGGACCCGGCACGATCAGTGAAGCATTTGTTTCCGGCCTGCCGATGATCCTTTACAGCCGCATGCCAGGCCAGGAAGATGGTAACGTTTCGTATGTGGTGAACCAGGGCGCAGGCGTTTGGGCACCAGAGCCCAATCGCATCATAGAGGTATTGCGCGACTGGCTCGATCATCCCGATGAGCGTGAAAAGATTGCTGCCAACAGCCGCCGCCTTGCCAGACCGGATGCTTCGCGCCTAATCGCGCATGCTATCGCGGATCAACTGGGTGTGACGGAAGGAATAATCCAAAGGATACCGGAAAATGAAAAATAAGAAAAATTTGCATAAGACTTCAACTCAAGGTCAAAGCAAGCCGCATTTATCTGTCATCATTCCGACACTAAATGAAATTGCATATCTACCTCACTTGCTCGACGCTCTGGCCATGCAAACCCGTTTACCAGATGAGATTATTGTAGCGGATGCTGGTTCGAAGGATGGTACCGCAGAACTGGCGCAATCAAGAGGCGTACGCGTTATGCACGGTGGAATGCCAGCGGTAGGGCGCAATGCAGGAGCTCGAGCAGCTAAAGGGGATCTCCTCTTATTTCTCGATGCGGATGTACTGCCGCCGCCCGACTTTATTGCCCGTGTTTTAGAGGAATTTGAACAAAAAAAACAGGATGTGGCGACATGCTTTATCGCGCCACTCGACGGGAACCCTTTGGATGGAATGATCTGTGTGGCTACAAACCTGTATTTGCAGATCATCCAACCGGTTTCCCCTCATGCTCCCGGTTTTTGCATCCTTTCGAAGCGTACCGCCCACGAAAAAATGGGTGGATTCGATGAATCGCTTACACTTAGTGAGGACATTGACTATGCCCGCCGCGCAAAACGACATGGAAAGTTCGGAATTTTATCCAGCACCCGCATACCAGTCTCGATGCGGCGAGTGGGGAAAGAAGGACTTGTGGGACTTGGCCTGAAGTATGCCTGGTGTGAGATTTATGCGCTGATGGGAAAACCGGTACGCAATGCGCCTTTCGAGTATGAATTCGGAACATTCGGTCCAGCCAATGTGTCGAATCGTTTAAATTTTTTTCAATTAAGAAAATTGCGCCATCAATGGAGCAAAGTAGAGTCTCCAATGCAAAAAATTATCCGCAATTTACAAGAGCAACTAGGCTGCTGAATGGTATTTGTAAGGGTGTATTTCAGGTGAAAGTGCTCCCCATGAATTTAGAAAAAACCAGGAGAATAAAGAAACAATCGTCATGTTCGTAAAATCACGATCAGTACGTCATTGGCAGCGATACCGCGAAATTGTTGGCATCTTTTTACGGCATGGCTTTGGCTTTGCCTTTAACCAACTGGAACCAGATTGGAATTCCCTCCGCAATTTCTTGAGGCTACCTTCGCGGAAGGAAACTTCAACACCTTCTGAAGACCTGGCTATGCACTTCCGTTTGGCTTTGGAGGAACTGGGACCGACTTTTATCAAATTTGGACAGATACTCTCTACTCGCCCTGACCTGCTTCCACCATCCTACATTACCGAATTGAGCAAACTTCAAGATAATGTTCCCCCAACGCCTTGGGGTTTGATCCGAGAAGTTTTGATCCGTGAACTTGGCCGCGAACCAGAACAGGTGTTTTTGACAATTGATCCGCAGCCAATGGCAGCAGCCTCTTTGGCTCAAGTTCACGCTGCGATACTGCCGGATGGTCAGGAAGTGGTTGTCAAAGTTCAGCGGCCTGGCATCTCTTCTGTGATCGAAACCGATCTTGAAATCCTATCTTCGCTGGCGAAGCAAGCACAGACCACCCGGTGGGGAAAAGTATACGATTTTATCAGCATGGCAAATGATTTCGCCTTCACTTTAAGGAACGAATTGGATTATCGCAGTGAAGGTCGCAATGCTGACCGATTTCGGGAGAATTTTGTTCATGAATCTCATTTGTACATCCCACACATTTATTGGGAGTATAGCAGTCAACGCGTGTTAGTGTTGGAACGCATCCATGGCATCAAAATTGACGATCTCCCTGCATTAGATGGGGCTGGTTATGACCGACATCGGATTGCGCTGCACAGCGCACGTGTCATTATCAAGGAAGTGTTGGAAGATGGTTTTTTTCACGCTGATGCTCATCCTGGTAATTACAATGTGCTGCCTGGGGAGGTGATTGGCGCTATGGATTTCGGGATGGTTGGCTACTTGAAGGATCGAGATCGCCTCGATCTCATTCGACTCTATCTTGTCGCTGTTGCGTTGGACGCTGATGGAATCGTGGATCAACTCATCCGGATAGGTGCTGCAGGTGCTGAAGTGGATCGAACCGGGTTGGCGCGCGATATTGGTCGTCTTCTCAATAAATATTATGCTCTCCCTCTTAAAGACATTCGTGCCAGGGAAGTTGTGGAAGAAATAATGCCGATTGCCTTTCAACATCGCCTGCGCCTGCCAAGCGATCTTTGGCTTTTAGGGAAGACGTTAGCAATGATGGAGGGGGTTGGCTTGCAATTAGATCCTGACTTCGATGTGTTTGCAGTAGCCCAACCCTTTGTGCGGCGATTGTTGTGGAACATGGCCATCCCCGACGCGGGGTGGGTTCGGGCAGCCTTGCTTGGCGGAGTTAATTGGGGCGAGTTGTTCAACCGCTTGCCTCGAGCTGGAAACCGAATGTTAGAGCGTATTGAGCGGGATGAGCCTTTTAGGATCCAGATCGATGACACAGATCCAATCATCAACAGGCTAGATCGGCTGTTCACCCGTTTATCGCTTAGCATTCTTGTGGGTGCTTTAATCATCGGGCTGGCTTTCTTGGCCTCGAATCCTTCCCCAAGCTTTTGGGGACAATGGATGATCATCGGAGGATTGGTCTCAATCATCAGTTTGGGAATATGGCTGTTTATTTTGCTTATTCGCTCCAAAAATAAATGATTGCTTTTCCGAAGAAGTCCCAATGATGAAAAAACTTCTGCAATTTTCCCCCAATTGTCGAAGAAAAACAAGGAGGTCATCTTCCTCTCAATGAAAATACGCTTTCTTGGCCATTCCTGTATTGAAATTATTGGTTATCGCCATATTGTAATCGATCCGGACTTTACCACGGAGCCCGAACCAGGCGTAGAGTATATTTGTGTCACACACGGTCATCAAGATCATATTGGGCGATTGGCAGAGATCCCTACTGGGGTGGTGGTCGCCTCACCTGATGTTTGCCAAGTGGCTATGCAGATGGGAGTATCGCAACACCGTATGAGACCCGTGCAACCTGGTGAACAGATTGCAAACATCCAGGTTTTGCCAGGGTATAGTCAGACCAGAGGTTTTTTCTATCGTTTTTTGTATTTTCTTCTGTATAGAAGGAAACCAGAACCTGCTACAACGCCTCTCTCATTTCTCATCTTGGATGAAGCAAGTTTGCTACACATCGGCGATGCGCATGAAGCTCCTCTAAATGTGAAGCCGGATATCTTATGCTTGCCCTGGCGGAAGGCACCGCTCTTTACATCTCACTATAAAAAAGTATTAGTGCGCACAGCCAGGCAACTCCAGGCGCCATATGTAATTCCCATCCATCATGACATGCCCGCAACCATCACTGACACATCCGAGTTGCGCAGGCAGCTCAAATCTACCATATTGGTCGAAAAAAGATGGTACTCATTCCATCAGCAACGTCTCGAAACGGATTAGCATCAACAAATTATTGTATTTATAAAGAACGACAAAACTTGAAACTCGAAGGAGAACGTATGAAGAACATTGCCATCATTACAGATACAGATAGCAGCCTGCCGGTTGATCTAACTGCGAAATATGGAATCCGCCAAGTTCCCATTAACGTGATTATAGAGAGTGAAACCTATCAAACTGGTATGGACCTTGACGATCACCTCTTATTTGAAATGCTGAAACAGGTTAGAAAATATCCAACAACCTCAGCTCCTTCTCCAGAAGCCTTTGCTAAAGCATTTAGAGCAGCTATTCTTGAAGGTATCCAATCCATTATTTGTATTTGTGTATCTGGTAAAGTAAGCTCCTCTTATGACTCTGCAGTCCTTGCATCTCAAATGTTCCATCATGATATTGTTGTCATTGATTCCCAAAATCTCTCAATGGGGCAAGGTTTTATGGCCCTGACAGCTGCTGAAGCTGTTTTGAATGGGGCATCAAGAGATGAAGTATTAGAAAATTTAACCCTTATCAGAAAACGAATTCACACTTTTGCCGTTTTACCCTCTCTGAAGTATATTGCACTGAGCGGTCGGTTAAATAAACATTCAGCTAACATCGCAGATATATTAGATATTAAACCAATACTGACCGTTCAAGAAGGAAAGCTGGAAGTCATCAGTCGTCAGCGAACCGTAAGCAAAGCTATTGATAAAATGCTTGAATTGATGATAAATGCTTGCGATGGGAAAGTTATTGAACGAGGAGCAATTATTCATGCGGGCTGTCCAGAAAAAGTCCAAGACTTACAGAATAGAATAAATAATTCCTTTCCAGGACTACAGCCTTTTTTGTTGTCTGAATTTACACCTGGATTATCGCTCCATACTGGTCCTGGAACAATCGGAATGACGATCTTAACAGAAGAGTAACCTAAGGCGTATGGTGCTATTAACGTTCGTAGTAATAATTATTTACCTGGTGATATTATCTGTCATTTTAATAATCATTGCTCGCTCGAAAGCAGAGTAATATATTAAGTAACCTAAAAAAAGAATACTCATCAAGATATTTGCCCCCTAGGATAAGCCCTTTTCGCTTGCTATACTCAATCTAATCTGACAACTTAATTATTTATTCTTTCAATCGTTAGCCGGACTCTACCTGCTGGATGCGCACGTCAAAGGCGCATAAGCACGAGTGTCTGGCTTTTGTTTTTAAACTTACCTGGAGGATCTATGACGATATTAATTCCAGTGGTTGGGCTCCTATCCACTACTTTGGTGCTCTTACTGTGGTATCCAAAGCAAATCAAAACGGGTAGATTATCCGCTTTATATACTGTTGATTCAGCCCGAACTCTATCCAGCCTCGATCAAAAATCGCTGGAGTATAAACTATTAGCCTCCGGTCTGAATATCAAACCCGTTACCTTCCGCTTACTGCGTATCGCTGCTGGTGTATGCGGCATGGTCATTGCCTGGTTGTTCCTCCCCGGTCTGCCAGCAATTGTTATTGGGGGAATCCTAATTTACATTCCTGGCGCATGGTTGGATGATCGGATGAAAAGTCGTGGTCGGAATATTGACCAGCTGCTCCCAATTGCTATTGGTCGGACTGCTGCTGGTCTACTCGCTGGTGGATCCGTACCCGATGTTTTACAACAAGTCGGTGAGTCCTTGGAGATAGAAAAAACCAATCCCCTCACCCCAGAGTTTATTCTCACTGCTTCAGAAATGCGAATCAAAGATAGGGTGGAGGCATTGCGAAGTCTGGCATCGCGCAGCCCTTCTGTGTCCCTGGCTAATCTAGCTCAACTGTTGGAAGGATATACCGAAGCAGGCGGACGAGCCTACACCGCGGTCCTCATGGATATCTCAAGCCGGGTTCAGCAAATCCTGATTGCACGGAATCGTGCCCAGGCGAAAGCCGGCGATTCGCTGGTTTCTGCAAAAGTCCTGCCAGCTGTCTTGATCCTCATTCTGATTTATCTCAGCCAGGACCCAATGGTGCGCTCTTCGTTAACCGCCCTCCCTGTTCAAATCGTAATTGGTGGCACGATGGCAGCCATGGTGGGTGGGTACTTCATTATCCGTTCCATGATTATGGAGGCAGTGTAGATGACTGCACTCATTTATCTCACCGGAATCGCTGTTTTTGCATTGATTATCTACCTGACACTTGAACTTGCACCTGCAGCACCCACAGGCCGGTTATCTGAGATTCTTACCCCAGCAGATGGCGTTATCCTGACCGGATGGCGTAAATCCCTATCTCCCCTAGACAAGCCTGTATCTAGATGGACGCCAGCCGGTTTTTTACGGAAATCACGGGCAGATCTGTATTGGGCTCACATCGGAGATCGCTGGAACGATTGGAACGAAGTGCAATTTACCTCTCTGCGGGTGGCTTTAGCTGTAGCAGGGTTTGGATTGGGGATGGTAGCCACTGCGGAACCAGTATTTGCTTTGGTAGGTGGATTGGTTGGATTTCAATATCCTGCTATGTCTATGGGCGGGGTTGCCCGTCGTTATCGCCGTCAGTTTATTGCTCAACTTCCAGAATTTGTTCAGCTAGTTTCAGCCCAGATGTCTGCAAATGTTTCGATGGAAGAAGCCTTGCGTCGGACAGCTCAAGCGCAAAGCTTGGTAGGCAAATGGATGCGGTGGGTTCTTCAGATGGCGCAAGGTCGTGATCTGATCGAGCAAATGCAGCGCGAAGCCCAGGAATCGCATCTCCCCGAATTGATCGGCATGTCTGTTCAATTGGAATTCATCCGACGCGGTACTGCCCAACAGGAATTGATGGGACAGCTGGCAACCAGTATTGCAGCTGACTATATTGGCTCCGCTGAGCAGCGAGCAGAAAAAGTGGGATCCGAACTGGTAATCCCAATGGTGGTTTTTTATTTCTTGCCATTCCTGGTGACGTTGTTGGCTGTAATCGGATGGCCAATTGTCCAGAATCTAGGCGCGATGTGATGGTCACCAATCCCCTCCATTTCATTCGGAAACATTCCGATCGCATACGTGACCTGGTTGGTTTTGGCTTCTTCCTTTTTGCCACGCTTATTTCCGGGTTGGCAGCCTGGCAGCATCCTTCTATCCTGGCCTGGCTGTTTGCGATGCATAACGGGTTATTAGCTTTCTTCTACACCCGGCGAACACCGGCGAAACAATATGATCGCACCGGATTATGGCTCGGAATGATCGCCGCATTCTTGCCCACATTCACAACTTCCAGCCATAGCGAGTGGTATTTGCTCATACCTGCCCTGGCTGGCTACTCATTGATCTTGTGGTCTCTCATCACTTTAGGATCACGTTTTGGGGTTGCTCCTGCGGATCGTGGCCTGACCAGTCGTGG
>Ga0228535_1001181_pt1 | contig 46242 bp, 42 predicted proteins | sample SJ1metagenome_FD_168457 | JGI IMG/M metagenome (GOLD analysis project Ga0228535, IMG submission 168457) | Enriched culture of PCE-dechlorinating microbial communities from Ithaca, New York, USA - SJ1 | ecosystem: Engineered > Modeled > Simulated communities (microbial... > Unclassified | place... | reverse complement strand
TATTGGCCACCGGGGCTGTGTAGGGCAGGTACTTGTTCAGCACAAGCCGGTTTGCATGGTCGGCGGGACAAATCTTGGTCATTTGCCCGGCTTCGCCTGCCAACTCATCGAAGACCGGCCCTCTGCCATGGGCGACTATGTATTTGGTTGTATCACAGCGGATCATTGCAATGATGCACTCACCCAGGCTGGTGACCGACTTCTCATAAAGCTTGACCGGCTTTCCCAGCCTCGCTTCCAACGCGTGGATATCAATCTGTCTGGAATCGTAGAGTTCCATACGTGCTCCTTCGTCAAATGACGTCAAACTCGCTGCCGCCGATGAACTCCCTGAGCAGGGAATCCGGTGGCACAAACGTATCGGGGATGGGATTTACATGCTCCAAGAACCTGAGCAGCCTGCGAGCCGTCTCATAGGCTGCACCTGCCGAAGGTTTGACCATTTTCAGCAAGGGTTGGGCATAGGTGGTCAACACCCCCAGCTCATAATCGAGGGCGCTGTTGATCAGGACATCCGCATTGTTCTGATAGGGGAAAATGTAGCGGTCTTCGCCGCGCTGCACCGACGGCCACATGTTCAGGGTGGTTTCGGCATTCGTTCCCCGGGTGCGGTTGTCCCTGATCAGGCGGCGGATGATCCGATTGTCGGTTGTACTGATCCGGTTGTGGTCGTCGAGATTCAGCTGGGTAAGGGCTGAGATGTATACCCTGAAGAGCAAATCGCTTTCAAGCGACGCAGTGAGTCGCGGATTCATCCCATGGATGCCTTCAATGACCAGGATTGTCCGCTTGTCCATCTGCACCGATTCTGCTTCATACCTGCGCTTTGCGGTCTTGAAATCGAAGGTGCACAGATGTACCTCCTCGCCCCTGAACAGGCTTGCAAGGTCCTCTTGGAATTTGGCGACATCGAGGGCCTCGAGAGCCTCCAGGTCGGGCTTGTTGAACTCGTCCTTCGGGGCCTGGTCGGGTGGAAGATAGTAACTGTCAAGTGAAATCTTGATGGTTTTCTTGCCCAGTACCTGCAATTGGATTTCTAGCTTGTGGGCAAAGGTTGTTTTCCCGGAAGAGGAAGGACCTGCAATCAGAACCGCTTTGACGCTGCTGTGCAGATTGATTTGGTCGGCGATGCTGGCGATTTTCTTTTGCTGAAGGGCTTCCGCGAGCCTGATGAACGATTCCACGGTGTTCTGGTTGCCCATCCGGTTCAGCTGACCCAGCGACTGGACGCCCAAAATGCTCCCCCACGCCTTGTACTCCTTGAAGACGGAGAAGAGCAGGGGATTGTCTACAAATGGATCAAGAGCCATGATGTTGTGCGACCTGGGATAGCGCAGCAGCATGCCGCGCTCCTGGTACGGCTTAAGTTCCCAGACCCTCATCAAGCCTGTCTTGCTGAGCAGCGGTTCATAGGAGATGTCCAGGTACCCGCTGAGGCGGTAGAGGGTCACCTTCGGCTCATTGCGGGTCGAAAGGAGCGCTGCAGTCTGGTCGAAGTGATTCTGCTCGAAATAGGTGAGGGCGCTCTGGTAGGTCAGGGTGACCTCCTCGATGTCCAGATTCTGCTCGACCAGCGTACGCATCGCCTGTTCGATGGCTAGGATGTCGTTTCGGTTGAGTGTCAACTCGTCATCGAAGCTGAAATAGTAGCCGTCACCCAGTGAATGCCCGATCACCAGGCGGCGTGCCGGATAGAGCATGGAAACAGCGGCACACAAAAGATAGCAAATCGAGTGGCGGTAGATACGCTTGCCCATATCACCGAACAAGCGAACCGGTTCCACCGTGCAGTCGGCAACCAATGACCGGGAACAGGAGTGCAACTCGTGGTTGACCAGCGCTCCTACAAAGGGATTGTCTTCGTAGACCGGATGCCTGCAGGTTTCCTTGACTTGGGCTTTGAGCAATACATCCTCAACGGTAGAGCCGATCGGCAAGGAGAGGGTTTGGCCATGGATCGTCACTTGAATCTGTTTCATGGGTAAATAATACAGGCTTGAGATACCAGCGGCAAGGGGAAAGCAATTTTTGTAAATTCATGCTATACTTGTCACTCCAGTAAAAACACCCGGATTTTGATTGACAGCAACGTGTGAGGTAGGTACCCTTTGTATATGAAAAAGAAGCGTACATTGGCGTTCCCGTATCGGCAACGCTCGGTATTGCATATAGATATCGCATCGGAATCATGTGAAGTTATTCCGTTGTCTGAAGCTGATGCCAAGGCATACCTTGGGGGAAGATTGCTTGCCCTTCAGCTATGGAAACGATTTGCAGTCGTTGCAGAACTAGGGGATAAATACTATGAGAGCGGCAATCCGGTTGTCTTTGCACCCGGAGCGGCTGCCGACCTGTCCATGCCCTGTCCAACCTCCTGCACCATTGTCACGAAAAGTCCGCTGACAGGAAAAATTGCCGTCGCAAGTGCTTCTTCTCAGCTTGCGGGTGCAATCGCGGGTGCCGGCTATTGTGCACTGGTCATCACCGGTCGTGCTCGCAGACTCATGAGCTTCAGGATCCATGATGGAGGGGTGAGCTTTGCTGCAGCCGAGGAATTCCACAACCTGACCACCGTTGAGGTTGCCAAGCGGGCTGCCTCCAAGCATGTGGTCTGTATCGGTCCGGCAGGCGAGCACCAGGTTGCCCATGCCTCTCTTGTCGTAGACAACCAGAACATTCGATGCGGCGGCGCTGCCTTGGTGTTCGGTTTGAAGAACATCAAGTTTTTTTCTCTCGATACGACCACAGCGGGAAGGGAGTCCTATGATCCTCATCGGTTCGGACTGCTGGTCCAATCCTCGCTGAAGGCGATGAGCAAGAGACGAATCTGCCGAACGGTAGCAAAACAAGGGTCTTTGGCACTCCTTGCAAAGGCGAACCATCATGGTTGGGCCGCCATTGACAACTATTCGATGCGCATCGATGGCCGGCTGTGGGGACTCTGCCCGCGCTCGGCTGAAAAAGAGGGGCGTCCCGAGGTTCTCTCTGGTCCTGTCTGTGAGGAGAAGTCCTCGATGGACCTGCATAGCGCCATGGCCTTGGGATCGAATCTCGAGCTTTTTGACAGTCGCAGTGTGCAGCAGCTGGCTACCCGCTGTCTGGAGAACGGACTCGATCCGATAAGCGCCGGAGCGGTTCTCTCGTGGGCGAGAAAGAGCCGCATGGATGGTCTTTTGGGTTTCTTGCCCGATATGCAACGTTCATCGGCAATGCTCTATCTCAGGCTTCTGGATGCAATGGCGTATCAGCGGGGGACCGGCGAACAGCTTGGAAGGAGCATGGAGGAACTGGTCACCATCCATGGCGGAGCCGAACATGCTTTCATGGTCGACAACCTGCCGCTTCCTCCTTTCGATTATCGTGCACTTCCCGTACAGGCTTTGCTTGCATCGCTTGGCGATGAGCGGTTGGTACTTGGTGAGCTGCTTTGGGGAAACCGGTATCGCAGGGGAAATGAACGGGCCCTTGCCTCTTGGGCTCTCTATGTCCAGCAAGTATCCTCCGCCTTGGAATGTGTCGGGCTCTCTCCCTTGATGCTGCTGCCCACGTTTGCACATCCAATTTTCCACTTTCCCTACTGGAAGTTCAGGCACAAGAATTTCTCAACCTTGGCTGCTTTTGCTTCGCTGGGGGAGGGGTATGAGATCCATACCGAGCAGATGGCGGCTTTCGGGAAGAAAGCTGAAGCGTTGCAGCAGGAGATCAACACTCTGTTGCTTGACGGGCACAAGCAGAAGGGACGACTGCCGGACCAGCTTCTGGTTAATGGAAAGAGCAATTACCGAAGGGCGCAGGTTGTTCCGCTCGCCCGGCTTTTGGACGCTTATGAGAGCCTCCTCCGTCACAAGAAGTAGTATTGCAACGAAGGCAGCGGACGATCGTCGTCAAAGCTGCGGATGCTGATTCCTTCTTCAAAGAACAAGGCATAGGTGGGGCCCAACGCCGTTCTTGGAAAGGTGGTGGAGCCTGGGTTTATGTGCAGGATTCCGTCTTCGCCCAGCATCAGGCGGGGGGCGTGGGTATGTCCTGAAATGAAGATGTCGCCCCGTTCCATATCCAATCCATAGGGTGAGGGGAACCTGTCTCCATGCGTCATTACCACCGGGTACTTCCCCCATTGCAGCCGTTGCACCAAGGGAGGGAGGTTGATGCCGGCAGAGCTGAAGTCATACGAACTGTCACAATTTCCCCGGACCAATATGAACTCGACAGGTTGACTCAGCAGCTGCTTGAAAGCAGGTGATGAGGGAGGACAGATGTCTCCGGCTATGAGAATTTGCTGTGCTCGATGGACCTTGGCGTGTTGCAAGAGTCGGTGCAGCGCAACCGTCGATCCATGAACATCACTGGCTACAATCAAAGTCGGAAGCATGAGTTCGCTTTCTCCTGCAATATTTTCCCAAACAGAGTAAATTTGGTCCTTGTGGTGTGTACACAATATTGTTATCATGATACGAGAATTATATAAAAATAAACAAGACGGGGAGGGCCTATGACTACAATCAGGGGGTTGGTTTGCAGCGACGGCAAGACGATACAGTATCGTGTATGGATTCCTGAGGAGAGGCAGATCGAGGGAGTGCTCCTGATTTTGCATGGAATGGCCGAACACAGTCTTCGGTATCAGCGCTTTGCGCTGTTTCTCAACTCCAAGGGTATTGCCGTTTATGCTCCCGATCACCGTGGTCATGGCTTGACCGGTCAGCGCGATGGGGAAACACTGGGATATTTTGCAGAACGGGAAGGGTGGAGGCGCGTGGTGGAGGACGCCTACGAGCTGTGCAATGTCATTCTTTCAGAGTTCCCCAAGAAACCCCTCTTTTTGCTTGGTCACAGCATGGGCTCCTTTCTTGCACGCTCTTTGATGGTTGAACATTCCGACCTCTTCGACGGGGTGATCATCATGGGTACCGGTTCCTCGCAAGGCTTGTTGGGCAAGGTGGGAAAACTGATCGCCCGCTCCCATGTTTCCAAGCATGGCTCCAAGCATCCTGATGCCCTGCTTGATAAAATGAGTTTCGGCTCCTACAACAAAAAAATACCCAATGCCCAAACACCCTTCGATTGGCTTTCCCGGGATAAGGAACAGGTTGCAGCCTATATAGAGGATCCCTTGTGCGGTTTTGTCTGCACTTCCAAGTTCTTTGAGGACCTGCTTGATGGAATAGAGATGGCCAATAACCGGGTTTTAGCCAGGAAACTACCCGTCGATTTGCCTTTGCTCATCATCAGTGGAACGGAAGACCCGGTAGGAGGGTATGGCAAGGGAGTTCGCAAGGTATATGAGCTGTATCGTGACTGCAACATCTCAGACATCACGCTTACCCTGATTCCTGAGGCACGACATGAGTTGCTTCAAGAGACAAACCGCCAATCGACCAAGGAGTATCTCTACAATTGGATGAAGCAAAGGCTATGAAAACAACGCATTGGAGCGTGATGCAACAGAACCTCAAACGATTGGGCAAGTTCATCGCCATCGTCTTCAGGCAGGCGATGAAAGACAATATTCTCAATTCAGCCTCCGGTTTGGTGTATTCAACCCTCCTTGCCATCATTCCCGCCCTAACCTTCATATTTACGTTTTTCAAGACCCTGGGGGTGCTTGAACCGCTGACAGCCGTCCTGTCCCAGTGGATTTCCGACCTTGTCGGACCACAGGCAGGAGGGGATTTAATGGTTCTCTTGGACCGTTACACCCGCAATGCGACGAGCCTGGGCGTGGTGGGGCTGGTCTCCTTTCTGATCACCATGGTCCTGCTCATCAACAAGGTGTGGTCGGTGATCAACCAGATTTATCGGTCCTCGCGCAGTCGCAATACTCTCAAACGCTTCGCAGGCTATGTTACCTTTCTCATTGTAGCGAGCCTGCTTTTGGCTGCCTATGTGAGCGTGCAGTCGGTGCTGGCCACATGGTATCTCGACTTGGTGGGTGTCACCATCGGTCGCTGGTCGAGTGTGCTGAGGACGCTTGCCCCATCGATCATCGTCGCCCTCATCCTCTTTCTTCTCATCTATTTTGTACCCAATACGAAAGTGCGGTTCGATGCCGCGTTCCTCGGCAGTCTTGCAGGGGTGCTGTTCATCAGCATATTCAGCAAATTCACCACCCTCCTTACCTCGATGGCCACCAACTTCTCTGTCATCTACGGTTCGTTTGCGGCGGTCTTTTTATTCTTGTTCTTCTGTTATGTTTTTTGGGCAACGGTCTTCTTCAGCGTTGAGCTTGCCTATGTGCACCAGTTCAGGCCCGATGCATCCAGCTTCATCGGCCTTCCGCAAAGCCCGGCCCTGCAGCTCTCCGAGGGCACCAACATCATGATGCTCATCGGCAGCAACTTCCGCGACGGCAGGGGTGCAACCTCGGTTAGGGAGATGCTCGACCGTCTTGCCATTCCCTACAACAGGCTCCAAGGTTTTTTGGCGTTGCTGACCCAGCTGAATTTCATCACCCCGACGAACAACAGTCATACAAGCTTTATTCCCAAGCAACCGCTGGAAAGCCTGCGCCTGCAGGATTTGGTGGTAGGCCTGTATGGACTGGAAACCATCGACGAGGTGGAGCACGATACCGCCGGAGAGGCTGTTGCCTTGCAGGTTCAGGACCGGGGTATTGCCAGCCTGGGGTCGCTGACCATCGAGAACCTCTTGCAGCGCATCTAGCCCAGGGCTACATCCAAAATCATCATGACCGCAAAGCCAACCATGGTTCCCAAGGTGGCGTAGTGGGTTCCTTTGTGGTCGTCCGAAGCCGCTTGTGCTTCCGGGATCAGCTCCTCGACCACTACATAGATCATCGCTCCTGCTGCAAAGGCGAGTGCATAGGGAAGAACGGGCGTCATCCGGGTTACCAGAAGGGCTCCCAAGACACCCGCAATGGGTTCCACGATACCGGATGCTTGGCCGTAGAGAAAACTCTTTGTCCTGCTCAGGCCTTCCCTGCGCAGCGGGATGGAAACAGCAGCCCCTTCGGGCAGGTTCTGCAGTCCGATGCCGATGGCAACCGCCAGTGCCGCACTCATGTCCCCTCCGCCAAGGGCGGCCGAACCGATGGCAACCCCGACGGCCAAGCCTTCGGGAAAGTTGTGCAACGTGATGGAGAGGACCAACAGGATGGACCTGCGAAGGTGGGTCGGGATGCCTTCCTCTTCACCCCTCTTCGAGCCGATGTGGGCATGGGGCAGCAGATGATCGGCTGCGTAGAGAAAGAGGCCGCCGAGAAGAAAGCCGATTGTCGCTACCAGGTAGGCTGGAACCGGGCCGTCCTGGGAAAGCTCGATCGCCGGGGCAAGCAGCGACCAGAACGAGGCAGCGATCATGATGCCGCTGGCGAAACCCAGCAGGGTGTTCATCACATGCTTTTGGATTGTCTTGAAGAAGAACACAAAGGCCGAACCCAGGGCCGTCATGGCCCACGTGCCCATCGTCGCCAAAAAGGCCAGAAAGATTGGATTGTTGCTCATGACATTACAATACGGAGCCTCAGTTGAACGGTCAAGATGGGAAACCTCTTGCCTAGAAGCAAGAAGACAGGCTACTGTGGATTTGGAGGCTCCTATGTTGTTAGACCCTGTCAACCAAGCTGCAATAGACCCGCTCATCTGGCATTCGTTTCCCGATGAGACCGATGGCATTCTTGCAGATGAAATATGGAAGTGCGGTACGCTTGTGTGTACCATACTCAAGAACCCTGCCTGCAGGAGCGGGGAAGATTTGGTGAATATTCCCTACTCTCTGATCGTCAAGCGCGGCAAACAGGTAATTCTTGCCGTCTCTTTGGAGCAGGAAGACCTGCGTTCCCTCTCCTACAAGCTGGGCTGTTCACTGCGTGAGTTGCAGGAGGATTACAGCACCAAAGGGTATTTCTCCGAGTTGCGCGGCTATGTGTACACCAACGACGTTCGTGAGGACCTCGGCCCCTATGAGGGTGGCCTGGACATGCAGAGTGTCAGGATATTCCTGCTGGAAACCGTGTGCGATACGTTTGACATCCTGTCCGAGCCGATCCAGCTACAGGGTGAAGACAAAGCTGCCCGAAAAACTCACTGACGATTGTGCTCTCTCTTGCTGCGGTCGGTAGGGGATCAGAAGGCCTGAGCTTCCCTGCCTGATTGCGGTGGGAGTGTAGAGAAACGAGCTTGTCGGACCCGCTACCAAGGTGGTGGTTTGTTGAGAGGCACTGCCGGCTAGCAGTGCCTTTATCAGCATCCCGTCAAGCTCGATAAGCACCCAGTCCCCGTTTTTGTAGCCAGCCTGGTACAGGTCGTTCTCATTGATCGAGAGCACAAGCAGTGGGGAATCCACTTCCTTGGCCACCTCGACGGCAAGGGGCTTGGGCCGATGGGATGTGCTTGTGCAGGACGTAAACAGCATCAAAGCCACTAGAGTTGCAAGCAATAGGAACCGTTTCATCTACTCCTCCTCGTATAGGGTGAAGGTACTCTTCTGATACTCCAGCAAACCTTCACTGCGCATTTTTGAGAGTTCGCTGGACATGGCGCTGCGTTCGACGCAGAGGTAGTCGGCAAGCTGCTGGCGGTCGAAAGGAATCGAGAAGGTTCTGCTTTTCCGTTTTTTTGCCTCCTCGGAGAGGTACGACAGCAGCTTTTCCCGGGTGCTTCGCTTGGTGATGTGATTCATCTTCTTCATCAGTTCAAGGTTCTTCTGCGATAACAGCTTGACCATGTTCTCAATCAAGGACTGATGATGGACACAGCCTTTTCGGCAGGTGGTGATGACCTGGTGGATGTTCAAAAAGAGAACGATGGTCGGTTCACAAGTAATGACGACCACCTCGCTGGGCAGCTGGGTGCACGCTATGGTTTCAGCAAAGCTGTCTGCAACGCCGAGGTTGGCAACCACCGTCCGGTTGCCCCAGAAATCGTGGCGGACGATGTTTGCCGATCCTGATAGGATGATTCCCATCTCGTCGGTGTACTCTCCCTCGTCGATGATGGTGTAATCCTTGGGAAACGTAGAGGTTCTTGCTTTCAGGCAGGAGAGCAGGTCCTCGACGTTCCCAGGCTGGATCCGGGTAAACAATACTGATCGCTCTAGAATCTGTACTACATCCATAGATTTCCTTTTCTGTTGTAAAAACAACATAATAAACCTGAGCCCCATGGTACCATAGCCCTCGATTCGAGACAATGGAGGATAGTATGATCAGACAAATGATTACCATAGATGAAGAGAAGTGCAACGGTTGCGGCTTGTGTGTCAGCGCGTGTCAGGAAGGAGCCATCGGCCTGGTCAACGGCAAGGCGGTTTTGCTGCGCGAGGATTACTGCGATGGATTGGGCAACTGCCTGCCGGTATGTCCCACCGGAGCCATCAGTTTTGAAGAACGCGAGGCTCCTGCCTTCAATCATGAGGCGGTTGAAGCGTTCATGCAAACCGACAAGCCTGTATTCAGCTGTCCCGGCAGCCAAATCAAGGTGATGAAGGAGAGCCGGAGGGATGGTGCTCACGCACCTGCTGCAAGTCAACTGAGGCAGTGGCCGGTGCAGATCAAGCTTGCCGCCCCCAATGCAGCGTTCTTCAACAACTGCGACCTGCTCATCGCCGCCGACTGCGCTGCGTATGCGCACGGAGACTTTCACAATACCTTCATCCGTAGCCGTGTCACACTCATCGGTTGTCCCAAGCTCGATGAAGGCGACTATGCCCGCCAGCTCACCCAGATATTTTCCAATCACGATATTCGAAGCATCACCGTGGCGAGGATGGAAGTCCCCTGCTGTGGAGGTCTGGATGGGGCGGTCAAGCGTGCCATCGACGCCAGCGGCAAGATCATTCCCCTTGCAGTGGTGACCATCTCCACCGAAGGGGAAATCCTGCGCTAGTAGATCCAGGAGGCTCCCAAGGTCAAAGCCGCCGCACTTGATTCATCCCAGTTGAACAAATCGCCGCTCTCTCCAAAGGGGGCGGCTATGTTTGCGATCAGGCTGAAGCCTTCAAACACCGACCAGGATGCTCCTGCAGTAACCAGGGTGCTGAGATCAAGCGGGGAGAGTATCGCCCTGAGGCTGTAGGAGAGCGAGCCGGTGGGGCTGTAGACGAGCTCGGGGTAGAGCAGCAATGCACAGGACTCTTCGCTCTGACTTGCAAACTTCCACGTGCCGAACGGTCGGCTGAGTATTTCAAGTCGAAGGGACACATTTCTATCTCCGCTGAGATACTGCATATGAAACAGCCCGCCGCTGATCATCCATGATTCCTGGATGTCGGAGGCGTTGGGGTTGGCCTGATTGATGGCAATCGAGGAGGCAAAATACCAGTCGGGGCCGATATTTCCCTGCAGACTTGCAGAGAACTTGTGCACTCGGCCGCTTTCATCCTTGGTAAGGTAGCCCCCCTCTATTTTTGTCTCCCCTGCATTGGTATAGAAGCGTAGACCCATGCCCATATCCTCTGCTTTTTCTGTCATGGGGGGAAGCACAACCGCCTCGACAAAGCTGAAGAAGCCCATCGGGTAGTTGATACTTACCATCCAGTCGGTCTTGGAACGCAGCTCTGCCTGGGTGAGATCCACCGAAACCGAAGAGCTGCCGTAGAGGATGTCTCCTGCATTGAACAGCATGCCATCGCCCCAACTGAGGCGGGTCTTGCCCGCTGTAAGGCGGAAGGAAGGGAATCGGGCGCGCAGATATGCTTTGTAAATGATATCGTCAACAGACGCGATGGGAGTCGGCACCAAGGAATTATAGGTGGTTCTTAGAGCAACTTCTCCCCGTACATTGCCTGAGTTTTCAGAGGGAAGAGAAACTTTCAGATCCATTCCCATGCCCTGCATGAGATCTTGTGAATCCAGCTGATAGGCTGTTAAGGATATAAGATTCATCTCCACCACAGGATTCTGGGCCGCCCCGATGACGAAGAGGGAACAGCTGATAAGGATGGATGCAAAAAGCAGTTGTTTTCCTACCATGTCAGGTTCTCCAAGGTAAAGATTTTTCGGTTGAGCGGGATGTTTACCTCCAATGTATCCAAGGCCATGACAGTGGAGCTGTCACGCTTCATCTTGTCTTCGATCTTGGTCTCTTTGGGCAAGGTGCGCCCATCGACTACGATGGTATCCAGGACCTCCATCTCCTTGAGCAGTCTGCCTTGGGCGGTGGAATAGGCAGCCTTCCATACCAGGTATGTCTCTTTGTCCACCCAGATTTTTTGGATGGGGTAGGCGACCTGACGCGTTTTGGCAGTCAAGGTCAGGACATGGCAGTCGTGTCCGTTGACGATCTGGCTGCCATCGAGGCGGACGGTATAATCGTCCAGGGTATTCTTCTCTTCGGTCATATCCTCATAGGAGAGGTCCGAGCCGAGTACCGACTGCCTCAGCGCTGCTCCCTGCAATCTGATCAATTCCTCGGAATCGGGGTAGAAGAGGTAGAGGCTGCCCTTGGTCCGGAGGATCTTCTGGCCGCGTTCGGCAACACTGGTGAACTCTATCAGCGAGTCGCTGGAGCCCTGTGTCCATGCCTTGAAGGTGCTCACCTTGGCACCGAAGCGGTCGGTTGTGGTAATGGACCCGGTTGAATAGGAGGTGTCGAAGGTTTGCATCCCATCCATGGTTTTGATGATTTCATCTGCCGTAATGGCACTCAGATTGAGTGGAATGCAGAGCAGGCAAAGCAGGGTGGCTGTGATGACACGAGTACGGTTAGACATAGCGCAGGGCCTCCACAATCTGGATTTTTGATGCTCTTCGAGAGGGAATGAGCGTTGAAAGCGTGGCAGTGAGAATGGCATAGAACCAAACAAAGAGAGCAATCCACCAGTTGACCTGTGGGTAGAGGATGGAGGAGATTTCCATATCCACCCCGCTCATTGCCTCGGTGAAATTGAGTCCGACTTTACCCAGGACTGCGATGATGATGAGTCCGGCGATGGTTCCAACCGTGGAGCCTGCCATGCTGATGAACGACCCTTCCAGCAGAAAGAGCCGGGTAAGCTCCTTGCCCTGCATGCCTAAGGCCGCAAGGGTTCCTATCTCCCGCATCCGCTCATAAATTACCATCATGGTGGTATTGATGATGACGGTGCTGCCAAGTACAAAGAATACACCGGCCATGACGTAGTAGATGAACTTGGCGATGGAAAGGAAGGAATACATCATGTTCAAATCCTTCCATGCCTTGGTCTCGGTTCCCAGCCCAAGCTCTGCCTCAAGCAACTCCTTCACTGTTTGGGCGACGTCTGCTTCCTTGTACCCATCGGCTACCTGCAGGAGGATCTCCTGGGTTTGGCCTTCCATGCGCAGCATGTACTGCGCCCTGTCCAAGGGGATGTAGAGGGTTTTCGAGCTCAAGCCGCCGACAGGAAACGATGCTATTCCTACAATCTCAAACGTCATGGCGTTCGATCCCCGCAGGGCTGTGGAGGTCAACACGGTGATTTTGTCACCCAGTTCAAGCTGAAGGTCGTGAGCCAGGATGGCTCCGATAAGCAGCTCATTTTTCCCCTTTTGGGGAAGCCTTCCTTCACTCACCAGGGAAGGAAAGTCAATGAAGGCTGCTTCAGTTGCAAAATCGACGCCGACGCCGAGTGCACCGTTGTTTTTCCCATCGAGATAAAGATTTGCCGGGAAGTTGATTCGGCTGGTCGCCGCTTCAACACCTTCGACGGATTTTGCAAGCGGCAGCACAGCATCCACATCAAGGCTGAGATGCAGAGGGTTGTACCGCTCATACTTCTCGAACGACTCGTGCCGGATTCGTACCTCGCCGGTATAGTAGGAGGTCAGGTTTGTCTCCATATCCGCTTCCATGCATTCAAACAGTGCGAGCAGCGCCATGATGGCCATGGCCGATACCGCAATGGCGATTGCAGAGAGTGAGGAACGGCGAAGATTGCGAAAGATATTGCGAAATGCCACAGCAGGGAGTTTAGTCGTCATTGCCAAATCTCCTATTGATGATGCAGGCAGGTGGGGATGTCCAGCTTCAATGCCCTTCGGATGGGGAAAAATGCAACCAGCATGGAGAGGACGATGCCGCTGGCAAACGCCTTGATGAGGGTAGGCATGCTCCAAGCGCCCCGCATGACGTTCTGGATTCTGAATCCGATATCCATATCCCTGAACATAAACCCGAAGTCGAACCCTACATTCACCAAGTACAGGTTGGCAAGGCAACCCAACAGAATGCCGACCACCGAACCGAGCAGCCCGATGCCGCCCGCCTCAAAAAGGAAGGCCAACAGGATGTGCCGGTCACGCATGCCCAGGGCGCGCATCATGCCCAGCTCGCGCATCCGTTCATACATGGCCATCAACATCGTATTGGAAACACCGACTGCCGCGATGATGAAGACGAGGAAGAGGATCATGCCGGTGCCGCCTTGCTTGGCCCCCAGGATCGCCAGATAGTCGCGGGCAAGGTCTTCCCATGTGTAGACGGCCAGGTTCGCATCGATGGCTTGAAGCTTCGGTTGCAAGGTGCCGACTATTGCATTGAGATCGCTTTTTTCAGGCAGAAGGATATCGATGCTCGAGACCGAACCTTCCATGGCGAGGTAGAGGTCGGCGGCCTGGATATCCATCATCACCAATGAACGATTCACATTGGGGTTGGGGCAGTTGATGATACCGACAACCTCCATATCGAAAGCCTCATAGAAACCGCCCTTGCCGCGGGTGACCAAGGTGACCCAGTAGCCTACCTTCGCCCCGATATCCTCGGCAAACCAGCTGCCCAGGACAATGCCGTCCATCTCCCCGCTCTCCAGGAACCGGCCTTCGACCAGCGTATCCTCAAAGCGATACACCTCGAAGTCGGTATCAGGATTGATGGCGGTCACTTGGACGCTCACATTTCCGTCCTCTCCGAAGTCCTCCTGGTAGAGGATCATGTCGGCGGCAAACAGGGTGCGCTCGGTGGCGGCAATGCCCTCAGCCTTGAGCAGGTCGAGAATCTCTTGGGCTTTCTCAATTGACGCATCGAGAGGGAGGAAGTATCGGTCTTCCCAATATGCGGTATCGTAGACCCTCAGCGATGCGGTCTCATACCAGCGAAGATTGCGCATCGACTCAAGCTCAGCTCCAACAAGCAGAGAGTCGACGAATACATACATCATCAACCCAAAAGCGATGGCGACAGCAGTTATGGCCGTCCTGCGTTTGTATCGCATCAGGTTCTTTGCCGCCAGCTGCAGGATGAATTTCATCACTGCCTCCTTTCATCGCTTACGATGGAGCCGTCATGCAGCTGCACCAGACGACGGGCATACTCCATGACCATCTTGTCATGGGTGGAGAAGATGAAGGTCGTGCCGAACTTCTCGTTCATCCGTTTCATCAGCTTGAGAATTTCTTCTCCGGTCTTGGAGTCGAGATTGGCTGTCGGCTCATCGGCCAGGATGATCTGCGGTCTCTTTACCAGGGCGCGGGCGATGGCGATTCTCTGCTGTTGGCCCCCGCTGAGCCTCGATGGACGACGATTCTCCATTCCTTCCAGCCCTACATCCTTGAGGATCTCATAGGTGCGCTGCTTCACCTCTGCTTCAGGAACATCAAGAAGGGAGAGGACGAAGGAGACATTCTCATAGGCGGAGAGAACAGGAATGAGATTATACGTCTGAAAGATGAAGCCGAGGTTCTGTCTCCTGAAGGTGGTTTTCTCTTCCTTGTTCATGGTGCTCACCTTCTGTCCGTTGATGCTGATCTCACCGTCATCAATGGCATCGATGCAGCCGATGAGATTGAGCAGGGTGGTCTTGCCTGAACCAGATGGGCCTGCAATGGAGAGAAACTCCCCGTCCTGAATTTCCAACGAGACCTGCTTCAGTGCACGAACAATGCTTTCACCTGTTTTATAATTACGGCTTACCTTTTCGACCTTGATCATTTCTTGGTATCTTCCTCAACAGGTTTTGCCTGTTTGTTCTTAAGTTCTTCCACCTTCTGCATGGCGGCCGTACCCATGACGGCACCGAAGTCCATATGGTCGAGAATGGAGGCGGGCATCAGCATCATGGAGTTGTTCTGCCGGATGCCCTCATACACCATATTCATCGAGCGCAGCTGCAAGGCTATCGGGTCGTTGGCATATTGTGCCGAAGCCTCGGTGAATTTCTTTGCAATCTCCACCTCTGCAGCCCCAAGGATGATGCGTGACTCTTTCTCCCGTTCTGCCTGAGCCTGCTTGCTCAACGAGTCCTCCAGTTCCTTGGGAATGATGATGTCGGTGATTTCGACCGAGAGAATCGAGACACCCCAAGGATTGGTCTTTGCATCGAGGGCTTGCTGGATTTCCCGACCCAGTTCCTCGCGTTCACTGAGCAGACTGGAGAGCGGATGCTTTCCAATCGAATCACGAAGGGCCGTCTGAGCCGAAAGAATCACCGCTTCTGTGTAGTCCTCCACTTCAAGAATCGCCCGTTTTGCATCCCAGATCATCCAAAAGGAGAGGGCGTCGACATGCACCGGCACCGTATCCTTGGTAAGGGTCTTTTCTGCACTGAAATCGGTTGCCCGAATGCGCATATCGATGAATTCAGCAATACGGTCAACCACCGGAATGAGGAAAATCAGACCGGGACCGTGTACCTTGTGGAACTTGCCCAACCGCAGGATCAGGACCTTGTCCCAGTGATAGACCAGCTGGAATGAGGCGGAGAGCAGCAGTCCAAGGGTGGACAGCAGCGTGATGGGATAGAGATAAAGGGAGAGGCCTCCCACGACACCAACCCACAGCATGAGAATGAGAGCCATCACTACCGCCCAGAGAGGAAAAATGGTTACAACCAAGGCTGCGACAAAGGTTGCCGTGCTTACCGACACGATTGCATCCAGCTGGGTGTATGGGTAGACGAGCAGCTGTACAACCGCCCCGAGGGCCAAAAATACGGCCAAGCATACAAACGAGATCGATCCATAGCTGAAGTCCCGCTTGAGGACAAACCCCTTCATGTTTTTGATTCGTTCAATTTTTTTCTGATACAGGTTCATACTGTTCCCTCTTTTTTCTGTGCTTCGGCGCCTATGTCTTCTATAATTTGCTGGATTTCCGCCAGGGTGAAGCCGTAGCTTGAAGCCTTGGTAAGATACTCCTTGGTGATTTGGGAGAGGATGCGTTCGCGTTCAATTGCATCAAGTGTGACTTTCTTGTCGCTGATGAAGGTTCCCGACCCCTGCTGGGTGACTACGATGTTCCGTATCTCCATTTCAGCATACGCACGGGCGACCGTATTCGGATTGATGCTCAAATCAACGGCAAGGCTTCGGACAGTGGGCAACTGTGCACCTTGTTCCAGCCTGCCGTCGGCAATGGCCATCTCCACCTGGAAGATTATCTGCTTGTAGAACGGGACTCCGCTCTTCATATCCAGGCTGAACTCCAACTTAGGTTCTTCTTTCAGCTTAGCCACCGTGTGCTCCTTCTTGTACTATTGTACTGGTGTATTAGTACAATGTCAACAAAAGCTTCTTTGTGTCTATAAAAAATCAGCCACCCACATAAGGGCAGCTGAAATACAGGAAGGACTGAACTTTATTTGTGCTTGATGAATGTCCCTTCGCGCAGTTCGCGCTGGGCGAGGGCGAGCTCCTCACGGGTGTTCATGACAATAGGGCCTGCCCATGCGATCGGCTCTCCAAGTGGTTTGGCACTGTAGAGGAAGATGCGCGCCCCCTCCGATCCCGCCTTCATCGAGAGGGTGTCCCCTTCTCCAAAAAGTACCGCCCTATGGTACGGAACCTCTTGGTCGCCGGTATGTACCGAACCACGAACGATGTAGATGAAAAGGGTGTTCTCAGGATTGAGCGAAAGATTCCATGTCGCATTCGGTTCGAGCTTGATATCCAAATAGAGGGTCTTTACATAGTCACCCTGCAGTGGTCCTGACGTGCTCTCATAAAAACCGCTGATGATCCTGACTTCAGAACCTTGTGCCTTAACGACGGGAATCTGATGTTCACGGATGTCACGGTAGGCAGGGTCTGCCATTTTGTCCTTCTTGGGAAGATTGATCCACAGCTGGGTGCCGAGCATCAGCTTGCTGGCCTGGGGCATCTCCTGATGGATGATGCCGCTGCCGCCGGTCATCCACTGGCAGCATCCATCGTTGATCGAGCCCTTGTTGCCCATGCTGTCCCCGTGCTCGATCTCCCCTTCGATAAGGTAGGTGACCGTTTCTATGCCACGGTGGGGATGCCAGGGAAACACTGCCAGATAGTCCTTCGGGTCGGCAGAGTCGAAAGCGTCCAGCATGAGGAAGGGATCGAACTCCTGGACATCGTGATAGCCGATTACCCGGACCAGTTTCACACCGGCTCCGTCATACTGTACGGCTCCTCCTGCGATGCGTTTTATGGGTTTTACGTGCATGGACACTCCTTTATGTTCTCCAAGAACAGACTACCCGCCTGCTTGTAAGGGCGGGTAGGTCCGTACACACTGCTTTACAGTACAAGAGAGGGGGGCGTAAAGGTCCTGGCCGCGAGCTCCTGGTTGAGCAGATACAGGCCGCGGGCGTCGGAGCCGAAGACTTCAAACTTCTGGATATTCTCCTGAGCGTTCATCTCCTCTTCTCCCTGCTCCTTGATGAACCAGTCGAGGAACTGCTGCGTCCTGAAATCCTTAACCTTGACAGCTTCCTCATAGATGGTATTGATCGATTCCGTTATGAACTCCTCATGCTTCAGGGCCTCTACAAGCGGCGCCTTGAGATCGGGGTAGGTCTTGGATGGGTCTGCAAGCGCACCGAGTGTTACTCCATGGCCGTTGTTCTGCAGGTATTGGCGCATGAGCATGGCATGGTTCATCTCCTCCTGGGCCTGGACCTTGAACCAGTTTTCATAGCCCAGCAGGCCTTTTCCCGCATAGTAGTTTGCCATATCCAGATAGAGATATGCAGAGTAGAACTCTTTGTTGATTTGTTCAGTGATTAATTTTGCAATGGTATTTGCCAGCATGGGTGTTTCTCCTTGCATCCCGGTTTGAGATGTAAGAATAGTATACAAGTAAGACTGAGTATCGACAACGACAATCGTAGGAGGGGGAGTTGCATGAGGGAAAAGGGATGGGGTAAACTTCTCTCCATGAAAAAATCAAAGGGCAAGCGCTTGGAGCCGAATCATGTGCTGCTCATCGGCTTCTTGACAATAATTCTCTTAGGCTCACTGCTGTTGAGTCTGCCTATCGCCCATAACCGGGGTATCAGCCTTGCCTACGTCGATGCCCTGTTCATTTCTGCAAGCGCAGTTTGTGTCACCGGCTTGGTGACCGTCGATGTCGCCCTTACCTTTTCCCTGTTCGGCAGGACTGTCATTGCCTTTTTGATTCTCCTGGGGGGCTTGGGCTTCGCATCCATCGTCATCTCCTTCAGTCTTCTTTTGGGCATGAACGTCAACCTGTCCCAGCGACTGTTCATCAAGGAAGCATATAACCTTTCCTCAATGAAGGGGACTCTGAGTATCGTCCGTGCAGTCTTGATCTCTTCCTTTTTGATTCAGGGACTGGGGACGGTGGTGGAATACTTCGTGTTTGTGCAAACCTACTCCCCCTTGGACGCTTTCGGGCACGCTCTCTTCAATACCATCAGTGCATTCAACAATGCAGGCTTCGACTTGATGGGGGGCTACCAAAGTCTGAGTGCATATCAGGGCAATGTTGTAATGAACCTGACCACCGCTGTTCTCATCATACTCGGAGGAACCGGGTTCTTCGTGCTGGCCGATATAGCCAGAAACAGAAAATGGTCGAATCTGAGCATGCACAGCAGAATCGTACTTTTGATGAATGGCACGCTCATCACCTTGGGATTTCTCTTCTTCGTGGCCGTAGAAAAGCTCACCCCGCTTGCCGCTTTCTTTCAGAGTGTGACTACCAGAACCGCCGGCTTCAACACGGTGGATATTTCCTCCTTCTCCCAAGCCGGCTTGCTCTTCGCAATGCTGCTTATGTTCATCGGAGCTTCTCCGGGGTCAACCGGCGGAGGTATCAAAACCACCACGACCTTTGCCCTGCTGCTCAGCCTGGGCTCTTTGATGTTCCGCCGCGAAAGTGCGGCATTCAAGCGCAAGGTGAGCGGCGAGAGCATCCTGAAGGCCTTTCAAGTATTGTTGCTCTCCTTCTTGTTGGTTCTGCTTGGCAGCCTGTCCCTGTTGTTGATTGAACAAGACGCCTTCGACTTTGTGGCGGTGTTGTTTGAGACAGTCTCCGCCTTTGCCACCGTCGGCTTGTCCTGCGGTATCACACCATCACTCTCCACGCTCTCGAAAGTGGTGCTGGTGGTGATTATGTTTGCAGGAAGGGTGGGCCCCATAACCATCGCCACCAGCCTCAAGGCGAAGAGTTCACATCTCGGATATATTGAGGAACAAATATTCATCGGTTGATGCAAGGAGCAATAGTGTATGAAAAAAGAGTTTGATCCGAATGCCTTTGGAATCATAGGACTGGGCCGCTTCGGCCTTTCCTTGGCCCTTGCTTTGACCGAGGCGGGCAAGCATGTGATAGTCTTGGAGATCGAGGCGGAGAAGCTGGATGCGGTCAAGGACCAAATCGAGAACATCTATCCTGTCAAATCAATCACCGCCGAAGTATTGGAGGAGTCGGGTATATCCCACTGCCATACCGCCATCGTCTGCATTGGAAAGGACATCGAGTCCAATATTCTTGTCACCATGAGCTTGGTGGAGCTGGGCATCCCCAGAGTCATCGCCAAGGCGACCAGCACCAACCATGGAAAGGTGCTTGAGCGCATCGGGGCGGAAGCTGTCTTTCCCGAGGTGGAGATGGGAACCAGGCTCGCTCACTCGTTGGTCAGTACAGGCACCTTGGACTTTTTGGAACTTTGTGAGGATTTTTCCATCGCCAATATCTCCCTTGCCTCTTCATTCGTCAACCAAAGTGTTGCCCAGTTGAACCTGAGGAGGCGCTATCACCTCAATATCATCGTAGTCATACGCAACAAGAAAGCCATCAGTGACATCGGCCCTGACTTGAAACTTTTACAAGGTGACATATTGGTGGTGGGTGGCTCGAATGAGGCGATCAAGAAATTTGAACAAGCGAACGAACTTTAGCCGATTGTCTGCCTGCCCTCACACAAGTCAAGCCCGAACCGCCAATACTCCTGAGTATTCTCCCGCATGTGCAGCAGCTCTTCGGGGGTAAGCTGACGGATGACTTTGGCAGGAGAACCAAGAATGAGGCTGCCTGGCGGATAGCTTTTATTCGGAGGCACCACCGAACCGGCTCCGACAAGGCTCTGTCTGCCGATATGGCTTCCGTCCAGCACGATGGAACCCATGCCGATCAGGCATTCGTCCTCAATCGTACAGGCATGGAGTATGGCTCCATGGCCGACTGTGCACTGCTTTCCCACCACCAAGCCTTGGGCCTTGGTGACATGCAACACACAGTTGTCCTGGATGTTTGTCTGTTCCCCGACAGTGATGCGATTCACATCGGCTCTGAGGGTGGCATGGAACCAGACGGATGCTCCATCCTGCAGATGCACATCCCCGATGAGGTCCGCTGTAGGTGCGATATAGCACTGCTGTCCTATGGTTGGCTGTATTTTGTTGTGTCCGGCTATCATGCAAGCACTCCTGTATTTCGATTGAACCATATTCGGGGAATTCTGTATAGAGAAAAATATTTGCGAATGACTTGCAAATATGAGAGTATTTCACTATAGTATGCCTACTGTATGAGGAGGTGCCATGCGTACTCGCATTCTCGTAGTTTTCCTGGCTCTTTCATCCGCTCTTGTGTTCGGCAGCGGAGCCAAAGAGACAACCAATATACGTTCCAAGCCGGTTGTGGTGGTAAGCATTCTGCCGCACGCCTATTTTGTCGACCAGCTTGCCCACGATCTGGTCGATGTCGTCACCCTGGTCGGAGAGGGGCAGAACCCCCACTCCTACGAACCATCCCCGTCACAGATGGCCCGACTTGCCGAAGCCGAACTTTGGATTCTCAGCGGTACCGATTTTGAGTTTGCTCTCCGTGACAAGGTAACCGGCCTCTACCCCGGTCTTCGGATCGTCGATGGTACAGAGGGCATGCAATTCAGGTTGCTTGAGGAACACGAGCACGAGGAAGAAGGCCATGACGAACACAATATGAACATCGACCGTCATACCTGGCTGGGGTACGATCAAAGCAAGGTGCTCTTGGCCAATACCAAGGATGCTCTCATTGCAACTTTGGGTTCCGATGCAAAGCCCTTGATCGAGAGTCGCTATCAAAACCTGCTTTCGGACATCGATGAGCTTTTTGCATCGCTGAGCGAGCAGCTCAAGCCGCTTGCAGGCACCACCGTCTTTGTCTACCACAACTCCTTCGGCTATTTCCTCGACGCCTTCTCCATCAAGCAGGAAGCGGTGGAAACCGGAGGGAAGGAACCTACCGCCAAAGCCCTCGCCGCCTTGATAGAAAAGGCAAAGGCAGAGCGTCCCAAGGTCATCTTTGTACAAAAGCAGTTTCCCGTAGCCAGTGCAAAAACTGTGGCTGATGCTGTTGGTGCCGTCGTGGTAAGCCTTGACCCTTTGGCTTACAATTGGATGGAGAGCATCAAGACAATGGCTGATGCACTGATGATGGTGCGGTAGGGCCATGACAGAGCAATCCATTGCACTGCAGTTTACTTCGGTCTCCTTCTCGTATCCTGCTTTACAAGTCCTTGAGGATGTGAGTTTTCACTTCCATACCGGGGAGTTCATCGCTCTTGTCGGCCCCAACGGTTCAGGCAAGACGACGTTGCTCAAGCTCATTCTTGGTCTGGAGCAGCCGCAGTCGGGAACCATCAGCCTGCTTGGCCAAAGCCCGAAAAAGAGCAGCAGCCTCATCGGCTACGTTCCCCAGCACGCCTCCTACGATCCCACCTTCCCCATCACGGTGGAGGAGGTGGTCAGGATGGGGTTGGTTGAATCGGTGAAGCGAGGGCAGCGAAAGCAGGAGTTGCAGCAAGCCTTATGGGCTCTCCAGCAGGTGGAGCTTGCTCATCTGGCTTCGCGTCCCTACAGCGACCTCAGCGGCGGACAGCGGCGCAGGGTCCTGGTTGCCAGGGCTTTGTGCGCCAAACCGAGCATGCTCATTCTGGATGAGCCGGCCGCCAACATGGACAAGGAGAGCGAGAGACGCCTGTATGCCACGTTGGCGAACCTCAAGGGGGAGACCACGATTCTCATCGTCACCCACGACATGCGCCAGGTTTCAGACCTCACCGACCGGGTTTTCTGCATTGACGCCCACAAGGAGGGCAGGATGGGGCGTACGGTGGTGCAGCATGCACTGGAAGACTATGAGGATGGAACCAAGCGCGTCCGTCATGATGTCCAGCTTTCTGGCGACCAGTGCCGGAAGGAGGCCCTCAATGGATAACCTGGTCGGCTTCTTTGGTGCGTTGGCCTCTCCTGACTTTCCCTTTGTCCGGAACGCCTTTTTTGCAGGATTGCTCTCCTCTGTTCTTTTCGGGGTGCTCGGTTCGGTGGTCACTGTCAAACGCATTGCCGGCCTTGCCGGGGCGATCAGTCATGCGGTGCTCGGGGGCATCGGCATCGCCTTGTACCTCAGTGCAACCGGCAAGGTTCCGGGCCTCAGTCCGATGGTGGGGGCGATTGTGTTCGCCCTGCTCTCTGCACTGATCATCGGAACCGTCTCGTTGAAGTCAAAACAGCGCGAGGACACCGTCATCCAAGCCATTTGGGCGATCGGCATGAGCATCGGGGTGCTCTTCATGGCAAAGACTCCCGGATACACCGACCCTTCAAGCTACCTGTTCGGCAACATCCTCTTAATCTCCAGTCAGGACCTTGTGCTGCTGTTTTTGCTGGACGTTGTGGTGGTTTTCCTTGCTTGGCGCTTTTATCCGCAAATTGAGGCCTCGGCTTTCGATGAGGAGTTCGCTCAGGTCCGGGGTATCCCAACCCGCGCCGTTTTCCTGATGATTCTCTCGGTTACCGCAATTGCAGTCGTCCTTTTGCAGACCTTTGTAGGGATTGTCATGGTAATCGCCATGCTGACCCTTCCGGCGGGAACCGCAGGCTATACAGCGAAGAACCTGGCTTCGATGATGGCAGGGGCCACTCTCTACGCATGGTTCTTCTCCTTTTCAGGATTGGTGCTTGGTTGGGTCGTTGATGTCCCGGTGGGAGCCATGGTGGTGGTCATCGCTGGAGCCTTCTTTTTGGGAAGGGCCGCAGGCAACTTGATTACAAAACGGAGGAAGAGCCATGACAAAGGCGAGAAAAGCCCTGCTTGAAGTATTGAAAACGTCCAAAGAGCCGGTCTCGGCTTCCCATCTTATCCAGCAACCTTCGATTCGATTCGATCAGGCCACCGTCTATCGGAACCTTCACTATCTTGAGGAACAGGGGATGGCCGACTCATTCATCCTCCACTGCACCGATCATGGAACCGAGCGATACTACAGTTATCGAAGCAGGGAGAATGGAGAGCACCATCACTGGTTTCACTGCCAGAGCTGCCATCGGTTCATCGATTTGGGGGATTGCCAGTATGATGAGCAGCTTTCACGCTGGGAACAAGCGTATGGTTTCACCATCTGCGACCACACCTTCTTTTTGACAGGTCTGTGCAAGGCTTGCAAGAGTGCTACTGCTTCAGCGAATTGAAGAGCTGCAGGCGGTTGCTCACCCCGAGTTTCGCATAAATGTTCTTGATGTGGGTTTTTACGGTATTGGGGGAGATGAAGAGTTTCTTGGCTATCTCCTGATTGCTCAAGCCCTCCACCAAGAGGCTGATGATTTCTGCCTCCCGCTCTGAAACTCCCAACTGTTTTGCTTTCGATGCAGTGATGGATCCGGTCATCTCATAGGTGAGGAAATAGCGTCGGCTGATGAAGTAGTACAGGTAGACGGAGAGCACGGCAAAACTCAGATAGACCAGCTTGAAAGCCACCTGCCTGAAGAACAGCATGTCCAGGGGAAAGAGGAAGAACAGGGGCAGGAAGGTGTAGCATATGCCCTTGAGAAGCCGCTCTTCCTCCCAAGTTGTTGCCTTTTTTGCGTATATGCACCCCAATATGCCGTGAATGACCAGGAACATGCTTGCACTGAAGAAGTGATACCGCATGGTGTCATCCAATGCCTTGACCCAGTCGCCTCCGCTCTTTGCAAAAACCACCCACAGACTGAGGATGAGAAAGAGAAGGATCAGGAAGGTGAGGATGCGATTGCCCAGATGCTTCTGCTTCTCGGTTGCCCTGATCAGCTTGATCAGGTATCGGCTGAGCATGAAAAGGATGAAGGTGGTAAGCACTATCGAAAGCAGGGTCGCCCCCAAGGCATAGATTTCATAGGAGCGTGAAAGGAGCCTTGCTTCGTCCAAAACCCTGCTGAGGTAGGTAGTCAGGAGCGTCAGGCACATCTGAAGGCTCAAGGGGGCGAGCAGGGTGAGAAACGAGCCGGTGAATGCATCGCTCATACGCACCCGAAGCAATATGCACAAACACGTGATCGAGACTACCAAGGCTGTCGTAAGGAAGAGCAGGATATCGGATAGAATTACCATAGAGGCCCTCTATGGCAATCCTATCACACACAGGGCCCTAGAACCATGCCTTCATGCCGACCACGACCGAATCATTGTCATCCCAGCTTGCATAGATGCTGCTCTTGTTGCCGAGCGCCCCATACATCGTAGTCTTGAGAAATACAGTCAGATTATCCTGCAGTGTATAGGAAAGGCCGGCCAGCAGGGCGTAGCCTTCGCTCTCGATGTGGTAGGTGAGGGCGGCCCTGGTTGTGAGTCGTTGTTGTAAAAACGGGTACTCTACGACCAGCAAGAGGGTGTTCTCATACGCCTTGCCGTTAAAGGATGCAAGGTAGTCTACATCGACGGGGTTGGTGGTGTTGAAATCCAGGACATACCTGCCTTGGTAGGCGAGGGCAAGGAAGGCTGAACTCTCGGGGTGGGTGTAGGAAAGTTCGGCCAGGTAGGCGAATCTGCTGTTGTAAAGGCTGCCGTCAGTCCCCTCTGCATCCTCGCTGAGGAAGAACCCCCCTTCCAGGGCAAGGGTGAAGGGGTCGAATAGCAGGCTGCTTTCCAATCCGAAGAGTTGGTGGCGGGTATAGACCAGGTCAACAGCGAGCGGTGCGAATGAAGTGATGGAAAATCCAGGCTCCGGGTGATGGCCGTTGAAGTACAAGAGGCCCACATCCAGCTTACCCAGCGCTGTGCGATACCGTCCTCCTGCCTCCCAGGAAGAGAGGCTTGTCGTGTCCTGCTGCGTTATCACTGCACTTGCAAAGGAGGCAGGGGTGAGATTGTATCGTCCCTCTGTGACCAGATGGGAGCTCTGGAAGCCCGGCTTGAAAGCCAGGTCCCATGAACTGTTCTTACCGTAGGAGGAGAGCAGCACCATCGCAGATGGCCGCTTCATCGCCTCAAGGTCGTCCACAAAGCCGTCTGTGAGGTCGCGGGAGGAGAGCACATCGACAACATGGGCTGTAAAGGCGCTTCCCCAGGGATGGGTGAACAGTCCTCCCTTGACCGTCAGGTTCCCGACAAGGAGAGAGACCGAAAGTTCACCCGTCTTCAGGCGGTTCGTCGATGCATCATAGGCGAGATGGGCTATTGCACCATAGCGCTGGTGGTTCTGCTCCAAGGATAAGGACAGCGTAGTCCGGGCAAGAAACTGCTCATCCCGATAGAGCCCTCCGGCAGCCTCTGCGGTAAAGGAGGTGATTCTGCTTGGTTCTTCCTCGAAGAACAGGTCGAAGCCGGACAGCGGCATCAAGAGAAGACAGATCAAGAGTACAAGGAGCATGCGTTTCATTAGAGCCTCCCGGTTTCCAAGAATTTCAAGGTGAAGTAGCCACTGCTCAGCGGTGCATCGAAACGGGCCTGCAATATCTCAAGGCGGGTGGCATGTCCGCTGGCCTCTGTTTTCATGGTCAGGATTTTTGTTATGGGTTTTCCATTGGCTGTCCCGGTCTCTTCTGTGACCAGTGTCTTGACCAGGGTGTTTCCATCGAGGTCGTAGAACTCGACACGCAGAGGCAGGTACGTCGCCTTCTGGACCACCGTAATGGTTTTCCCATACGTCTTCTGCTCAAACGGCGTGGACTGTATTCGCCAGCTGGTCTGGTCCTCAGCCAAGAGCAGATGCTCCGCCTCCTTCTCGTCATAGGTGGTCGAAGCCATGTCGGCATACGAGAAGTCGCTGCCCATGAACGAACCTCCTTCCTCGGAGGAGCCGATGCGCCGGCTTCGCTTCAAGGCAGGCAGGTAGATCCACTGCTCGTTTGTCCCTCCTTCCTGCTCGATGGAGAGGAAGCGGGTGTTCCGTACATTTTCAGGGGAGAGAAAGACTGTCAGCGAGGATGTCAGTCCATTCTTGGTTTGGCTGAGGGTCTGGATCCTGCGTTCACGCATCTGGCCGTTTGGTTCGATGAGGGTGAGTTTCAAATCGAGGGCGGATGAATCAGAGGTTTGGACTTCCATCACCTTGGCCATGACTTGGTCGGCCGGCATGGCCGCCCAGACAAGGCTGGAAGCAAGGAGAAGGAGTATCAGGGTGGTGATTGTACGTTTCATGAAGGCCTCCTGGTTATGCATGGGCTGTAATGAATCTTGATCGCTCCAAGGATCAGCAGGGCGGAGAGCGCTGCGCTGAGCATGGCGATTGAAAAGAGCAGTCCCATGTTGACGATGGGAACAAAGCGGCTGAAGAGCAGGCCGGAGAAACCCAAGGCGACCGAGGCCGCATTTGCCAGGATGGCTTTGCCGGTGGTCTGCATGACAGACGCCACATCCTGGTCGTTTCGTTGGAATGCAGCGATCAGGTGAATGGCATAGTCCACCCCGACTCCGATGCACAGCGCCGCAAGCAGGCTGGTAATGATGTCCAGCTTGATATGGAAGATTGCCATGACAGAGAAGACCGAGGCGAGGGCGAAGAGACAGGGAATGAGGCTGAGGGTGGCCAGTTTTGCCGACTTGAAGGTGAAGAGGACCAAGAGCCATACTGCCAACAGCGAGCTGAAGAGGGAGATGACTTGGCTTTTGGTAACCAAGTCGGTGAGGGCAAGGCTTACCGCCTCTCCCCCTCCGATCTCCACCGACCAGCTTTGGGGAAAGAGGGTGGGGATCAGGGCGGTGAGGTGCCTCAGTGTCTTGGTGTCCGAATCCTTGAGCAGGATGGTGATGAGCAAGGCATCCGGCTCAAGCGGGTCATTGATGAAGGCGTCCAGCGATGAACTGTAGAGCAAAAGGTATTGTGCAATGAGAGATGCAAGCTGCTCTTCGGTCTCCAAGCCATACTCAGCGGGGTTCAGAGGAATTTCATACTTTCCCATACCTCCTGCCAGTTCAACCGATGGCTCGTACAGCTGCTCTGTTGCCATTTCATACGATGTGTCTGAGAAAAAATCGAACACCGGCTCTGGTTCCATTGCATTCGATTCCCTGGCATCTTCACCCGGTCCGAGCAGTTGATTCATCCGCTTCACAAACGGCAGGATCGACTGAATCCCTCCCACCTGGTTCTCTTTTTCCAAAACAGTGATCGCTTCTTCAACAATGTGGAGCGTGCCGGGAAGCAGGACGGCTTCGGATGGTTTGAGCATGACAGAAAGGGAGAAGCTCCCCTGCATCCTCTGGTTGTATGAGCGGGTGTCCTGCACCAAGGTGGACGAATCCTTGAAGAAGGCAAGGATGTTCGTTCCTTCCTCAAGTTGGCTGTAGGAGAGCGGCAGGACGATGCCGAGAATCAGCAGGGAGGCGATCAGAACAGCTTTCCCGTAGCGGTTTGCGATGGTGTTTCCCACTCCTGCCCACAATCCTCTTCTGGTCGCCTGCTTGCGCACTTGCCTACGCACAGGGTTCTTATAGACCAGTCGGATCAGTGCAGGAAGCAGGAGCAAGGAGCTTGCAGCACAGATTGCCACCCCGATGAAGCTGAGCAGGCCGAAGGTTCGAAACGGCAGCAGCGGGCTGGAGAGTTGGGCCAGAAAGCCAAAGGCTGTCGTTGCGGCTGCGCTCAGGATCGGATAGGTGTTCTTCTTGACCACGTTTGCAAGGGCGGCATCGACACCCACCTTTTCATACTCTTCGAAGAAGTGGCTGAATATGTGAATGGTGTAGGCGCTGCCGACGATGAGCAGCAACACCGGCACCAACATGGTCGCCATGGTGAAGGTAATGCCGGCGATGCTCATGATCCCCAAGGCCAGCGAGCTGCTGAAAATCAGGGGGACAAGGCATAAAAGGGTGGCCTTGAAACTTCTGAGGAAGAGGTAGAGGACCAACATGATCAAAGCTGCTACGATTGGTACCAGGAAGGCGAGGTCTGCAAGCAGGCTGATTCGTATTTGCTCGGTTACCACCGGAAGCCCCAGGATGGACCCTTGCAGGCCGTCAAGCGGGGCAAGGATGGCACGAAGCGAGCCAAGCAGCTCTGCTTGGTTGTAGTCGAGTTGGGTTTGGATGAGAATCGATGCACTGCTTCGGTCCTCACTGAGAAAAGTCCCTTCATAGAAACCCGGCCAGCTTGTGATATGTTCTTCGAGCTCGTTTATGCTTTCTTCAAAGAGGGGAACCACATCCACTCCATCCTCCGAGGGCTTGAGGTGCTTGAGGTTGGTGATGGAACTGGCCTGTTTGACTCCGTCCAGCGTTTCAATCTTCCGGGTAAGGGAGTCGATGACAGCAAGGTTTTCTTTGTTGATGATGCCCCCCTCGTCATACAGGCTGACGACAAGGGCGTCGAGGGATCCGAATTGTTCCTCGATTCGGTTGTTTGTTTCCACCACCGGGGCCTTGGCGGGGATGAAGGCATCGGTCGAGGAGTCAACCTTCAGCCTTCCAATACCCAATAGGCTGACAGCGGCTGCAACGATGAAGACAGTGACAATGAGCAGATCGCGACTTCGTTGGCGTTCCATACCTTCACTGTATTGGATTTACGTATGTGCGCAATCACCTGCACAGAGCATTTTGTCTCACCTTTTGGGGTGAGATGATGATTTGCAACCGCTTTACAAAGATTGATGCATCTATGAAGATTGCAGCAGGGGGAACGATATGAACTATACCAAGATAGTTGCCACACTTGGGCCGGCTAGTGAGAGCTATGAGATGATAAAGGAAATTCTTGCAGCCGGGTGCAGTGTCATCAGGCTGAACTTCAGCCATGGCTCGCATGGAGAGCAGCAGAAGCGTCACGATGCTGTTCGCAAAGCCAGCGAGGAACTGGGGTTCCCGGTCTCCATCCTGATGGACCTGCAGGGGCCTAAAATCCGACTGGGTCAGTTGGAAGAGCCCTCCTATACCCTCAAGAGGGGGGAAGAGCTGGTAATCACCACCGAATCTTGTGTGGGAAATCGAAGGCGCATCAGCATAGACTATCCGAACCTGCATGAGGAGATTCTAATCGGCCAGCGGATTCTCATCAACGATGGTCTGGTAAGCCTGGTGGTGGAGCATATAGACGGGCATGACATCCATTGCAGGATGTTGGAAGATGGAACCTTGCTGCCCCGCAAGGGAGTGAACCTGCCCCAGGTTCCGCTGAAACATCTCAGCTCCTTCACCAAGAAGGATGAGACCGATCTTGCCTTCGCCTTTGCCAACAATCTCGACTATGTAGCCCTCTCCTTTGTCCGTAGCGGCGATGATGTGCGTGCCCTGAAGGCTCATATGGAAGCGGTGTACGGCAGGACCATTCCCATCATCAGCAAGATTGAGAAGCCCGAGGCGGTGGAAAACCTTGTCGACATCATCAGTGAGTCCAGCGCCATCATGATCGCCCGGGGGGACCTGGGGGTGGAGGTGCCTGCAGAGGAGGTTCCCCTGATTCAGAAATCCATCATCCGAAGCTGCATAGACGCCGGTGTACCGGTGATCACAGCCACTCAGATGCTGGAGTCGATGATGCACAATCCCCGACCCACCCGGGCCGAGACCAACGACGTCGCCAATGCAGTGCTGGACGGTACCAGTGCCGTGATGCTCAGCGGCGAGACTGCAGCAGGGGAGTATCCTCTGCAAGCGGTAACCACCATGGCCCGAATTGCAAGGCTCGCTGAGCGCAGCAGCGCTTTCCGCAGACAGGTATTCAACCAGATCAGCACCCTCGACCCACAGCGCAAGCAATCGACGACCGAAGCCGTGGGTCTTGCCACCCGCGAGCTGGCCCTCTCCATCGGGGCCTCCTACATCGCCTGCTTCACTCAATCAGGTTCTACAGCCCGCCTGATAGCAAAGTTCCGTCCATCGGTGCCGATCATCGCCTTCTCCCCGCTTAAGGAGGTTGTGCAATACCTTGCTCTTTCCTGGGGTGTCACTCCCATCCTCATCGAGGGGCAGGACTCAGTGGACAAACTGCTGGCCTATGCTCCTTTGTATGTTCAGGAGCATGGCTTGGTTGAGAAAGGCCAGTCCCTGGTGATAACCGCAGGAGTTCCGGTCGGCAGCTCGGGCAAGACCAATATGATCAAGGTGGTGGAGATTGAGTAGACCTAAGGCCTGAAGGAGATGGAAGCTCCCAGACTCAAAGCCCTTCCCTCGTGGTCGAAGAGATCCAAGGCGCGAATGTCCACGGCGATGAAGATCGACTTGAGGAACTCGATGGGCAGCAGCCGTATTCCTACATTGACCAGTCCCCGGTTTTCAGCATTGCCGGCCGATGGGGTTGCGCTGTAGCTTACGTTGCCGAAATCCAAGAGGAAATCGACTTTGTTCTTGAATGTTTTCGCCAGGAGGGGAGTCTGGAAGGCGAGGGCGAAGTTGATGTCGCTGTTCATGCCCTTCATCAGCGAGTACCCAACCAAGAGTGTGGTCTTGGATGGATAGTCCATGATGGAGCTGTCGAAGGTAGAAGCAAAGTATATCTGCGCTGCAACTTCATCATCCTTCGATACACTGCTCCATTGGCCCAAGAGCCCTGCGGCAAAATTGGTGGTGCCTTTCTTGCTGAACAGCCATTTTGCATTGAGCAGGATGTCGGTGTTATCGGCGATATCAACGGCAAGGCTAGTCTCAAAGGTGTCTTTGAACGCCAATTGGAGGGCGGGAATGTGTACGGCTCCGTTGCTGCCGAGTGTGGCGCTATAGGAAGTGGTTACCGCACTGGCAATGGTGCTGGGTGTCACTTCGGCGCTGGGAATGACAATATACCCCGAAATTCCTGCAATGGTGGTGTTTGCAGCGAGAGAAGCCGAAAAAGCAATGAGAATCAAGGGAACAGCAAGGAATCTTTTCATACAATTCTCCTGTGCCAAGGGTGCCGAATTACTCGGCGTTGGTCAAGAATCACATCTTCATTGCACTCTTGCATCGATACATGGCCGCATCGGCCCGGTTTACGACCTGCACAAATTTCTCCTTCTTCTTGGGAATGAAAATATCATAGCCGACGGCAACTTCATACGTGACCTTGCCGGAAGAAGTAAAAAAAGTAAGTACTGCATCGGCCAACTTTGAAACCTGGTCCTCATCGACTTTGGGAATGAGGGCGATGAACTCATCACCACCGTACCGAAAGATGGTTGCCGAGGCCGGCAGAAGCCGGGTGATCCGTTGGCCGAAGTCCCTTAGTACAGTATCCCCGGCCTTGTGGCCTTGGGTGTCGTTGATTTTTTTGAGGTTGTTGATATCCATCATCAGGATACCCAGCACTTCGACCCGTTGTTGGTTGGATAGTCTCTCAACCTCGCGGTCGTAGGATGCCCTGTTACCGACTCCTGTCAGTGTATCGGTGTATGCAAGCTGCTGCAACAGTTGCTCCTTGCTCAACTGTTGGGTTTTCAATCTGACCAGGGTGACGCTGTGCCAGAACAGGATGACTGCTGAAAGCGCCATCCCGAAGTGAAGGATGACGGCGCTGTCGAGCTGGATGTTCATGGCAAGCAGCGCTACTTCCGCCAAGATTGATGCAAGCAAACAGACGAAGGCGAGCAAAAATGAGCTGAGCCGTCTGTTCCCCTTGGCGTACTCGTAGCAGAGGCAGGCAAACAGGCTGATCAAGAAGAGGACCAGGGCCAAGCCAGAAAAGAGCAACAGGTCGGTGTACTGGGCGATACCTGTAACTTGAAGCACGCCTCCGATGAGATACATGAGCAAAAAGAGCATCGAAAAGCGCCTGAAGTGCTTGATCCTCCGGTGGACCGGATAGGAGTAGCTGACGTAATTGGTCAGGAAGCTCGGAAGCAAGTACAGGGCGGCGAAGCTGAGATTCATGGGAAGGGCAGGGTTGCGCCAGAGCAGGAACTTGCTCGGAGTCTGGCTGAACACCCACCCACCAAGGGCGAGCAGGACCATCCCCAAGTAAAAGAAGCTCTTTCGCTCCTCCATGGACTGGATGGCAAAGGAGAAGATGGCGATGAGTGTTCCCAGCAGCAGCAGAGAGAAACCGAAGAAGAGGGATGGCCACTCCTTGAACTCGGATAGAATGAGAGAGGCCTTGCTGCCGGCACGTACTTCATGGATATGGCCGGCAAATGCATTGTTGGAGGTGTATTCGAACGTCAACGAAAGGGTTTTCCCCTGATGGGCATCGTCAAGACGGATGAAATGGGGTGTCGACCCCCCATATACCGGGCGGGCCCACCCTTGTTTCGGGCCCTCATACCGGTAAATGACATTTCCATCGACCGATACGGTGAGGCCGCTCATGCTCGTATCGACTGCAATGGCGGTGTTATGGTTGGGAAATGAGGCGGGTAGGCGATATGTTGCAGTGAAGGTTTTGCCCAAGAGATTTCCCTCGATGGAGTAGGGAAGCTTGACGTTTCGGGCGATAGGCTTGTCATCCTCATAGATGGTCCAAGGACCTTCCCATTCGATAACCGGCTCATTGTCCAAAGCGGGTATGGACAAAAACGAGTCAAAATAACAGGCGACGCAAAACATGACTACGACCAAAGACAACAAGATGCGTTGCATGTGACGTTCAGCAGTGGCAGCCTTCATCATATGCTCCTATGCATGGGCAGTCTGGGATGCCTTTCGGATTTCGGGATGCCCTTTCTCGTTGAGCTTGCGCTCAATGACTTTATCCTGTTCCAGCTTGGACAGCAGATTGCCGAGGCTTCGGTAACTGCTGCGCTCGATCATACGGCTCTTGTCCATCTGATGGAATTTGACGCCCACATAGCTGACAAGCTGCCAGGCATCGGGGTCGAAGGAATCGATCACTTTTTTCATCAAATCCTCGACTTGAAGATCTATTTTCTTGGTATGCTCCGAATCGGGTTTCTCAACCTTCTTGACCTTTTCCTTCTGGGTGCCTTTCGGCTCTTCAGTCTTGGGCTTCGGCATGAAGGATTCAATGATCAGGATCTCATCACAGCAGTTGTTGAAAATCGGCTTGTCGCTCACCGCTTCCTTTGTCACCAGATATACTTCCTTCCCATACTTTCGCAATGCTTCCATGATCACCGTGAAATCACTGTCGCTGGTAATGAAGACATACCGGTCGATCACCGGGGTGTTGATGATGATGGTCTCCAGCGCTTCAAGGCTGATGATCAAATCGGCCCTGTTCTTGTAATTGGTGGTGATTGAAGGGGTGTCGCGGATGGTGAAGTTATACTCGGCAAGCTGTTTTTCCAATTTCTTGATGGACTTTGAGTTGCCGCAAGCCATCTTGATGACGAATATATTTTCTTCTTCTGGGCTGTCATTATGTTTGAGGGTGAGCTCCTCGAAGAGCATCTTCAAATCGAGGCCGGAAGGGATGTTCTCAAGATCGATGTAAATGGCATTGTTTTTTCTGCGCATGTGTCGCCCCCTGTCTGCCTACTATACACCAGCTTTGGCGCTCAAGAAAGTACGATGCAAGAACTACGTGCTGCCTAAAAAGGAATATCCGTACAAAAGGTCATCGGTTCGGCGGTAATCGGATGCACAAAGCTGATCATTTGGGCATGCAGGTACAGGCGGTCCTGCATGCCGCTGCCATAGAGCCGGTCTCCTACAATGGGCCTTCCCAATCCCTTGGGATGGGAACTGTGGAGCCTGAGCTGATGGGTCCTGCCTGTCAGCGGCTCGAATTGTACGCGGGTGACCAACCTGCCCTCGCGGGTGCGCTCGACACAAAGACGCTTGTACAACGTGGTTCCCCATTTGCCATGGATCTCATCGTATATCTGGTGGGGCCGGTTGTTGATATCGGCACGAAACGGGAGGGTGATGGTTCCACTCTCCTCTTTCAGTACACCTTCCAAGAGGGCGACATAGCGCTTTTTTACCTGTTGTTCACGGAACAGGCTGTGCATCCTTCGGTGGGCTTCCTTGTTCAGGGCGATTACGAGAAGACCGGATGTATCCATGTCGAGGCGGTGGGTTGCACATTGCAACGGGGCGTCAGGGAAAAGGACTCGGATCCGGCTCTCCACCGAGTCGATCTTGTCTTGTGTCCGTCCGGGAACCGATAAGAGTCCCGCTTGCTTGTTGACCACGGCGATGTGTTGGTCTCTATAGACTATATCCAGGCCGAGCATATGCTCCAATATGGGTTTGCATTTTTGGTCGCACGGCCCGTAAAAGGCCAGATGCTCGCGATTGGCACTGCAGCCGAAAAAGAATTCAGCCATGCTGACTGGATGCAGTCCTTGGGAGAGTGCTGCATGGAGCAACTTGATCGTGCAGCAATCGCCGCTTCCGGTAGGAATGCCGTCAGGAGGAAAGCATGCAGTGAGAGGGATGCGCTCTCCGTCGATGGTGGAAAGGCTGTACAGGCTGTAGTAGCGGGAAAGGGCTTCGTGTGAGAGGGCGGCTTGCTCCGGCGAACCTGCCAGCTCCTTGATTCTGTGGTCGTACTGCTGCATGTAGGCCGCGTAGTCCTGGTCGTCGACCAGGTGTGCAGCCCAACCGGGGAGGTTGCGCTTTCCACCGAGACTTCCGGAGAATGCTTTGAGCAATACATCGTTCCCTTCCCTGTCGCGGGCCGTCAACACGCCGAACATAATACCGCCGCCCTTTTGGAAAAACCGGTCGGTGCTGAAGCTGCACTCACTTTCAAAATCAACGGCGTGTTTTTCTGCAAGCAAGTGCTGCAGGTAGAGGGCGTGAATCTTTGCCGGGTACTGGGGAAGCGGTGGATGCATACGGCTATAGTACGCAAGTACAGCCGCTGTTGCAACCTTTCCCCTAGCCAAAGGGAAATGGCTGTGTCATCATACAAACCAAGGGTAACGCTATGCAAGCAACGTTGGAATTGGACATGCTATCCGTCGTCATGATGCTCTTCGCCATAGCCTTGGCCAGCAGAAGCGTACAAATCAATCCCCGTAATCGGTGGTACATTCTCTCCGCATTCTCCCTGCTTGTCTTGCTTGGAACCGAGCTGTTTGCCTATCAGGTGGATGATGTGGGCGTTGTCAGCCAGATTTTGTACCACCGGGCGACCAACGTGCTGGGGTTTTCCCTTTCCCCGGTTGTCTGCTTCTTCTTATTGCATTTCATCGGCTACTCAAGCTTTCACAAGTATAGCCCTGTTTTGGTGGTTCCCCTCATTCTCAATTCAATGTTCAGCCTTGCAAGCTATTGGACGGGATGGTTCTTTTTCGTTGATGGGCAGAACATCTATCGCCGCGGTCCGTTCTTTTTTGTCACCACCGTGATCACGTTCTTCTACTATGGGCTGAGCATTCTCCACCTGATACAATCGCTGCGACGGTATGAAAGTTCGGACCGTTTGCTGCTCATGTGCATTCTTATCACACCGATTATCGGCTTTCTTTTTCAATTGTTATTCCCTTGGGTGCTCACCCTCTGGCCGGGCATCGCTCTTTCTCTTCTGCTTTTTTACCTCTTTTTCTTGGAGCAACGCTATTCGATCGATACCCTGACCGGTCTCAGAAACCGTACCATGTTCATGCGGGATATTCTGGATTTGCAGCGAACCAGCCGGGATGGTACTTCGATTGTCGTCCTTGATGTCAACTATCTGAAGAAAGCCAATGATACCTGGGGGCATAAAGCCGGCGACGAGTTGTTGGTGAATGCCGGCTCCTTGATCGAGCAGTGTTTCAGGGGTCTTGGCAAAACCTACCGCGTCGGCGGTGACGAGTTTGCAGTCATCAGTTCCAAAATCGAGGGAAAGGAAATCGAACGGGCTCTTGCACTTTTGGATGTACAAACAGAACTGGCAAATTCAGGCAGGACGATCAAGCTCTCCCTGGCCTCCGGTGCTTCGTGGTGTGAGTCGTGCATCGGCAACTTGTTCAATACCTACATAGCTGCGGACAATGCCATGTACCGCAACAAGGAGGCGATGAAACGGAGGTCGGCCCATGGATGAGTGTGTGCACTATGCCCCCCGCATTTACCAAGAGGCAGGGAGAGCATCCGGTAGACTCCATACCCTTGGGAACGCTTGAGTGGCACGGGCTGCACAATGTAATGGGATTCGATGGTTTGCAATCTGATGGCATCTTAACCCGTGCGGCGAAACGGTTCGGGGGGAATTGCGTTTCCTCCTCTCCCCCTCGGACCGGAAGGAAATACCTTGATAGGTATGGACTTCACTACTATGACCAAGCCCCACCAGAGGCTGGAGGGGAGTTGCTACTGGGTCCCCAACGGCTTGTTCCTGATGATGCTCGAATCTCGGCCAAGCTAGCCGGATTCATCTGCCTCTTATAGGCATGGGCCCTCACCGAAAGCCTGGGCGCAAATGGCCGGGCAGTAGGAGAAACAGTACGATATCATCCTGCTCTCCTCGGTCACTGACTTCGACGCGCAGAGTTCTGTGACCCAGCAGGACCACGCCGGCTGAAATGAGACATCGGTCATGATGACTCTGAATCCCGACTTGGTGGGCCTCAGCCGCTCGATTTGAAAGGCGAGGAACCACGTCTCTCCACAGCCGGATACGGAGAGTATTTGATCGAGACTACCGTTGAGGCAGGAGGGTGCAAGGTGGTGGAATTGTGGTTGTAAAAAGCAGGTTTAGCCCTCAACACCCCAATGCCCTTATGAAAGCCAGTACTGTTTTGTGCGAATCAGGGCCTCGGTGACAGCCTTCCAGTTCTCTGCATCCTTGAACATCCAGCTGCCGGTCATGCCCAGTACATGCGGGTTGTCCAGGTAGTGGTTCATCATCGACTCGTCGATGTGGCCGGCTACGAAGAAGGAGAAACCGCCTTCGGCGGCCATCCTGTCAATGAATGCGAGGCCCCCAAGTTCTTCCACTGGATAGCAACCGAGCACATTCAGTTGATGCAAAGCGGCTAAATTTGCCTGGGTGGTGACCGGAAAGATGGGAATTGAGCGGCTGTGGCACAATTCAATCATGCGCTCGTCAAAGAGAGGGGAGAATACAAAGGCTGCACCGCCCTGGATTGCCTGCCTGGCTTGTTCGTAGGTCTGCACATTTCCGGCTCCGACCAGAAGATCTTGTTCTTGTGCCAAGGCCTTGAGCAGGGCCAGGCCGTCGGGGCCTTGCTGGCTGACATTGACGGCCCTGACTTTGCTGTCCTTGAAGGCTTGGATGAGCCTTGGAGCCTGGTCCAAGGTATACAACTTTACCATGGGGATGCATCGGACTTTGGAGAGAGTGAAGGTGGTCGTATCCATGAGAACCTCCTATCGGTGGTTCCAGTTTACTTGGTTTGACGCATCCAGTCGACCGAAAAATAGTAGATGAAAAAGATTACCGAGCTGATCGTCCACGTAACAGGGTAGGCCCAGTAGACGACTCGGATGTCCATAACGATGGACAGTCCCACCTGGATGAAGATGATGCGGAAGATGCACCAGACGGCAAGCATGACGCTCATCGGGACGATGGACTTGCCCGCCCCCCGGAAAATTCCGGCCATCGCATGGCTGAGTGCGAGGGCCCAGAGGAACAGGCTTGCAATGCGGGACTTCTGCACCCCGAAGGCTATAACTTCCGGATCACGGCTGAACAGGGCGATCAACGGTTCTGAGCCGAAGTACATCAACAGCCCGATGGTTTCGGCAAGCACCATGGCAAAGACCGCCCCAAAGCGGGCTCCCTTTCGTACCCGCTCATACTCACCGGCCCCCATGTTCTGGCCGGTGAAGGTCGTAAGCGCAAGGGCGAAGGCGGTGATGGGGATGAAGGCAAAGCCTTGGATGCGCATGAACGCCCCGTTGCCTGCCATAGCCGCCGGTCCGAAGAGGTTGATCGAGGATTGAAGAATGATATTTGCAAAGCTTGTCACCGAGTTCTGGATTCCCGATGGGATGCCCAGCCTGAGGATAGGGGCGAGAAACCCCTTATGGAAACGTATATGTTTCAAACGCACCTTGATGATATCACCGGTGGTAAAGAGCAGGCGGAAACTCAGGATGGCGCTCACCGCCTGGGCTATGATGGTGGCATAGGCGGCTCCTGCGATTCCCATGCCCAGTACTGCAACAAACACCAGATCCAAGACGATGTTGATGACCGAGGAGACGATGAGAAAGTACAATGGATGACGGCTGTCCCCGACCGCTTGCAGGATTCCGCTGGCGGTATTGTAGAGAATGAGGGTGCCGATGCCCAGAAAGTAGATGCGGATATAGAGTTCTGCATCGTTGAACACACTTGGCGGTGTCTGCATCCAGACCAGTATCGGAGGGGCGAAATAGTACCCGAGTACTGTGAGCAGTACGCTGCCGGAAAGCCCGAGGGCTACGGTTGTGTGCACAGCCTCTTGTACGGCAGCCTTGTCGCCTTCGCCGAAGGATTTGGAGATGACCACACCTGCACCTACGAAGATGCCCTGGAATAGCCCGATCAGCAGCATGGTCAGCGACCCGATGGAGGAGATTGCGGCCAGCGACTCCTTGCCGATGAAATTTCCCACTACCAGGGAGTCGGCGGTGTGGTAGAGTTGTTGGAAAAGATTGCCCAGGAAGATGGGAATCGCAAAGGAGAGCAGATTCCTTTGGATGGATCCGGTGGTCATCAGTTTTGTGTGCGTTCCCATATGTTGTAGTACTCTAGTCCATCACAGCCGATCATGCAAGTTGCAATCTGCACCAAGGTGTGCAACGATACTCTGCATCAGGAGGGAAGATGATGCAGAATCTGGAAGTGCTGTGCCGCGAGGGTGATGGGCCGGTTTTATTCGATATGGACGGTACACTGTTTGCCGGCGACCTGGGTGAGACCTCGTTTTTCTTGTTGCTCGCTTCCGAGTTGCTGCACAAAGAGCCGGAGGCTGTCAGTAGTTCCGATATCGCTTCTCTTGAGCAGGTGAAGGGCACACAAGCAGCCCAAGTCCTTGGTTCGTACAGCAAGGCTATCAAGCAAGGGCAACTGGCCCGGGCCTATGCAATCACCAGCGACTACGTCCAAACCCTGCCGTATACCAAAGTCCTTCGAGCCTGCACCCGATCCTTTGAAGCCTTCTGCACCGACTGCTCCTTTTGGTTTGATGGGGTCGAGCACCGGCTCTTTGTTCGGAAGGAAGAGCACATGCTTACCATCCTGCGAACATGCCTTGAGGCGAAAAGAGCTGTTTTTCTTGTCTCTGCAAGCCCCTTGGCTGTGGTGCAGGCTTTCTGTGAACTCTTCTCCCTGCGTGGTATCACCCTTCTGGCTGCTGATGCAGAGCATGCACCGCCTTATGGCCGGGGAAAAAGAGAAAGGCTGGCCGGTGATCTCGTCCATAGTGCCCATCTCGCCTTCGGCAACAGCATCGGAGATGTGGAGATGCTGCAGATGGCCTGCTATGGAATACTGAGGAACCCAGGTTTGGATGAGCAGTTGCGCTCACTTGCAAAAGAGCATGCCTGGTTGCTCATTGATTGAAGCTGGGCAAATTTTTCTCTTGTGGGACCAAACCTCATGTATACTGCATATCAGATGCAAGGAGAGCTGACTTGGATACACATGTTTTAGTGGTCGGTACATCCCGGGAAAATCAGGTGGTTATACAAGCCGCCTTGCCATCGTATGAGCTCTCCTTTGCCCAGGATGGAAAGCAGGCCTTGGAATGTATCGCCAGGCTCTCAGACCTTGTCCTGATACTCATCGATGCCACCGGCGACATCCTCGATGCACTCATGTTGCTGCACGCCATGGAACAGGATCCCCGCTGCGCTGTCATGCTGATCGCCCATGGCGGGGACGGTAATTCAATCCTGCATCCGCCGCTTACGGCTGCTGGTGTGTCCAAGCAGGTTGCGCAGGTTCTGCAAAAGAAAGGCAGCAAGCTGCTCAACGAGCAGGCCTTTCTCTTCAACGCTATTTTCTGGCAAGCCCCGATGGGCATCACCATCTCTCATGGCATCGGTCCGATCGATGGCTCGATCAACGAGGTGTTCAGGGTGAATCCCCGCTTCGAGGAAATCACCGGATGGACGAGCGAAGAGCTGAAAAGCATCGGATGGGCTGCGATCACCCATCCCGATGACCTTCAGGCCGACCTTGAACAGTTCAGGCGATTGCAGGCAGGAGAAATTTCAAATTACTCGCTTCAAAAGCGGTATAGAAAACCGGATGGTTCCTTTGTGTGGGTTTCCATGGTGGTTGCTTCCCTGCAAATCCAAAACAACCACTCCTACAGCCATATCTGTCTGGTCCAGGACATCTCAAAGCGGAAGGAAGCGGAGCAGAGGCTTGCAGAGAGCGAGCGCAGCAAATCGATCTTGCTTTCCCATCTGCCCGGCCTTGCCTATCGAACCAAGTATGACCATGATTGGACGGTGCTCTATGTTTCCAATGGGTGCAAAGCCTTGACCGGGTATGATCCTGAGAGCCTCTTGCATAATCGTGATATCTGCTTCAATGACCTGATCGTACCTTTGTATCAACAGGAAATCAGAGAGGAGTGGGCACGGGTGCTGCCGTTGCACCAGACGTTCACGTATGAGTATGAAATCATCAAGGCTGACGGGCAGCGGTGCTGGGTATGGGAGACCGGACAGGGGCTGTACGGCCAACATGATGAAGTCTTGGAGCTTGAGGGCATCATTCTCGATATCTCGGACCGAAAGAAAATCCAGCACGAGCTCATGTTCCTCAACGAGCATGATATGTGGACCGGCTTATACAACCGCCGATACCTTGAACAGGTGCTGCGTATGGATGCCAATCTGCATAGATCTTTCAAGCGTGCCGTGCTTGCAGTCAACCTGAGTCCACTGCATACCGCAAGCATGACCTATGGGTTCCAGTATACCCAGGAAATAATCAAGAAGGTCTCCAACTCCTTGCTTGTGCTTTGCACCAATCAGTGTCTTCTGTGCAAAACGCATGAGTATCGATTCTCTTTTTATGTGAAAAACTATCATGATACTGAGGATTTGATAGCCTTCTGCAAAAGGATATCATCACTTCTTGAGACTTTCCTGATCATCGAAGGCATCAATTGGGGCATCGGCATTGTCGAGATAGGCAAAGGGACGACCAAGGATGTAGAGCAGTTGTTGAGAAATGTCCTGGTTGCTTCAGAGAAGGCGTTGCAGCAATTGCATGGTGATAGCTCCTACTGCTTCTTCGATAAGGCGATGGAGGAACAGCTGTACCAAGAAGAAGAGATAACTGCAGAACTCAGTCGGATTGCAGCCGGAGAGGGGAACGGCTCATTGTTTCTCAATTATCAGCCGATTCTCGATCTCGGGACGAACAAGATCGTCGGGTTCGAGGCCCTCGCTCGTCTGCAGATACCTTCACTGGGCCTTATCCCTCCGCTTCAGTTCATTCCGATCACCGAGAAAACCAAGCTTATCATCCCCTTAGGAGACTCCATCATTCTGCAAGCCCTGCGGTTTCTCAATACGGTGCAAAGCCACGGGTATTCCGATATTACCCTTTCCATCAACATCTCGGCCATACAGTTGCTGAAGCATGATTTTACTGCCAACCTGCTGAGAATGATCAAGGCGATGCAGGTCGATCCCCACTCCATCTGCCTTGAAATTACCGAATCGGTGTTTGCAAACAACTACCAGGATATCAACAAAGTGCTGGGACAGTTGCAGAGTCTGGGAATCCAGATCGCTATTGATGACTTTGGTACCGGCTACTCATCCCTCGCCCGCGAGCGGGAGCTGAACATCAACTGTTTGAAGATTGACAAGTCCTTCATCGACAAGCTTATGACACTCACTGATGAGCAGGCGATAACCGGTGACATCATCAGCATGGCCCACAAGCTCGGTCACTGTGTCGTAGCGGAAGGAATCGAGCATGAGAGGCAGCTTCAGTACCTGAAAAAATCCAATTGCGACAAAATCCAAGGCTATTTGATCAGCAGACCGGTGGATGAAAAAGCGTCGCTGGCGTTGCTCAAGGCCCAAAGCTGAAAATCCCGATGCTTTCAGACATAAACCAACACTCAACATAGTTTTTCCCTGATGTTATCGTTGCTAAGGGGCTTATCATGAAGTATAATTTCTATAGAATCAAAAAAGATTCTATAGAAATAAGGAGGGCTTGCATGAAATCAAGCAAAAACTGGATGGTGCTTTATCTGGCAATCATTCTTATGATTGGGGGCAGTTTGGTAGGAGCATGGGTGAATTCCGGGTTCGGGAGTGTCAAGGTCGAAGAGGTGGCCATATGGGCTGCTCCCGGATTCAAGGTAAGTGCCTACCTGTATACACCCAAGAGTAATGCAGGAAAAGCGCCGGCGATTCTTGCCATCCATGGTTTGAACAATCAAAAGAACCATATGGCGAATACAGCGTTGGAATTTGCACGAAGAGGGTATGTGGTCCTCTCCATGGATATGAGCGGGCATGGAAGATCCACCGGGAAAAATCTCGACCATGGGGCCGGGGGCCCTGCCGGCCTTTCGTATTTGCAAAGTCTGCCGAATGTTGATACTGACAACATCGGCATTGTCGGCATGTCCCAAGGAGGATTTGCAGCTGCAATGGGGGCGATCACTTCAGATCCTCAAGGATATTCCTCAGTGTTCTTCATGGAGTCGGAGGTGAATGCACCGGGTTCCCTGGATCTCTCTGCCGCCCCTTTGGTCAAAAATGCCGCCTTCAATATTGGAACGGTTACCGAGCTTGGTGTGATGATATTCATCGGCAAGGGTTCCGATGCTCCTGTATCGCCTGTATTGCAGCCGTTGTTCAACACTGCCGACCCAATTGAAGTGGGCAAGGTATATGGTTCGATCGAGGATGGGACAGCCCGGATCCTGTATCAACCTTGGGAGAACCATGCAGGTGCGACCGACTCCATCCCAGCTATCGCGAATGCAATAGAGTGGATGCAACTGACACTGAAGGGCGGAAACGGTCTCTCCCCCCAAAACCAGGTTTGGCCCATCAAGCTGATCGGTACTGCACTGGCCTTGTTTGGTGCAATGCTGTTCATTTTCCCGATGGGTGCACTACTGCTCGAGACACCGTATTTCAGCGTTCTGAAAGAAAAATTACCGGAGTATCGCGGATATGAAGGGCGAAGCTGGTGGATCAGTGCGTTGATCACCGCCGCCATCGGTCCCCTGCTGTATCTGTTTGTTTGGAATCATATGTTTTTCATGCCTTGGATCAGCCCGAATAGACTGTGGCCGCAGAATTTCACCAATGTCTATATGGTTTGGTCGATGCTCTGTGGAGCAATTGCCATTATTCTCATGCTGCTGGGGCATTACACCAGCTTGAAGAAGAGAGGAGCCACATTAGCCAACTATGGATTGACCGATGCATCGCGTACGTTTCATTCGGTTAAAATACTGAAATCCATATTCTTGGCATTGTGCACGCTCCTGCCTGTCTATTTGATCCTGGTCTTCGTTGACGCGGTATGGAAAGTGGATTTCAGGGCCTGGGTTGTCACCCTGCTTCCCTTCACCGGGAAACGGTTTTTAGCCTTTCTTGGATACTTGGTGCCTTTTGCCATTTATTTCATACCCCAAGGAATTGTATTGTCTGGTTTCCAGAGGCCGAAACAGGGTAAGCTTGGTTTAGGAAAGGAGATGGCGATCAATGCCGTTGTGATGACATTGGGTGCGGTGGTTTGGCTGCTTATCCTGTATGTGCCGCTTATGTTCGGCCGGTCCATAATCTTCGGTTCGCATCCCCTGGTCCAGACAGCTGCCGGGATGGGAGGCATCTACTATATTCCCTTGTTGGCTCTCTGGCCGCTGGTTGCCTGCATCTACACGTATTTCTTCCGCAAGACCGGCAGGGTCTATGTGGGAATCGGAATATCGACGCTCTTTATCGTGTGGTACCTGAGTGCAGCCGGCTCCTTTGCTGTTCTTGTATAGTCTGTAAGTTCATAGGGTCAATTTCGACCAGGTGGTACCAAGAGTTGCAACATTGGTATCGCCTGGTTCTATTTTCACCTTTGCAAGGTATGCTATACTCACGCAGGGTTGGTACACCCGGTTGATTTCAGGTATGGTTGGTTTGGAGAAGTTCATGGAATTGCATTGGATGGGACGCTATAGAAAGCTTGTTGGGCAACTGATCAGGTATGCCAACATCTATGTCCGAGGATACAATATCGAATTGGGTGGTGAGGAAGGTGTGCGTCTATCCGCCCAAAGCTGGCAGGTTTTGGAGTGCATCATCGAGCATGAAGATGAAATCCTGAAAATGTCTGAACTTTCGCGCTTCCTTGGCATGCCCCAAAGTACGTTCTCCAAGTATGTAAAACGATTGGTCGAGCAAAAGCTGGTGGAACGGTATAAGAGAGCGGATAATCAGAAGGACATCATTCTGCAGCCATCGGAGTTTGGCAGGGATTTTTACATCAGAAAGAGTAAAGGCCTCCTTGAATTGGGATACAAAGAGATGTTCGGCCTGCTGGAAGATCTCTCCGATGACGACCTGGACAGAGTGGCTGCTGCGGTGGAAAATCTTGCAGATCACCTGAGCCAGGATACTGATGCATTTACAAAAACCCGTCTGATCAAACTCTAAAAGCGATGGTTGTTTTTTCCTTGCAGTTGAAGATTACCTGAGCTTTTCCATTTCCCTATGACCGGATCAGCCGCCTTGATTGCCTGCATCACCGGTGAATCTGCTGAGAAACTCTCTCAACTGGGGGCTTTTGGGGCTGGAGAACAGGGCCTTTGGTTCTCCCTCCTCTTCGATTTTCCCATCGAACATGTAGACGACATGGTTGGAGACATCCCGTGCAAAAGCCATCTCATGGGTGACTACCAGCATGGTGGTTCCCTCCTTTGCCAGGGCCTTCATGACATCGAGAACTTCTCCGACCATCTCAGGGTCGAGGGCGGAGGTAGGTTCATCAAACAGCAGTATCTCAGGCTGCATAGCCAGGGCGCGGGCGATTGCAACCCGTTGCTTCTGCCCGCCGCTGAGCTGGTGCGGCTTGGCATTGATGTGGCTGGTCATGCCCACCTTGTCCAAGTAGAACAGTGCCGATTGATAGGCTTCCTCCTTCGACTTCTTCAAGACCTTGATTTGGCCGACCATGCAGTTGCTGATCACCGTATGGTTGTTGAAGAGATTGAAGGACTGGAAGACCATCCCCACCTTGGCCCGGTACTTGGCCTCGTTCACATGGTCGCTGAGGATGTTCTGCCCGTGAAAGAAGATTTTTCCGGAAGTGGCGCTCTCCAGGAGGTTTATGCATCGAAGCAAGGTGGACTTGCCTGAGCCCGAAGCCCCGATGATCGAGGTGACATCGCCCGGCCGCACCTGGAAGTTGATGTCCTTGAGGACCTCGTTCGCTCCGAAGTGTTTGGACAGGTGTTCTATTTTTAGTATTTCAGGCATTATGTCCTCCTCTTGGGCTTGCGGGGGAAGTTCATCATGCCGCTGGTGTATGCAAGCGTATCGGTTGTGGCGAGATCGAAATTGACCGGGCCGTCCATCCGGTTTTCCCAGGCGAGCAGGATTCGCGAGGAGACGAAGGTCAGGATGAAATAAATGATGAGGATGACGGTGGCTGCCTCAAAGTAGGTATACAAGGCTCCTGAGATGCTCTTGAAGGTGAAAAAGAGCTCAACCGTTCCAATAATGGACAGTACACAGGTGTCCTTGATGTTGATGATGAGGTTGTTGCCGATCTGGGGCATGATGTTCCTCAGTGCCTGGGGAAGGATTACGGACAGCATCGTTTGGAAGTGATTCATGCCGATTGCCTTTGCCCCCTCCGTCTGGCCGATGTCGACCGACAAGATGCCGCCGCGCACCGTTTCGGCCATGTAGGCTCCGGTATTTATGGAGACGATCAGGATTGCAGCCTCCCACATCCCGAGGTTGAGACCGAAGACTTGGCTGGCACCGTAGTAGATGAACGCAGCCTGCAGCATCATGGGGGTGCCGCGGAACAGCTCGACATAGGCGGTAAGGAGCACTTTGGCAAGCCTCAGGATGATCCTGTAGGCCAGGTTGTCCTTCTTCTTCGGCTCCAATGTCT
>Ga0228535_1001179_pt1 | contig 46254 bp, 44 predicted proteins | sample SJ1metagenome_FD_168457 | JGI IMG/M metagenome (GOLD analysis project Ga0228535, IMG submission 168457) | Enriched culture of PCE-dechlorinating microbial communities from Ithaca, New York, USA - SJ1 | ecosystem: Engineered > Modeled > Simulated communities (microbial... > Unclassified | place... | reverse complement strand
TTTTGTTGTGCCTAAAATAGACCCAATTGGTGAAATCTACCTGTGATTAATGTGATTTTCTGTCCGCCTCAAACAAAAAAGGGCCTGTCGCCCTACGTTTTCAAATTAACGTTTTGCAACAGCCCCTCTGTTTTGTTTATTAAAAGGGTATTGTGCGATAAATCTACTTGAGCGTCGAACTAACTTTTTCAGCGGCATCCTTCGATACCCATTTACTCCAGGTGTCTTTATTATTCTTTAAATACCAGAGAGCCGCATCAATTGCTTCCACATTATTATCCTGCATGTAGGCAAGAATTTCATTCATTTTGGGACTGGTCATTTCGAAATTCTTTAACACTTCAACAACATCAGGCGCTGTTTCCAAGAGGTGCTTGTGTATAGTAACGGTAACCCTGTCCGCCGGAAAGTCGCAATTAAAAGTTTTCCATTTCTCTTCGGTGAAAGGGGGTTCTTCCAGCTTGGTCATATCATACTTGCCCAAAAGCCAGGTGGGTTCCCAGTAATAAGCCACAATAGGTTCGCCTTTTTCGGCTGCTGAAGCGATCGCTGTCGCAAGCGCGACGTCCGAACCGGGCTTAAAAAGGTTAAAGTTTTTTTCAAGTTCAAAATTTTTCATTTTAGGTTCCAGAATTGTGTTTGTCGACCAGGTTTCGGGAGCTCCATAAATGCGTCCTTTTTTAGGGTCTTCCGGGTCTTTGAATACTTCCCAGTATTTAGGAAGATCGAAAACGCTTTTTAAATCTGGGGTTATCGGTTCAATCCCTTTTTCCTTATCACCCTTGATGACTATAGTAGGCACATAATACCCCTGCATATTATCTTTTAATATTTCATTTACTTCGATTAAATCACCGCTTTTCACAGGTTCATAATATTCATCGCCGTAAGATTTTGTCCAGTTCTCGATTCGAACATCGACATCGCCCTTTGCATGCTGCTGCAATTCTATCATGGATGAAGCCATGATAATATCTGTATTATAGCCGTACCCGTGTTGTGCGATGAAAGCGAATATCTCCGCGTTGACTTTTGCGCTGTCCCAAGTGCTTCCTGCAATTGTTAACATTTCTTCTTTTACTGTTTTAGGTTCTTCTTTTTTTCCACACCCCACAACAAGCAGTGCGAGGACAAGCAAGCTTACAAATACAATTAAATGGAATCTTCTCCCTTTAGAAAAGTGCATAAAACCCCTCCTTGATTATATTTAATAGTACCAAACATCTTACAACCCGATGCTGAGTTGTAGGTACTATTTAATTATAGACTACATTATTCCATTATTCAAAAGGATGGACAGGTAAAAAAAGGAATATGAATAAAATAAGTCTCGAATGCTTAAATATACTTATAAATTCTTGAAAATACTTATAAATTATCAAAATCACAAGATAAGGTTAAATGAAAAAGTAAATTCCGGTTTGTAAAAGTAAATTCCATAGAATTGATTTTATTAAAAAATGGCGTATTTGTATGCTTTTAAGCAGGTTTATTCTTAAGATATTACGGGGGAGTTGATTGTTTAAAAGGGTGAATGGCAGCCCAAAATGGCGTTTCTACGTCAAAATTAGGGCGTAATAAACCAGGCATGAAATATTAGCTAACTTTTTGCAAGAGTAAATTCCACACCTCTAAGAGAGTTATTTGGAGTTATGTGGGCGGGGCCTCTTGCAATATGGTCTATTTTTTAAGAAGGGATGGCCGGAGAGTGACCTTATCTGGCGGGATGAGTTGCGCCCCCACCTTTCTTAAGGAATCTTCCCCATAGAGGGAAGCAAAAACCTCATAAGGGGACTTATCGCCGAGATTCAACCTTCCATAAGAATTAATGTGATTCATCATAAGGTTTATATCATCCTGGGAGAGCTGGTCAAGAGATTTTCCTTTAGGGATGATACGTCGGATTAAAGTATGGTTGTTTTCGGCGGCCCCTTTCTGATAAGAAGCCTGTGGATCACAGTAGAATACATTAGTCCTGCGGTTGCCCTGTAAATCCAACTCAATGGCGGAAGGATTGGAAAACTCGCTGCCGTTGTCCCCAAGCAGTACCTGGAAAAGTCTACAGAAAACAGCAGGGGTTAAATCCAGATAAAGCTTATTGAAGATATCGATAACAGACTGAGAAGTATTGGCATCCCTGATAAAAGCAAGCATGAACTGCGGAATAGTAAAATGAAGTGTAAGCAAAACCTTGCCGCCTTTTTTCCCCTCTAAAGAGTCCATTTCTACAATGGGAATCCCCGGATACGTCGCTGTGAATTGAAGGAAATCCTGATAAGAGCGGCCGATACGGCATTTTTTATCCACCTTGAAGGGATCTTTCTTCTTTTTGCGTCTACCCATGCGTACGACACGAGGCATGTCAATATTCTTGGCAGTGAAGATGCCGCTATCCACGTAATTGTAAAGAGAACGTTCATTGAACATGATCTCATTAGCATGGTTAACACAAATGTGGTGGAGCGACTGACCCTTCATAAGGAGAGGACTGATAAGGGAATCCAGTCTTAAAGCATCTTCCTCGGTAAGCTGTAAGCCCTGGCGAGATTCAGAACGAATGGCTTCGTATTCCCTTTGTGCACAGACAGCAGAATATACCCTTTTCTCCAATGTGCAAGATCTCTTGTCATCACAAGCATTGCAGACGTAGGGAGGCTTGGAAAGCCTGGAACATATTTGCTGATGATAATCGGGGCATAGGGATGAACAAGGATGAGCGTTGCAGAAGCAGCAATAACGTGTGCACTTACGGTTGCCGCAAAGATGTTGGGCAGTGCAGCCTTTCCGAAACAGACAGTCATTAAATGCTCTCCCATAGCAGCCAGTCTTTCTGAACTGGATATGACTTTTTACCTCTTTTGCAATAGTGGTGGGGTCCTTGCCAAGCTCACTGCCAATGCTTTTAAAGGACTCTTTTCTCAGTAACCTCTGTTCAATAATGTTTCTCCCTTCCTGGTTTAGATGTCTGTTCTTATCCATTTGTACCTCCTAAGAGGCACCACCCCAGACATCATAACTCTATGCAAAACTTAATTCCATCCTTGAGTTTGAAAAAGTTATTTCCACATCAGGCACCTGCAGGGGTGGAACTTACTTTTTCAAATGAGGAATCACAAGATAATCACACATTCGTTATTCACTGCCTTGACTTTAAATCTTTATCTTTGTATAATTAAACACGGGTTTTATGAAGCGCAGCTATGCTGCGTCTTTCTTCTTGTACATTTGCGGGCACAAGTATAAAGGAGACACGATCTTACCCGGAACTTGGACAGGTATGGAAGCAAAGTTAGTCAGGTTAAACTGAGGTGGAGATCAATGAAATTAAACGTCAGCCGTTTACGGAAAGAACCGGGCGCTCAAGAGAGTTTTCGGTTTGTTTTAACAAAGGAGATTGACACAGGGGAGGCAAGGGTCATAAAGCCTGTCCGGGTTGAGGGCATGATAACGAACACCGGGCATTTGTTAAGACTTACTGCTGCGGTTTCCACAGTAGTGCTGGCTTCATGCAGCAGGTGTCTTGATGATGTAGAAATACCTCTTGATTTAGAGTTTACCGAATACTACTGTCATGAAAGCGAGATGGATTATAGTGCAGGGGATGCTGCTGAAAAAAACGATGTAATTGTTTTTCAGGAAGAGTGGCTGGATCTGTCTGACGCTGTAAAGGAGAATATTATTTTACATCTGCCTATGCAAATTCTATGTGATAGCGATTGTCCCGGCATGTGTCCCCACTGCGGCTCGAATCTAAAAAACGGGAAATGCGAATGCCGTGAAGTTGAAATTGACCCGCGCCTGGCCATATTAGAGAAATTAAAAAATAACTGAAAACATTCCGGTTGGTAAACCCGTTGCTATTAACCGGTTTTAAAGAGGAGGTGTTTTAGATGGGAGTACAACAACATCGCCGTACCAAAGCAAGAGTGCGCAGGAGAAGAGCGGTTGTGATGAAACTGGAAAGCCCCAAACTGATGGAATGCCCAAGATGTCACGAATATAAATTACCTCACAGGGTATGTCCCGCCTGCGGTTATTATAATGACCGCCAAGTAGTTGCTGAAAAAAAAGCTGAATAGTTAAATTGGGTTTGAGAAAGAAGGTTTTAGATATAGGACCTTCTTTTTTATTTCCTGAATAACCATTTTTTACTTGTCAAAAAGGCCTTTTGCATTTATACTAGGTGTTGGGACCTGGTAATAAAAATAAGGAGTTGTAGGACATGGTACACAGGTTAGGTAAAGAGCAGCGGCAGTCACAGCTAGCGTATATGCTTTTAACAAACCCGTTTACCACTGATGATGAACTGGCAAAAAAATTTAATGTAAGCATTCAGACCATCAGGCTTGACAGGATGGAACTGGGGATACCTGAACTGCGGGAAAGAACAAAGCAGGTTGCCAGACAGGCCTTTAATAAAGTAAGGTCCGTGTCAGGCGGAGAATTTGTTGGCGAGTTGCTGGAACTTGAATTTGGTCAGTATGCAACATCTATCCTGGAAGTAGTTGATGAAATGGTCGCAGAAAAAAGCCAGGTCTGCCGCGCTGATTATATTTTTACCCAGGCCAACACCTTGGCGGTCGCATTAGTCGATGCCGACGTCGTGCTAACGGGAAGCGCCAGGCTGCGTTTCAGGCGTCCCGTATACCTGAAAGAGAAGATCTATGCCCGTGCAGTGCTGGCCCGAAAACGGTCAAACAAGTACCTGATAAAAGTGGTTTCCAAGGTGGGAGCCGAGGAGGTTTTTGTAGGAAAGTTTATTGTAGTTGCAAGATAGGGGAGGATAGTTGATGAGAATAGCTGTTGATGCCATGGGAGGCGATTATGCACCTTCTGAAATCATCAGGGGAGCTCTGGAAGCTTTGGCGTTGGATAAAGACTTACATATAGTCCTGGTCGGCCATGAAAATGAGATAAAACGGCATCTCCCAGCGGAAATATTAAAGACCGGTGAATCGCAGATATCGATTGTGCATTGCGGGGAAGTGATTGGGATGGATGAACACCCCGCCACGGCCTACCGCAGGAAAAAGAACGCTTCTATCACTGTGGCTACCAGGATGGTTAAGGAAAAGCATACCCAGGCCGTTGTCTCCGCAGGCAGTACCGGCGCGCAGATGGTAGCGGCCTTGTTTGGATTAGGCCGACTGGAAGGAATAGATCGGCCTGCCATTGGCACGGTGTTACCGACGCTGCAAGGTCACGCACTGCTCCTGGATGCGGGAGCCAATGCCGATTGCAAACCTGATAATCTGGTTCAGTTTGCAAAAATGGGTAAGGTTTATGCGGAAAAAATACTGGGTATATCTAATCCGCGAGTGGCGCTTGTCAATATTGGGGAAGAAGAGACAAAAGGAAATGAACTGACAATTAAAACATATGAGTTGCTGAAAATGCAGCCAGGCCTCAATTTTACCGGCAATATTGAAGGAAGGGATATCCTTTCGGGGAAAGCTAATGTGTTGGTGTGCGACGGTTTTGTAGGCAATACTATTCTTAAAGTTGTTGAAGGTACAGCATCTGCCCTCTTTACCTTGCTTAAAGAAGAATTAACCTCGGGTGTCAAAAACAAAATAGGGGCCTATCTTTTGAAACCAGGCCTGAAAAAATTCAAAGCGCGTCTGGATTATGCTGAGTATGGAGGAGCGCCCCTCTTGGGGGTTAAAGGGGTAAGCATCATCTGCCATGGCAGTTCTAAAGCCGAAGCAATTAAAAATGCCATACGCGTGGCTAAAGAATGTGTGGAAAGCAATTTTGTGCAAGGCCTACAGGATAGTGTCTAACGAATGAAAAAGTGGGTGAAATAAATGAAAAGTTCCCTTAGACCAGCAGGGATAGTGGGTTTGAGCTCTTATCTTCCCGAGAAAAAGCTAACAAATGCGGACTTGGAAAAAATTGTTGATACTACTGATGAATGGATACGCTCACGTACCGGCATCTCTGAAAGACGGATGACAACCCCGGAAGAAGCAGCATCGGACTTAGGCACGAAAGCTGCTCTGAAGGCGCTGCAAGATGCAGGGATCACTCCGGCTGAGGTGGACCTGATTATTGTGCCGACAGCTACGCCGGATATGCTTTTTCCCTCGACTGCCTGTATTATACAAAACAATATTGGGGCTAAAAATGCCGCAGCTTTCGATATATCGGCCGGCTGCACAGGGTTTATTTATGCCCTTGCTGTCGCTAACCAGTTTGTGGCGACAGGTGTGTATGATACTGTGCTGGTGGTGGCCACTGAGACTTTGACAAAAATATTGGACTGGGAAAACAGGAATACCTGCGTCTTGTTCGGTGACGGGGCGGGAGTTGCAATCGTAAGGCCTGTGATGGAAGGGAAAGGTTTTCTGTCCTTCGAGCTGGGTGCTGAGGGAGCAGGCGGCGACCTGCTTAAACTACCCGCCGGCGGATCGCGTAAGCCGGCTACGATGGAAACAGTACAGAACAAAGAACATTTTGTGTACATGGCCGGTAACGATGTGTTTAAATTTGCCGTAAAAATCATGGGAGAAACTGCTGTCCGGGCATTGGAAAAGGCGGGGCTGACCAAAGAGGATGTTGATTACCTCGTCCCCCACCAGGCCAATAACAGGATTATCGATTCAGCCGTAAAAAGGCTGGGCCTCTCACCGGAAAAAGTGTATGTTAACCTTGACAAATATGGCAATATGTCAAGCGCATCCATTCCGGTAGCTCTGGACGAAGCCGTTAGAGCAGGCTGTATTAAAAAAGGCGACCTTGTTGTATTGGTGGGGTTCGGTGCAGGTCTTACCTGGGGTTCATGTGTCATAAGATGGGCTATGTAAAAAAGGGGGCAGAACAGGATGTTAAAACAGACGATACATACAGAACTATGCGACCTGCTGGGAATCGAATATCCTATTATCCAGGGCGGAATGGCCTGGGTTGCGACAGCGGAACTTGCGGCAGCCGTTTCGGAGGCTGGCGGCCTTGGAATTATCGGAGCGGGAAATGCGCCTGGTGAAGCAGTCCGCGCACAGATCAGAAAGGCACAAGAACTGACAACTAAACCTTTTGGTGTCAATGTCTATTATTTATCACCGTTTGTCGAAGAAGTCATCCAGGTTATCCTGGAGGAAAATGTTAAGGTTATCACGACAGGAGCCGGTAACCCCGGCAAACATATCCCAAAGCTTAAAGAAGCGAAAATAAAGGTTATCCCCGTGGTATCGGCGGTTGCCCTGGCCAAAAGGCTGGAAAAAACAGGCGTAGATGCTATGATTGCCGAGGGGCTTGAATGCGGCGGCCATACCGGGGAGCTGACAACTATGGCGCTTGTGCCCCAGATTGTGGACGCAGTAAGTGTCCCCGTGATCGCGGCCGGAGGGATAGCCGACGGACGGCAAATGGCGGCTGCTCTTTGCCTGGGCGCCAAAGGAGTGCATGTTGGCACGCGATTTGTTTGCGCCCAGGAATGTACTGCTCATATAAATTATAAGAATGCTCTGATTAAAGCTAAAGACAGGGATACTGTTCTGACCGGTTACCACGGTCATTTTGTGAGAGTGTTAAAGAATAAACTTTCCCAGGAATTTGAAAGATTAACCAAAGCAGGCGCGAGCCAGGAAGAGTTTGAGAAACTGGGTACCGGCCGATTAAGAGCCGCCGTGGTTGACGGCGATGTACAAATGGGCTCGGTTATGTCCGGGCAGGTTGCAGCCATGGTTCGTAAAATACAGCCTGCACATGAGATAATTGAAGAGCTTATCAGTGAAACACGGCAGGTGTTAACAGACAGAGTGAAATTAATACACGAATAAGGAGTATTATCATGAAAAAGATTGCCTTTGTCTTTCCGGGTCAGGGTTCCCAGTATGTAGGGATGGGCAAAGAGTTCTACGACGGTTTTCCGAAAGCCAAAGAAATTTTTGAACTTGCAGATGAAAGGTTGGGGACATCTTTAAGCAAACTTTGTTTCGAAGGGCCGGAGGATATTTTAAGACTGACAATAAATACACAACCGGCCATACTGACTACAAGCGCGGCGATCCTAAAGATTGTGGAGTCCCAAGGTTTAAAACCTGACTATGTGGCCGGACACAGCTTAGGTGAGTATACCGCGCTGGTGTCAGCAGGATCACTCTCTTTTGAAGCTGCGGTCTGGCTGGTCAGGCAAAGGGGGGTCTTTATGCAGGAGGCCGTGCCGCCTGGTGAAGGCACGATGGCAGCAGTGATGGGAATTGATGCGAACAGGGTCGAAGAACTATGCCGCGAAGCTTCAGTTGAGGGAGTGGTGGAACCGGCAAACTATAACTGCCCCGGACAGCTTGTGATTGCAGGCTCCACAAGAGCTGTAAACAAGGCGGTCGAAACAGCCAGGAGTTTTGGCGCTAAACGTGCTGTGCTGCTCCCTGTCAGCGGGCCATTTCATTCAAGCCTTTTGAAACCCGCTTCGCATAAACTTAAAGAGGCACTGGAAAATGTAACAATATACCCTGCACAAATCCCTGTAGTTGCTAATTATACAGCCGAAACGGAAACATACCCGGAAGAAATCAGACAAAATTTAATAAACCAGGTCAGTGGTGCAGTACGCTGGCAGCAGTCGGTTGAAAAACTGATTGCCTTGGGGGTAAATACCTTCGTGGAGGTTGGACCGGGAAAAGTTTTAAGCGGTTTAATTAAAAAGGTTGATAAAAATGTGGAAATGTATAATATTGAAGATATAGCCAGTTTGAAGGTAACATTATCTAAACTGGAGGGAGGGGAGAAGTAAGTTGCAGGATAATAATAGGGTGCTGGAAGATAAAGTTGCTCTTGTTACAGGGGCATCGAGGGGAATAGGCCGGGCCATAGCCCTGTCATTAGCCTGGGCGGGGGCTGTGGTAATTATAAATTACCAGGGTAATGAACAGGCTGCGCGGGAAGTCCTGGCCGAGTTGGAAAAGACAGGAGCGCGGGCAGAGATTTATAAAGCTGATGTCTCCTCCTCACAACAGGTTGAGAAAATGATAAAAGACATTTTGACAAAATACGGGCGGATCGATATCCTGGTCAATAATGCCGGGATAACCCGGGATGGACTGATCATCAGGATGAAGGATGAAGATTGGTCTCAGGTTATCGAAACCGACCTGACAGGGGTTTTTAACTGTGTAAGGTCGGTGGCAAAACCGATGATGAAGCAGCGTTCAGGTAAGATCATTAATATTGCCTCCGTTGTCGGTGTAATGGGGAACGCAGGTCAGATAAATTATGCTTCCGCTAAGGCCGGGGTGATAGGATTAACAAAAAGTACTGCCAAGGAACTGGCTTCTCGTGGTATAATGGTAAATGCCGTGGCTCCCGGATATATTGTTACTGATATGACGGAAAAGTTAGCGGACAGCGCCAGGGAGGAGCTGGGTGAGCGCATACCTCTGGGACGCTTGGGTAATCCTGATGATGTAGCTAATCTGGTCTTGTTTTTGGCGGGACCTCGTTCCGATTATATTACCGGTCAGGTCATAGCCGTTGATGGTGGCATGACTATGTAAAATTATTTTATGTTTTAATTTTGTGGAAGGAGGTGAAATCATGAGCTTTGAAAAAGTAAAGGCTATAGTCGCGGAACAGTTGGGAGTAGAAGAAGCAGATATTACGCTGGAAACAAGTTTTGACGATCTGAATGCCGATTCCCTCGATGTGGTTGAATTAATCATGGCTTTGGAAGAGGAATTTGATATTGAAATCCCGGATGAGGATGCTGAGAAAATTAAAACTGTTGGTGACGCCGTAGAGTACATTAAGGATAAAAAGTAATCTTTTTAAATTAGGAGGCCCCGTGGGACCTACTGTGCGGGGCCTCCTAATGAATGATGATGACACTACCTGTACATAAGCAATTTGAGGATTGATATACTCAACATGTTTATGGACAAGTTTTAGATAGATAATATGTCAGCAGGCCTGGGGATAATGGAGGGAAAATATAGTGAAATTACCGGAACTGAGAATAGGAAAACTTGACCCCAAAATACCTATAGTCCAGGGTGGGATGGCTGTACGCATCTCAACGTCGGGGCTGGCGTCAGCCGTAGCCAATGAAGGAGGGATAGGGCTGATTGCCGGAAGCGGGATGACCCCTCAGGAGTTGCGTGGAGAAATAAGACAGGCCAGGTCATTATCCTCAGGTATAATAGGAGTTAACATCATGTTTGCCGTATCTGCCTTTGCCGAACTTGTTAAAACGGCTATCGAAGAGAAAATTGACCTGATCGTATCAGGAGCCGGATTTTCGAGGGACCTTTTCGGCTGGGGCAGGGACGCCAATATTCCGATAGTTCCAATCGTCTCTACAGCTAAACTGGCAAAAATTTCGGAAAGGTTAGGCGCATCCGCCGTAGTGGTAGAAGGAAAAGAGGCAGGGGGTCACCTGGGAACGGACGAATCTGTGCGCAAGCTGGTACCGGAGGTAAAAGAGGCAGTCTCTATCCCTGTGATTGCTGCCGGCGGGATTGTTACCGGCCGTGATATGGCGGAAGTCTTTAAATTAGGTGCGGACGGCGTGCAAATAGGTATACGCTTTGCCGCAAGCGTAGAATCAAATGCAGCCGATAATTTGAAAGAGGTCTATGTAAAAGCAAAGAATGAAGATATTGTTTTGATCAACAGCCCTGTCGGCCTGCCGGGGAGGGCTATACTGAATGAATTCTCTGAAAAGATTAACAGCGGCATTTTAAGCCCTACACGGTGCTACAAATGCCTGAAGGAATGTGCCAAAAACTTTTGTATCATGGAGGCGCTGGAGAATGCCCAAAAAGGCAATCTCAGCGAAGGGCTGATCTTTTCGGGAGAATATATAGGTAAGATTAAGGAGATTTTGCCTGTTAAGGAGATCATAAAAAACCTGCTCCTGGAAGCGGCAGAATGTGTCTAGAAGACTGCTGCAAAAGTCATTATTAGTGAGGTGTTATATGAGTAAAAGAGTTGTGATAACCGGAATGGCAGCAATTACCCCTCTGGGAACAGGGGTTGATAAATTTTGGGGAAATATGCTCGCGGGTAAGTCCGGAATTGGAACTATTACACGTTTTGATGCCAGCGCTTTTCCTACACGGATTGCCGGCGAAGTGAAAGACTTTGACCCATCTTTATATATGGATAAAAAAGAAGCAAGACGTATGGACCGGTTTACACAGTTTGCCGTAGCAGGAGCAGGGATGGCTTTGTCGGATGCAAAAATAGACATGGAAAACCTGCAAAAAGACAGGGTAGGTGTTGTGCTGGGTTCAGGTATCGGCGGAATGGAAACACTGGAAGATACTGCACGTGTCTTGCACGAAAAAGGACCGGGGCGGGTCAGCCCGTTTTTTGTGCCGATGATGATTGGTAATATGGCTGCCGGACAGGTGGCGATAGCAATGGGGGTTACAGGCCCTAATATTACAGTGGTGACTGCCTGCGCCTCCGCTACAAATGCAATAGGAGAGTCTTTTAAGATGATTGAGCGGGGAGTTGTGGAGGTTGTGATAACAGGCGGGACGGAAGCCTCAATCACCCCGCTGGCCCTGGCAGGCTTCTGTTCAATGAAAGCGCTCTCGACTAATAACGATGAACCCGCCAAAGCAAGCCGCCCCTTTGATGCAAAGCGGGATGGGTTTGTGATGGGCGAAGGTACAGGTATTATTATACTGGAGAGTCTGGAACACGCTCAAAAAAGAGGCGCTGCAATTTATGCAGAGATAATCGGCTACGGTTCTTCGGCCGATGCCTATCATATCACTGCACCCGCTCCCGGCGGCGTCGGCATGGCCAAGGCTATGAGGGAAGCGCTGAATGATGCGGGTATAAAGCCTGAAGATGTTGACTACATCAATGCCCACGGCACATCAACTGATTTTAATGATAAATATGAAACCATGGCAATCAAAACGGTATTTGGTGAACACGCCAGGGAACTCGCGGTTAGTTCAACCAAGTCGATGACAGGTCACCTGCTTGGTGCGGCCGGCGGAATCGAACTGGTAGCGACAGCTCTGGCCGTTAAAAATGACCAGGTGCCTCCAACAATCAATTATGAAAACCCTGACCCGGATTGTGACCTGGATTACGTCCCAAATAAAGCCAGGAAATTGAAAGTCAACTATGCGATGAGTAATTCATTCGGTTTTGGCGGTCAGAATGCCACTGTTCTAATCGGCAAATATAAGGCATAATAGAAAGGAGGCTGGATGGTCTGGCCTCCTCTTCTTGTTATAAGCCTAAGATATGCATAGCCCCTAATCTATAAGAGGTAAGGGAGGGTCTTACATGAAAGAGAGCCGCAAAAAAGAATTAAATGAACTGCTTTCGCAATTGAAACTAAACCGTAAAATTGATAAGGAGCTCATTAACAAAGCCCTTACTCATCCCTCTTATGTCTTCGAGGGCAACGAGAAAGCGGGGGAACACAACCAGCGACTGGAATTTTTGGGGGATGCCGTGATAGGGCTGGTTGTAGCCGAACATCTTTACCAGGAACTGCCCCAAAAAACAGAGGGAGAATTGACTAAGATGCGGGCTGCCGTTGTCTGTGAAACTTCACTGGCCCAAGCAGCCAGGCAGTTAAAACTGGGCGATTATCTCCGGCTGGGCAGGGGAGAGGAATTGATGGGCGGAGCCGGGCGCAGTTCCAATTTAGCGGACTGTTTTGAGGCTTTTATTGGAGCCTTATATTTAAGTATAGGGCTTGATAAGGTTCGCCCGTTGATCTTGACTGTCCTGCAGGAGAAGATAAAAAGTGCTGTCAGGGGTAATTTTGAAGATTATAAAACACAGCTCCAGGAATATGTTCAGCGCACTCCGGAAAACAGGCTTGTTTATAAAATATTACAGGAAGAAGGCCCTGACCATAATAAAGTGTTCCTGGCGGCCGTCTGCCTGAACGACCGGGAACTTGCACAGGGTACGGGACGTACCAAGAAGGAAGCGGAACAGCAGGCAGCGAAAATAGCTCTGGAAGGTTTTGAGGCGCCATGAAAAGCGATGGCAAAAATCTGGTGATTCCCTTTTTTATACAGCATGCGGGATGCCCTTTTACCTGTGTATTCTGTAACCAGTGGCAGATCACGGGGCAGAAAGATATAGACCGGCCCGAACAGGTAGCGGCCCGGGTAAGCGATTACCTGCAAACCGTCAAAGGGAAACCTGATAGTGTGGAAATTGCTTTTTATGGCGGGAGCTTTACAGGACTTCCTTTTGGTGAACAAGAAAAGTGGCTGAAGGAAGCATGTGAAATTAAAAAGAAGGGCCTTGTCAGCGGCATAAGGCTTTCCACCAGACCGGATTTTATTACGGAAGATACTCTGGAAAATTTGCAGCGCTACGGGGTAACGACAGTCGAGCTGGGGGTCCAGTCGCTGGTCGATGAGGTGCTGATACAAAGCTGCAGGGGATATTTATCCGAAACAGTCTATAAAGCGACACGTCTTATCAGGGGCTACCCTTTTCAACTGGTTTACCAGTTGATGCTGGGACTGCCCGGTGATACGATGGCTAGGGCAAGGCTGAGTGCTGAAAGGACCGTTAAGGCTGCTCCTGAAGCGGTCCGTATTTATCCTGCCCTCGTCTTAAAGGGTTCAACCCTGGCGCGCTGGCACGAGGAAGGCAGCTATGTTCCCTGGTCCCTTGAGCAGGCGGTCGAAGCTGGTGCCGAATGGCTGGCGCTTTTTTCTTTATATGAAATCAAAGTAATCAGGATGGGGCTTTTGGCCTCTAAAAATTTGGACCAAAAACACAGCCTGGCAGCAGGTCCTTATCACCCGGCTTACGGAGAACTTGTAGAGGGACGCCTGATGCTTAAACAGTTAAAATCAATATTAAACGTTCTGGGAAACGATTTTGCAAGTCTGACTGTTTCATTTAATCCCCGCGATTACTCGAAGGTAGCAGGCCATAAAAAGATTGGCATACAGGAAATAAAAAAGGAGTATGGCATAGACCATATAGAATTACAGCCGGATGACAACGTGGCGGAGAATGACCTGAAAGTAACGGTAGGTTCCGAAACCATCCACTTAACCAGACAGGAGTTTCTGGAAAAATATCGAATTAATGAAGGGAACCTTCAAAAAGGAAAGGACGGGAATCGGTGTACCTGAAAAGACTGGAAATACATGGTTTTAAATCTTTTGCGGATAAGACTGTAATGGAATTTAAACCCGGAATCACGGTGGTGGTGGGACCTAACGGCAGCGGCAAATCAAATATTGCCGACGCTGTTCGCTGGGTGTTGGGTGAGCAAAGCGTCAAATCACTGCGCGGCGGTAAGATGGAAGATGTCATTTTTGCCGGCAGCGAAAAGCGTCGTTCCCTGGGTATGGCGGAAGTGTCCCTTACAATAGACAATTCTTCGGGTATTTTCCCTTTGGAATTTAATGAGGTAACAGTAACAAGACGTCTTTACCGTTCAGGCGAAAGCGATTATCTGATCAATCGTGTGCCCTGCAGGCTTCGTGACGTCCATGAGTTGTTTATGGATACAGGAGTAGGACGTGAGGGCATCTCAATTATCGGTCAGGGTAAAGTTGACGAGATCCTGACAGTAAAACCGGAAGAAAGGCGGGGCCTGATTGAAGAGGCTGCCGGTATTGTCAGGTACCGTTACAGGAAACGCGATGCGGTAAAGAAACTGGAAGATACGGAAAATAACTTGCTGAGGCTCCATGATATAATCAGCGAACTTTCGGGCCAAAAAGAACCGCTTGCTGAGCAGGCCAGGACGGCAAAAATTTATGAGGAACTTAAAGCGGAGCTTGATACCCTGGAAATAGGGTTAATCAAGGAAGAAACGGACGCTGCTTACCGCCGGCTGGATAATATCAGGAAGAACCGTTCTAATGAGGATAAGGAACTGGAAGAACTCCGGACTAATTTTTATTCGGTACAGACCAGGGTGGAAAAACACAAACTATTACTTCAAAAGAAAGAGGAAAAGCTGTCGGCCCACCAGGAAAGTCTGTATGAGGAAAATATCCGGCTGGAAAAAAGCGAAAGTGAAATGAAACTGATTACAGAAAGGATATCGGACCTGGCCAAACAAAAGAAAACATATGGCCAGGATATTCAAAAACTGAAAGAAGAAATAGACGGTTTTAGTAAAGATTTCGCAACTCATAAAGCATCCGGGGAAAAACTCAAAGAGCAGTTGGAATTTAGCAGGGGACAACTTAAACAGTATGAAACATACATGGAAGAAGATAGCCTGCTTGATATAAAAATGTCACAGGAGCTGGAGGAATTAAAGAGCGAGCACTTTGAAAAACTTCAGGATGAGACCAGAATAAATAACGGTTTAAACAGCCATAAACAGCGCCGGACGCTTTTGGAAAGACAGGAAGAACAACTGCGGGGCAGAGAAAATCAAATCTTGCGGGAAAAGGAAACTGTTGATGTTAAAATAACCGAACTGGATAAGGAGTCAAAAGAAACAGTATCTTTAAAAATGGCGGCGGAAGAAAACCTCCTGGAAATTGAAAAACAGCACTTACTGGAAGAACGATGCTTAAAAGAGATAAAAAAAAGTAACAGGCGGCTGGTTGAAGAAAAAAACAACGCGCTGGCCAGACAGAGAATACTTGCGGAAATGGAACGAGAGGGGCAGGGATACGGACAAGGCGTGAGGGAGATACTTCGCCAGGTATCACAGGGACAACTTAATGGTATAATCGGTACGGTAGCCCAAGTCATCGACGTGCCTAAAGCATATGAACTGGCGCTAGAAGCTGCTCTGGGCAATTCGCTGCAGCACCTCATCACGGAAAACGAAGACGTGGCAAAAGAGGCGGTTGATTGGCTAAAGAAAAATGATAAGGGCAGGGCAACCTTCCTGCCGTTAACAACGGTCAAAGGAAAAAAGCCGTATGATAATTTGCCAAAAGGAAAGGGCCTTATTGGCAGACTAAACGATCTGGTAAAGTATGAGGAACGGTTTTGCGGGATAATGGAAAACCTGATGGGACGTATCTGGCTGGTCGAAGACCTGGCCGCGGCCATAGAAAGAGCCCGGGAAACAGGGTTTAGGTACCGCATTGTTACACTGGACGGTCAGGTTGTTAATGCGGGTGGTTCTATAACGGGAGGAAGCAGCAAGCACAACCCGAGCGGTATATTGAGCCGTAAACGAAATGTTAATGAACTGGAACAGGCAGTACGAATAATTATGGATAAAATTATGAGGGGAGAAAAGGAAGAAGAGGAAAAGGTCAGGCTAATCAAGGAAATCGAAAAAAACTCCGCTGATTTAAAGGCAAAGATTCAGGAACTGCACATTAAAAGCGTTGAGAATACAAAAATTCAGGAACGCTGGAGAGCAGAGCATGAACGCTTCAGGACGGACCTCGAAAATGTGCGGTGCCAGCTATCAGAGCTCCTGCTGGAGAAAGAAGAAGTGATTAAAAGTATCAGGGAAGCGCAGGAAGCGGCTGAAGAGATAAAACAGCGGATACAGGAATTAAGTGAACAGGTGCTGGTTCTGCAGGAGACAGTCAGATCAAAGCAGACCGAAAGAATTAAGAAAAACGAGAAGCTGACCCAAATGCGGATAGAAGTTGCCACAAATGAAGAAAAGATGTCCGCCTTTAACAAAGAGAACAGTTATCTCAATCACCGCTATAATCAGTTGCTCCAGTATAAACAGGATAAGGAAAGAGAAATAAGCGAAATAGGCAATAAAAAACTGCATATGGAGGAAAACTACCGCTTATTGGAACGTGAAAAGGAGAAGCAGCTTAAGACACTGCATATGATGGAGCGGCAACTGGAAGCGCTTAAAAACGATAAACATAAACTGCAGGAAGAAATCGCTGCATTTAACCAGGAGGTTAAAGATTTCAGCACTCTGGTGCGTGAAAAAGAAGAAAGACTTCACCAGTTGGACCTGCAGGAGTCAAGGTACGAGACTTCTTTGGAAGCGCTGTTGACAAGGCTGCACGAACAGTTTGGGCGAAATTATGAAGATATTAAAGGACAGGGGATTGCAATAAAAGACAAAAAGGCTGCCCAGCAGAGAATTACTGAGTTAAAGGATGAAATCACCGGATTGGGTCAGGTGTATCTCGGTGCGATTGAAGAATATGACAGGCTGTTGGAAAGACTTGATTTCCTGACAAGCCAGGTATCTGATATGACTGAGGCCAGGGAGCGGCTTTTACAGGTCATTAAGGAAATGGACCAGATCATGGCTAAGAGATTTAGGGAAACATTTGTCTTAGTTGACCAGGCCTTCAGGGAAATGTTCACCCGTTTGTTTGGCGGAGGACGGGCGCAGCTAGTTTTGACGCAGGAAGATAATATTCTGGAGACGGGTGTTGACATAGTCGCACAGCCGCCGGGGAAGAAGACCCAGTATCTTTCGCTGTTATCAGGCGGAGAAAAAACACTTACCGCCATAGCTCTCCTGATGGCAATATTAAAAATAAAGCCTAGTCCTTTTTGTGTTCTGGATGAGATAGAATCCAATCTGGATGAGGCCAATGTCTACAATTTTGCTCTGATGCTCAAAGAGTTTGCACAGGAAACACAATTTGTCATTATATCACATCGCAAAGGGACCATGGAGATAGCAAACGTGCTGTATGGCGTAACGATTGAAGAAACAGGAGTATCGAGTCTTGTTTCTGTGAAGCTGGAAGATGCCAGAAAAGAGGCTAGTTGATTTTGTAAATTTATTCTACTGGAGGGATATAACATATGGGGCTGCTTGACCAGCTGTCGGGAGGCTTGATCAGAACAAAACAGGCATTTGTAGAAAAGGTTACAGGGATCATTACCGGGAAAAAAAGAATTGATGAAGAGTTGTTCGAGGAACTGGAAGAAGCATTGATACAGGCAGATATAGGAGTGAAAACATCGTTAAAGCTGGTCGATCATTTGCGTAAAAAGGCCAAAGAAGATAAACTGACCCAGGCGCCGGAACTAAAGAGATACATGGAAGAAGAAATCACCAGGATACTGGAAGAAGGCGACCATTCCCTGAGCCTGGAAAAAGGCAAACTGAACGTAATTCTGATGGTAGGGGTTAATGGCGTAGGGAAAACAACTTCAATAGGAAAGTTAAGCTATGAATTAAGAAAACAGGGTTATAAAGTTCTTGCTGCGGCAGGCGATACTTTTCGGGCTGCTGCTATTGAACAATTGCAGGTCTGGTGCCAGCGGGCAGGGATAGATCTGATCCACCACAAAGAAGGATCTGATCCTGCCGCAGTGGTATATGATGCGCTGCAAGCGGCGAAGTCGCGTAAGACGGATGTCCTGATCATAGACACGGCAGGGCGCTTACAGACCAAGAAAAATTTAATGGAAGAACTGAAAAAAATTCGGCGGGTTGTGGAGAGAGAAGTTCCGGACGGACTGAAGGAAATCCTCTTAACCCTCGATGCCACTACCGGTCAAAACGCCCTTTCACAGGCTAAATTATTCACGGAAGCAGCCGGTGTCACAGGAGTTATCCTGACAAAACTTGATGGAACCGCAAAAGGAGGAGTAATACTCGGTATTCAGGATGAGTACCAAATCCCGGTGAAGTTTATAGGTACAGGTGAGAAAATAGAAAATATGGAAGAGTTTGATCCGAAGGCTTTCAGCAGGGCTTTACTCGGTTAGGGAGTTATGAAGAAAAAAGAGATAAGCCGGCTCAAAAATATGAATGGCGTGTGATTGGGAGGAGGTAAAGAGATATGATACAGGCTGAATTTGCTGTTATCGGCGGTACAGGCGTATATAGGGCAGACATGCTGGAACGGGCGAAAGAAGTGGATATTGAGACCACCTACGGTAGGGTAAGCCTGCTAACCGGCGAATACAAGGGAAGAAAGGTAGCTTTCCTGGCCCGCCATGGGAAAGGGCATTCCGTACCACCGCATCTTGTTAATTACAGGGCTAACATACAGGCCCTAAAAAATATAGGAGTAAAGAGGGTTATTGCGACCGCTGCAGTAGGATCTCTCAATGAAAAAATGAAACCGCAGGATTTTGTGTTGGTCGACCAGTTTTTGGATTTCACCAAATCAAGAAAATCAACGTTTTATGAGGGCGGCAGGCAGGGAGTGCTGCATGTGGATATGACTGACCCGTATTGTTCCGAAGTCAGGCGATTTCTTTACGGCAAGGCCCGGGAACTTGGTTTAAAAGTTCACATGGGCGGCTGCTATGTAACTGCTGAGGGCCCCAGATTTGAAACGCCTGCCGAAATAAGGATGTTCAAAATGCTGGGGGGAGACCTGGTAGGCATGACCAGCGTGCCGGAAGTGGTTTTAGCCAGGGAAGCAGGTTTATGTTATGCGACCGTAGCCATGGTGACAAATTTTGCGGCAGGGATATCATCTACGGCTTTATCACACGGCGAAGTTCTGGAAGTGATGAAGTCCCTGAGCAGCAATATATCCGGTCTTATTATGACAGCCCTTGAGACGATGCAGTCTGAAGGAGAATGTAATTGTAAACTAGGGGCTGCAGAGGCAGGCAAACTCTAGGAGACCGATGCAAAATTCCAGCTGCGTCGTTGCATCTGGAGCTTTTTCAACTAGTGTCCGAACTTTAGGAGTGAAAATGGGGGGAAGGGTATTGGAGAAGGCTCTTAAATACGAAGATAGCATCCTTATCCTGCTTGACCAGACACTGCTGCCGGCTGTAAAACGGACGATAGTATGCAGGACTTATGAGGAAACAGCCGATGCCATTAAAACGATGAAAGTCCGGGGAGCGCCCGCGATAGGCGTGGCTGCAGCCTACGGTCTTGTGCTGGCTTCCCGTCAGTATGAAGGGGATAACAGGAAGGAACTGGTCAGCTTATTAAAGAAGGCCAGAGAAATACTGGCCGCGACCAGGCCTACTGCCGTTAACCTCTTTTGGGCGCTGCAGCGAATGGAAGAGGTGTGGGAGAACAACCCTGCATTTACAGCCGCACAGCTTCGGGAGATGCTGGAGAAAGAAGCGGCAGCGATAGATGAAGAAGACCTGACCAGGAATAAAAAAATTGGCCTGATCGGAAATGCGCTTATTCCTGCCAAGGCTTCAGTCTTAACACACTGCAATGCCGGAGCCCTTGCTACGGCCGGGTATGGCACAGCTCTGGGAGTTATCAGGGCTGCTCATGAAAACGGGAAAAAAATACAGGTTTATGCTGATGAGACAAGACCCCTTTTGCAGGGGGCCAGGCTGACAGCTTGGGAACTCCTGGAGGAGCACATCCCGGTGACACTGGTTACTGACAGCATGGCCGGTTATTTGATGCAGCAGGGTAAAATAGACCTGGTTATGGTAGGAGCTGACAGGATAACTGCCCGGGGAGATGTTGCTAACAAAATAGGAACTTACAGCCTGGCAGTACTTGCATCTTACCATCAGGTCCCTTTTTATGTGGCTGCGCCGCTTTCGACAATAGACCTGGCGATTCAATCCGGGCAAGAAATCCCGATTGAAAAAAGGGACCACGATGAAATCAGAAAGTGGGGGCATATCCAACTGGCGCCGCAGGACGTAAATGTATATAACCCTGCTTTTGACATAACCCCGGCCCAACTGGTGACAGCCATAATAACAGACGGTGGGATCGCCAGACTGCCGTATGAGAGCAGTATTATAGGATTATTCGGGTGAATAATGAGTTTTTAACCGTGCCTGACTAGGAGGAGGGAGTATGAGGATGAAAAAGCTTCTGATTCAAAATGCTTTAATAATCCCGCTGGATGATGAAGAAAGAGAAAACCCCTGGATAAACGGCGACATATATATAGAAAATAATACTATCAAAGAAGTGGGTACTGATCTCACATGCAAACGCGCGGGCTGCGAGATCATCAACGCTAAGGACTGCCTGGTTTTACCCGGGTTTGTCAACTGCCATACCCATGCCGCTATGACCATGCTGCGCAGTTATGCGGATGACATGCCCTTGATGGAATGGCTTTCTCAAAAAATATGGCCTCGTGAAGCCCACCTTAATGAGGAGGACATTTACTGGGGTACGATGCTTTCCATCCTGGAAATGATTAAATCAGGCACGACCACTTTTGCCGATATGTATTTCTACATGGACCTGACTGCCCGGGCGGTAGAGGAATCAGGGATCAGGGCTTCTTTGTCGCGTGGGATGATCGGGTTTGGGGAAAGGGCCGAATTTGCCCTGAAGGAAAGCGAAGCATTCGTAAGGGCATGGCAGGGGAAAGCGGGCGGTCGTATCTCTTGCCTGCTGGGACCGCATGCTCCCTACACCTGCCCGCCCGAATATCTGAAAATCGTAATGCAGTTAGCTGACTCACTGGGTGTGGGTCTGCATATTCACCTTGCCGAAACATTATCTGAAGTCAGTGACATTGAAAAACAGTACGGATTAAGACCTGTCAAACTGATGGAATCGATTGGTCTGTTCGAAAACCGTCTTGTCCTGGCGGCACACTGCGTCCACTTGTCAAAAGAAGAAATCGAAATACTGGCGAAATACCGGGTAGGTATTGCGCATAACCCTGAAAGCAATATGAAGCTGGCCAGCGGGATTGCGCCTGTTCCACAACTGCTGAAAGCAGGAGTAATGGTCGGGTTGGGAACAGATGGGGCAGCCAGCAATAATAACCTGGATATGTTGGAAGAGATGAGGAGCTGTGCTTTGCTGCATAAGGTAGCCACCCTTGATTCAACGGTATTGCCGTCCTACCAGGTCCTCGAGATGGGCACGAAGAATGGGGCAAGGGTGGTGGGAATTGAGAACCTGGGTTCTGTCAGGCCTGGCTACAAGGCGGACCTGATACTTATTGACCTAAAAAAACCTCACCTGACACCGATGTATGATCCTGTGGCCAATACTGTGTATGCGGCGCAGTCTTCTGATGTAAATACGGTAATAATAGACGGCAAGGTCGTAATGAAAGACCGCCAGATGCTGACCATCGATGAGGAAAAGGTTCTGTATCAGGCACAGCTTTTGGGACAGGACCTTATCAAAAGACAGTGATGAGCAGTTTAACGGTATTATAAGTTTTGTTACGAAAAAAGCAGGCGCCGTGATGGCCCTGCTTTTTTATGTCTAATGCAATTCGTGGGAATCTGACCAATACTCCTGTTGATAGGAAGGTTGATAAAGATTGGTTTCGTCTACGTCGATAATTTGCTCTTCCTTTATGGATGCCAGGATGTCATGGATTGTCTTTAGGTCGCCGTATTCCATTTCCGGAGGTACGCTGATGGGTTCTTTGCCGGTCAGGGCATTGTAGAAATTAAGGAGTTCATTGTAAAACCCCATGTCCGGCTGATAGGGTATCTGCTCCTGACGACCGTCATTGAAGAAGACGTTGATAATACCCGCACCCGGTTCCTCCAAATAAATCATACCTTCAGACCCAAAGATACGCAGTCCTATTAAAGGCCGTTGAATCTCTTGTCCAGACACGTAGAAGGTATACTGTCCAATCACCCCGTTTATGAATTGGAAGTTTACAGTTACTGCGGAATACGGCGAATAATCTGCCTGCAGCGGGCGGCCGAAGGCGTGAAGCTTTTCGATAGGACCGAAAATATGGCGCAGTCCGGCCATGTCATGTACGGCTGTGTCAGTAATGGCGCCGCCGGGGTATTCGGGATGCTGACGCCATTCTTTGGCCTGGAAGGTGTCTTTTTTCATTTTTGACGGGAAGTCATTGGCATGGATTTGTATAAAAAAGTGGATATTACCAACATGCCTGGTTCGTACAAGGTCCCGGATAATGTTATATTCCTGGTTGTAACGGAAATTCTCCGCAATCATTATAGGCAGTTCATATTTTACGGCCAGTTCTCTTGCCGCTTTGGCCTGTTCAAGGTTGGGCGCCAGTGGTTTTTCACAGATTATGCCGATTTTTTTGCGGGCTGATTGCCTGGCAATTTCACGCGTAATCTCATAATTCAGTTCAATTGGAACCATGATATCAATAACGTTAAGGTCTGGCCTTTTTAAAAGATCCTGCCAGTTTGTATAAATATTGTCTTGCGATAAACCAAGGATATTGGACCATTTGACGCACTTTTCCTTGTCAACATCACACAGCGCAGCAATCTCATATTTATCGGCAAGTTTTTGAAAGGCAGGGTAATGGAGGCGCTCAAAAGCCATTCCCACACCAATAACGCCTACGCTTAATTTTAGCATCATATCACTCCAATAAATAAAGGTTTTTATTAGTTTGTGTGACGATATGGATGTATATGCATGGCAATTCTGCTATTAATTAATTGAATAGTTGTTACATAATTCTATTGGAAATATAAAATAATAAGTTTTAGAGAAAATATATTTCAGGAGGAATTATTAATGATTAGAAAGCCGACACCAAAAAATAAAGTACAAACCGCAGTTGTCGAGGAAGGTGTTTCAATCACGCCAATGCCAGTAACAGAAGGAGAAGCAGTATCGATTAATTATGATGGACTTCTTGCCCAAAGCGGGGCAAGCAAACTTTTTACACATGTCGGTTATGGTAGTAGTGAAAACTGGATCCAGGTTCAAGACATCCCGATGGAAAAGGTGCAGGACGGTTGGAACTGTGAGATACAGCCCAAGGGAAACAGATTGAATTTTTGTTTCCATGACGGCGCCAATCACTGGGATAATAATTATGGCCGTAACTGGAGTATCTCCATTCATGACGGGGGCATCCTGTAAGTAAGAAAAATGCCCAACGCAGTTATAGCTCAGTGTAAAAACACTGGGCATTTATTTTTCCAAAATAAAGAAAGTATAGCCCTCTTCAACAGTTATCTTGTTAAAATTTGCTTCGAGGTATTTTATATAATCATTATTGTCAATATACACTGTTCCGTTGACAGGGAAAAAATATTTCGCCCCATTGCTAATATAATAATTAATTTCGTCGCGTGTATTATTTAACAGATTTGCTCTCCAGCCTTTACGACAACTGCTGTTTAAGAGCAGAGGTTCGTTTGTGCCGATAACTATAAGATCATCCGGAGCAGTATATTTTTTTATTATTTCAGCATATTGAAAGATATATTCTTTTTCTTTATAGTCCATATTTGTATTTTGCCAGCCAGTGAAAAACACTGTAAAGCAGATCAAAGCAATTAAAACAAGACCGGACATACATCCGGCCAAGCGCTGTAATACGTTTGCACCGAGCATAGCTAAGAGCGGACCGAGAAAAATGAGATAATAATCCAGCCTTATTACGGAGACAACAACGACCATCTGAACTAACAGGGCCAGTGCCCAAAACAGTAAAGTAATTTCTTTTGAACGTCTTAAAGACAACAGGCCTATAATAGCTAAAAGAAGACCCCAGGTCGTATAAGACCTTGGCAATGATTTACTGAAGAACATATGAGCTTCATTAGTAAATACTGCGTGAAGTAAGTTTGGCATAACTTGTTGGAATGCTATACCTGTGACATAATCGGTCTGTGCAACTACATGCAGCCAGGAAAAGTAGAGCAGAGGCAATCCAAGAGACAGTGCTGCAAAAAACCATAGTTTAGCAGAGAAGAGGAATCTAATCCCATATTTATGCCAGGCAATATACAGCATAGGAATGCCGATAAAGACGGCAGGTACCTTGGTGGCGACAGCCAGCGCTGTAAATAATGCAGAGTAAAACAAAGTGATAATATTCTCAGACTCTCTCCAGAGCAAAAAATAATAAAAAGCTCCGGTATAGAAAAACAAGGCGGCTGATTCAGGCATAATAGCCCTGGAAATAAAGATGTTTAAAGGGAAGATGCCATACAGGATCAGGGCTAACCAGGCAGCCGGAAGAGCATAGACTTTTTTACAGATTAAAAACAGGTAGAGGGCTGATCCCATGAAAAACAAAAGGGGCACAAGGCGAGCCAAAAAATAACGATAACCAAAAATTTTATACAATAAAGCTATTAAAAAAGTAGTGACCTGTAATTCCAGCTGCACATAATTTGGCGCAGGCCCGTCATAGTTGAGTTGGGGATAAAAGATATTAAACTTTTGTTCAATGAAGTTTCTTGCAATTGCCTCAGTATCAGACTGGCGCCAGGCATGGTATTCATAAGGGGAGTTATTAAGATAAGGGATTCTTAATGAGATAATTACAATAAAGATTAACAGTGTGATAACTTTTTTATTATATTTTTTAATATCAATCATAAATTACACCGGTATACAGTTATTGATACAAGAAAGTGATATAAAAGCTAGTGATATAGAGGTTTTTTTATCTTTCTCAGGAGGTTGATATAACCTACGATAGTCTTTGTTATTTTCATTTTGCTTTTCCCTTTTTTCATTTCATAATGGAGTTCCAGGGGATATTCGCCTGCAGCTACCCCAATTCTGCTAAAACGTGCCAGTATTTCTGCCATGCATTCAAAACCGCTGGTAGTAATCAGCTTCCCGTTATATAATTTCATTGCTTTATGAAGATAACCTAGCTCATAGGCCCGGTATCCGCATGAGTAGTCTCTGACATTGGAAATGGGATAGAAGAGCCTTAATAAATAAGTTGCTCCACGACTGTAAATCTTTCGGTTCAGGGACAACCCAATCTCTTTTGCTCCCTGAACGAACCTGGAGGCAATAACTACATTCAGGTTTTCTTTTTTTAATTTCTCTATCATTTTCGGGATAATAAGGGGGTTGTGCGTATTATCGGCATCCAGGGTTACCAGTACATCTTCGGTGTCATAATGCTGAAGCGCATACATAAAGATAGTTTTTATTGCCTCTCCCAGACCTCTGTTTTGCAGGTGTGATATGTACTGAATATAAGGATAGCGACAGTTATAATTAATAAGTATTTTCTCCGTATCATCTGAGCTCCCGTCGTTTATTACCAGAATGTGCAGGGAATCACCAATTTCATTACGAAGATGATGAAAGCTGTCCAGCAGTTGAGGAAGAACGGCCTCCTCGTTATAAGCGGGTAAACCTATAATTATTCTGTAATCCAATAGTTTCACTCCCTGATGATTGCGGCTTATGATTATTATTTCCAAATACTGATATTGTAAACGGAAATGATTATTCTATTAGAGATAGACAGGAGTGAAAATAAATTGTACAATTATTAAAGTTATTTGTAAGTTCAACTAAACATGATAAAGGAAGTGACAGTAAGTGTCCCCAAGGCTGAAGGCTTTTCTGATGTTTGTGCTTATTGTATTCATTATAGTTGGCACGCCTTTTTTTCTTGCGAATGTTGAGAGTGCCGGGATAAACTTTTTAATTAGAAGCCTGCTGGTTTTGTTTATTATTTATCTAATTATGGAAATAATTGGATGTTTTAAGGCATAAGGCTTTATTAATTATGACTTTGGAAAAGAATAAAAGAAAAGAAGATGGGGTATAACCACATCTTCTTTTCTTTTTTTACAATTCAATACAGTTCCTTTTTGATTTTAGAAGAATGGCCAGAAGATCGGGATGATAATAACGGAGATGATCCAACAGACAATAATCAGGGGCGAGCCCACTTTTACGTAGTCCATAAACCTGAAGTTACCAGGTCCGAACACAAGTGTATTGGGAGGCGTGCCTACCGGTGTGGCAAAAGCGCAGGAAGCGGCAATCGCAATTGCCATCAAAACAGCCCTGGGGTCTGCGCCCAAACCTTGTGCTATGGCAATTCCGATAGGCGCAAGCAATGTCGTGCTGGCCGTATTGGACATGAACTGGGTCAGGGCGCAGGCCAGGAAGAACAGACCCGCTGTAACAACATAGGGCCCGGCATCCTGTCCCATAGCGCTAATAACCAAATCGGCAATCATCTTGCCCGCGCCGGTCTTACTCAGAGCAGTTGCCATGGGCAGCATCCCCGCAAACAGGAAGATAGTTGTCCAGTCAATCGCCCTGTAGGCGGCCTTGTCAGTCATTACTCCTGTAATGACAAGAGCCAATGCTCCTATAACTGCAGTTGCGTGCAGCGGTATACCGATTTGCTTTTCAAAAATCATACCGGCAACTGCGGCCAGTAAGACAACGATCGAGATAGTCTGCTTAGTAGAACCGGCTTCTTTTGTAACACCTTCAGCCTTGACAGCAGCAGCTACCTGGTCTTCATCCACTGTTCTGTCGGGCAGAAGTTTATAACCAATAGTAACCATATAAATAATACCGGCAATTGTAAGAGGGATACCTATAAGACCGAATTCAAAGAAACTAAATGTTCCCAGCTTGGCAGCTTCCAGGGCGCCTTTAACTGCCACGTTGGGTGGCGTACCAATCAAGGTGATAGTACCGCCCAATCCCGCAGCCAGGGCCAGAGGCATCAAGAGCTTGGAACGGCTGTAGCCGGAGGAAGCGGCAATACCGATGACAACAGGCATCAATACGGCTGTTGTTCCGGTGTTGGAAAGCACTGAGGATAGTCCCGCTCCGATAACCATGATACCAACAATCAAAAGCTTTTCGGTTTTGGCAAACTTAATGACTGCGTCACCGATTTTCTTGGCGACGCCGGTCTCAAACAGGCCGGCCCCGACAACGAACATACCGGCAAACAGGACAACGTTGTTATCGGCCAAACTGGCAAAGGCAGTTTTCCAATCAAGCACCTGGGTTATACCCAGCGCTACGGCAACTGCCATAGCTGTAACAGCCAGAGGAATAACTTCAGTAACAAATAAGATGGCGGCACCCGCCAGAATAAGCAACGTAATCGTTGCTGGTGTCATAAATAATCACCCTCCATAAAATTATTGTTTTTCTTTGTTCATTTTTCCACAAATAGATGCAATGTTTAATCATTAAACAAATAGGTACCTTTAGTCATCACCTCCTTTGGCAACAAAAGATAATAAAAAACCGTCCGGCAAAATTAGGAAGATTTGCAGCAGGACGGTTTCATAAAAATAAAATAAGCGCCTAAAGAAGGGTCATTCAACCGACCTGGCCTAGCCATATGAACATACAAGCACTTAAAATCATATAAGCACTCCCATGTTACTTAGCCGGGTCTTGCTTCCTTAGCGCCAAACGGTCGCTACGGGCAGAACTCGTCTACCTCGCAAGGGGTGTATCCAGTTGTTTACAGGTGAGCAGACATCCCCCCAATAATATACTTTTTCTAATTACATTTATATATTCTTTCAATATAATTAAATTCCTTCTTCCCAGAAAAGTATAACAAAAATTATTTTAAGAATTTAATTGGAAGTTTTTAATTTAAAAAAACGGCCAGATAATTGGGATAATAATTACAGAAATAATCCAGCAAATAATGAAGAGAGGAGTGCCGACTTTAACATAGTCCATAAAACGGTAATTGCCGGGTCCGAAGATCAGCGTATTGGGAGGGGTGGCAACCGGAGTGGCAAAAGCGCAGGAAGAGGCAACCGCAATAGCCATTAAAACAGCCCGGGGGTCTGCGCTCAACCCATTGGCGATGGCAAGACCAATAGGCGCAAGCAGAGTTGTGCTGGCAGTGTTAGACATGAACTGGGTCAGGACGCCTGCAAGCATAAACAAACTTGCAGTGATCACATAGGCTCCTGCATCATGTCCGATAGCGTTAATAACAACATTGGCAATCATCTTTCCGGCCCCCGTTTGGTCCAAGGCTGTAGCCATCGGCAGCATCCCGGCAAACAGGAAGATGGTGGTCCAGTCAATCGATCTGTAGGCCTTTTTGTCAGTCATTACCCCAGTCAGCACAATTATCAGTGCGCCAATTACTGCAGTTGTATGTAGGGCTATACCGATTTGTTTTTCGAAAATCATACCTACAACAACACCCAGCATGACAAATATTGAAATAATCTGTTTGACGGAGCTGGCTTCCTTTGAAGTTCCTTCCGTGTAAAATAAGGGATGTGCCTGTTCGTCATCTGCAGCTCTGGCCGGAATCAGCTTGTGTCCTATCGTAACCATATAAAGAATACCTGCTATTGTAAGAGGTATACCAATAAAAGAGAATTCAAAGAATCCGAAAGTACCAACTTTTGCTGCTTCCAGAGCGCCTTTAACAGCTATGTTGGGAGGAGTTCCAATCAGCGTAATAATGCCGCCAAGTCCGGTAGCCAATGCTAAAGGCATCAAGAGTTTTGAACGGCTGTAGCCGGAAGAAGCGGCAATACCGATTACAACAGGCATCAATACTGCGGTTGTCCCGGTGTTGGAAAGAACTGATGACAGCCCCGCTCCGATTATCATAATACCTACAATTAAAAGTTTTTCACTTCGTGCAAACCTGTAAACAATATCGCCCATTTTTTTGGCAACACCGGTCTCAAAAAGTCCGGCGCCTACGATGAACATTCCGGCAAAAAGGATACAGTTGCTGTTCGATAAATAACTGAAAACAGATTCTGCATCCATGACACCGGTTAAAATCAAGGCAATGGCTACAGACATTGCTGTTACTGCAAGGGGAATAATCTCCAAAACAAACATAACAGCGGCACCCGCCAAAATTAGCAGTGTAATCGTTGCTGGCGTCATTGATTAACCACCTTTCATAATCACAAATTATTTTAATATAAATTAAGAGACCTTGGTCACATAATAAAAATATATTCTGATAATTAAAAAAACATCATACCAACAAATAACAAAATTTAAATAAAAGTCTACTTTACATTTTTCGTATAAAAAGTTTGCTTTTAGGGGGTAACTGAGATAAAAAGTACTACAGAAAATATTATGAAATAAAAAAGACGCCAGTTTGAGGCGCCCACTAATGAATTACAAATCATTTACCTGGCAGACAAACGTATGATCTGTCTTTTTTAGAAAAGGTCATGTTCCGCAAAACAGAAGGATCTAATAACATAAATACCTTGGATTGAGGAGAGGGGTCTGACAGAGTGGAAAGTTCGCTGTAATCTTCTGCAGTGAGAGGTTCGAATCCACACGCCGCAAGGCAGTTGTCAGGTGTCTCGCACACTTTCAGACACTCCCAATTGTGATATTGAAGCAGCTCTTTACGCATAAGTATGCTCCTTCCAACAACAGCTTATTAATCGGTACTATATCACCTTAATTCTATTGTAATATGTATACAGTATGTTGTAAACAGTATAATTTGTATTGCTGTTAATTAAATACCCAACACAAAATGGCAAATATATACATGAAAATAGGGTAGGGTGGGACAGAAAGGGATATGCATAAATCTCCCCCACTCCATAATTCTTAAATTGAACGAATCTGGGGCATTCTCGCAAGAGGTTAAATCCAGCCATTCTTAAAACTAAGCTTAACGGAGATAATAAAAGTAATATGGAGTATACTAAGGTATAAACACCCCAGGAGGCAAATTCTAAACGATTCTGGGGCATTCTCGCAAGAGGTTAAAAAGTGGTTTTACGAAAAACCAGCCGAGAATATAAAAAGGCAAGGTATTTATTCACAATACATATAATAATAATTTGGTTTCTTAATTTACCGATTGGTAATTTTGCCTGCCAGGGAGGGGGGCTGCCTGATAAAATATAATAAAAGAAAATTGCATGAGATTACATAATGTCCATTATCGGAAGTAATAAATGAATAATAATAAAATGATTTAAGGAAAATAAAAGGCCCTCCTCTTTTGGGGGCCTTTGCCGGTTAACTTTTATCGATCCTGCCTGTTATGTTTTCGATATTTTATCGCTTCTTCCTCGTCATCAATAATTTTAATGATTTTGATAGCGCGATAATCCGCTTCGTCCAGACATTTACAGCAGTTATCACATATCTTTTCCGGCTCCAGATCACAATAGCGGCATTTATCGCACCCGTCGCACAATTTACGTTCATCAAGCTGGCATATCTTTTTACTCATAAGTAAGGTTTCCTTATTAGTATATTTTCTTCATAATAATAAAAAATGAGCGCAAAAGTCAATAAACAAAATAATGAAAACAACATATTGCTCCTGTTTCCGCTTTCTGCTTATCCGGGAAAAGGATTGAAAAGAGTATAAATAGAGATTAATAATAACCGTCATTTAATGGACAGGTTAATAGATAGGAATGTATAATCGTTGCCCGGGCTGGAGGACAGCGCTGTCCAGCCCGTTATATTTTTCGATAAGATAAATGTACTGGCGCAGGTCTATTTTGTTATTGTCGTATCGATCGGCAATTTTCCACAGGGAATCCCCCTTGATCACTACAACGTTGACTACCTGGAGGGGCTTGTCAAGCGCTTCTGTCATTACAGGCCTTATAATATAACAGGTAATCACAGTAATCAAAAAGATCATAACCAAGGCAAATATTATTCTTTGTCTTTTCCTTTTAATTCTTCTTTGCTCACGCATCTAACACACTCCAAACATATGTTCTGTCTATAATATACAAGAACATATGTTTGTTTGTCAATATCTAAAATAATTTAATTATAAAAACGAACAGACGTTTGCAAATCTTGAATAATATGATATAATTTTACATAAGCGGATAAAGACAAAGAAAAATATGTAACGACGGAGGGATGCCGTATGTATGACGACCTGACATCCCGTCAGCTGGCGATTTTAATGTTTATAAAAAAAGAAATCAGAGCCAAGGGATATCCACCAGCTGTGCGGGAAATAGGTGATGCGGTTGGACTGAGCTCCAGCTCCACAGTTCATAACCACCTCAACCAGCTGGAAAACAAAGGCTATATCAAAAGGGACCCCACCAAGCCGAGAGCGATTGAAGTAATTGATCCTAACATGAGGCCGGGCAAAGAAGTTATAGATGTTCCGCTTCTTGGTCGGGTAACAGCCGGACTGCCAATATTAGCTGTCGAGAACATTGAGGATTATTTTCCCCTCCCTCTTGATTTTATTAAGTCTAATGAAAATGTATTTATGCTAAAAATACAGGGCGACAGCATGATTAATGCCGGTATACACGAAGGTGACATGGTTATAGTACGAAAACAAAGCGCCGCCCAAAACGGGGATATAGTTGTCGCACTGCTGGAAGACGAAGCCACTGTTAAACGGTTTTATAAGGAATTTGACCATATCAGGCTGCAGCCTGAAAATGAGAAGTATGAACCTATCTTATCAAGGGATGCAATGATTATGGGAAAAGTAATCGGTTTATACAGGGCATATTGAGCCGATATAAATCTTCGCAAGTCCCCCGCCTCTTAGGTAACTGAATTAAGAACTTACTTTAAAAATATACGCTGATAACAAAAGGCGCGCCGGGAAAATCGTACCGGGGCGCGCCTTTTGTTTTTATATGCTCATTTAAATATCATATGACCGGATATTGCGTTTTGTCTCCTCCGCCCTTTCCAGAGCCAGTTCAACCAGTCTCCTGGTCAGTTCTTCAATCTTTATGCCTGAGTTTTCCCAAAGTTTGGGATACATGCTGATATTGGTGAAACCGGGAATAGTGTTTATCTCGTTGATCAGTATTTCATTGGTATCTTTGGTAACAAAAAAGTCTATTCTCGACAAACCGGCGCAGTCTATGGCTTTATATGCTTTAATGGCAAGTTCCTGTATCATCTTAATCTGATCATCTTCAAGCGGCGCGGGGATATATAATAAAGACCGGTCGTCGATATATTTTGCGTTATAATCGTAGAATTCGTTGCAAGGCACAACTTCTCCCGGTTGCGAGACCATAGGTTGGTCATTGCCCAGCACGCTTATTTCAATTTCTCTCGCATTTACACCCTTTTCCACAATTATTTTACGGTCAAAACGGGCTGCCAGCTGCAATGCTTCCGTAAGCTGTGCTTTATTACCGGCTTTTGATATACCCACGCTGGAGCCGAGGTTGGCAGGCTTGACAAAACAGGGATATCCCAAAGTTTCCTCTATTTCATCCAAAACATCCGGTAAGCCGCTTTCTATGGTTGTGCGAAGGAAACTCAGGAAACGAACCTGGGGTAAGCCGGCCTGGTCAAATACTTTTTTCATCATAACCTTATCCATACCAACGGAAGACGCCAGAACCCCCGGCCCTACATAGGGCACCTGGGCCAGTTCAAGCAGACCCTGAAGTGTGCCGTCTTCTCCGAATGTTCCGTGCAGGACAGGGAAAAAGACATGTAATTTTGCAACGGGGTCCAGGTCGGGCATGCTGTATACCGTACCGCCGCTTTGGGGAGTAGGTAAAATGGTAACCTGTTTATCAGTGTATTTATCCGGGGTAAAATGTGGGATATCGTCTAAAGGTACAGGTCCATACCAGTTTCCTTCTTTGGAAATACCGATCGGAAAAACATCGAAGGAGCTGCTTAAGGCTGTAGCTACGGCGTACGCTGAATTGCGGGATACTTCGTGTTCTCCGGAACGTCCGCCAAAAAGAAGGGCAACTTTTTTTCTTGACATGAATACCCCCACCTTTCTGTTTTCACATTATTTTATGCGTTTCGTTTATATAGTATTGATACTTTATTATATTTTATAATATTACTTTTATAAAGAAGCTAATTGTGATAGTCACGGCAAAACATAACTTGATTATGCTGCCTGCGAAAAATCCGAGGAGTGAAGCCAAACCGGTTTTGGAAGCCTCACTCAAATTTTTCCCAAAGAGCAATTCGCCGGCCATTGCGCCCAAAAAAGGTCCGAGCAGTAAACCAACCGGTCCCAAGATGAAGATCCCGCCGATTCCGCCGAGAAAAGCGCCCCAGATTCCAGCGCGGGACGCGCCGGTTTTTTTAGCCGTATATGGTCCGGAAAAGTAATCCAGGAGCATACCTGAAACTGTGAGCGCCAGCGTCACTATCACCAGCCAGGAGTCTACCTCTTTAAATCCCTCCAGCCAGCCATACCCTATAACGACCAGGGCCATAACGGGAAGCCCCGGTAAAAAAGGCATCACAGTGCCCACGGTACTAAGGATAAGAAGAGCTAATGCAATCCAGGGCCAGAAATGTTCCACAATCAGAGCCCCCCCTCCCCTTTTATTATTTCATGTGCGGCAAGGGCCAGCCCGATTTTGACATGACCCAGTGAAAGACCGCCCTGCAAGTAGATACAGTACGGCATGCGCAGAGGTCCATCGGCGCTTAGTTCGATGGAAGATCCCTGGATGAAGGTACCACCGGCCATTATAACCTCATCAGTATAGCCCGGCAATAGAGCGGCTTCAGGCCTGACCCTTGAATCCAGGGGGCAGGCCTTTTGCAGTCCCCGGCAAAAGGCTGTCATGCGGTCTTTGCTTCCAAGCTGAATGGCCTGGATGATATCAGTGCGCGGTTCGTGATAAGCCGGCATGACCGGAAAGCCCAGCAGTTGAAAGAACCTGGACGCCAGCACTGCTCCTTTGAGAGCCTCTCCGACAATCAATGGAGCCATAAAGAGTCCCTGGAAAGCAGGACGGTTAAAGTTTAGACTGGCGCCAACTCCCAGGCCGATACCAGGGGCTGTCAAACGGGCGGCGGCACGATTAACCAGTTCACTGCGTCCTGCGAGGTAGCCGCCGGAAAGGGCCAGACCGCCTCCCGGGTTCTTAATCAGAGAGCCTGCCACCAGGTCGGCCCCTGCTTCAGCAGGTTCTTGCATCTCAACAAATTCACCATAACAGTTATCAACCATACATATTAGGTGGGAATACCGCGCTTTTACGGCAGTTATTGCGGATCTTATATCATCTATGGAAAAGGAAGGCCTCCATTCATAACCTCTGGAACGCTGGAAGTAAATTATTTTTGTACGGGGCGAGATGCTTTGAAGTAATTTTGGCAGGTCAATACTTCTGTTCCCAATTAGTGGTATTTCCGTATACATAACACCCAGGTGTTTTAATGAACCGTGTTCTTTCTGATTGCCAAAAACCTTCAACAGTGTATCGTAAGGCTTGCCTGTTGCGGAGATTACTTCCTCCCCTCTTTCCAGGTTCCCTAACAACCCTATGGCAATAGCGTGAGTACCGGATACTATTTGCGAACGAACCAGCGCTTTTTCACAGGTAAACACAGCTGCGTATAGCTCCTCCAGGGTATCGCGTCCGCTGTCGCCATAGCCATATCCGGTTGATCCATTCAGGTGAAAATCACTTACGTTGGCCTGTTGAAAAGCACGCAGGACTTTTAGCTGGTTGCATTCAACCGTTGTATCGATGTACCGCAGGTACGGTTCACAGTCACCCGAAGCTTCTTTTAGCTTATCCAGGAGCTCGTTGTTGACATTATAAGTTTCCTCTAGATATTTGTAAAAAATGGTCATCATGACTCCTTTTCGTAAAAATAGGGTTTTAACTTATCCAGCCAGAGGCCGGCGAGGTTAGCCGTACAGAGGATCCCCTCTTCCACGTACTCTGATTCGGCTATTAGCGCATTTTTATACAGTTCGTTTAATAAGGAAGCCTCCGCAAAAGGTATAAGTAGTCTGACCTGCTGCGGTCGGACAGGAAGGTTAGCGCCGATTAGCTCCAACAGCCCGTCAATATTTTGCTTTTTGAGGGCTGAGATGGTGATGGAGGGTTTGTAACGGTGGATCAAGTGCTGCATTTCAACAGTATCTTCCACCAGGTCCCACTTATTAAATACTGCAATTGAGGGTTTTTGTCCGGCCCCAATTTGCAGCAAAACGTTTTCGACTGATTGAATATGAGCTTCGAAGGCAGGGTTACCGGCGTCAATTACATGCAGAAGCAGGTCGGCATGATTTATCTCTTCAAGTGTGGCGCGAAATGCAGCCACTAATTGATGAGGGAGTTTATGGATAAAACCAACCGTATCTGTGAGAAGGACTTCGCCTTGACATAATATTAAACGCCTGGTAGTAGGATCAAGTGTTGCAAACAGTTTATTTTCAACCAATACATCTGCTTCAGTCAGCGCGTTCATCAGCGTGGATTTACCGGCGTTGGTATAGCCAACAATTGCCACAACCGGCACATGGTTTTCCTGGCGCTGCTGCCGCATGACACTACGCTGTTTTTTGATTAATTCGATCTCTTTTTGCAGGTCGCTTATCCTTTTGCGGATCCTCCGCCTGTCTGTTTCAAGTTTGGTTTCACCGGGTCCCCTTGTCCCAATTCCGCCGCCCAGGCGGGAAAGGCTTGTTCCATAACCAATCAGACGCGGTAAGAGGTAGTTCAACTGGGCCAGTTCCACCTGGAGCTTACCCTCTTTTGTCCTGGCCCGGTCGGCAAATATCTGCAGGATAAGGGCCGTACGGTCTATGACATCGCATCCCATAACTGCCTGCAAGTTTTTTTGCTGTCGCGGAGACAATTCTTCATCAAAAATGACAAGGTCTATCGATTCTTGCTGGCAGTAGAGTACCAGTTCCTTTACCTTGCCTTTCCCTATATATTGGGCTGGATCGGGCCTTTCTACAGGCACAACAAGTCTTCCTGCAACAGCGGCATTGGCTGTTTTGGCTAATTCCTCCAGTTCACTTAACGAATCGTCGCTTTTTAACAGACTGCCTTTTGGCTGTTTAAAACCAAGAAGCAAGGTCTTCTGCTGTCCGGCGCCGGTATCATGAGCAGGAGGCTTAATAATTACCTTGTCAAGGCTTGCCAGTATTTCCAAGAAGGGAAAATCCTCTAAACCCTCGCTTGTAAAAGGTCCGTACAGATGAAAGCGGACTTCATTTCCGGTATTGCTCCCGGTATCTCCTGACGGAAAAGCTGCCCGGATGTCAGTAATATTTCCTTCCAAGCAGCCGATTGCAACAATCGCATCCAGTTTAAGTTCCGATAAAACAGCTAAATCTGCTTCACTCAGGGTGCTGTCACCGCTTGGATGGGTGTGGATACACCTTATTTGCGATAAACGGTTTTCACTTCTCCTTAACTGGTCCTTAAGCAAAGGAACAGTATCACGGTCGCCTGTCATAATGCCTCTGACCCTGCCGCGGCGGTCCAGGTATACGGCTATTTCTTTGCCGGTAGTGTGAGTCAGCGCAGCAAGTTCATGAGCAAGCTCGGGGCTTACCAGGCAGTGCCGGGGATAACTTTTTTCCTCGAGGGCTTCCATCTGCAGCCTCGCTGCTTTCTTGATTCCGTCTATGGTTCCTCGGATACCCAATAATATACCCCCTCATTCCTTTTTAAAGCAAATTTAAAGCAATATTAAAGCAAAACACTCCGACCGGAGTGCTGTACAGCAAATTATAGCACAGGAATCTTAAAAATAACAGTTTTGTGTGTTAAACTATTAACAGTACCATAAGGAGGACAACCGGTCATGCACGTCAAAGCGGAGAATAAAGGTATTAATCAGGGACTTTTTGATATGATTATCACGATTAACCGGGAATGCAATTTTCACAAAATGATGAAAATCCATATTGTATCGCTGTCGCCGGGGGAAGCGGTCCTGACTACTCCTGTTGAGGAGTGTCATATCAACCCGCAAAACGTGGCGCACGGAGGCGTTGCCTTTTCACTGGTCGACACGGCCATGGGCATGGCTGTCAGGACTTATAATACAGTTGGGGCGACTGTAGAGATGAATATAAATTATCTGAAACCTGTAAGGCTTGGAGATATCATCTACTCTACCGGAAAGGTTATCGAACTTGGGAAGAAAATCATTGTGGTCTGCGGCGATGTGGTAAATCAAAACGGTGAGCTGCTGGCAACATCCAGGGCTACATTCTATAACAGGGGAACAAAATTAATTGAACTATGACTTTGAATCAGTACTTATTCACCCAGGTAGGCTTTTCTTACTTCGTCATTGGAGGATAATTCTTCACCGGTACCTTCCAGCACGATCGTCCCTGTTTCCATAACATAGGCATAATCTGCTATTTTCAGGGCTGCACGGGCATTTTGTTCGATCAGCAAAATGGTCATACCCCTGCTGTGGATTTCGCTGATGATTTTGAATACATCCTGGGCTATTATCGGCGCCAGGCCCAAAGAAGGTTCATCCATCATTAACAGACTGGGCCGTGACATTAATGCCCTGCTGATTGCGAGCATTTGCTGTTCTCCGCCGGAAAGGGTGCCTGCCGCCTGCCACTCACGTTCTTTAAGACGTGGGAACAGTTCAAAAACCCAGGCGATGTCTTTCATTACTGCATCTTTATCTGTCCGGGTATAAGCGCCGATTTTTAAGTTTTCCATAACTGTCAGGTTGGGAAAAATACGGCGGCCTTCCGGTACCAGGGTGATGCCTTTTTTTATGATGTCTGTGGTTTTCTCCGGGGTGATATCCTGCCCCTGGAAATAAATACTGCCCTGTGCGGGTTTGACGAGCTTTGTAATTGTTCTTAAAGTCGTACTTTTACCGGCCCCGTTGGCTCCAAGCAAAGTTACGATTTTTCCTTTTGGAACTTCAAAACTGATACCTTTAAGGGCGTGAATACCGCCGTAGTAAACATGCAGGTTTTCAATCTTAAGCATGAGCATCCACCCCCAGATAAGCCTCTATCACCCTTTTGTCTGTCTGTATTTCGGCAGGCGTGCCCCGGGCTATGGTCACGCCGTGGTCAACAACGACGATATGTTCGCAGATTCCCATAACTACTTTCATGTGATGTTCTATCAACAGGATTGTGACATTGAAATTATCCCTGACCTGTCTGATAAAATTCATTAAATCATGAGCTTCATTGGGGTTCATGCCTGCGGCAGGTTCATCAAGCAGGAGCAGCTTGGGATTGGTGGCCAGAGCGCGGGCAATCTCCAGACGCCTTTGTTTTCCGTAGGGCAGCGCGGTTGCCTTTTCATAGGTCAAGTCAGACAGACCGACAGCTTCTAAAAGCTCCAGGCACTCTGCCTTATACTTTTTCATTTCACTGGAGTATTTCGGCAAATTCAAAACAGCTGACAAAGGAGAAGCATGCAGGCGGGTATGTTTTGCCACCAGGATGTTTTCAAAAACGCTCATACTTGAAAAAAGACGGATGTTTTGAAAAGTCCGGGCTATTCCCAGTTTGGTAATATAGTCCGGCTTTTTATTTGTTATATCAACATTGCAGAACAATATCTGACCCTCAGAGGGAGTATATACACCGGTTATCATATTAAAAATCGTTGTTTTGCCTGCCCCGTTAGGGCCGATCAAGCCCACGATTTCTTTATCTTCTAAGGCTAAAGTAAAATTACTGACCGCAACCAGTCCGCCGAAGCGCATGGCTATTTTATCCGTTTCCAACAGCGCCATGGCTCTTCCCTCCTTTCTTGCCGATATCGCCGTTATGTTTTATCTTATTGATTATCCAGTTCCAGTTAAACTCCCGTGTTCCCATAATTCCATGCTGGTAAAAAAGAATTACCAACAGCAGCAGCAGTGAGAATATGACCATTCTCATACCTGCCACACCCGGCAAGCTTATAAACCCCAGGTTAATCGGGGCGTCGACAATACGCAAAACTTCCATCATAACAGCAACAATAATGGCGGATATTACAGTGCCTGTAAGAGAACCTAAACCACCGAGGACAATTATCATGAGTATGTTAAATGTCTGCAGGAACGTAAACATATTGGGGTCGATTGTTGTAACCAAAAACCCCAGCAGCGCGCCGCCAATGCCTGCAAAAAAAGCGCCTGTGGAAAATGACAGGACTTTATGATAAAAAAGATTTATTCCCATGGCTTCCGCCGCAATCTCATCATCACGGATAGCTTTTAAAGCCCTGCCATAACTGGAATTCACCAGCTGTTTGACAAGTATGAGTGTGACAAGGGCAGTTGTCCAATAGAAATACATGCTGTTTATAGACGGTATCCCCTTAAGTCCGAGAGCGCCGTTGGTAATGCTTTGCGCCATGGTAAAAAGGACTCTCATAATTTCGGCAAATCCAAGGGAAGCAATAGCCAGGTAATCCCCCTTTAAGCGCAGGACAGGAGCCGCAATTAAAAGACCAAAAAAGGCGGCAACAAGTCCGGCAGCCGGCAAAGCCAGTCCGATAGGCAGATGGACATCGGTCAGAGGAGCTATCAATGGTTTCATATAAAAATTCATAGCCTTGGCAGCGGGAGGCATGCTTAATAATGCTGCGGTATATGCTCCTATCATCATAAAACCGGCATGTCCCAGTGAAAACAAGCCCGTAAAGCCGTTAATCACATTCAGCCCCAGTCCCAGGATAACATAGACGGCTGCCAGGTTCAGAATCCGGATTTTATAATCATCAAAAATATTCTGTGCTGTAAAGACAGCAGCTCCCGCCAGAAGCAAAGCGCCAACTGTCAAAAAAAACTTAAGATTGCTGTTATTTTCGGCCATCCTTACACCTTCTCAGTCAATTTTTCGCCAATTATGCCGGTCGGTCTGAATATCAGTATAAGTATCAACAGTACAAAAGCAAAGGCGTCACGATAGCCGGTCAGCTCAGGAAGAAATGCAACCAGCATAATTTCCATGATACCGAGAAAGAAACCACCGATAGTGGCGCCGGTAATACTGCCAATACCTCCTACTACAGCGGCAATAAAACATTTTAAGCCCGGGAAAATACCCATCAAAGGCTGGATCTGCGGAAATTTCATGCTCCACATAATGCCTCCCACAGCAGCAAGCGCTGATCCCAGGGCAAAAGTATAAGAAACGATCCTGTTTATTTCAACTCCCATCAGGCTGCTGGTTTCATAATCCCTGGCCACGGCCCGCATAGCTATACCCGTTGTTGTTTTATTGACAAGATAATTAAGCGCAGCCAGCACTACTATTGTGACTACCGGTATGAAAAAGCTTAAACTCATAATATACACTTCACCGAATTCAATCATTTTTGAAAAAATTTCCGGCTGCGGAAATGCTTTGGGCCTCCCTGAGAATACTACGATTGCCAGGTTCTCCAGAAAGAACGAAACGGCAATTGCCGAAATAAGTATGGAAATACGCGGCGAGCTCCTGATAGGTTTGTAGGCTACTTTTTCAATTGTCACACCCGTTAGGGTTGTAATAATTATTGCCAGAGGAAAAGCGAGCCACCAGGGCATTCTGAATAAGATAACACCGTAAAAAGCAGAATATGCTGCTACCATGATGAGGTCCCCGTGGGCAAAATTGATCAGTCGAAGGATGCCATAAACCATCGTATAACCAATGGCGATCAGGGCATACAGGCTTCCAAGCGATATTCCGTTGCTAAGATGCTGTAAAAATATATCAAATGTCATGATTAATCCTCCATAAGCTTTACGCAGCTTAAACACAGCTTAATAAAATCTCCCCTTCCCCACAGGGAAGGGGAGATTTTTCTATAATTAAGATATTACTTGGGTTCAACGGTAGTCAAGTAAACAAATTTACCATCTTTAACCTGCTTGATAACGGCGCTCTTGATAGGATCGCCATTGGCATCAAAAGTTATATTGCCAGTAGCGCCTTTGAAATCTTTGGTTTTTGCAAGGACTTCCTGAATTGCTTTGGCTTCATATTTGCCGGCCTTGGTGACTGCGTCCAAAGCCAGGATATAAGTGTCGAAGCCTAGGGCTGCAAAAGCGTTGGCTTCCTGGCCTTGGTATTCGGCTTTGAAAGCGTCAACGAATTTCGGGGACATTTCTGTTACGGGAGCTTCAGCGGTATAGTGAGTGCTAAAGGCAATACCTTCCACATCTTTTCCGCCGATCTGAATAAACTCCGGAGCTTCCCAGGTATCCCCACCGAGGAACGGGACATTGATCTTCAACTGGCGGGCCTGCTTAATCAGGATGGCTGATTCACCGATTTCTCCTGGAGCGAAGATTACATCGGGTTTTTTGTTTTTAATGGTCTGGAGCTGAGCGGTGAAGTCCTGGTCTCCTTTTTTATAATCCAGCGTAGCAACTACACTGTTTGCATCTCCCGTCAGTTTTACAAAAGCCTGGGCAAAATATTCGGCCAGACCTACGGAATAATCACTGGTAATCTCCCTGACAATAGCTACTTTCTTGGCTTTCAGGTCATTAAAGGCATATGTTGCCATTACAGTACCCTGGAAAGGATCAATAAAACAGACGCGGAAATAAAAATCATTATCCTTGGTTACTGTTGGGTTGGTAGGTGAGCATCCAATGACAGGAATGCCTTTTTGCATTGCCACATTACCGCCGGACTTGGAGTTTGAACTGCCGTAACTGCCTAAGATCACCTGCACCTTGTGCTGGTCAATCAGACGGGAAACCACGTTAGCGGCTTCGGGCGGCTCACTTTTGTTATCTTCAATAACGAGCTCGACTTTCTTACCAAGTACGGTTGGGAACATTTTGTTGGCCAACTTCATGCCGTCTACTGTCATTTTCCCGCCGGCGGCCTGTCCACCCGTCAGGGGTTCATAGGCTCCAATTTTAATCACTTCTTCAGCCGGTTTTGCCGGTTCAGCAGGTTTAGATTTGCTGCAGCCTACAGCTACAAGAGAGAAAGTCAACAAAATTACCATCAAAGTAAAAAAAGTTTTTCTCATAGATAAAAACCTCCCCTTTTTTATATTGATTTCAGTTAAATATTAATATTAATATTAACAATCCCCTCCTTTTATACTTAATACTTTATACATTCTTCCAATACTGAATTTAATATAGAGATATCAATTCCATTATATCCTATTTATTGACAACCGGTCTAATATATTAAACAATTGATTATTATTCTACATTCAGGTCCATTAATCCTTTAGAAACAATAACAAATCAAAAGACGGCGTTAAAATTTTGAACTTGAATGCTGTTGTGAAATTCCCAAAGATGTATTAGAATACTCCAGTAAATGCTGGGTCATTGCTTCAGCAATTACGTTATTTCTTGAATCTAAAAGGGATATTTTAATGTCCAATTTGTCCAGCTCATCGTAGTTTTTCTCCGCAAGAAATACTCTGAGCCAATTTTCGGCTATATATTCAGACGGCTGAAGCTCTCCGTTGATATAGATCCGGCTTCCAGGCACCAAGCTGCTGCCCAGCAGCTCCAGGTACAGTTCCTGTTCCTGTTCCTGTGAGCAAATGATTTTATCAATATTCATTTGTTCTCTGCCGATAAAGTATTCAGGATCGGTGACCTGCGGCTCATTTCCACAGTATAAGTATTTCTTGCCGAAAATGATGTCATACTGCAGTGACCTGTATGCTTCCAACATTTCATTTTTGTTATACTCGTTTTCGCCCCAAACAGTCTCGTATTCAAAGATGAAAGGCATCGATTCTGACAGCGGGTATAAATACTTCATATATTCTGAATCGCATTTACCGGTAATACTTAATAAATATGGACCCAGGTAAGAAGAACTGAAATCAATTGTATCTCGTTTTGGCAAATAATTGCTCCATATCAGCACGGGAACACTGTACATCATTTTGTATTCGCGGGCAGTGTTCAAATTATTAATAAATCCTGCTTCTTTATATACCTGATAATTTTCCCCCAATAAAGGCAAATGGTCGCCCCAAAAAACAATGATTGCAGGTTCGTCGCTTTTTTTGAAATAGTCCACTAACATCCTTAGGGAATTATCCGCGCCGGTCAATCCCGTTGCGTAGCTTTCCAGCATATGTTTACCTTCCTCCGATAATGTGCCGTCAACTGTTATATTGTTATCATTAACAAAGTAAGGTCCATGATTTTGCATGGTTACCGCAAAAATAAAATCGGGTTCTTCGCTTTTTTGCGTTTCCTCAATTATCATGCGTGATATCTCGGTATCAGCTATATAATCACCTTTATACTCTGCATCCCCAAAAAACTCGCCGCTGATAAATCTGTTGAAACCCAGGTTCTTGTATACCTCATTGCGTCCGTAAAACCAGTTATGGTACGAGTGGATAGCAGTGGACCTGTATCCCTGCCGTGCAAGAATACTGGCCAGTGAATCCATCGGTCCCCGCACGTACTGGGCATAAGAAATGGAACCTTTCGGCAGGAAATGCATGGAGTTTGCTGTCAGTACTTCAAATTCTGTATTTACTGTAGCCCCGCCAAACACCGGAACCTGCAGCCAACCTGATGTGTGTGTTTTCTGTAAGGACCGGAAAAAAGGTATGGGATCTTCACTGAATGATATATTGTCCATCACACAAGGGTCCCAAAATGCCTCGCTCATAACCATAATGATATTTGGGTTTATGGCATCTTCACAGGCAGATTTACGTTCAATGTTCTTTAATACTGCTTCTATCTTATCTTTGTTGTATTCTGAGGGTTGTTCAATGAAAATCCATTGAAAATTCATAAAAAATGACAAAAGCAGGCCATTAGTTGAGTAGTTTTCTTTTTGGTCCCAGGAAATTATTTCAATACCCAGAGCGTTTCTGACGTGGGGCCATTTATTAGAAGAAACGGCAAACACCAGCAGGAAACAACAAAGAGCTATGATACCGCGTGTGAAGCAGCCTGATTTTAGTTGATAAGCATGTTTTGAGATGCATGCTGTAATAAAAAATATTAATAATAAGCAGGATAAAACAAAAACAACAGTGCTAAGATTCATAACGCCGGGAAAAGAGTAAATTATATCAAGTGATTCACTCATAAGCAGGATATCCCAGGGTAAAAGGGGTTCTCCCCTGAGGTCCGTTTTAATACTGCTGACCAGCGAAATAAAGAATCCTAAAGTTAAGGACAGAAAGGATACCACGCGCATCCTTAAAAATATAACGCTAAGCAGCGTCATTAAACAAAATACCAGGAGGTAGCTTAAAAAAAATCCGCTGCTATTTTTAAATATCCAGTCATATACCGGATGAAAACTGCCCCTGTGAATCCATTCGGATGTTATTACAATGAATAATGACATTAATATAATGACTGCAAAGTAATACTTGTTATTATGCTTATTCATATCTGCTCACCAACCCATTATCCATTATAATAGTATAATATTTACTTGAAAATAGCTCTTATACTGTCGTATTTCATTATATAATACATGTCTCGGATGTAGAGGAAAAATTTTGTTAAGAAATAATCATTGGAAATAAACAAGACACCCGCTGAGCGGGTGGTCAGGATAATTACTATCTCCGTGCTTTTCCAGTAAAATGCTCGATACTAATTTTTATTACTCTAGTTGCTTTGTTTCTGTTTTTTATATGTTCTTTTCCTTTTTCTATATAACCTGGCGAATACTTTTTTAATATCTCTAAAAGAGCAATATTTTTTTCATCTTCAAAAACTTCATTTGCTATTCCAAATAATATTACACTCTCATATTTTGTACTAAATTTGTCAGGTATAATACAGGTTTGTCCAACTACACAAAAAGATACTTGGCTATTATTTAATATGTTATCTAATTTATGTCCTTCGGTGGCACAATGAAAATAAATTGAATTATTTATATAAACAAAACTTACTGGTACTCCATAAGGATACCCATTTTGACTTACAGTTGATAGAATACCATAATCACTGTTTACTAAGATTTCAATAACTTCATTATTCTTGATTTCTCTATCTTTTCTCCGCATTTCTCTAAACATAATAACCCCCTCCATATCATTTTAATATTATCGGATGTGCCGTACTGCTTATAAGTTATTAATAAAATCAACCACTTCTTTTCTAAATTTATCTGTATTACTCCACATTAACGGATGTGAACCCATAGAATAAAAAACAACCTTCGATGACCTAATCTTTCTTGCTACATCGCACATACCGTTTTCGATATATGGTAGCATATCATCGCATAAACTCCCTGTTAATAAGACAGGGCATATTATCTCTTCAGCTCTTCCTTTAAGTAAGCTTTCACTTGTACTTGCAACCTTTTCAAACATTAAAGAGTCAAACTTAATAACTTTTTCCCAATCTTCACCATGAGCATAACCCCAAAACTTCTGCTGCCCTTCTGTCTTCATTTCTCTATCTTGTATGATCTGCTTTACCCATTCTCGGCTCATAACTTCCCCTTTAAAACTATCCGCTATAACACAATTTACTATCTGCGGCGCAATTATTGCAGTATTCAGAGCTATTATTCCTCCTCCACTTGTCCCAAGAGCAATGATTTTCTTCACACCGAGGGATTGGATCAACTCAATTACCATTTCAGCATTATACCACCAGAAATTTTCCTGTAAATTATCTATTCTATCTGACTTACCATAGCCAATGTAATCTGGACAAATCACTCTAAATTCTTTTGAAAAAAATTCTATATCCATAAAGTGTACAGCTGAGGAGGACGTATTCCCCGGGAGTAGTACGATACATTCTCCTTTACCTTCATCGCAGTAAAAAATTTTCTTCCCCTGATAACTATAATATGGCATCTTCTTTCTCCTTCATTATTATTTATGCTCATAAATAGGCATTTCCGATAACGGCCCTGCTTTTACAACGTCCCCCGGCCCTAAGGCGATGTATAATGCTCCCATAGGATGAGACACGCAAAGGGAAAAAATAAGTTATACTGAAGACATGAACAAGCGAAATCATTATCCAGCCGAATTTAAAACCAAGGTAGTCCTGGAGGTGCTTCAAGAAGCAACCACAGTCAACGAAATTGCCGGGAAGTACGGTATCAGCCCTGTGGTCATCAGCCGCTGGAA
>Ga0228535_1001178_pt1 | contig 46258 bp, 43 predicted proteins | sample SJ1metagenome_FD_168457 | JGI IMG/M metagenome (GOLD analysis project Ga0228535, IMG submission 168457) | Enriched culture of PCE-dechlorinating microbial communities from Ithaca, New York, USA - SJ1 | ecosystem: Engineered > Modeled > Simulated communities (microbial... > Unclassified | place... | reverse complement strand
GTATGAAGAACGTGTTTCGGAGAAGCGGGTATGTGCAGTCGGCCGTGATTTGTCTGTTCGGTTTATTGTTGTTGTCCTTCAGCGGGTGCGGTGACAGCGATGAAAACTACGTCTTTTTCAGACTCGATCCAAGGAACCCCTGGAACAAGACCGCGGTCTCGTCGCCGTGGCTCACGGCGAATCCGTTCGCCGATAAGCATGACGGCGGATGGGTCTACTCGGACCGCGAGCAACGCCTGTACGCCATCTATGGTAATCACAGCAGCGGCCGGCCGCTCTACCGCATCGACCACGTCAACGAGAGCGCGGAGGGAGCCACGACCTTCGCTTTCGGCCGCCACGGCGCGCACCCGGTGATTGACGACACCGGCACCTACATCTACATGCCTCCCTCAGAGTCGACCAATCAACTCGAACGCTACAACACCATCACCAACACTCTGGAGACCCTGGCCCCGGCGCCCACTATCGGCACATTCTCACACGGCGCGTGGAAGGCTGGCAAACTCTGGATCGTGCTCGATGACGACAACCTCTACAGTTATGACCCGGCGACCAACAGCTGGAGCGCTGTGCTGTACGACTTCGGCGACTGGGCCAACGTCGCGGCCTCGGGCCCCAGGTCTCACCTGATTTATGTCATCGTCGAACCCGGGCTTCTCTTCTCCTACAACACCACCACCGGCACGGTGACCTCTCTCCCCGATCACCCGACCGGTTTCGATCTCGGCGGTAACGGCCAGTTCACCTGGTTCGGCAGCAGTGTCGGTTTCCTCTACGCGGCAGCTTCCTACAGCGGAGCCCCGGCCATCTTCGACATCGCCCACGGGACCTGGCACGAGCTCGCCGACCCGAAGACGCCCGACAACTACGCCGGCCACGCGACCTACGATTCCACCCTCAAGAGGCTCTACGTTACCGGTTCCTCCAATGAGGTCTGGTATTACCAGTACTAGCCTCTGAACCTGGAAGGGGCGCCCGATGGGCGCCCCTTTTTCCATGCGTCCGAAAGGGATCAACCGTGCCCCGGTCGCCATCGGCGACGTTCACCGTTATCCCGCTCGGGTCGGAATGCTTGCCTTGGGGGCAGCCAAACCTAGTCCATGGTGATTGCGAGGGAGTTTTCCCACAGGCCGTGGATGTTGCAGTAAGCCGTTGCATACAGGGCCCCCGGCCTCTTGACCTTCAGCTCCGTTATCACTGAATGGTTGGTATAAACCGGACCCGTGTCCGGGCCTTCCACGGACTCCCCGTGAGCCGTGAATTCGTAGTTGCCCACCTGGTAGACGAACTTGTCCCCTTCCGGTTTGAAATAAAGCTGAATCCAGCGGATGTGATGGGCCGTCGTGTTCGGATGGGCAATCTCCTTGCCGAGCGATACCTTTACGGCGAATGTCTCGTCCGCCTTCGCCGTGCCGGAAACCACCTCGATCACGGGAACGTGTTTCTCTTTTTTCCAATCATCGGTCCCGTACAGCGCGCCAACTCTTTCCATTGTTTCCTCCTTTAAAACCCGATGTGATCACCCCTGGTGGAAAAGTTACAATTTCCAATTGCCTTGTACCATACAAAGATAGAATACATTGCGAAAATAGCAATCTGAGGGACCGGCATATTTACACGCTGGACTGATTCCGAACCGGGTCAAGTGAACATGGTCGGTACCGCCTTTTTCTGGAATTGCCTGATGGAAAAAACGTGAACCTGGATCAAGATGTTCAAAGTCTATGAGAAAGAGCGGGGAATGTCCTTCTTTCGGTGCCGGCTTGCAATCACCGGCAAATGCCGGAAACTTTTGATAGTCGTCAAAGGTGCACGGAATGAAGGCTGAACGGTTTCAAATCCCATCGTGACCCCGGCCTGTTTCCCGTCCCCTCCCGAGGGCCGGACAAGGAGTGACAGCCATGAAGAAGTCAACCATCATTTCTCTGGCCGCTTTCTGCGCGGTTGTGCTGATTGCCGCGGTTGCCGGATGCAACAGCAGCCGAAACAGCCCCTCCGGGGCTGCGCCGGAGACTGCGACCGGGGGCGGTCCTGCACTGAGCCGCTCAGTTCTGCTGTCCGGTTTGAAAAACCCGTGGGACCTGGCGTTCACCCCCGACGGCGCCATGCTGTTTACCGAAAAGTGCCGAGGACTTTCGGTGCGACGGCCGGACGGCAGCGTGCAGCGTCTGTTCGGCACCAGCGGAGCGGCGGTGGTTGCGGCGGACCTTTTCTGCCAAGGCCAGAGCGGCATGCACGGCGTGGCGGTAGACCCGGACTTCAACGCCAACCGCTACGTCTATGTCTACATGGCATCGAAACTGACCAGGCCGGAAACCAATCGGGTGGTGCGTCTCAGGGTTGACCGGGGCTATACCACGGTCAGCGACCGCCGCGACATTGTCGCCGATATCCCGTTCAAGAGCAAAGCCAACCGCTGGGGCGGGGCAGGGACCCACAGCGGCGGCCGCATCCGCTTCAGCCCGTATGACCGGTACCTGTACGTCACCACCGGGGACAACCACAACGGCCATCTTCCCCAGGACCTTACCCGTCTGGGCGGCAAGGTGCTGCGGATCGATCGCAACGGCGTGGCGGCGCCGGGCAACAACACGCCGATTGGGGGCGATCCGCGCATCTTCACCTACGGTCACCGCAACGTGCAGGGGATCGCGTTCCGTCCCGACACCGGCCGCCCCTTCATCAGCGAGCACGGACCGGGTCACAGCGACGAGGTCACGCCGCTGTCGGCCGGCGGCAACGGCGGATGGGATCCGAAGCCGGAACCCGGCGTTGAATGCATGAACGACTACTGCGGCTACACCTCCAACAAGCGCGACGGCACCCCGACTCCCATGACCGACCTGGCCAAGTTCCCGGACGCGCTCCGTCCCTCCTGGAACAATAACGGAAAGTCCGAGGGAATGAGCCCGTGCGTCTTCCTGAGCGGGTCGCAATGGAAGGCGTGGGATGGCAGGCTGGCGGTAGGGTTCCTGCGCGGCGAGCGTATCGAGATCCTGGAGCTGGATTCATCAGGCAAGACGATCGGGACCGGGACCGTTCCGGGGCTGCCTTCGGAACGCATCCGCACGCTGGTTCAGGGCACTGACGGCGCGCTGTACGTGTCGACCGACGGCGGCGAGATCTGGCGGCTTGCCCCAAGGCCGTAGCAAGATTGTCAATGAATCTTCAAAATCCACCCCCGGAATTCCGGAACGATTCACGGTAGGAGATTCGTGCGGTAAGCAGAAAAGCTTGCGAATACCGTTTTATCCAATCTGAATCGAGAAAAATTCAAGCGTGTTTGGCCGGTATTGAGAAAATGCATTGATCCATTGATCCAAGCCTGACCCCAGGTTCCTCAACACCTGTCGCGGCCCTGCGACAGGTGTTGCAGTGGGGGGGCGGCGTTCGATGCCGGCCGGCACGGGAGAGACACCCCGGGGCCGGACATGTGCTCGTCTGTGCGCGATGCCGGCGGCCGGGAGCGGACCCGGCCGGTAGTGGCATGTGGCTTGCTTCCGACAGGATACGTGGGCGTGCCGGCGTGGCTTGCAAGGACGTTCACGGGACTGCCGTCATAAAAAGGAGGGTTGTTGCCATGAAATGTCTGCTGGTTGCCCTTTGTGTTGCGCTGCTGCCCGCGGTCTGCCTTGCGGGGGACTGGCCGGGTGGCGAGGCCCCACCGGGCGTCGGCTATCTCGCCAAGGCCGACGGTACCAAGGTGTACGGCAGCCCCGAGGGAACGGCCGTGATCGCGACGGTCGGCAAGGACTTCCCCTTTGTCGCCTACAACAGCGAAAAATCGTGGCTCGGCATCATGGCCGCCGAGTCGGTTGAGGGTGGGAGAACCCATGTCCGGTACTTCAAGAACGGGCTCAACGGGAAGCAGGGAGAAAGCACCGGATGGGTCGACCTTCAGGACTTGGACCGGATCCGGTTCGACTGCTGCGGCGACAACGCCCACTGTTCCGGCATGACCTCACCGCTGTTCAGGACCCGCGAGTATACCGACTGCTTTGTCAAGGCCGCGTCCGCGCGCATGCAGGCGGGAACGCCGGCGGCCCTGCGCGGTGAAAAAGCCCCTGTCGCCGACATTGAGCTGGAGAAACTGAAGCTGCAACTGGAAATTGAGCGACTGAAACTCGAGCAGGAGCAGCTCAAGTTGCAGCTCGAACAGGAGCGCCGGAAATCCGGGCCGAAGTGACTAGTGTCCTGTGCGGTTCGTTCACCGCAAGAATTCCGAGGGATTTTGGTTTCTGGCAAGGCGCGGCGACACAGGCCTAGCGGGGTCTAAGCCGAGGAGCCGGAACGCGGCCAGGGGCCAGAAGGCCCGGAATTGTAAGGAAGGAACTAACCGCACAGGACACTAGTGCCCCGGCTCCATGATTGGGGAGTGTCGGGGGACTTCCCTGTCGCTGTCGCCTTGCCGTTTACGCAGAAAGCCGGGTCAAGGGCGGGCGTTCTGCGTTGCGACGCCGGATTGCCGGCGGCTGAGGCGAGCGGGTCCGCTATTGCCGGACCATGCCGGTTTGCAGCGGCTCCCCTTCCGCCAGCAGGCGCAGGAGCTCGCCCCTGCTGCGCATCCTGTCGAAGACCCTGCCGTTCTTCGAGTTGACGATGAAGGCAAATGAGAATTCGCGGCCCCCCGCGTTGACTCCGTACCCGGCCAGCGCGAACACATCGTTGAGACGGCCGGTTTTCACCCGGAAGCGCTGGTCGGTGTAGCCGATTTTCTTCACGGTTCCTTCCAGGCCGGGACGGGGAAGGGTCTCGCGGAAACTGTCGAACCATGGTTTTTTTGATACCTGATAAAGATAGTTGGCAATGAAACCCGCGGTGATCCTGTTTCCCCTGGCCAAGCCGCAGCCGTCGGCGATTATTGCCTCGCCGGAGGGAAGGTCCAGGCTGTTGAGGAAACTGCACACCGCCCTGTTGCCCTTGGTGCGGGTCCCGGGAGACCCGAAGCGCCGCTCCCCCAGGGAATCCGCCAGGTTTTGCGCCGTCCGGTTCCTGCTGTGCACATTCATGTCGTGCAGAATGTCGAAAAGTTCCCGTTTGTCCTTTATTTCCACGGAATGCCTGGCAAGGGTATAGGTTTTTTTTCTGCTCTTGCGCTTCTTTTTCCCTTTGACGGTAACGGCCTTGCGCACGGTCACGACCTTGTGCACCGTGCCTCCCTGCTCCGCGTAATCGAGGACGGCACCCGTGATGAGGAGCTTCATCAGCGAAGCGGGAACAAGCCGTTCCCGCACTGAATTGCCCGATTCCACCACCGGTCTGCCTGTTTCCAGGTCGACCACGGTCAGCGCCCACTCGGCGTTCTCGGGCACGAACGGCTCAAGGAGCTTTCCCAGGTCACGGTCGGGTTCATCTCCATGGACCGGACAAGCGGCGGATGAAAAAATGATCAGCACTATGATGACGGCGCCCTTCAGCAGTGTCTTGCGCAATAAACCCATTTTTCTGATCTCCTCTTGCGGAATCGTCGGAATTCGATTCCCTGGTCCCGGAATTGGCCTGGGACAATTTGCTTCCAACTGTTGTTTGCGGTGGGGCTGGGATGCAGAATTTTCCCACATGCACGCCGCTCCCTTTCAGTATCTCCCTTGGCCGTTCCCCGGCGAAATTGGCCTACATCTATGACCCTTGCCGACCCGATATGTTCGACAGACCCGAGCAGTGCGCTGTCGCAGGCTTCCAGCAGGTCCATGAGCGGGCTATTCCACGACAAAGGTTTCGCCGGCTGTCTCAACCATGTCACCGATGTAGAGTTTTCTTCCCCTTCTTGTCTCAACCTGGCTGTTCACCTTCACCATTCCCTCGCTGATCAGCATTTTCGCCTCGCCGCCCGAGGATACGACGTTGACCGCCTTGAGGAAGCAGTCGAGCTTGATGTATTCGGTGTCGATTTTCAATATCCGCGCCTTTCCTCCGCCGCATCTGTTTGTTTGTCCGGTCCCGCGTGGTGGATTAGATGTGTTTATTCCTTGAAAAAGTTCCGTTACCGGCCAGATTATTCTGTACCATGGAGGAGTTTTTCCTATCAACCCTTTTCATCCCGTTCGGTTGGAGAAATGCACAAGAAATAGGATCGACAGGGGTCAAAGAACCAGGAGGTGTCTACATATATGACTTTGTCACAAGTGTAGAAAGTCCCGTCTTTGTAATGGATTTCTCGCGCCAGCGGCTGACACCGCCGCGATTTTTAGGTTTTGGCTTTTTTTCGAAAAAACCGGATAATCAGTTTTAGAGAACGACAATAACGGAAAGTGGTTTCTCATGCGATCGCTGGGAGGTGGATAGACCATGAAACGGCTGGCTATTATCATTCGTGACGATGCCTTTGACCGGCTCTATACGCCGTTGACGTTTGCCTATGTGGCTGCGAAGCAGGGCGTTGAGGTCGATATTCTGTTCGTGCTCTGGGCCGTGCGGGTGCTGACGGAAGAAGGCGCCAGGGCGGTCAGGATTGATCCCCTGCATGCCGCGGACGAGGCGTGGTTCAGGGACAGGTTGAGGCAGGACGGAGACCCTGATTCGATACTCGACTTCATCAGGCTGGTGAAGCAGGCGGGTACCGTGCGCCTCTACGGGTGCAGGCTTGCGGCAGCCACGTTCGACGTGAACGAGTCGCAGCTCATCGCGGAAGCGGACGGCATCGTGGATGCGCTCTGGTTCCTGGAGGAGAAGGCTGTCAAGGCGGACCACTGCCAGTATTTCTGACAAGGGAGTAACATACTTTCGCTTTAACCACCAAAGGAGGGATCAATCATGAAAGTCGTGGCATTCAATGGGAGCCCCAACAGGGAAGGGAACACCTTTCAGGCAATCGGCATCGTTGCCGCCGAGCTGCAGAAGGAAGGTATCGAAACGGAGATCGTGCAGGTAGGGGACAAGGTCATCAGGGGATGCATTGCGTGCGCCCAATGTATCAAAAACAAAAACGAGCAGTGCGTGCTGCCCGATGACGAGGTCAACGCATGGATCCAGAAGATGAAACATGCCGACGGCATCATCCTGGGCGCGCCGGTTCACTACTCGGCCATTGCAGGTACCATGAAGTCATTTCTGGACCGGGCCTTCTACGTGACCAGCTTCAACAACGGAATGCTTCGGCACAAGGTCGGCGCGTCGGTGGTTGCGGTCAGGCGTTCCGGCGGCCTGCCGACGTTCGAGCAACTGAACAACTATCTTTGCTATTCCGAGATGCTGGTGCCCACCTCGAACTACTGGAACGTGATCCACGGAACCCGGCCGGGGGAGGCTGTCCAGGACGAAGAAGGGGTGCAGATCATGCGGGTGCTGGGCAAGAACATGGCGTGGCTCATGAAGCTGGTGGAAAACGGCAAGGGCACGGTCGTACCGCCCGAGCGGGAGAAGAAGAGCTTCACGAACTTCATTCGTTGAACGGGAACGCCGGGCGCGATCACTCGGAACTCGTTTCTTCTCCGGAGTTTCTGAGAGATCGGGGACAGGCGCAATGCTGTCCGCCCGCGAGGAGAGGAAATGCTGGTTGACGCGCACATCGATTGGTACACCGGTGCTTTGCCCGAGGCCCTTGCCCGGATCGCAGAGCACCGCATCCTGACCATAACCGCCCTCAGGAAACGGTATGCCGCCGACGGTTTCACGCCGGAAGCGGCCGCGCTGCTGCGCGGGATCGTCTACGGGCACTACCGTATGCATCGCCGCGCGCTCCCCTGGCGGGAGACCCGGGATCCCTACGCCATCCTGGTCTCGGAGGTCATGCTGCAGCAGACCCGGGTGGAGCGGGTCGTCGGGAAGTACCGGCAGTTCCTGGCGTCGTTCCCCGGTGTCGCGGCCCTGGCCGCGGCGCCGCTGCAGCAGGTACTGGCCTGCTGGCAGGGTCTCGGTTACAACCGGCGGGCCGTGAACCTGAAGCGCTGCGCCGAAGCGGTGGTCGAGCAATGGGGAGGCATCCTCCCGTCGTCCCCGGAGGAGCTCCGGACCCTGCCGGGGATCGGTCCCTACACCGCACGGGCCGTGGCCGCTTTTGCCTTCGATCTCCCCACGGTATTTATCGAGACCAACATCCGCACCGTCTTCATCCACCTGCTGTTTCCCGACGCGGACCAGGTCCATGATCGGGATCTCCTGCCGCTGGTTGCCGCCTCCCTCGACCGGGAGCATCCCCGGGAATGGTATTCGGCGCTCATGGACTACGGCACCTTCCTCAAGCGTACGCATCCCAACCCGTCGCGCCGCAGCGTCCACCACGCGCGGCAGTCCCCTTTCAGGGGATCCAACCGCGAGTTGCGCGGGATGATCCTCAGGGCGCTGCTGGCGAGCCCGGGGATGACCGGAAGGGAGTTGGCGGCCTGCCTCGACAGGGATGCCGCCCAGGTGGCGGGGAATCTTCGGCAGCTGCGCCGGGAGGGGTTCCTGACGGTGCGGGGGAGGTGCTACTTTGTTGCCTGAGCCGGCGACGGCGTGGGGGCGCCTGCGCACTCAGGACTCAAGCGAAATCATTGCTGCCTGAGAAAGCCCGCGAGGGGAAGACTCGGATTCGAAATGGTACCAGGTTTACATCTCCACCCTGGTTATGTTTCCCTGGAGTTTGCCCGGCGGCAGTTTGTAGAACTGCACGAAATTGGGCGTCAGCTTCTTGATGACGCTGAAGATGCGCCAGACAGGGTTGTTGGTGACGATGTCTTCGATGCCGTAGAAGATGACCTTTTCCTGAATTCCGTTCTTTTGCAGCAGCTTTTCGATATCGATTACCTCCATGTATCCTGCCCGGATCTCAAAGGCGTCCAGACCGGTGCCGATCCCCTCTATCATTTTGTATCTGACCCCGAAAGGTTCGTCGGTTCGGAGGATGGAGACCAATATGTTCCGTTCGTAGATGATGTTGCTCCTGATGACGTTGTGCACCAGGTAGGGAGGGATGACCGGGATTTCCTTGATGAAAAACAGCGCCGTGCCGGGAATGTTTATCCCCCTGGAGTAGATCTGCTCGTAGGAAAGAAGGAAGGTTTCAAGGTCGAGCGGTTTCAATGCCCGGTAGAGTGCCCTCTGCCCGTTTGTCCAGATCAGGATGGTCAGAAACGGTATGGTGGCCAGGATGATGGACCAGTAACCGCCATGGGGTATCTTGTGCATGCATGCCGTGAAGAAGGCAATGTCTACCGCGGTCACCAGCAGGGCGAACGGAACCTTCCACTTCTTCTTGGTATGACTGAAGATCGTGCTGATCATGATGCCGGTGATGGTCATGCACCCGGTGACCGCCAGACCGTATGCCGCCGCCAGGTTTTCGGATTTTCTGAAGACCAGCATGATGAGAACCACCGCCAGGAGCAGTGACCAGTTGACGGCGCCGATATAGATTTGCGATTTCAGGTGGGTTGATGTGTAGTCGACTTTCAGCAGCGGCATGATGCGGGTGTTGATGCCCTGGTAGATCACGGAGAAGACCCCGCTGATCATCGCCTGGGAGGCGATTACGGTGGCCATGATGGTCAGGACGAGAAACGGAACGAACAGAACGGGCGCCTCCCACTGGACCATGCCGAACAGGAGGTTCTTGCCGGCGCCGTGGGACAGGACGTAGGCCCCCTGTCCGAAGTAGTTGACGATCAGGGCGCAGAAGACGATGCACCATGCCCGGATGATCGGCTTGCGGCCCAGATGCCCCATGTCGGCATACAGGGCCTCACTGCCGGTGGCGCACAGTATGACCTCGGAAAGGACGAAGAAGGCGGCAAACCCGTTGTCCCTGAAAAACTGTACCGCGTACCAGGGGCTTGCGGCCTTGACCAGCTCAGGTTGGGTAGCGATGGAGATGAGGCCGGAGAGCGTCAGGACCGCGAACCAGACCATCATGATCGGGCCGAAGGCCGCGGCTACCTTGTCGGTTCCCTTGTACTGGAAAACGAAAAGCACGATTGCGATGACGGCGGCGATAAGGATCATGGTTTCCTGTCGCAGATGCTCCAGACCCGGGATCAGGATCATCCCTTCCACCGCCGACAGGATGCTGATGGCCGGGGTGATTACGCCGTCCCCCAGCAGGAGGGATACGCCGGCGTACGACAGCAAGCCTACGAAGGCTATCTGCCGGCCCGGTTTCAGGAGCCGGGTCAGGATTTCCTTGAGCACGATGGTGCCCCCCTCTCCCTTGCGGCTGAGGCTCGTCGCCAGCCAGGCATACTCGGCGGATACCAGGATGGTCATGGTCCAGAAAACCAGAGAGAGTATACCCATGACGTTATCCGGAGTCGGCCTGGTCAGTGCGAAGATTACAGTGAGGGTATATATGGGGCTGGTTCCGATGTCGCCGAACACCAGCCCGAAAGACTTGATGACGCCCTTGACGAACGAATCGGCAGGGTCCTGTTTCATGATGCGGCTCCCGATAGGAAAAGATTCTTTTGCGTAACTTTATACATCAAGCTGCCTCATTCCTGTAGCAGAATGCGGAGCCTCACCACAACAATCCGTCGTCACTGTTTCAAGGCGCGTCGGGGGGGCCGGAATCCGGCCTGCGCCCGCATATGATGCCGCGCGGCAGAAAAGCAAAAAGGATCCCGGCATACTGCCGAAACCCTTTGTTTTTCAGTTTGTCCGGAAGGTGTATGCAGGGGCCGCTAAGGAACTTCCCGGAAGCCTCTCGTACCCGGTCCGGCTTCGGCTGAAAGGGCGATTTGTCACGTATTCCCGGAGAGTATGCCCTTTACCAGTTCGCTGGCCTCTTTGCCGTCGTAACTCCCGGCATAATGCGCTCCCAGCGCCTTCATCACCTTCCCCATGTTGGACGGGAGCGGCTCGATAGATTCGAGCTCCAGCACCCGGCGGATTGCCGCAGCCAGGGAGTCGCCGGTCAGTTGTGAGGGAAGATATTGCATGAGGATGTCTATCTCTCTTTGGGTGTCTTCCCTGACCGAGGAGGAGCCGCCCCCCTTTTCAAGCACACGCAGGTTTTCCCTGGCGTTTTCGATGAACTTCTTCACGAACCGGATAACCGTGGTGTCGTCCGGCTGCTTGTTGTCCTTGCATGCATCCGCGATCAGAACGCCCAGGAGGTTCTTTTTTTTCTCGTCCTTCGCCTTGAGGGCCTTCAGCCTGTCTTCCCGTATCGTGTCGATAAGCATAGTCGCATCTTTCACCTTTTTCTGTAATGGATGGTGCCGCGCCTCTATCCTAACCCCGGCATCTGACTCCGTCCAGCATTTTCTCCGAGCCGTTCACGGCGCAGAGTCCCAGCGGGCAATCAGAGGACCTGGGAGATGCGCGGACACCCCGACGAGGCCAAGGCAGGCATGCTCGCCATGCGGCGTGCCCGCATGAACGGTGTTTTCCCGTGTCCTCCGGGGAAACTTCCGTTTCAGGTCCGGCTCTCCGGAAAGACCTCATCTTTGTCCGACAGGGCGAATCCAAGCGCGAGAATTATCTTGCGCTTGGTCTCCATCCGGCAGGCCTCGCCACGTTCAATCCTGTCTATGGTCACCGAGGACACTCCAGCCAGACGGGCAAGCTCCATCTTGCTCATCAACCGTTCCTCGCGGATTTTTCGGACGTTATTGCTGTTCTTCATCACAAAGCTCTCCAATCCGAGATAAAAACCGGTATGCTTCGTTTATGTCTTGTATGGGAAGACAACCATCCTTTTTATGATATTGTTCACTGTTTGTCAATCACTGAGAGATACGTTGCGGGTCCTTTTTAATAATTTCCGGTGGCTTCTGTTTTCATGGATTATGGGAGTGGTACGGGTATATCGTCAGACTGTGCGGCTTCTCTGCGGGAAGGAGGGTCTGTCAATGGGTACCCTTGGAGGGATAAAGGCGCCCTGCCCTCGGAGGTCAGTCCGCTAGTCAAAGACATTTCCAAAGAATTCTTCTATCTTCATTCTCGCCTTCAGGGTAATACCTCGCGTGCCTTGGAACTTGCCGTCGATCAGATCGATAACAAGCCTGTGGTCCAGGCTGTTTTTCTTTGACCAGGAAGTCACCGTTTCCCCGATTGACTCAAGTTTCTGTTCTATGCATGCTTTTCTTTGCTCGATATTCATAGTGCACCTCCATATGCCATCCAGAATTTAAGACATCCGATGCCCGCCCGGTTCCCGGGGCGGGGTAGCGGCCGCCTGAAGAAACAGAAAAGCCGGGGCCGATATCTAACGAGAAGATATTTCGGCGACCCGGCTGTCTCGTGGAGACCCAGTAGGCTTTCCGTCCCATCCTCACGGATGGTTTAGTATTTTCGTCTATCAGTCTGCTGGTTCGGCGTTGCCTATTGGTAGCCCAAAACGGTGATACGAGTCAAGCTGAACTTCCAAAACCATAGTCTTATGAAGATGTTACGCCCGGATTTTGACATCACGGCGCCGGGATCTATACTGGTTTTCTATCGTAACCCTGAATCAGTGACAAGGAGGCGGACATGACGGCGAAAGGCGATGACCCCGGCGGCAACGATCCCTTTGACCTTAAGCGGTTCATTACGGCCCAGGAGGGTATCTACGGCCGGGTTCTCGCGGAGCTGAAAAGCGGCCGGAAACGGACCCACTGGATGTGGTTCATTTTTCCGCAGATAGAGGGGTTGGGACACAGCCCGACTTCGATACACTACGCAATAAAAAGCATTGCCGAGGCCCGGCGCTACCTGGGGCATCCCGTCCTTGGAGGCAGGCTTACGGAGTGCTCGGAAACGCTTCTGGCGCTTGAAGGACCAACCGCATCGGAAATCTTCGGTTACCCCGACGACATGAAGCTCAAGTCGTCGATGACGTTGTTTGCTGCCGTGGCGGAGGATCCGCGCTCCGCGTTTATCCGCGTTCTTGAGAAGTATTACCATGGGGAGCCGGATGCGCGGACGCTCCGGCTGCTTGAGGAACTAAAGGACCCATAAAGGCGCAGGTGACGACCACGCAGGGATGCCCGCAGGTCGGCCCCGGTTCGGAATGCAGATCGGCTTTCTCCACCCATGGACCGTCCCCGCTTCTTCCGGCTGCCCATGCCTACCATCTGTGTTCAGGCCCGCTGGTTATGATGCCGGTAAGGACACCGGCGGCGCCGCCCAATGCCGCGCCGACCGCCGGGCTACCCCCGGTGATGGCGCCGAGCGCCGCGCCGCCTGCCGCGCCTATGGCGCCGCCGCTCAGCGCACGCTGCTGCGTCGGCGTCATACCGGCGCACCCGAATGTGAAAGCGGCCAGCAGGGCCATGGTAAAGTATCTCGCTGCTCTCATATAAAATCACTCCTTTTACCGTGGTGCCGCTACTCTGTCTAATCAGGCTCTCAGGCTATTGCACGGGCACACTGACGGTATCGGATTTTATGTTGGGTTTGACCAGCTTTACCCAGATGACGTTCATGACCGGGTCGTCCAGTCTGACCGAGTTCTCCCTGTAGTAGCTATCGACGGACGAGACGATATCCATTATCGGCTTGCCCGCCAGCCCTGTCGCCATCCTGGTTGACAGGGAGTCCCGTTTCGGCCCGGTATATTTTGCCGCCGCTTCCCGTTCAATGGAAACAACGTGACCGACCCCCCACACAAAGGCGACTTTTTCGTCAATGGTCATTTTCTGCCAAATATCCCCGGTCAGTATCTTCATGTCCTGGGTACGGGTCTCTTGTCCCTGCGGCGACCGCTCTTCGGCTGCCGCATCGAAGCCCCACGCCGCAAGCCCGACAGCAAGGGCCAGCGCAGCCGTAAGACGAATCAGGCTATGTGGCTTCATAACGTGCCCTCCTTTCTTTTTGATATTTAAATATATTATATTTCATATGTGTGTCGGTTTTCAAGGATGCATCGGGAGGTGTCGTCGGCAAGCTGACGTCGTTGCCCGGGGAGCCGTCTGGGAAGAGATGGGTTGGGACTGCCGGAATGCCTCCGGGACTGGCAGATGCAACGACAGACGGGCGGTTTTAACCGAGGGGATGGCACGGATAGAGAGCGGCAGCCTCTGGGGCACACCGCGGACGGCCTGACCCTAGCCACCGGGGTCGGACGCGTCGGCTGGGAACTGCGGTTGATGAACAGGCCGGGCAGATGATCGAGGAGAGCTGTGACGCCCTGTGTGACGAGTGGTTCCAGGAGGAGGGAGGGCTGACCCCGGCCAGGAAGAAGAAGGGGACGAATCGTCCGTCAGACGAGATTGGGTACCGTGATAATGCCTGACTCCCTGCAGCAGATTTCTATGGATCCGAAGAGCCGCTCCATACGGACCGGTTTCATGATGAAGTGCGAGATGCCCAGGCTCTTGAGGTCGGCGAGATACTGTTCGTGCAGGTAGGCCGAAACGATGATGATCGGGATCTCCGAGCAGATCCTTCTTACCTCGCGGGACATCGAGATGCCGTCCATATCGGGCATCATGATATCGGTCACGATGATATCCGGCCGATGAGACCGGAGCATCTGCAAGGCGGTCCTGCCATCACCGGCGGTGTGCACCGCCAGCCCCTTCCATCTGAGCATCCTCGCCATCAATTCCCTCGCCGGCGGCTCGTCGTCCACGTACAGAACCGATACCTCTGCAGCATTTTTTTTCATATCCGACCTCGATCCTGTAACCGGACTCCCGCAAGGCGTTCCCAGCGACTGTCATCCTTGCGCGCAATTACGTACCAAATATAGTGCTGCTCGTGCTTGAAAATCTTGGTTTCTTTGATGTTACCGCATCCAGTGTGGCCCGGGCTTTTAATTAAAACGCCTGATACAGAGTTTACTACCAACCAGTAACTATGCAAATTGATTGGAAGGTTTTGTGGAAATAATCGGAGCCGGAAGAGGGGGCTTCGGTGGCCTGTGCTGTCGGTTGAACCCGGCGCATGGGCAGGAGGTTGCCCGGTTCAGTCCAGCAGGCTCCTGACCCGAGCGAGGAATTCCAGCGGATCAAAGGGTTTCAAAAGGACGGGGACATCGCCGGTGTCGATTCCCCTCTTGAGCAGCTCTTCGAAGGGATAGCCGGTGATAAACAGCGCCTTCAGGTCAGGGCGGGACATGAGCAGCTCGTTATAGACCTGCGTGCCGTTTTTGTCCGGTCAGACCAGATCGGAGATCAGCAGCGAGATCTGATCCGGCTGCTCCAGGAACCGTTTCACGCCCTCGCGACCGTCCCTGGCCTCGATCACCCGGTAGCCGTAGCCTGAAAGCAGTTCCCTGACGAAATCCCGGGCATGATGGTCGTCTTCCACCAGCAGCACCACGTCGCTCCCCCCGACCGGGGGAGGCGGCGCGGGCCGAAACGGCTCCGTGAGTCCTCCCGCGTCCCGGGGGAGAAGGACGCGGAACAAGGTTCCCCTGCCCGGTTCGCTGGTAACGGCAATACGCCCCCCGTGCTGACGAACGATGCCTTGCACTATGGTGAGCCCCAGGCCGGTCCCCTTGCCGTCTTCCTTTGTGGTGAAGAACGGCTCGAACACCCGTGCGGCGGTTCCGGAGTCCATTCCGGTCCCGGAATCCTCGACCTCCAGGATGACGAACTCGTCAGGAACCGCGTCTTCCCCCTCGGCACCGGCCCGATCCCCGTCCCTTCCGGCAGCGGTCCGTATCTCCAGGACGCCGCCGCGAGGCATGGCGTCACGGGCGTTTGTGGCAAGGTTCAGCAGCACCTGGCCGAGCAGGACCCTGTCGGCCGATACCGGAAGCGCCGTGCCGGATAGCGTGATGCGGAGCTCTATATCCTCACCGAGAAGCCTGGCAAGGAGGTCCTCTATGCCCCCTACTATCTGGTTCAGATCGACATGGGACATGACGAGGGTATGTTTCCTGCTCAAGGAGAGCAGGCTCTCCGTAAGCACTGCTGCGCGTTCAGCGGCCGAAATGATCCGGGAAAGGTGCACCCTCTCAGGTCTGTGTTCGGGTATCTTCATCTGCAGTATGTAGCTGAATCCCATGATGGCAGTGAGAAGATTGTTGAAATCATGGGCGATTCCGCCGGTGAGCTGACCGATCAACTCCATCTTCTGCGACTGCCGGATCTGCGTCTCAATCCTGTGCAGTTCCGTCACCTCCCGTCCTATTTCGACCACGCAGACGACGGCGCCGTAAGTGCCCTTGAGCGGTACGGCCCGGATATCGAACTCCTGCTGGTCCCTCGTCCATCCCCGGCTCGCTTCAATCATCCCGGTGGAGACGCATTGCCTGCCCGGGCAGCAGACGTGGTCGCCGATGCGGTGGTGCCAGACCTCGTGACAGTACCTGCCGATTAGCCCGGCGGGTTCCAGCCCGAGCCTTGCCCCGGCCGCGGCATTGGTCCAGACTATTTTCCGGTCAGGGGTGAGGAGAAGCACACTGTCCGGTATGGCCTCAAGAATGGGGCAGTACCGCTCGCAGATACCCGGGGGTATCTGCGTTCCCCATGCGGTTTGCGGACCGGCTGTGACGCCCTCTGCCTTCCCGGAAGCACTGCTTTCAGCTTCCACGCTGATCCGTTTGCGGCGCAGGATCAACACCACGATCAAACCGGATGCAAGAATGAGAAGAATGAAAAGGGACCAGAGGTCCCGGACCGATGGCAGCCAGCGCCCCCCAGCGCCCCCGGCCTGGGCCCTCTGTCCGGTGCCCTTCGGCCCGCCGGTCCGGGTGTCGTCGGAACGGCACGCGGTTCCGCCAATCGCTATTGCCAGAAAAAGAGAAAAGATACCTAGCAGCCGGAGAAGCCTGTTGGTGAATGGCCTTGTCTGCATGACGGTCCCTCTGCAATCCGGGTAATCGGATTCCTGGATGAAACGGCGGCGCGGAACCCTGGGGACCGTAACGGGAGGTATGGTATGGATGGTGCCATGCCGGTCGCAGGCATGGCGCAGGAGTGGCTGGAGCGGAATACAAAAAAGCCCGCCTGTGGTGAGGCAGGTCTGGCGCCTAACAGCTAACCCATCTGCCATTTCGGTAACCCCTCTTTCCGCCGTACGACGGACAGGTGGCTTTGCGTCACCCGGTTACCCGGGTTTTGCCTTTTCGATGCTATGGAGTTTTTATAACTTGTTGGGGTTTACAGAAAGTCGCTAATTTTGTCAAGCCAATTTTGGCGGTTTTGCATGATTCGTTTCAATTCCGATGCGGCCTGACATAAAATCGATAAAAAAGGGGGATGCGGCCCGCCGGCGGCTCCGGATTCGGGGCGTCACCGAAAAGCTGCAGTCCCCCTCTTCAGTGCGGGGCCGGGCCGGTCAGGCGGAGCGACTCAGACGGGTCATGTTTTTCAGGGTGTCAGCCACCCCTTTGGTGTGGTCGGCCGTGTCGGCGGTTCGGCCACTGGATTCCTCTATGACGCCCAGCAGGGAGGAGAGCCGCGCCACGTCGCCGGACTGGGCTTCTATCTCGTTGGCCACGGTTCCGATCTCCGAGGCGAGATGAGATATGTTGGCGCTGATTTCCAGGGCGCTGGTGCGGGATTTTTCAGCCAGGTTGCGGACCTCGTCGGCAACTACCGCGAACCCCCTGCCGGAGTCTCCGGCGCGGGCCGCCTCGATTGCGGCGTTGAGGGCCAGCAGGTTGGTCTGGTCGGAGATCTGCTCGATGATCTCGACAACACTCTGGATCTGTCGGCTGGCGTCGGCCAGTTCGCGGGCGCTGGCTGCCGAGGTGTTGGCCTGGAGGGTAAGGGATGAAAAATTTTCTCCCAGCTGGTGGAGGGCCTGTACCTGCTGCTCGATGTGGGAGGCCAGGTCGTCCACCGATCCGTACAGGTCATTGGCGCAGGTTTCTAACTGGCCGGCCAGCGTTTCCCGCTGGACGTCGGCCTCGTACAGGGCCTGTCCCAGATCGTTCAGGCCGCTGAAGAGCCGCGCCATGGAAGGATCCAGGCCGGATGAGTCCAGCCGGCTCTCGTACTTCTGCCCCTTGAAGTCGTCGATCTGTTTTATCATCACCTTCGACAGGCCGCTCAGTTTGGAGATCTGGCGTCTCAGGAAAAAGGCCTTGAACTCCCCGTAGTGGGCCACGAAGTTGTCAACGTACTCGTCCCGGAACCGTGCCCCGTTCTGGACCCGGAAAAAGAACACGGCGGTGAGGGTCTGATTCAGATTGAGTCCGAGGATCTCGCCGAAGGTCGAAAAACCGGCCAGCGCGGTTCCGGCCATGACCCGCCCCATGTCCGGGAGCTCGCGCTCGTTGCACAGCCTGCGCAGTATGCAGTCGTTGAGGATTCCCGCCACTGGGGTTCCGGGCTTGTCCTGCAAGAACCGCCTGAAGTCTTTCTGGGTATTTTCCACCAGACCGGTCCTGCGCACGAGGTGCAACTCCTCGCCGGGTGCGATATCACAGTAGAAATGTACCCTGCCGGCCTCCACATTGAGCTGCGAAACGGAACGCACGAACAGCTCTCTGCCCACGGTAATGGCAAAGGAGTAATCGGCCAGCTTGGCCTCCAGGTTGGCGGGGGAGCACTTGAGGGTTTCACAGAGGGCTTCCACCAGGGTACTGATCCGTCCCTGGCCGTCGATGACCTGGTTCACGTAGCGCTGCTCGACCGAGGCGGAAAGCACGTGGAAGCTGTTTCCTGCCGGCTCGAAATTCTGGCTCTTGAACACGCCGAAGCGCACTCCGGGCGCTGTCTTGATGAAGGCCAGCAGGGCGTGGTTTTCGAGTTTTTTCCTGCCGTCGTGCAGCCACGTGTTGCGGAAGTCGAAGGTGCCTCCGGCCGAGCCGCCCACGAACAGGCACGGGAAACGGCCGGAATCGTACAGGCCCTCCATGAAAAACGATTCGGAGGCCGACAGGCCGTCGAACAGCACGTAGGCCAGAGTGTCGCGGAAGTCGATCTCCATGTTCACCTTGATGCCGGCAATGGCCTTGGCGATGCGGTCCACGCGATCGGTGAGGGAGATATCCACGCTGCCGCGGCGCAGGTCCTCGCAGCAGAGAGGGACCGAGACCACCTCGGCCTGTGCCACGACGGAAGCGTCGAAACACTGAACTACTACCCGGTCCCAGCTGTTGCCGGTCGGGCAGTAGAGCCTGCCGCCGTCTGCGTGAAGCTCGCCCGCTGTGGAGCATATGAGCATGGGAATACCGGGAAAACGGGAGGACAGCGTCCTGGCGACCTGGTCGATGTCAACATGGGGAGAGACGTAGGCGGTGACAAAGGTAGGGGTGATGTTGACCTTCTGAAGCTCGTTCGAAAGCCCGGCCGTGCCGGACTGGAGGGTCATGGCGCCGACGCCGGTGTTCCGTTTTTTCCGAAATCCCAGGAAGCCCATAGGTATAACTCCTTTTTTTACTATAAAATAAGTTTCTGCCCGGAAAGTGTCGACAGATGCCGGGTCGGAACTTCCCCGAAACCCTCGTAATCGGTCACCATCCTTCGCTTGCATCAAAAAATACTCTGCCGGATTCGGGCGTTTTTCCGTGAGCCACCTGATTGCACTGAAGCCTTTGGGGGCAAAGGGGCTTGCCCGGAACCCTCCACCGCCCGTAACTGACTTTTTCATGAAAACGTATCGGCCACGTTGCAAAAAACTGAAGCGGTATTTTTCACCCGTCAAGGCAAAAACCGGTTGGTTTCCGTCGAAAAAGTATCGACAGGGTCCGGGTCGTTATTTCCCCGAAGCTCCGACCCGGCCTCAGCAGCTTTCCCACCAGATGGGAACCGTGCTGCTTTTTTTGTAAACTTGAAACCGGTTTCTGCGTTTCTTAAAATAGAAATGCGGGATATCAGCCGAGGGGAGACAAGATATGAAAAAAATCATGTGCGCCTTAGTAGCAGCTGCGGGGGTTGTCTTGGTGCTGGCCATGCCCGTATATGCCAGACACGGGCACTGGGGGGGGAGCATATGGATCGGTCCCGGTTGGGGGCCGATTTATCCGTACCCTCCTGTTTATCCATACCCCTTTTACGTGGGGCCTCCGGCCGTTGTTCAACGGCCCATAATCATCCAGGAATCGCCCCCGATCTATGTTGAGCAGGCTCCGAGCCGGGACGGGGAGAGTTACTGGTACTACTGTCCGGACCCGCAAGGGTATTATCCCTATGTGAAGAGGTGCCCGAAAGGCTGGGAGAGGGTTGCGCCTTCGCCTGAACCCATGAACGAGGAGGAATGACAATGTCAGGACAGATGCAGGGTCTTTTTGCTTTAATGCTGGTTATGTTGCTGGGCGGTTGCGTGACTCTGCCGGTCGGGCCGAGCGTCATGAGCCTCCCCGGCTCCGGCAAGTCGTTCGAGGAGTTCCAGGTGGACGACGCCGTATGCAGGCAGTGGGCGGGACAGCGGATAGGACTGCCGCCGCAGGAGGTCGTTAACCAGAATACCGCAACGGGCGCCGTCGCCGGCACCGCCATAGGCGCCGGACTGGGCGCGGCAATCGGCGCGGCAGCCGGGAACCCTGGGGTGGGCGCGGCAATCGGCGCGGCTAGCGGGCTCCTGATGGGAACCGCTTCGGGCGCCGAGGCCGGCCAGGCCTACGGCTGGAATGCGCAGCGTCGTTACGACATCGCCTACATGCAGTGCATGTATGCCAAGGGAAACCAGATCCCGGGCGCTACGCGAAGGAGCTATCGCACCCACAGGACGGCGCCTCCGCCTCCGCCCCCGCCGGGATATGGCGCCGTTCCGCCGGACTATGTTCCCGGGCCTGCATACTGACGGCAATGGGAGCGTCGCGATTTCCCGCCGGAGTGAGGGGCGGGCTTGCTTGCGTGGCGTGTCACTCTTCTCCTCATGGAGACGGTACTCTATCACGTTCCTTCTCCATGAGGGAGAAGGTGCTCCGCAGGGGTGGATGAGGGAAGAATTACCGGTTGCCGGGAGATGTTTTTTTGTCTCTACGGAAGATTCATGTTATGGGATAATCAGCAAACTATTTACATTGCCGGGCGAAGAGTGTGCTACAATCGACCAGCTCCGGCGCGAACCGTTCGACGACCCGGGCCGGATTCCATCCCCACTTTCCCTTCTGAAGGAGAACCATTCACTTGGCTTCATCTGTACCCCTGTTTTCAGGAAAAACCCTTTGCTTCTGTATTGCAGGTCTGTTCCTCGCTCTCAGCCTGGTCACACCGGCCGATGCCCGGGAAAAGATCGCCAAATACCCGCCCCTGCCGGCCGGTTACTCCTCCATCAAGGTCTTCGACAGGGAAGGGCGGTTCGTGGGACGGATCCCAGCGGAGGGGAGGTACTGGGTCTCCATCGACCGCATACCGGTCTTCCTGCAGAAGGCCGTGGTGGCGGTCGAAGACGCCCGGTTCTACGAGCACGAGGGGATCGATTACCGTGGGATTGCCCGGGCGCTGGTCAAGGACGTCATCAAGGGAAAGATGGCGGAGGGCGGTTCCACCATTACCCAGCAGCTGATCAAGAACAGATACCTCTCCGGTGAGAAAACCATCGACAGGAAGCTGAAGGAAGCCCGCCTGGCCATGGAGTTCGAGCGGAAGTACACCAAGAAGCAGATCCTTGAGATGTATCTGAACGAGATCTATTTCGGCAACGGTGCCTGGGGAATCGCCCAGGCAGCCCGGCTCTATTTCGACAAGAACCCGGAGCAGCTGACCGAGGCCGAATGCGCCCTCCTGGCCGGTGTGCCGAAAAATCCCTCGCGCTATAACCCCTTGGGGGAGTGGTCGAGGGTCAGGTTAAGGAGAGATGTGGTGCTGGGGCGCATGGCGGATCTCGGCATGATCACCCAACGCCAGAAAAAGGGTCTGATCTCCCGGCGTGTGACGGTCATGAAAGCCGGACAGGCGCCGCAGTACCTTGCTCACATCCGCAACAAGCTGGTTGAGCGCTACGGTAAAAATGTTATCGAGCAGGGGGGGGTGGACGTAATTTCCGGCATGGATCTGAACCTGCAGAAGTTGGCGGAGCAGTCACTGCGCGAGGGGGTCGTCAGGATTTCCTCCGAATTGCAGGGAGCCCTGCTGTGCATGGACCCGGACAGCGGCGATGTCCTGGCTGCCGTGGGAGGAGTCGATTCAGGCAAAGACTCCTATAACCGGGCCTTCATTGCCAGGCGCCAGCCCGGTTCGGCCATAAAGCCGTTGATTTACGCGGCTGCATTGGAACAGGGGGTTACCGCCGACAGTATCTGGAATGACACTCCGGCGGCTTACGATCGGGGAAACGGACAGGTCTGGAAACCCCAGAATTACGGCAGGGAGTATCATGGGAATCTGAGCCTGCGGAAGGCCCTCGCCTATTCCAGCAACGTGGTCACCGTAAAGCTGCTGGAGACCATCGGCGTGCCGTATTTTACGGACTTTGCCGGAAAGCTGGGGATATCGCTGCACGCCGAGAACGGCCTCTCCCTTGCGCTCGGAGCGGAGGAGGTCACCTTGAGTGATCTGGTCTCCGCCTATGCCGCCATGGCCAACGGCGGTTCCCGTCCCGTGCCGAGGACCATAATCCGTATCTATGACCGGAACCGTCATGCCTCGACGGAGAATCCGGCTTCGCTTGCCCCGGTCCTCTCGCCTGCCGCAGCCTTTGTCACGACCCAGTTGCTGAAGGACGTAATGAAGTACGGGACCGCGAAGTCTCTGGAGAAGTTCAGCCGGGAGCGTCCCGCGGCCGGAAAGACCGGCACCACCGACGACTACCGTGACGCCTGGTTCATCGGCTACACCCCCCAGATGATAACCGGTGTCTGGGTCGGGTACGACAGGCCCAGGCCCGGCGGGAAAGGTTTCACCGGAGGGGCCGTGGCCGCCCCAATCTGGGGGCGGTTCATGCGCTCGGCCCTGGCCTCGAGGCCGGTTGTGGATTTCCCGCAACCCGATACGGTCGTCTCGGTTTCCATCGACCCGGCGACAGGCTTCCCCGCGACCCCCGATTGCCCCGGGAAACGGGAGGAATTCTATATCTCAGGTACCGAGCCGACCGGGTACTGTCCGGAACACGGCGGCGCTCCACCCGAATCGCCCAGCCCGGAACCTTTGCCGTCCGAGACCGACGGGGAGTAGCGGAACGTGCCGGAACTTCCAGAAGTTGAGGTCACCCGTGCCGCCCTGGAGCCGTACGTGGCAGGCAACACCGTTGCCGGCGTAGCGGTCTACGAAGGGAAGCTGCGCTGGCCGGTGTCACCGGAGCTGGCCGACCTGCTTCCCGGCCAGACCATCCGTTCGGTGGAGCGGCGCGGCAAATACCTGGTGTTGCCGTGCCCGGCCGGCGGGGTGCTGATCCACTTGGGCATGACCGGCCACCTGCGCATTCTCCATGCCGCCGGGGAGCCGGGCAGTCACGACCGCATTGACCTGATTTTCGAAAACGGTGTGGTGGTGCGACTCAATGATGCGCGACGCTTCGGCGCCGTGCTCTGGGGCGGCGCCGATCCCCAGGCCCACAGGCTCCTTGCAGGGCTCGGCCCTGAACCGCTTTCCGACGCTTTTGACGGCGATTACCTGTACCGGGTGAGCCGGATGCGCAGGACGGCAATCAAGCAGTTCATCATGGGCCAGGGGATTGTTGCCGGGATAGGAAACATCTATGCCAACGAGGCCCTGTTCCATGCCGGCATCCTGCCGTTCACGCCGTCCGGGGGGCTTTCCCGGAAACGCTGCCACGGGCTCGCCCGGTCGATACAGGGTGTGCTCTCCTCCGCCATAACTATCGGGCTTGCCGCTCTTGACCCGCCCGAGGCAAATCAGAAGCTCGGCTATTTCCCCATCACCTGGTCAGTTTACAACCGCGCCGGGCTGCCGTGTCCGGTATGTTCGGCACCCATCCGGGATGCCCGTTCCGGGCAGCGTTCGACCTACTTCTGCCCCATCTGCCAACAATGACGATGCAGCGTGGCACGCAGCCCCCCATTGTCTAAAATTGATAATCAATATCAAAAAAATGCTCCCATACTTTCTCTTGCTGATATAATAAGAAATACGTTGAAGAAGCGGAACAGTCTCTTTTCCTGCCGTAAACCGCCGGAAGAGGGGTTGTTTCATTGAGTGTCAAAGCAGAGGGGCTACCGCCGGAGTTGGACGGGCGGTTTCCCTTCGAACGGATAAAAGGAGAATCGTCATGGCAAGAGAATCCGCACAGAGAAAACCGGTGGAGAAGCCGTCCGCGATGGATGTGTACCGGGAGCTGGCGACCCCTGGCGCGCCTCACAGGCTGCTGGCCGGCATGGCGGGCAGTTGGAACGTGAAAGGCAGTTGCGTGATGGAGACCGGCAAACCACCCGTGGAGCACACCGGTGTCTCCGAACAGAGGATGATACTTGACGGCCGCTTCCTGCAGCAGGAGTTCAGCGGCGAGATGATGGGGAGCCGGTTCAGCGGCATCGGTTTCACCGGCTACGACAACCATACCGGGAAATACGTGTCCACCTGGATGGACAGCATGGGAACCGGCATCTATTACTTTGAAGGGACCGCAGGCACGGACGGCAGGACCATCACCCAGACATGCGACTACGACGACCCGGTCCAGGGTCCGGTCAAATGGCGCTCGGTGACCAAGGTCGTTGACAGCGACACCCTGGGGTTTGAAATGTACATCACCGGCAAAAGCGGCAGGGAAGAAAAGATGGCGGAGATGACCTACACCAGGAAGCCGTGAACAGAGAGGGCGGCCCCGGCGCCGCCCTCGTTTTTTCCGAGGAAGGAAGATGTATCGATGCGTGGGTTCCCGCGACATGTCCGGCTTGGGAAGCTCATTGCCTCCCTCAGCGTCGCATTCCTGGGGATGGCCGGGTTTTTTTCAGATGGCATGACCGCCGGGGCGGCGGACAGGGCGTCGAGGGAGACAAAGGCCATGGCGCCGAGACCCGGCGGGATCATGGTACGCGGGATTCCCGAGGCATCGAAGTTCTATTGCGGTGAAAGGATAGTCGGGCCGGGCGACACCAGGGAGGTCGTTCTGGAGCGGTGCGGCAGGCCGGCCTGGACAGAGGTCCGGGAAGAAGGTGTCACCGAAAGATTCCTTCCGGACGGAACCCCGGTCAACCTGACAACCACCGAGGAATGGGTCTACAACTTCGGGTCCGCCTCTCTTATCCGTTATCTCAGGTTCCAGGGGGACCGGCTCGCGGTCATCGAGACCGGCGGTTATGGATACGATGACCCCGGGTTCGGTCGGGACTGTGGAGACGGGAAGAATATCTCCCGCGGTGACGGCCGGTTCGACGTGCTGGTCAAGTGCGGCGAGCCGACCGAAACCGGCCGGTACGGATACGACGAGTGGATCTACGATTTCGGTCCGGACAGGTTCCGGTATGTGGTGAAATTCAGAAACGGCAGGGTCACCGACATCAGGACTGGAGAATACGGAGAGTAAAGTCTTATGTAAGTGTGACAAAAAAGGGGGCTCCGCGCAACGAAGCGCGCCAAGCCGCCCGATCCCGGTCCACCAAGGAGCTCATCATGAGTACAATGGAAAAGTATCTGGACGCCATAGAGGCCGCAGTCGAGACGAATGACGGGAAGGCCATGGAACTGCTGGAAAAATTCACGGCTTACGTCTACCACGAACTGCATTCCAGGGTCGATGCCGCCAGCGGTGACGAAAAGGCCGACTTGAACGCCAAGCTCCAGCGCGTGCAACTGCTCATCTCCAGGATGGCGCAGGCGGCTCCCAGCATCTGGCTTTAACACGCTGCTGAAACACTGCTGCGAAGGCCGCGTAGTGTGGTGCTCGGTGCCCGCACCCTCACCCGACGAGAGGACGTGTCCACATCATCACGTTGCTCGACAGCCTGTTGTGTTTGTAGTGTGTTACCAATTTGATAATTTATTGAAAATAGGTTATCCTGATGACAGAAAAGCTGTTGATCTCTCATGCTGAAAGGAGGTCTGAGATATGTCATACGGCAGTTCGAAAATATGCTGCATTGATGACCCGAATGAGCTTCGCGCCGAGCTGCTGAAGGCGAAGGGGAGCGAGGTCTCGTGCGCCAGGTGTTGCGCCAGGTCCGACGATCCGTCCAAGCTCTGCGAACCGGTAACATCTCCGGGAGGCAACCTGTTCTGCGAGTGAAGGGCGGGTGCTATGATCAACCAGGAAAGGCCCGTGCATGCGGGCTTTTCTTTTGCCCTGTCCGAGAGCCGCAAGCCCCGGTCCTCCGGCACATTTTCCAGGTGTTTGCGGACGGAAAAGCTAGAAACGATACGATGCGCCGAGCAGCCAGACGTCGGCGTCCCGCTCATAGTTGGTGATGACGCGGTTCCAGGAAAACCTGGTGCCCCAGTGGGTGGTGAAGTGGTAGGCGGCCGTCAGGGTGACAATGGGCGATACTCCGACCTTGTGGTCCTCCCCCCCTTCGGTGCGTCGGCGGTCAACGGCGAAGTAGGGACCGGCACCGATGCCGAGCGAGAGACTGTCGTCCATGAAGGCGCTGGCCAGCCATAGCTGAGAGGCCAGGCCGACCCGTTTGCTGAGGCTGTTGCTCCCCTCGTAGATGACACCCGCAGTCCAATCCAGATAAGGGAAAAGTCTTCGCCGGTACTCCACGCCGGTGGCGAGCGAGTGGGCCGGCCCGCGGTTGTGGACGCTGGTCTCGCCGATGAACAGCGAGAGTTCGTTCCGGGTGGCGGGTTCACGCCGGGGGGAGGCCTCGGGAAGCGGCCCGGGCTTCGGAGGGGGATCGAGCTGGTATCCTACGCCCAGAGAGGCGGAGACGGTATCGATGCTGCTTCCGGTGGCAACCCAGTTGGTCCGCAGGAGAACGAGCCAGCGGCTCCGGGTGTACCAGGTCGCGTCGAAGCTCAGGAGCGCACCCCAGCCGTGGTCGTTGAGACTGAAGCCGGTCGGCAGGTACGGGATGGTATCGTAGTAGAAATAGGGTCCTGCCCCGATAGCCAGGGAAAGCCGCCGATCCAGCAGGTTGGCCCGGGCCCAGAGCTGGGCGGCCTGCCCGTCCCGGGAGTGGGACTGGAGCGCGCCTTCGTTGAGGTAAGTGATGCTGAATGCGAGATTTTCGTGCAGACTCTGGCGGTATTCAAGCTGCCAGTTGTAGCTGCGTTCGTGGTCGGTCGTATTCTGGAGAAATCCGCCAAGTACCTGGAACTCCTGTGCCCCGGCCGGACCGGCGGCGCAGACGAATACCATCAGCAGTAGGACAGGAACAATTTTCATATCGATGTGTCCTCCCGGGAGTCTTGTCGAACAAGTATAGCATGCTTCTCACGTGAGTCATTGTGCGCTCCCGAGATATCGCTGCGCGTTCGCTTCCGGTTTGCGGCAGTTCGCGCCGCCTCATCCAACCAAAATGCTCAAACGGTTTCCATCCGGAAACCCTGGAAACATGTTATGAGGGACGGGTCGGGGCTTTCACGGAGTCTCTCGTACGGCTTGAGTGCAATCAGGCGACTCACGGGAAAATGCCTGAAGCCGGCAGAGTATCTGATCCGGGCTAAGGATGGTGACCGATTACGAGGGGCTTCGGGGAAGTTCCGACCCGTCCCCTGGCGACGCTTTCCGGATGGAAACTAAATAAGAGGTGTGCCAGGCGAAGGCGTGAAGGCGCGGATTTAGGATTCATATAAAAAGAGGGGCGCGGTTGAATGCGCGCCCCTCCTGTGTCCCGGCATGTGGACATTCAGACCGACCTGCCCGGTTTTTGAGAACCCGGCAGGTCGGCAGATTCTTTGAATGCCGGAGGATCCGCGTATGCCGGGCTGGAGACTATTTACTTCTTCAAGTTGTAGAAGACGTCTTTCCCCCTGAAACGGGAGGTCGTGCCGAGCTCGTCCTCGATGCGCAGAAGCTGGTTGTATTTGCAGACCCGGTCGGTCCGGCAGAGGGAGCCGGTCTTGATCTGGCCGGCGTTGACCGCCACCGCCAGGTCGGCCAGGGTGGTGTCTTCGGTTTCGCCGGAGCGGTGGGACACGACCGCGGTGTAGCCGGCCCGTTTGGCGGTTTCGATGGCGTCCAGGGTCTCGGTCAGGGTGCCGATCTGGTTGAGCTTGATCAGGATGGAGTTGGCGACCCCCTGGTCGATCCCCTGCTGGAGGGTCCTGGCGTTGGTCACGAACAGGTCGTCGCCGACCAGCTGAACCCGTCCCCCCAGGCGGTCGGTCAACCTCTTCCAGCCGTCCCAGTCGTTTTCCGCCATGCCGTCCTCGATAGAGATGATGGGATAGCGGTTCACCAGGTCCTCGTAGAAGTCTATCAGCTGCTCGGCTGTTTTCTGGGGCGTCTTCTCGTTTTCCAGGACGTATTTCCCGTCCTTGAAGAGCTCCGACGATGCCACATCCAGTGCAAGGAGGATGTCGCCGCCCGGGCGGTAGCCGGCCTTTTCCACTGCCTCCATGATCACCTGCAGGGCCTCCTCGTTGGAGCCCAGGTTCGGCGCGAAGCCCCCCTCGTCTCCCACGGCGGTGTTGTATCCCTTTTTTTTCAGCACCACCTTCAGGGAGTGAAATACCTCGGCGCCCATACGGAGGGCGGTGGAGAAGTCAGGCGCGCCGACCGGCATGATCATGAATTCCTGGATATCGACGTTGTTGTCGGCGTGTGCCCCGCCGTTCAGGATATTCATCATGGGAAGCGGCAGTTCCCGGGCATTGGTTCCGCCGATATGACGGTAAAGGGGGAGCCCCAGCGATTCGGCCGCGGCCCGCGCCACTGCCAGCGAGACGCCCAGGATGGCGTTGGCGCCCAGATTGCTCTTGAACTCGGTCCCGTCCAGTTCGATCATCCTGGCGTCAATTCCAGCCTGGTCGATGGCATCCATGCCGATTATCTGGTCGGCGATCCGCGAATTCACGTTTTCAACCGCGGTCAGGACCCCTTTGCCCAGGTAGCGGGCGCTATCGCCGTCCCTGAGTTCCAGCGCTTCCCTTTCACCGGTTGACGCCCCGGACGGCACGGAAGCCCTGGCGGACGCTCCCGATTCCAGGTGCGCCTCGACTTCCAGTGTGGGGTTGCCCCGCGAATCGAGAATCTCCCGTGCATACACATCAGCGATTATATCCATGTTGGTCTCCTTTGCTCGGGGGGACTCCCCCCGGAATCGGTGAGTTTATAGCATATTTTAACGTAAAGGGAAAGTCTTCAGGTTCCGCTGCCCCTCCGGCGGCACGGCCGGAAACGGTTTAGGTTGACATGTCAGGCTGAGAAAGATTATAGTTGGAACGATTGCTTACAGCTTTTCGGTAACCCGGTGAGGTCTCAATACAGGGTATGCCCCCCGACCATATCAAAGGTGGTACAGAAACCACAAGAGCGGCCCTGCTCGCTTCACGCGGCAGGCGTATGCTCATCTCCCTTCAGGAAAAGTTCTCCGGCGGCAGGAACGAGAAGACCAACCAGACGGTACTACTCCTTCTGACCGCGCTCATCCTTACCTTCCTGATTGTCCCGAACCAGCACTTCCAGGTGGTGCGTTATGTCGCAGGGGATATAGCGTTAACCGACATTAAGGCGACCCGCAGCTATCTTCTGGAAGACCCTGTTCAAACCGAACAGAAACGTTCCGAAGTCGAGCGTTCGACCCCCTATGTCTACAACTTTCATCCTGAAAAGGGGAGCGAGCTCAAGTCGGCCTTTGCCAAGGCGTTTTCGCTGTTGATCGACGCCAGGGGCAGGGGGGAGCGAAGTGGCGAGCACCTGCGCGAAGCGGTCTCGGCCGCCCTTGGCCTTGAGATCACTGACGACGATCTGGGAGCGCTGGTGAGGATCAGAAACTTCCGGCTGGCGCAGGCGGAGATAGGGCTTGCGGTCGACCGGATTTACGAGAACAAGGTCGTCCGGGACCGGGCGGCCTTCGTGACCGATCGGCGCCACGGCGTCATTCTGTCTGAAAGCGGTTCCGGCCGGCTGATGGGGGCCGGCGATGCAGCCATAACGGTCATCGATCTGCAAGAGGCCGGAAAGGTGGCCGGTCGCATGCGTGTCCCGGGTGTGTCCCGGAAAGACGGCGAGATCCTGAAGGGCTTGCTGGTCAGGTCGCTGCAGCCGAATCTGGTCATGAATCAGGCCGCCACCGACGCGAAACGGGTCGAGGCGCGAAACTCCATCCGTCCGGTGGTCTATCAGATCAAGCGGGGCGAGATGATCGTCCGCGAAGGCGAGCGCATCAGCGAAGAACAGGCCCTCAAGCTGAACCGGGTGTTCGAGGTGGATCGCGGCGTTAACCGGTTCCTCATGGGCCTCGGGATATTCGGACTGATCCTGGTGCTGTTTTATTTTCCCTATCGGTTCGGCAGGAAGAATATCCGCAAATTCAATCCCACGAGCAAGGATCTCCTGCTGCTGGCGTTCCTGACCATCGGTTTTTTCCTCCTGCTTAAGGCCGCGCACATACTCTCCTCGGCCATGGGGATCTTTCTGCCGCGGATAGGCACCGACGACTATTTCTACCTGTTCCCGTTCGCCGCCGCGGTCATGCTGGTGAGGATCATCCTCAACTCCGAGGTGGCACTGGTCTACTGCGCGGTCTACGCGTCCCTGCTGGGAATCCTGTTCAACAACAGCCTGTTCGTGGTGGTCTACGCCCTGCTCGGCGGGATCATCGGCGCCCACGGCGTCCGGCAGTGCCAGTACCGCGGCACCATCTACACCGCCGGCCTGAAGGTCAGCGTGGTCAACCTGGCCATGGCGCTGCCGTTCCAGATACTCACGGATAATCTCTTTACCTCGCAATCTCTTTATATTATTATGTTTGCCCTGGTGGGGGGGCTGATCAACGCGGTTATCGTCGCCGGTACCGTGCCGGTCATCGAGAACGTTTTCCAATATACCACCGACATCAAGCTCCTGGAGCTGGCCAGCCTCAATTCGCCGGTTCTCCGCGAGCTGATGATCCGTGCTCCGGGCACCTACCACCACAGCGTCCTGGTGGGAACCATGGTGGAGGCGGCGGCGGAGGCCATCCACGCCAACCCGCTCCTGGCCAGGGTAGCCGCCTATTACCACGACATCGGCAAGATCAGCAAGCCCCTTTACTTCATAGAGAACATGATCGGAGGGGAGAACCGGCACGACAAGCTGTCTCCCAGCATGAGCGCGCTCATCCTGATCTCGCACGTCAAGGAAGGGGTCGAACTGGCCCGGGACAAGCGGCTGGGGCTTCCCATCATCGACATCATCCGTCAGCACCACGGCACCTCCCTGATCTCCTACTTCTACCAGAAGGCCAAGGGGGGGGACGATCAGGAGGCCCGGAACGTGGATGAACGGGATTTCCGCTATCCCGGACCCAAGCCCCAGACCAGGGAGGCAGGTCTGGTGATGCTGGCCGACTGCGTGGAGGCCGCCTCGAAGACCCTGACGGACCCGACCCCGGCGCGGATCCAGGGAATGGTCCAGAAGATCATCAACAACATATTCATCGACGGTCAGCTGGAGGAATGCGAACTCACCCTGAAGAACCTCCACGATATCGCCAAGAGCTTCAACAGGATACTGGCCGGTATCTATCACCACCGGATCGACTATCCGGAGCCGGCCTTCAAGGTGAACGGAAGGAAAAAAGCCGTTGAGGATAGTGATAGGGAACAGGCAAAAACGGTATCCCATAGAGGCGAAGAAGGTAAGAAGTCTGGCGGAGAAGACCTTAAACGTCTTGGGATTCACCGATAGCGAGCTGTCGGTCACCATAGTGGGCGACAGGACCATGCGGCGGCTGAACCGGGAGTACCGCGGGGTTGACCGTGCCACCAACGTCCTTTCGTTCTCCATGTCGGAGGGCGATTTCCCGGGCCTGAACCCGCAGCTCCTGGGCGATGTGGTCGTTTCCGCGGACACCGTTGACCGGGAGGCACGGGAGGAGGGCCTCGCGTTCGACGAAAAGCTCGGTTTTCTCCTTGTCCACGGCATACTCCACCTGGCCGGTTACGATCACGAGAGGTCGGGCGAGGTCGAGGCCAGGCGCATGGGGAGGAAGCAGCGGCACGTGCTGGCGCTTCTCAAACGAGATGGCTTCGTCTAATATCTCCCCGGACTCGTCCCAAGGAAACTCCGTGAAGCCGTCACGATACATAGACTCCGTCAACTGCGCCATTGAGGGGATTTTCTACGCTGCCAGGAACCAGCGGCACATGCGCAACCATTTCCTGGCGGCGTTTGCCGTACTGATGGCCGTGCTGTTGCTCAGGGTGTCCACCCTCGAGTTCACACTTCTGGCCATATCCGTTTTCTTTGTTCTCTTTGCCGAGCTGTTCAACACCGCCATCGAGATCTGCGTGGATCTGATCTCGCCGGATTATCACCCCCTTGCCAAGGCCGCAAAGGACGTGGCCGCCGGAGCCGTGCTCACGGCCGCAATCGGAGCGGCCGTCATGGGGTACCTGATCCTCGCGCGGTATATTTTCCCCCTGTACAAGGAGATGCTGGCAGTGATCGGAACCCCTGCGGAGATGGCGACACTTGTCGCCATATTGGGCGTCATGATAGTCGTGGTGATCCTGAAGGCATGGGGCGGAAAGGGGACCCCCCTTGAGGGGGGGGCCGTCAGCGGTCACGCGGCCGTTGCGTTTTCCATCGCAACGCTGGTTTCGTTCTCCACCGGAGACCCCATAAGCTCCATCCTGACGCTGGTGCTGGCGTTCATGGTAAGCGGCTCCCGGATCGCATTGCGCCTGCATGCGTTCCGTGAGGTGGTGGCCGGCGCCCTGGTCGGGGTTACTTTTACCTTTGGGGTGCTTATTTTATTTAATAAGTTCAACTAATTACCATCTGCAGCGCGCTGACGCGGCAACGGAGGTTTGTTTCAATTGGAAGATGGCCCGGGCAGTAGGAAAATTTCCGGTATTAGGGACATCCTGGGGAGGTTTCTTTCCGGACGAAGGAAGGTGACCGAAGAGGAAATCCAGGAAATCATTACCGCCGGGGAAGAGGAAGGACTCATAAACCCTCGGGAAAACGAGATGATACGGTCCATTTTTAACCTGCGCGATTCCATCGTGCGGGAGATCATGGTTCCCAGGACCGACATGGCCTGCATCGACAGCAGCGACGACATCCATGACGCGGTTGCGAAGATAATCGCCTGCGGGCATTCGCGTCTTCCGGTGTATGAGGGGACCGCGGACAATATCATAGGGCTCCTTTATGCCAAGGACCTGCTGAAATACTGGGGAACGGACGCCTTGTCCTTTGACCTCCGCAAGACGCTGCGCGTTCCCTACTATATCCCCGAGACCAAGAACCTGGAGGAGCTCCTCCAGGAGTTCAGGCGCAAAAAGGTGCACATGGCCATCGTCGTCGACGAGTACGGCGGCACGTCGGGACTGGTCACCATCGAGGACCTGCTGGAACAGATCGTGGGAGACATCCAGGACGAGTACGACCTGGAGGAGGAATGGCTGGTCCCCCAGCCCGACGGCTCGGTGGTGGTGGACGCCAGGCTTCCGGTGGAGGAACTGGAGGAGCATTTCGGGATCGAGGTGGAGCGGGACATGTTCGATACGGTCGGCGGCCTCATTTTTCACCTGACCGGAAGGATTCCCCGTGCCGGGGAGGAGATCGCCACGGACGAACTGCACATGACCATTCTGGACGCCGACGAACGGAAGATCCGGAGCGTAAGGATCGCGCGATGCGCCAAGATTGAGGAAGGGGCAGAGGAATAGTGGACTATTCACGGTTCAGGATGCCGGGCTTCGGTTCGGTGACGCGCCGCGACTACCTGCTGGCGGCGGTTTCGGGAGTATTGCTTGCGCTCTCCTTTCCGAAGGTGGAACTGTCGTTCCTTGCCTGGATAGCGTTCGTCCCGCTTTTGCTGGCCTGCGGACAGAAGAGCGCAAAAAAGGCCGCACGACTCGGTTTCGTAGCCGGCATGGTGGCGTACGCGGGGATCCTCTACTGGATCAACATCGTGGTCACCACCTACGGCAAGCTTCCGCTCCCGGTCAGCATCCTGGTCTACCTCATACTTGTCGGGTACCTGGCGGCGTTTTTCTCGGTCCTCTGCTACCTGGTGCGCCGGGCCGATGAGAAAGGGATTCCGGTTGTTCTGTCGTTTCCGTTTCTCTGGGTCGGCCTGGAATACCTCCGCTCGTTCCTCCTGACCGGTTTTCCCTGGGCCAGCCTCGGTTATTCCCAGTACCGTATCCTGCCGCTCATCCAGTTTGCCGACCTGACCGGGGTTTACGGGATAAGCTTCCTCATCGCCCTGGCCAACGTGGTGGTCTACCTCCTGCTCAAGAGGTTCGCCAGGAAGGGGCGGGAGAGCGCCTATGCGCTTCGGAGCGCGGCGGTCCTCATCCTTCTGCTGGCGGCGGTTCTGGCGTACGGATTTGCCAGGATGCGGGGGCCCGAAACCGGCGAGCCCGTGAGGGTATCCCTGATCCAGGGGAACATCGACCAGGGGATCAAGTGGGATCCGGCCTTCATGGAGGCTACCATCACCATCTACCAGCGCCTCACCAGGCAGGCCGCCGCGACCGGGACGGACCTGGTGGTGTGGCCGGAGAGCGCGGCTCCCTTCTTCTTCCAGGAGGAAAGCCCGGAGTCCTTCCGCATCAGGTCCCTGGCACGGGGGATAGGGAGCGCCCTGCTGCTCGGCAGCCCGGCCTATGACGACGCGGGAGGACGGAGGAGATATTTCAACAGCGCCTTCCTGGTGTCTCCGCAGGGAGATGTTTTGGGCCGCAGCGACAAGGTGCACCTGGTCCCCTTCGGTGAGTACGTCCCCCTGGCGAAACTCCTGCCGTTCGTGCGCAAGCTGGTGGTCGGGGTGGGGGATTTCTCGCCCGGCGACTCCATTACCCCGCTCGAAACCGCCAAAGGGAAGCTGGGGGTCCTGGTCTGTTTCGAGGGGATCTTTCCGGAGATCTCGCGTCGCTATGTGCGCGAAGGGGCCGGAATACTCGTTAATATCACCAACGACGCCTGGTACGGCAGGTCGTCGGCCCCGTACCAGCACCTGTCCATGGCGGTACTGAGGGCCGTGGAGAACCGGGTTTCCCTGGTCAGGGCGGCCAACACCGGCATAACCGCCATAATCGACAGGAACGGACGCATCACCCAGCGTACCGGCCTGTTCCAGGAGGCGTACCTGAACGGAGTGGTGCGGCCGGGGCAGGGTGGGACCCTCTATACCCGCTTCGGGGACCTGTTCGCCATGCTCTGCCTCGCGGCCTCTACGGTCATTACCGTTGCGGGTTTCTGGAAGAAAAAGAAACCGGGATCCTAGCACCAAGAAACAATAGGAGATTAACATATATGTACCGAGAAGAAATCGCGCGGGCCGACAACCTGGAAGAACGCATCACCTCGCTCCGGGGGTCTCTTTGACATAGACCGCAAAAGGGAAGACATCATGGAGATGGAGGCGCGTATCGCCTCTCCCGGATTCTGGGACGACGCCGAGGCGTCCCAGAAGCTGCTGCGGGAACGGACCTCGCTGGAGAAGACCGTCGAAGGATGGGAGCGGCTCCGGCGGCTGCTGGACGACGTGAAGGTGCTCATAGAGCTGGGGAGCGAGGCCCAGGACGAGGCGACCCTGCAGGAGGTGAAGGCTTTGAACGACACCCTTGAGGAGGGCGTCAGCCAGGCCGAATTCCGCAGGATGCTCTCCGGACCCCACGACAGGAACTCGTGCTTCGTTTCCATCAACGCCGGGGCGGGCGGCACCGAGGCCCAGGACTGGGCCGAGATGCTCCTCAGGATGTACCTCCGCTACTGTGAAAAAAAGGGGTGGAAGGCCGACATCACCGAGCTGCAGGCCGGCGACGAGGCAGGGATCAAGAACGCCACCTTCACCATCGATGGGGAGTTCAGCTACGGCTACATGAAGGCCGAGGCCGGAATCCACCGTCTGGTGCGCATCTCCCCCTTCGACAACAACGCCCGCCGCCACACTTCGTTTGCCTCGGTTTTCGTGTTCCCCGAGATAGAGGACGACATCGATGTCAAGATAGCAGACTCTGATCTCCGCATCGATACGTACCGCTCCGGCGGGGCCGGGGGACAGCACGTCAACGTCACCGATTCGGCGGTCAGGATCACCCATATTCCGACCGGGATCGTGGCTGCCTGCCAGAACGAGCGGAGCCAGCACATGAACAAGGCCACGGCCATGAGGATGCTGCGGGCCAAGCTGTACGAGCGGGAGCTGGAGGAGCGGGCGGCCCGGGCCGCGGAACTGGGCGGCGAGAAGAAGGACATCGGCTGGGGAAGCCAGATCCGCTCCTATGTCCTTCACCCCTACCGGATGGTGAAAGACCTGCGGACCGGGGTCGAGACCGGCAACACCGACGCGGTCCTGGACGGTGAACTGGAGCAGTTCATCGTCGCCTTCCTCATGGGCGTCAGAAGATACGATCAGGAGAATGCACCGTCATGAAGCTGAGAATCGGCATCCTTTCCCTTCTGCTTATATTGTCGACGGTCGGCAGCGGCCGCGCCGCTCCGTCCGCCGCCGGTATCACCAAGCTCGGCTATTCCATCCAGGTGGGGGCCTTCTCCGACGTGAAAAACGCCGAACGGCTCACCACGCTTCTGCAGAACCAGGGACTGGACGCGTTCTTTTTTCGGAGGGAAAACGGCTTTTTTGCCGTCAGGTTCGGAGATTACCCCACGCGCAGGGCGGCGCAGGAGGCGGCCAGGAAGATCGCGGCCAGGCACGGAATCGATTCGTTTTTCATTGCCCCTCCCCTTAAGGCTCCGCTGGCTGTGGCCCAGGAACCGGCAACCCCGCAACGGCCCGAAAAACCGGCCGGAAAGCCCAGCCGGGGAGACATGGGGTTCATTGCGGCCCGGACCGCCGAACGGTTCATCGGCATTCCCTATCTCTGGGGCGGGAACACCGTGGTTGACGGCATGGACTGCAGCGGGTTCGTGAGAGCGGTCTACAATCTCTGCGGGGTCAATATCCCGAGAACCTCGGCAGAACAGTACCGGGTGGGCCAGGGGGTTTCCATTGGCGAACTTGCGGACGGCGATCTGGTCTTTTTCGGAACTTCCGAGCAGAAGATAACCCACGTGGGCATCTACGTGGGTAACAACAGGTTCGTCCATGCGCCCAGGCGGGGGGAGGAGATCAAGATTTCACCTCTCGACGGCGGCTACGGCAAGAAGTTCGTCGGAGCGAGAAGGTATCTGTAGAGACAATTAAAACATAAGCGGAAAGGGAAACATGGCACTGATAAAACCTTTCAGGGCGCTTCGCCCTGTGAAACGGCATGTGAGGGAGGTGGCCGCGCCCCCCTACGATGTCATGAATACGGCCGAGGCGCGCGCCATGGCCGAGGGGAACCCGTTCAGTTTTCTTCGTGTATCGCGTCCGGAGATAGACCTCCCGGCTGATCTGGATCCCCACGATGAACAGGTTTACCGGAAAGGGCGGGAGAACCTGGACCGCTTCGTGGCGGAAGGGACCCTTGTCTGTGACGGACAGGACAACTATTACATATACCGGCAGAAGATGGGCACCGTGGTCCAGACCGGCCTGGTGGCCTGCGCCAGCGTTGACGATTACCAGGGAGGCGTCATCAGGAAGCACGAGCATACCCGTGCGGACAAGGAAGAGGACCGTGTCAGGCACATTGACTATCTGGATGCAAACGACGAGCCGGTATTTTATGTCTACAGGAACCGGCCGTCGATAAACAGTCTGATCGCATGTCTGACCGAGGGTGAGCCCCTCTACGACTTCACCACGGACGACTCCATCGGCCATACGGTATGGGCGGTAACCGACCGGGACGTCATCCTGAGACTCAGCAAGGAATTCGCCGTCATAGATACCTTGTACGTGGCGGACGGACACCACCGGAGCGCGGCGGCCAGCAGGGTCCGCGAAGCGCGCAAGGGCTCCAATCCGGGCCACACCGGGATGGAGGAGTACAATTTCTTTCTGACGGTGATCTTTCCGGATCACGAGATGAACGTCATGGCTTACAACCGGGCGGTCAGGGACCTGAACGGCCACAGCATCGCCGAGTTCATCAACCTGGTGGGCAGGAGATTCGACATCACTCCCCGGGAGGGCCAGGTCGTTCCTTCGCGCAGACACGACTTCGGCATGTATCTCAAGGGGAAATGGTACGAACTCACGGCAAGGAAGCCGGCGGTGGACGAGAACGACGCAGTGGGGCGGCTGGACGTCTCCATCCTTCAGGATCACGTGCTCGGCCCGATCCTCGGGGTGCGCAACCCGCGCACCGATCAGCGCATTCATTTCGTCGGAGGAAGCCGGGGTACGGAGGAACTGGTGAGACTGGTGGACAGCGACGAGTTCCAGGTGGCATTTTCGCTCTATCCGACATCCATCGAAGAGTTGATGTCGCTGGCGGACGCGGGCAAGATCATGCCGCCGAAATCGACCTGGTTCGAGCCGAAGCTCCGAAGCGGACTGTTCATCCATCTCCTCTCCTGACGACCCCGGCTCCGGCCGAGCAGGACGCACGGAGCCGTTTTCCGGACATGAAGCCTGAGTCCGCGAGGCTTGAACGCTGGGCGAACAGAGTTCCGGGGTTCAACGACGCCGACGTCGTAACGTGCCGGTCAAGCCGGGTCGGGCGGTTTCGTCCCGCCGGGATGCAAAAACCGAGACTTACGGATTCAGGGCTGATAACTATCAGGGTAATTGCCCGTTGCGACTGGAGGGACACATGAGGACCTTGGCGGTTGCGTTCGTGCTGCTCGTGAATGCCGTGCATGCCTGGGGTGGCGGGGAGTCCGCGGTGCTCTACCTCGACGGCGCGCGGCTGGAATACCAGGCCGTCGCCAGGAAGGGATACCTGGAGATGCCGCTTCCCGCCGACATGCTCCCCAATTCGCTCCGCGTCAGTCCTTTGGGTGCCTGCACGGTGCTGCGGGTGGAGGAGGCCGCCGCTCCGGCCGGCCGTAAGGCAGACAGTGCCCGCACGGCCCTGACCGAGCGGAGGGCCGCCCTGTCGGACCGCCTCGCGGCGTTGCGGGCCAGAGAGGAGATATTCAGGGCCGCTGCCAAGTCACAGAGCGGAAGGGCGCCGCGCAAGACCAAGACAAACCCCGACCCCATGGAGGTTATCCGGAAGGGTACGGATTTCGCCGTGGCCCGGCTTGACGCGGCTCGGGTCGCGTCAAGCCGGGTGGAACGGGAGCTCGCTGCGACGGATGAGAAGCTGGCCGCCCTTGAGAAACGCGCGCCTGCCGGCCGGGTAGCCAGGATATGGCTTTCGTCGGACAGGGGGAGGGTGCGTATCTCCTGTCTGGTCTCGGGGCTCAGGTGGGTCCCGCGTTATGATTTCAGACTCTCCGGCGACGGTTCCGCCCGTATCGAGCTGCGCGCCGGAATCCCGAAAGCAACGCCCAGCGCCGCGCTGTCCGTGGTTCCTGCCACACTGGCGGACGCCTGCGGCTCCGACCGGGCACCAGAACCCGTCTCCTCGGAACTTGATCTCATCGCCTCCTTCAAAGTTGCCCTGACCATGGAAGAACTGGTGAACGGACCTGTCCCCTCACTCTCCTTCGGCTTTGCCAATTCCTCCGGGACAACCCTTCCGGCCGGTGAGGCATTCGGGTACTGGAGGGGGGAATATCTCGGGAAGTCCGGTTTCGAGACCTGCGGCCCCGGCGTGATCCGCTCACTGGCTTTCGGCCGCTAGCGGGAGACTCGGCCGTGGCTCCTTTTTGCTTGATAAATGATATGAAATGGGTTAGTTTGCGGGTTTATTAAGCGTATCCGGCGCCTCTCCCCGCGGCACGCCAGAAAGGTTGGAAGCTATTGGAAGAACTCAGTGAACTCTTATTGCAGCGACGCAGAAAGGTCGACTCGTTGTGGGAGTCGGGAATCAACCCGTACCCAAACGATTTCAAGCCCCAACATACCTCTGAGGACATACACATCGCCTATGGCGGGGTGGAAACCATAACGGAAAATCCGGGAGAGAAATTCGTGGTGGCCGGCCGGATCATGGCCCGCAGGTCATTCGGCAAGGCCGCCTTCATCCAGCTCAGGGACCGGAAGGGAACCCTCCAGGTCTACGTCAGGAAGGACACCCTCGGTGACGAGGCGTTCGCAAGCTTCGAGACCTTCGATATCGGGGACATCGTGGGGGTGACCGGTCACCCGTTCAGGACCAAGACCGGCGAACTCTCTCTCCATGCCCATCAGGTGCGGCTGCTGACCAAATCACTTCTCCCCCTGCCGGAGAAGTTCCACGGCCTGACCGACGTGGAAACCCGTTACCGCCAGCGTTACGTGGACCTTATCGTCAACCCCGAGGTCAAGGAAGTCTTCATCAAGCGTGCCCGCATCATCCAGCTGATCAGGGAGTTCATGCTCCGCAACGATTATCTGGAGGTGGAGACCCCCATGATGCAGCCCATCCCGGGTGGGGCGACCGCCAGGCCGTTCGTCACCTATCACAACGCCCTTGATCGGCAGCTCTATCTCAGGATAGCCCCGGAGCTCTACCTGAAGCGTCTCCTGGTCGGCGGATTCGAGAAGGTCTTCGAGATCAACCGGAATTTCCGCAACGAGGGGATATCCGTACGCCACAACCCGGAATTCACCATGATGGAGTTCTACCGGGCCTACGCCACTTTCGACGACCTGATGGACTATACCGAGGAGCTCTTCTGTCACGTGGTGGAGCAGCTTCTCGGTACCCTGGACATAACCTACCAGGGGGCCTCCATCTCGTTCAGGCGCCCCTGGAAGCGTTTCACCGTGGTGGAGGCCATCCTGGAGTACGGGGATATCGACGCCAGGTCTCTGGCCGACCGGGACTTGGCCTACAGCTACGCCAGGTCCATCGGGCTCGACCTCCCCGAGGACGTGGGCTACGGCAAGCTCATCACCGAAATCTTCGAGGAGGTGGCCGAATCCAAACTGATCCAGCCGACCTTCATCACATCCTATCCGACCGAGGTGTCGCCGCTCTCCCGGAAGAACGATCACGACCCGGAGGTGGTGGACCGCTTCGAGCTGTTCTGCGCCGGCCGCGAGATCGCCAACGCCTTTTCCGAGCTGAACGACCCGGTGGACCAGAAGGAGCGCTTCCTGGCCCAGGTGGCGGCCAAGGACAAGGGTGACGAAGAGGCCCACTTCATGGACGAGGATTATATCCGCGCTCTGGAGCACGGCATGCCCCCCGCGGCCGGAGAAGGCATCGGAATCGACCGGCTGGTTATGCTGCTGACCGATTCTCCCTCCATCCGGGACGTCATCCTGTTCCCGCAACTCCGGAAAGAAGCCAAATAATGCCTTACGAGTTTCTCATAGGGTTGCGCTACCTGCGGGCAAAGCGGAAGTCAACCTTTATCTCCATCATAACGTTCATATCCACTGCCGGTGTCGCTCTGGGCGTCATGGCCCTCATCGTGGTCCTGGCGGTAATGACCGGCTTTGAAGAGGACCTCAAGGACAAAATCCTCGGCACCAACGCCCATGTGGTTGTGCTGAAGAACACGGGGCATATAGAGGACTACGTCCCGGTCATGGAGAAGCTGAAGCGGGTTCCCGGCGTCGTGGCTGCCACCCCGTTCATCTACAGCCAGGTGATGCTTTCCACCGGCCCGAACGTCTCAGGCGTCGTTTTACGGGGGATCGAGCCCAAAACAGACCTCCAGGTGACCAATCTCGGGAAGTCCCTGGTCGAGGGGACTCTCGGCGCCCTTGAGACGACCGACCAAACCGGCGCGGCCGAGCCTGCGCCGCCCGGCGTCATCATCGGAAGGGAACTGGCCAAGAACCTCAACCTTTCGGTGGGCGACATGGTGAACGTGGTGTCTCCTCTCGGGAATCTGACCCCGTTCGGCATGGTGCCCAAGATGAAACGGTTCCGGGTCGCGGGGCTGTTCAACACCGGCATGTTCGAGTACGATTCGAGCCTGGCTTACATAGGGATCCACGAGGCGCAGGATTTCCTCTCCCTTGGCAAGGCGGTTACCGGGATCCAGCTCAAGGTTGCCGACGTCTATCGGGCGGACGCGATCGCCCGGGAAATCAACAACGGTTTCGACCATGCCTTTTTTGCGCGCGACTGGATGCAGATGAACAAGAATATCCTGTTCGCTCTCAAAACGGAAAAACTGGTCATGTTCATCATACTCACGCTCATCGTGCTGGTGGCTGCCTTCGGCATTGCCTCAACCCTGTTCATGGTGGTGATGGAGAAGACCAAGGACATCGCAATCCTCAAGTCCATGGGGGCAACCGGTCGCAGCATTATGAAGATTTTCGTTCTGGAGGGACTCATCATAGGCATGGCCGGGACCGTCATCGGCGTCCTGAGCGGCCTCCTGGTGGCATTCAACCTGGAGGCCATCGTGGGATTCATCCAGAAGGTGACCGGCTTCGAATTGTTCAGCAGGGATGTGTACTACCTGGACCGCTTCCCCTCCCAGGTGGTCCCGAGCGACGTCATCCTGATCTCCGTTACCGCGATCCTGATCTCCTTTTTCGCTACCCTCTATCCTTCATGGCAGGGCTCGCGCCTTCCTCCGGCGGAGGCACTGCGCTATGAGTAGCCCCCTCCTGGAGGTCCGCGACCTGCGCAAATCCTTCCGTACCTACGGGACGAAGATCGACGTGCTGAACGGGATCGATCTGACCGTCGAAAAGGGGGACACCATAGCACTGGTGGGTGCCTCCGGGGCCGGCAAGAGCACGTTGCTGCAGGTCATCGGCACCCTGGACAGGCCCACTTCCGGGACCGTCCTGTTCAGGGGGGAGGATGTCTTCGGGATGGGGGACGTCGCCCTGGCGTCCTTCCGGAATCGTTCCATCGGTTTCGTGTTCCAGTTTCACCACCTCCTTCCTGAATTTTCCGCACTGGAAAACGTGATGATGCCGGCGCTTATCGGCGGCATGCGCAGGATGGATGCGGAACCGCTCGCCAGCGGGCTTCTGCGCGACGTGGGCCTGGAAAAACGGTTCAGCCACAAACCCGGCGAGCTTTCCGGCGGTGAGCAGCAGCGGGTGGCCATAGCCAGGGCACTGGTGCTCTCCCCAGCGCTGCTTCTGGCCGACGAGCCTACCGGCAACCTGGACAGGAAGACCAGCGAGGAGGTCCATGACCTCCTTTCCGGGATCCAGAAAAGAACGGGATTGACCCTTATTATTGTAACCCACAACGAGCGGCTGGCTGCCAGGATGGGGAAGACCATCCGCCTGGTTGACGGTCGGATCCAGGAGAATGGTAACCCGTGAAATTGTTATCTCCAGCATTCAGCAATGTTCGTGGTGCTCTCAGATACCCTTTGGCCAGGATCCTCCTTACCGTCATCCTGGCTGGTACCCTTTCTCCCGGCGCGCCGTGGGCCGATAACGCAAAGATCGCAGGTATCGTCATCACCGGAAACGAATCGCGTGAAACCGCATCCATCCTGCCGCTGCTGAAGAGCAAGGTCGGCGAGCCGTTCAGCGCGGAAAAGGCCAACGAGGACGTCAAGACCATCTACAAGATAGGCATCTTCCAGGACGTGCAGGTGGAAACGTCCACCAGCGACAAGGGAGTCTCGCTGATCTTCACCGTGGTCGAGAAGCCCCTTGTCCGGGAAATAAGGATCAGCGGCAACAAGGAGATTTCCTCCGACAAGATCCGCGAGGCGCTGGACATGAAGACCGGCAGCGTCTTTTCCGCCGGTGAGCTGGCAAAGAACGTCAGGAAGGTCAAAAAGCTCTATGCGGATGACGGGTATTATCTGGCCGAGGTGGATACGACCACCGCCAAGGTCGGCAAGAACGGTATCCGGGTGACCTTTTCCGTCAAGGAAGGGACGAAGGTCCTGATAAAGACCATCAGCTTCGAGGGGAACAAGGTGTTCTCGTCCCGCAAGCTGCGGAAACAGATGGAAACCAAACAGAAATGGTTTCTTTCCTGGATCACCGGCGCCGGAACCTACAAGGAAGACGCGCTGAAGAACGATGTGAACAGGATTGCCGACCTGTACTACAACAACGGCTACATCAACGTCAAGGTCGGCGAGCCCAAGGTCGGACTCCTTCCCGACAAGAGCGGGCTTGAGGTCACCATCGGCATCACCGAGGGGGAGCAATTCAGGACCGGCGAGCTTGACTTCCAGGGAGACCTCCTGGAAACCAAGGAGGTTCTGAAGGAGAAGCTCAAGCTTGAGAAGGGGAATGTCTTCAGTCGCGAGGTCCTGCGGGGCGACGTCTTGACCCTCACCGACCTCTATGCCGACAAGGGGTACGCCTACACCAACGTAAGCCCCCTCTCCAAGGTGGACCAGGAGAAGAAGACCATAGATATCACCTTCGAGTTCGAAAAGGGGGACAAGGTCTACATCGAGCGGATCAACATCAGCGGCAACACCAAGACCCGTGACAAGGTTATCCGCAGGGAGTTCAAGCTGGCGGAAGGGGATCTTTACAGCAGCACCGCCCTGAAGAGGACCAAGCAGAACATCAGCAATCTCGGCTTCTTCGAGGAAGCGGGCATCGCTCCGGCCAAGGGAAGCGCGCCGGACAAAATGGACCTCAACACCGAGGTGAAGGAGAAATCCACCGGGCAGTTCAGCATCGGCGCCGGTTACAGCTCCTCGGACGGCATCCTGGGCCAGGGTTCCATAACGCAGAACAACTTCCTCGGTCTCGGCCTCAAGGGTACCCTCGCCGCATCCATCGGAGGCAAGACCCAGCTGTACAATATCGGCCTGACCGACCCGTATTTCCTCGACACCAACTGGACCCTCGGTTTCGATATCTACCGCTCGGAGCGCGATTACGAGGACTATACCCGCAGGGTTACCGGCGGCGACATAAAGGCGGGCTACAAGCTTTCCGACCGGCTCTCGACCTTCTGGATCTACAAGTACGAGGTCAAGAGCCTGTTCGATTTTTCCACTGCCATGCTCATTAATCCCAGTCTCATGACCGAAACCAGCGGGACCATGGGCTCCCTTTACGGGAGCATAACCTTCGACAACACCGATTACCGGCTCGACCCGAGCAAAGGGTATACCGGCACCTTTTCGGCGGAGTACGCCGGTCTCGGCGGCAACCAGCGGTTTGTCCGCTTCATAGGAAATTCCTCGATCTTCTTCCCACTGATGTGGGACACGGTCCTGTCCCTCAGGGGTGAGGTCGGGGTCATGCTCCGCAACGGCAAGGACATACCCATTGACGAAAAGTTCTATCTCGGCGGGATCAACACCCTGCGCGGCTACAGCTCCCGTACCGTCAGCCCGGTGAAGACCAACACCATCACCACGACCAACCCCATAACCGGCCTGCCTACCTCCGCGACCTCCTACGTCTACCTGGGCGGGGTCAAGGAAGCGGTCCTGAACCTGGACTGGGTGTTTCCCATCATCAAGGACGCCGGCCTCAAGGGGGTGGTCTTCTTCGACGCCGGCAACTCGTACGCGCCGGGTCAGCAGATTTTCTCGAAAATGCTCTACAGCTACGGGGCGGGGATACGCTGGTATTCGCCCATGGGGCCGCTGCGCCTTGAATACGGCATACCGATCAACCCGCGCGAGGGCATCGACAGCAGGAGCGGGAAGTTCGAGTTCTCAATAGGGGGCTTCTTCTGACGTTCACCGTGCAGGGAGCGATAGATTATCAATCAGGTGCGGCCCTGGCTGCGCCGCCCGTAAGACGGGCCTTTTCCAATCGCTTGGATATACATTAATTATTCCTAAAAAAGGAGAAAAGGAAATGAAAGGGATTATTACGGTTCTTGTCGCGATTGTCACGATCCCCCTCTGTGGCGGAGCTTTTGCCGCCGATGCGGTGAAACTGGGGTATGTGGATATCCAGAAGGTCCTGAACCTGTCCAGTGCAGGTAAGGACGCCAAGGAGCAGCTGACCGCGAAGGTCAAGAAATACCAGGACGAGATCAACCGCAAGCAGGAAGAGATGAAGAAACTGAAGGACGAGCTGGAGAAAAAGGGCTCGGTCCTTTCCGAATCGGCCAAGAGCGCCAAGGAAAAGAGCTATCAGCAGCTCCTGAAGGACCTGCAGCGGCTTCAGAAGGACGCCCAGGAGGACCTCCAGTCCAAGGACGAGGAACTGACCAGAAAGATCCTGTCCGACATCGAGAAGATCGTACAGGAGTACGGTCGCAAAAACGGCTATACCTTCATCTTCATCAGGAACGACAGCATGATCTACGCGAGTGAGACCGCCGAGGTAACCGACCAGATTCTAAGCCTGGTAAACGCACTCAAGAAATAGGAGGATGCCATGGAAAAGAGTCTGAAGGAACTGGCGGCCTTGCTGGGGGGCAAGGTAATAGGAGACGAGAGTGCGGTCGTATCCAGCCTCGGGACCCTTGACGAGGCGACCGAGGGGCAGATCACCTTTCTCGCCAACCCCAAGTACGCCGGAAAGGTGGCGACCACCAGAGCCACCGCGGTCGTGGTGCCGCCCGGGGCCGAAAGGTACGGACGGAACGTGATCGAGCTCAAGAACCCGTATCTCGCGTTCGCGAAGCTTCTGACCCTGTTCCATGTCAAGCCTTACGTCCCCAAGGGGGTCATGGACGGAGCGTTTGTGGCCGAGAGCGCGATCCTGGGTGAA
>Ga0228535_1001177_pt1 | contig 46275 bp, 41 predicted proteins | sample SJ1metagenome_FD_168457 | JGI IMG/M metagenome (GOLD analysis project Ga0228535, IMG submission 168457) | Enriched culture of PCE-dechlorinating microbial communities from Ithaca, New York, USA - SJ1 | ecosystem: Engineered > Modeled > Simulated communities (microbial... > Unclassified | place... | reverse complement strand
AAGGGCGTTTTTAAAAGCTGCTTTGCCTTGGCCAGATCGAGGTTCCTGAACTGGTTCCACTCGGTCAGGATTATAAGGGCGTCCGAGTCTTTCATGGTGTCGTATTCCGACAGGCAATAGGTAATGCTGTGATCTATCGTTCCAAGACGCCAGGCCGCTTCCTTCATGGCTTCGGGATCGTAGGCTTTGATTCTAGCTCCCTTGGAAACCAGCCTCTCGATGATGGTGAGGGCCGGGGCTTCCCGCATGTCGTCGGTGTTGGGCTTGAAGGCCAGGCCCAGAATGGCGAAGGTTTTGCCCTGCGGCGATCCGACCGCCGCGAGGATTTTCTCCACCATACGCTGTTTTTGGGCCTCGTTCGCTTCTATGGTGGCTTCCACGATCCTTAAACGGCTTTTCGATCGCTTGGCTATGTCGGCCAGGGCTCTCGTATCCTTGGGAAAGCAGGACCCGCCGTAGCCGGGGCCGGGATGGAGGAACTTAGGCCCTATTCGCCCGTCCTTGCCCATGGCATGGGCCACGGCCTTTACGTCCGCCCCTACCTGTTCGCAGAGATTGGCGATTTCGTTGATAAAGGTGATCTTGACCGCCAGAAAGGCGTTGGATGCGTACTTTATCATCTCCGCCGACTCCAGGTTGGTTTCCACGAAGGGCGTTTCGTTTAAGTATAGAGAGCGGTACACATCCTTCATTATCGCCCCGGCGCGCCCGCTTTCCACGCCCAGGACCACCCGGTCGGGGTGCAAAAAATCGTAGACCGCCGAACCTTCTCTTAAAAATTCCGGGTTGGAAACAACATCCAGATCGAAGGTTTCGCCTCTCGCCTGCAATTCCTCGCCTATCCACCCCGCCACCTTTCTGGCGGTGCCGATGGGAACCGTGCTCTTGTCCACCACCACCCGGTAGCCTGTCATGGATTTTCCTATGGTTCTGGCCGCCGCCTCCACATAGGAAAGATCCGCCGCCCCGTTTTCCTCTGGCGGCGTACCTACGGCGATAAAGACAACCTCGTTGTTCGCGATAGCCGCGCCCGAATCGGTGGAAAACGAAAGCCGGCCCGCCTTTACGTTCCGCTGGACCACCTCGTCCAGGCCGGGTTCGAAAATGGGAATCTGGCCCTGTTCGAGCCGGGCAATCTTGGCCTGATCCGTATCCACGCAGGTCACCGTGTTGCCGAAATCCGCCAGGCAGGCGCCGGACACCAGCCCCACATAGCCCGTTCCTATAACCGCGATGCTTGCCATTTTTTCCTTAATTACATGCCCAAATTTTTTACGCCCTGAAAGGCCTGTGCGCCGAAAATTCTATGCGCTAAAGAGCCGCTGGGCTTCCTGATAGCTTTCCAGGGAGCCTATGTCGTGACGCTTCCCGCTGAACCGAAAGGCGTAAACCGGCTTTTTGTTTACAAGCCAGCCTACGAACTGACCCGGCGCGTCGGCGTTGTTGCCTTCTTCAATATAGCTGCGGATCAGCGGAAGGGTTTCTTTCTTATACAGGTAAAAGGGCGGCACCGCGAAATTCGATCTGGGTTGGGCCGGCTTTTCCTCGAAAGAAAGCACCCTGCCCGCCTCGTCCAGCTCCGCCACCCCTGTCTTTTGGAGCGCCGTCAGGCGCTCTTCCCTGTGGGCGGTGATGCAATCGGCCTTTACCCCTGCCTGAAAGGTCGCGAAGTCCGCCAGGGAAAAATCGAAGAGATTGTCCCCGGCCAGAACCATGAGATCCTCGTCTATCCCCTTTTCGCGGATCGCCAGGTCCATGTCGCCTATAGCGCCCAGGCGGCTCTCGTTGTCCCAGGTACCGTCGTTGATCATGGAAATCCTGGCATCCTGCCCGATTTCTTTTATGTAGGCGCCGAACTGATCGGCGAACCGCGCGTTGGATACCAGAATAATCTCGTTTATCCGTGGGACCTGATCGATCTTGTCGATCAAGCGCTCCAGGATCGTCTTTCCGCCCACGGGCAGCAGGCTTTTCGGCCTGTCCTTCGTGAGCGGATACAGCCGCGTGGCATAGCCGGCCACCAGGAGCAGACATTTCATCCTGTGAATCCTGTCATATTTCTTAAATTATTTCCCCGCGACCCGGCACAGATAGGAAGCGCCGTCCGCGGTCTTGCAGAAGTAGACCTTGTATTTATCCGCGTACTCAGGATGTTCCACCGGATAGCGCTCGGCGATCCTCGCCTCGATCTCTTTTCTATACGCTGGATCCGATATGCCGATGCAGCAGCCCCTGTACCCCGCCCCGCTGAACCGGGCCCCGTAGACCCCCGGCGCTACTTTAAGCGCGTTGAAAATCGTGATCAGCTCAGGCGAACCGCACTGATAATCGTTCACCGAACTCTCGCCCGATTCCTTCATCAACGCGCCGAAGGCTTCGATATCGCCCTGTTTCCAGGCCTCCACACCCTCGGCCACCCGCTGGTTTTCGGTGAAAAAATGCTTGGCCCGCCTGCCGAACCGCCCCGGGAGCGCGTCCTTATGATCCAGCCACTCCCGGCGCGAAATTTCCCGCAACCTTATGTCCTTGTACGGCGTCGTCCTTCCCCGGGCCACTTCCTCCAAAAGCGAGGCGGCGATCTTGCACTCGTCCACCCTGTTGTTGTAGTCCGTCCCGATAAGCGCTTTGGTGAAGCCCGAATTCACGATCACCACGTCGAAATCCGGCATGGCCGGATTCTTGGGCACCAGCTCCCACTCGTTGCTCTGGCAATCCATCTTCATCAGAAACCCGTCGCGGCTCAAAATATTCGACGACTGGTCCAAAATACCGTTCTTGAGCCCGATGAACGCCGTCTCCACCCAATGACTGTATTGGATCAGCGCTTCCTTGCCCAACTCCAGAGCGTTCACGTCCGCCAAGGCCATCAGATACGCCGTCGTCACCGCCGCCGAGGACGACAGCCCGCCCATGGGCAGCCTGCCCCGGATCACCGCTTTGAAGCCTTTTCGCAGCTTGAAATCCCTGGCCAACGAAAGGACCGAACCCCGGATATAATTGCCCCAGAACCCCGGCAGCATCTCCGGCACCCGATCGATGTGGAAATACTCCTCGTCCGGAAAATCCACGCTCTGCACCCGCACAAAACCCGCCTCGTCCGGCGAGTAGAGCAGGTCCACATTCACGTCCAGCGCCATGCCCGTCACCAGACCGCCCTGGTGATCCACATGGGCCCCCAGCGGACAAATCCTTAAAGGGGAGCGGATCTGGCCTACTGGTTGCGCGCCGAACAGCTCGGCGAATTTTAAGGTTAGTTGGTTCATAGAAAAAATGGGGTCTGACCCCATGCCTTAAACCCTCTGTTCGATTCTTATCGATCCCGCTTCCGCAAATGTCTTGTAGGCTTTACCTTGCGCATCTAAGAGAAAAAGAGAAAATTTAATTTCGCCGGGGCCGTTGATAACGAAAGGATTGGCCATAATCGCAAGATTTGCGAAACGAAGCCCCGCTAGTTCTTTGACAAAAAATTGGCCCTTCGCTATCTGTACCGACTCATCCCCGCGCTTGAATGAAAATACGAATGTCGTTCCTTCCGGGATTTTTTCATCTTCATTGAACGATAAACGAATGAAAAAACCTAGTCTCATCAATTTTGGCCAGGCCTGCATCCCCTCGGGGCTCGGTCCAAAAATGATGCTATCGTTATAGAGTCCCATCAGGGATTGCTTACCGCCCACTTCTTGGCGGATATCATCGCATATCAGCAAAGTATCAAGTTTCATAGCTATACTCGCAAGCCCCGGAATGCACCATCAATCCGGTTGATGCCGAAGTAACGGTATCCATTATGCTGCGTTGCGTTATGCCCTTTTCCATATTTACATAGAAAACAGCATTATTGAGATTCTCGACGATTCCCGCCGAAAGGCTGGTCACATCACTTCCCTTAGTCATTTCGCACAGATCACGCATCGCCGCGGCGACATGGATTTGCTGTGCGTTTTTCGGATTGAATTTATTGTCCGCGACATCGAGAAGCCAAGGGAAAAGATTGACATAGCGTATTAGGAGCGCGGCACTGGCCGAAGGTACCACCGATTTGTTTTTCCATTTGGAAAGTGTCCGTTGAGGAAGCTCCAACACACGTTCTGCCGCAGACAAGCTTATTTTCTTGGAGTGAAATTTCTCCAGCATCGACGCGACCGCTTCCGCCCTCATTTTCTTATACTCATCCTGTATAACGCGGTCATTTTCGCCGAACAGATCACCTTCGGCTTCACAGGCTGGGCACTTATATTCAGAAATCTCAATGGTTTTTTCAATTCCGGAAGGATCGGAAAGGGTTATTGAAGTGAGAATTTTTTCAAGAGCACCGATTCCGCATACTGGGCAGATACGTTTACTCATTATCGCCCCCTGAGATAAATCCCGCCTTCTTGAACGCATCAACAAATGGCAGGTTGGCATTATCTGAAATATGAAATGACTTAATCGTCCAATAGCCAGTTACCTTGTTGAACATTAACGCCACATATCCTCTTTTCATCCGCGATACAAACTCATATCCATCTACAATCACAGGCCGGGATGGATCTGGATTATTTTCCCACAGTTTTGAATTGATAAATTCCAACTGCTCTAGACCACCATTCGCTATAAACCTTAGGATTTCTCCTGAAGTCTTCAGCCCAAAATCGTTCCTGGCATCATCTTGAGCCTTTCTCAACACAACAACTCGCGACCTCGCCCGTACCTTACAGGCCTTGAGGAATGCGTCAAAGTCATGATATGGCTGTTTTAACATTTGTTCAAGCCATTGATTATCCTTAAAGGATAAAGACTATTCTTTTTTCAAAGATACAAACTATACTAAACTAGCCTTATGCTTCAAAATTGAGAATTATTCCTGCTTGTTAATCAAGGGAATACTTTTATCCTGAAAAAATGGGGTCTGACCCCAATACTTGACTTGTGAGACGCTGTAGCCACGGGCAGCCTTTGTCGCGGCCGAAACACGCTGACATGCCACATGCGCGGCGCATGGAATGAACGGTGGAAAAAGACGGCGGGCCGCTCTCGCTTCGACGCTCAAGCCTATCGATGAAAAAAATCCTAAGAAAGCTGCACGAAACTAAACATTTTTATCCGTCTTTTTTAGCCACCCCGGGGATTCGCGCCCCGAAATGTTCAAACTTTGAACATTTTAGGACAAGCTATAAATGGAAGCAATAGGCTTCAAGAAAATTTCACAAAAATATGCTTCAACAACGGATGGGACACAGGGAAAGACCGGCTTTCAATCCGGCCGGTCCCGTCGACCCGATTATCCTGTCCTTTAACAACAACCGTCTGGGTTCTGAAGCATGGCCACGGTGCGCACCGCCAGCCTGGCTTCCCGGGGGCTTATCGCGAAGGCTTTTCCTGTTCGCAGACAGTCCAGAAAATGCTGAATCTCCCTCCGGTAGGGATCTTCTTCCTTTATCTCGATCTGCCGCTCCCCCTGGTCGGTAAATTCTCCAAGACATCCCGGTTGCGCGGCGGAAGTTCCCCACTCCAGAGATCCTCGCTCCGTCACAAGGCGGAAGCCGGCCGAGAAGGGATATCCTGCTGGCATGAGGTGGCTGGCCTCGATGGTCACAGCCCCTATTCCCGGATAGCCCAGGCTGGAAATAAGGTGGCTGGGTCCGGTTTTTAAGGGAGAAGCGATTTCCTTCAGCCGGTGCTCTACGGGAGTTCCGAAAAGCCAGTTGGCGATGTCCAGGTCGTGGATGGAAAGATCCAGCAAAGTGCCGCCGCTCAGGCTCTTGTCGTTGAGCCAATTGTTCCAGCTCCAGCCCGGGGTTTCCGAAAGACGCCAGGCGGAAAAAATCAGGCTTTTGCCCAGGCGTTCCGTCGCTACGGTCTGCTTCAAGTATTGGTACTGGGGCATAAAGCGGCAGACATGGGCGACCATGAGACGCCGCCGGGCTTTGTCGGCGGCCTCGATCATGGCGTCCGCGTCTTCCAGGCTCAGCGCGAAGGGCTTTTCCACCAGAACATGGGCCCCCGCCTCCAGGGCTGTTATAGCGGCTTGCCGGTGCAGGGTGGAGGGCAGGCAGACATCCACGAAGTCGATTTTCCATTCCTCCAAAGCCCGGGAGAGTTCCGCCAGTGCCTCTATACCATAAGCCTGGGTCAAGGCCTTAGCCTTTTGCTCATCCCGGTCGACGATACATACAATCTCCGCGTCCTTTCGGGATGCATACGCTTCCAAATGGGTTCTACCCATGAATCCCGCGCCGACGATTACCCCCTTCATCATCCCAGCACGCTCCGCAGATATGCAGTGGCTGCCTCTATGGCTTCCTTGGGTGTTTCTTCCTTGACGCGCCGATCCAATTCGATCTCCAACGTGTAGGCGCCCTTATACCCCAGCGCTTCGAGGCCGGCGAAGAATTTGGGGAAATCCACATCTCCCTGCCCCAAAGGCACTTCCACCCCTAATTCCTTGCCGTCCGTGGGATATTTTCCGTCTTTTATATGAATACCTTTTACATAACGGCCGATCACTTTCAGGGCGTCCACGGGGTTCCCCTTTCCGTACATGATAAGATTGGCAGGGTCCAGGTTGACTCCCAGATTTCCTGTTCCCACATCTTCCAGGGTACGCAAAAGGGTAACGGGGGTTTCCTGCCCTGTCTCGAAACAGAGGGTCTGGCCGTTGTTGGCGCAGTGTAGCGCCAACTCCCGCAAGGCCTCCACCACCCCCGGATAAAGCGGATCGCTCATATTCTCCGGTATGAATCCCGCGTGGGAGGCTACCAGCCCAACCCCCAGCATTTTCGCGAAGTCCGAGCCCCTCTTGATTATCGCCACCCGCTCGGCCCTGTATTTGAGGGGCACTATTCCCACCGTATCAGGTCCGCCCACGAAGTTCCATTCGCACCTGCCCGGCCAGCCTACCCACATCATGGTGATTTCGATTTTCTTCCGCGCGCAGATTGCCTTGATCGTTTCGGCCGTTTCCCTGGTCAGCAGTTCGGGCACGTAGGTGGATACCTGGCAGTTCGAAAAGCCGAACTCCGCCACCCTATTCAGCATGGTTTCTATGGAATCCCTGTCGGTGATCTTTATGAGCAAGCCCAGTTCTTTCATCCCATCCTCCTCTTCATTGTGATAATCGCTAACCCTTGACCGCGCCCATGGTGAGTCCCCGCACAAGGCCCCGCTGGACGAATCCATAGAAAATCAAAATAGGCACCAGCGCGAGAATGGCCGTGGCGGTAAGCCCGCCCCAGTTGATTTCCTCGTACCCGACCCAGTTGTATACCCCCAGCGGGACTGTCTTTGTGTTTTTTCCCGTAAGGATGAGGGAGTAGAGAAATTCGTTCCAGGAGTAATTGAAGGAAAAAATAGCCGTCGTTGCTATGCCGGGCGCTCCCAGGGGAAGAATGATCCTTCTGAACGCGGTAAAATAGTTGCAGCCGTCGATGAGAGCCGACTCCTCCAGCTCGAAGGGTATCTCCTGGAAATAGCTTTTCATCATCCATATTCCGAAACCCAGGATAATAGTGAGATGCATGATTATCACGGAAATATGAGTATCGATAAGTCTGAGCTTTCTGAAAAGAATGAAAAACGGAATCATGAATGTTATCTGGGGAACGACCCGGGTGCTCAGCACGCCGAAGAGAATATATTTCGAACCCTTAGGCTTGTATCGTTTTCTGGACAATACGTAAGCCGCCGGAGTGGCCAGGGTAAGCCCTATGACGGTGGCCGACAGAGCTATGATTAAGCTGTTGAGGCAGTATTTGAGAAAATCGCTCTCACTCCATACTTTCACGTAATTGGACAGTGTAAGTATGGATATGAACTTAGGCGGATAGCTGAGGGCGTCCACCTGGGTTTTCAGCGAAAGGGAAAAGGTCCAGACCAAGGGGAATAGGTAGAGCACGGCGAATCCCCAGATCAGGATGGTTTTAACCCAGACGCCGTAACCTTTCTTTCGCCGCGCTTTACTGCTCAAGATTGACACCTCCGAACTTGACCACAAGGGCTGCGATAATGGTAATGAGCACCGACATGATGATGGCCGATGCCGAACCATATCCCATTTTCAAGAATCCGAAAGAATTGAGATAGGTATAAACACTGAGCCATTCCGTGGTTGATCCGGGCCCCCCTCTGGTGAGAATAAAGGTAAGGTCGAATTCCTTGAACGTGTCGATCAGCTGAAACAGAATGGCAACGAAAAACACCGGCCTGATGAGCGGCAGTTTGATATGGATCATCTGCTGCCAACGTGAGGCTCCGTCTATCATCGCCGCGTCGATGACATCGTCTGGAATAGACAAAAGACCGGTATAGAACACCATGATCATGAAAGGCGTCTTGCACCAGGTAATGACCATGGCCACCGAAGGCAATGCCTGATCCACTGAATAAATCCATTGCTGCGGCTCTATTCCAACCAGGCTCAAAAAATAATTGAACACCCCCAAGGTGGGGCTGAACATGATCCTCCACATAAAAGCTGTCGTTATCGGCGTGAGGATTATCGGAAGAAGAAATACCGAACGGAGCGCCTTTGAAGCCTTTATATCACTGGTCAGCAAAATGGCTATCGAAAGTCCCAGGACAATCTCGGTGGATACCACCAAGGCAACGAACTTGAAGGTCCGTCCCAGGGCGGAGAGAAATCGCGCATCTTTGAACAGGTTTACGTAATTGGCAAGGCCGATGAATTTTTCCTGCTGCGGCCGAGGCAGGTAAAAATCGTTGAAGCTCGTCAATAAAGTATCGATAATCGGGACTGCGTTGATCGCGAAGAGGACGATGAGCCCGGGCGCGAGCATCGCCCATCGGAATCGCCGTATTTCCCTTTCCTGCAACCCGCCTCGCATAGCTACCTCTTGTTTATGGTGTTGGGCGATATCGGGAAAACACGAAAACAGCCGGGGATGCCCTTGAGGCTTCCCCGGCTGCTGAACCTCTTACTTACTCTCCTGGAAAATCTTTGTAACCTTTATCGCCGCGTCGTCGAGCACCGCTTTCACATCTTGCTTCTTAAGTATGAGAGAATTGAAGGCAGTGCCGATGGTATCCAAGTATTCCTCGTTCTTGGAAATCAGCGGGAAGGTAAGCTCCGGCACATCCGCGGCCAATCCGGCCGAAAAGGCCGATAGCCAGTCGGCTGGATACTTCGCCGCCAGAGACGGATGCCCCAGCACCGAAGATCTCGCCGAAATGCCGCCCTCCAGCGCCAGCTTAACGCAGACCTCGGGGCTCGTAACCCAGGACAAGAACATAAAGGCCGCGTCTTTTTTCTTCGAAGCGGTGCTCATGCTGATCGCCCAAGCGCCTCCCGTGGGTTTGGATCCCGCGGGCCCCGCGGGCATCGGAGCGTAGCCCACCTTGCCGGCCACCAGCGACTTTTCCTTGTCCTCGAACTGGGACATGAAGACGCTCATGTCCAGATACATCGGCGCTTTGCCCTGCTGAAAATCGGAAACGCATTCGTACCAGGTGTAGTTGCCCACCCCCGCGGGACCGAATTCCCTGGCCATGGTCGTATACATATCCGCGCCCTTGATCCCCTCCGGCGAATTGAAAACAGCCTTGTTATACTTGGCCGGATCGTCGGCGATCTTGCCGCCGTAGGACCAGATCACTCCCGTGGTGTTGCTGACCGTGTGAATTTTTTGTCCCCGCAGCAGAATACCGGCGGGATATTCCTTTTTGAGCGTCTTCGCCGTCTCGAAAAGCTCATCGAAGGTAGCCGGAACTTTTAGATTTTTCTCTTTGAAAATATCCTTCCTGTAGTAGAGAATTTGCTTCTCCCCCGATACGGGAATCGCGTAGGTGCTCCCGTTCACGGTAAAGGCTTTGCGGAACGAGGGACTCAGATCCTGGAAGTTATAGGCCTTTTTGTCCACCAGGTCCTTGCGCTCGAACCAGGGATCGAGATTCTCGATCCACCCCGCCTGGGCCGCCTGCGTGGCTATGGAGTCCATCATCACGATATCGAAGGCTCCCGCTCCCGAAGACAAGTCCACCAATCGTTTATTCATGAACTCGTCCTGGGCGTATTCGTCGATAACAATCTTTATGCCCGTCTTCGCCGTGAACTCATCGATCACTTTTCGGATAGTGGTTGTGTAAATGTGCTTATTCATGCCCAGGTACAAGGACGTACCAGCATACTTTCTCCACTGTACCTGATCTCCTCCCGCTTGTCCGAAGACAGGAGCAAGGAAAACCAGGCAACAGAGAACCGCAACCATCAATTTCCTCATACATACCTCCTAGGGATTTAATCGATACAAGCCAAGGATAGGCCAGGAACTTTCATTCGTCAACGAGATTTGGTTGTTGTATTCGGCATTCCACGGAGCCTGGGATTTGGGTCCTTTATGAACAAGAAACGCCACGTAAATCGCGATTTCGGAGGCGAGCGCCGGTTCCGGATATCCTCCGCAGTTCAGATACTCGGTGTAAGCGGCTTTGAGCGCCGTTCCATGCAGCGCCGCATAATCTTCGAGCCGACCGAGATCGTTCGCCTCGAATTCGCGCAAGGGGAGTTCCGGCAATCGCGCCTTGACGAACTCCTTGAATGAAACGGCCGAAGGATGAATTCTTTCTTTCGGCCGGTCAGAAATTCGCCATTCTTTGCCAGGTCAAGCGTGGATGAACCCGATATGACGAATCGATAGAGGTCTTTCCTTTGATCGTGCAGCGTTTTGAGGAAAAGGCCGGCCTTGGGGATTGTCTGGAATTCGTCGATGAGGACGGTGCCTGGCTTTCCGCCGAATTGCTCGTCAAGGCGCAGAATAAATAGCCGCGGATCGCCGAAGGCAGGATAAAAGGAAAATCGAAATTTACAGTATTTATCTTTATGGTAAAGAAAAAGCTTTATTCCGTTATTTCTTTACCAAAGATTTTTCCTGCCGATCCCGTCCATCCCGTTATCCTTTCCGGCTCACTCAATACTTAGCAGGAACCGCCTGATGTTCATATGACGTATGCCGTTCCTGCTCCGGTCCACCTCGTCCATCGTCACCACGTATTTGGGATAGTTGTCGGGAATTCGCTCCAGCGCGGAAAATTCCCTTTCGATGGTATCGTCGCCCGCAAGAAGATAGGCTACTTGCACGTACAACTTCTCGTTTCCCTTTTTTGCCGAAAAATCCACCTCGGCCTGGGCGCTTTTTCCTACCGTCACCTCATATCCACGCCTCAATAACTCCATGTAGACGATATTCTCCAGGGTCTGATTGATATCCCTCTGGTTGCTGCCATAGAGAGCTTCGCGTATTCCATGGTCGGCGAGGTAAATCTTTTCCTGAAAACTCAAGAGCTTCTTGCCTATCACATCTTCTCTCGGCACGAGGTGTAAAAGGCAAGCCTCTTGGCAATAGCGGATATAATTATAGAGCGTTTCGCTCGACAGGTTTCTTTTTTCGTTCTTGAGATACTGAACCACCGATGCCGCAGAGAAGGTGTTTCCGACATTCGCTATAAAAAACAATATCAGTCGCTTCAACTGGTCTATATCCCGGACCTTGTTTCGCTGCGCGATGTCCTTGAGAATTATGGAATCGAAAATATCGCTTAAGTACTGCCGTGCCGATGTCGCATCGAAGAAATGACGATACAGGAACGGCATCCCCCCCATGACAAGGTAGCGCATGAACGCTTCAGCCTGATCGATGGATTCTTCTGCTTCCGCATAACAGTCGAGCGCTTCCCTGAAAGAAAAGGGGTATATCCTGATCTCGACATACCTGCCCCCAAGGTAGGTAGCCAGCTCGCCCGACAACATCTTCGCGTTCGAACCGGTGATGAATATGTCGATGTCGAAATCGACCATGCAGGAATTGACGAGTTTTTCCCAGCCGTCAAGCTCCTGGACCTCGTCCAGGAACAGGTACAGCTTCCCGTTTTCGGTGGCCGCTTTGATGTGGGAATAGATCGATTCGCGACTTCCGACGCAAGGGTCACGACTGGACTCAAAATTAATGGAGAGCATCCTCGACGGTGCGATGCCTTTTTGCTGCAAGTCCTGCCGAATAAGTTCCAGCATTACGGTCTTGCCGCATCGCCGTATTCCTGTGAGCACCTTTACCACAGGAGTATCGATAAAAGGGCGGATTTTCTCCAGGTAGCTTTCTCTACGTATCATAGTGAAAAGTATAGATCGGTTATATCGAAATTACAACAGCTAAATTCACATAGTTTTCGCTATACCGAATGTCATGACAGAATAAAAAGAAAATCAAGATTTCCAGGATTTCTTTTTAGGGTAAAGAATAGAATCTCTATTTTTAAGTTTTTTCTTTACCCAAACCTATTTCCTGTCCTTCCTGGATGCTCCTGTTACCCTGTTCTTCTCCTCACAAAATCGTGCCAAGAAGGGAAAGCACATAGAGAGGAATATTCGTCAGCCAGCGCTCTTCGCGGTAGGGCGAAAGCGAGGTCCTGAGGCAGCGGGGAGGAGAAAACTTTTCGTTATAGACTTTCAGGCTTTTAGCCTGCAGGTTTTCGGCAGCCTTTACCTCAAGCGGATATATGGAATCTTGTCCTTGAATCAGGAAATCGACTTCTGCCCTCGAAGTGTCGCTGGACCAGTATGAAGCATTCGCTCCCTCCAATAGGCGCAACTCCTGTGCCACATATTGTTCGGTAAGCGCGCCTTTGAATTCCTCGAAAAGTGCATTCCCCTGGAGCACTGTTTGGATCGACAGGTCCGCCAGGGCGGCCAGAAGCCCTACATCCAACATAAATAGCTTGAAAGCGTTGAGTTCTTGGTGGGCTTTGAGAGGAAATCCGGGCTTGGATACTCTGAAGACTTTTTGCATGAGTCCCGCACCGCACAGCCATTCGATCGCATTTTCGTATTCCCGCGCTCTGGCGCCTTCGCGTACAAGGCCGTACATGAACTTTTTCTGCTCCCGCGCCAATTGCGCCGGCAAGGAATTCCACACCGCGCGGATTCGAGGAACCATGTCCGATTTAGCATATTTGGAAAAATCTCTTTCATAGGCTTCAAGCAGCTTTTTCTGGAATACCCGAACCTGCCCGAGATCCTTTGTCGCTATAAAAGTAGCCACACTTTCAGGCATTCCGCCAACGCAATAGTAATACCGCAAAGACTCGGTCAGTTTTTCTTTAAAGGCGTCGATCATGGACCAATCGCCGAACGAAACCAAGTCCGACAATTCGGAATCGCCGATGGCTTTTAAAAATTCCAAGAAGGAAAGAGGGTAAAGATTTAAAAAGTCTACCTTTCCTACAGGAAATGATACCCCCGCATGTGTGGCGATTCCTAAAAGCGAACCCGCCGCCGCAATGTGATAGTGGGGGACATTTTCGTAAAAATACTTGAGTGAGGTGATCGCCTTCGGTGTATCTTGTATTTCATCAAATATGATGAGGGTATTTTCCGGTTCAATTCGAATACCCGACTCAACCCGCAAACCTGTGAGCAGACGCTCCGGGTCCAGGTTGGACGAAAAAAGCGCCGCCATGCGCTCGTTGGACTCGAAATTTATATAGGCGACATTTTTATACGCCCTTTTTCCAAATTCTCTGAGCAACCACGTTTTACCGACCTGGCGAGCCCCATTCAAGACTAAAGGCTTTCTTCGCGCATCGAGTCTCCACGCTTCCAGGCTTGCCAAGGCATTTCTTTCCATACCAGAAATGCTACTCTTGGCTTGCACAAAAGTAAAGCCTGTTTTGCGAGTTTTATCACATTAGTAGTACGACTTTTGTGATTTAGCTAAGCTAAACGAGGTGGCGGGGCAATCGGAACAGAGCCTCTATTTTTAAGTTTTTTCTTTACCCAAACCTATTTCCTGTCCTTCCTGGATGCTCCTGTTATCCTGTCCTTATTCCCCCGACAATAAACTCTAGATAGTTATCGCGGGTAATACATTCGAAAGCAGCCTCGGGATAGGCTGCGCGCGGTATATAGACATATTAGACAGGATGATCGGTATTCGTCCATGGTCATCCATTTCCGTCCGACCCTGATATAGTTCTTATATTCGCTTTTGGGAGGAGGGCGCCTTAGGGACAAGATTATCGCGAGAAATATGAAAAGCGGCAGCGCGAGCATGAGCAGATCGACCACCACAGCCTCCGGAGTCATTGGTTTATCGCAGACTAACCTGATGTAGATACCTTCCGCCCTGTGGCCCGGTTGCTGAAAAACGAACCCGCTCCATCCTTTCATCCTCGTGTCGTGGGGCGAGTTGAAAGCAAAAAAAGGCCCGCGCCTGATGAAGGCGCGGGCCTTCGGATCCGGACGAATCAACGCCGGTGTCCTTAAAAACTTAGCGACTCGATAGCTAGCTCTGGAGCTCCTGTTTCATGGCCCTGTAGGTTTCCGCGTCGATCTCGCCCTTCGCATAACGCTCGGCCAGAATCTCAAGGGCTTTTTGGCCCGAAGAGGAATCGGGGATTATCGTGGGCCCCGAAGGCGCACCGTCATCTTCGTGCTTTCCGATCCGGGAATTTTTCGTCCTGCCGACCTTGATGGCTATATAGACGATCCCCGCCACCACCACGAACAAAGCTATTCCTAAGACGAGCCATCCCCAGGGAAAACCCGGGTAACCATATCCAAATCCATTGAATCCGCGGTACATAAAACCTCCGAAAAAATATAAACTTCATGGATATCAATGCATTTTCCGTGCCAATAAAAAAGGCCGTTATTTTCCACAAATAACGGCCTTTAACCCCGCTTTCGCGGAGGCGGGCGGAAAGAACCAGGGGCTAATTTACCCCTGCCGGGAAATTTTTTCCCTCCGGCGATGATTAAAGGATACCCCGGTATTGCCCCGCCGGTTGCGAAAATTTTTCGATTTGTCCAAAAAACAATGCCCGGCCTTGCTATACGAGCCCTGATTTCAGCTCGGTTAATTCTCAGCTAAAAACAGCTATACATCAAGAATGAACCATATTTCGCGACTTAAACATTATAGATGTCGGTCTTGTAGCGAGATAGGTTCTCAGGAATTCGGAACCATTCGATAGTTTCCTTAAGCCCTTGTTCCAACGAATACATCGGAAGCCAGTTAGTTAAGGACCGTATCTTTTCGTTCGAACCGAGAAGTCTCTCCACTTCGCTGTTTCGCGGTCTTAACCTATTCTCGTCGCTAATCAATTCTGCCTTTGGGTTGATTTGTCTTATTAATTCGCGAGCCAAAGCGCCTATGCTTATTTCCCGCTGGGTAGCAATATTGATTTCCTGACCTATGGTCGCGTCGCTTTTGGCAATGGCGATAAACCCAGCCGCCGTGTCTTTTACGTAGTTGAAGTCCCGGGTCGGTTCGAGCGAACCTAGTTTTATGTGGGTCGCGCCGCTGAGAAGCTGTGTGATTATCGTTGGGATTACCGCGCGCGCCGACTGTCGCGGCCCGTATGTGTTGAATGGTCTGACGATGCTGATCGGAAGATCGAAGCTTTTATGAAAGCTTTCCGCTAAACGGTCCGCGCCGATCTTGGTCGCGGAATACGGCGATTGTCCCTGGAAAGGGTGCTGTTCATCTATCGGAACATAGCGCGCGGTGCCGTAGACTTCGGATGTTGAGGTTATCAGTACGCGTTTTGTGTCTAGGTGGCGCGCCGCTTGTAATATATTAAGAGTACCTTTGATATTCGTATCGACATAACTGTCTGGAGAGTGGTAACTAAACGGAATCGCGATGAGCGCCGCGAGATGGAAAACGACATCGACATCGCTCATTGCGCGCAGCATACCATGGGAATCGCGAATATCCCCGGCGAATATATCAATAGTATCGAGCACTTCCTTCGGAAACGAATCGAGCCATCCCCATGTGTTGAAGGAGTTATATTGCACCATCGCGCGTATGCTTGCTCCTTCTTTAAGCAGGGCTTCGACCAGGTGGCTACCAATAAAACCATCGGCGCCGGTTATTAAAACTTTTACACCGGAAAGTTTCATCTATTTCTCCCTCGTTAGTATTCTTTCTGGACGGTTTGTGTTCGATTTAGCCATGAGTGTTTCAGCAAACGCCAAATCCAGCTCCTCATCGATGTCGATCGATCGTTGTTTAGGCATTATGTAGGCATAGGATCGCGATTCAAGAAAGAACTCCCGCTTGTCGCGAAATTCCTCAGTATCGACGATATAAATCGCTCCATTTATTCTATAGAAGATAGGAAGATCCTGGCTTCTGACTTTTTTCAACTCTGGGCGGATAAAACCAACCAGCGAAGCATCGGGAGGCAATGTGTTGCACCATAGAGGGGAATGTTCCGTCTCGCATACCGAAACCACATTGCGAGCCTTTTTCTCGGCGTAAAGGCGCATTGCCGCTCTTATATCTTCGCTTCCCCTGAGCGGCGATGTGGGTTGAAGCAGAATCAAGGTATCGAAACGCTTATTACACTTTTCTTCATAAAACCTAAGGGCGTGTTCCGCCACGTCAACGCTCGTGGCAGTATCGGAGCCAAGCTCCACAGGTCGTAAAAATGGGGTTTCCGCTCCGTAATCCAGCGCGATGTTTCTGATTTCCTCGCTGTCCGTGGATACGCAGACCGTATCGATAAAAGAACAAGCCAGCGCCGCTTCTATGGTCCAAACGATGAGGGGTTTGCCGCCCAGGGGAAGAATCGCTTTGCGCGGCAGCCTTTTGCTTCCTCCCCGTGCGGGGATTATCGCCAGCGTCATTGTATTCCCCGTTCAAAGCTTTGGATCACATCGCGATACTCCTTCCACTGTCCTATGTCGATATAATCGTTTTCGTTGACCGGATAGGTGAAGACGGGCTTCCTTTCCTCCAACAACGATGCGATCAGGTCCGTCATATGGAAGGGCTTCCCTTCGGGAATGTACTCCACGCATCGTCCGTCCAAAAGGTACACGCCGGTGTTGATGGTAAGGCTGAATTCTGGTTTTTCCTTTATGTCCGTCACCCTGCCGCCGTTTCCGAAACTGACCACCCCATAGGGCATCTGCGTATGCTGAATGGACGACACGATGGTTATCCATGCCCCGCTTCGTTCGTGAAAAGCCGCCACGTCGCGGTAATCGGCCTTTACGATAATATCGCAGTTCGACACGAAAAACCGTTCGGGCACCTTCGGAGCCAACAGTTTCAAACTTCCCGCTGTACCGAGAAATTCTTTCTCCCAAAGGTATTCGATTGTGTAATCCCGGGATATACCATCGAAATAGGCTCGTATCATCTCTCCACGGAAATTGAGGGTGAAAAAGTACGTCCTTATGCCATATTTCCTGAATTCGTCGATGATCGTCTCGAGTATTGTCTTGTCCCCTATGGGAATCAACGGCTTAGGAAGAACCTTAGTGAATGGCGCCATTCTGGTGCCTTTTCCTCCGGCCATTATCACCAAGGGGTATTCGAGGGACGGCTCTTCGGCTTTTTCCCCCTCCGCCGCGTTCCCCGAAAAGAACTCCGACCATGAAACGTATCGCGCTATTGTCCGGTTTCTGGCCAAGATGGGAATGAGATCGAAATGATGGTGCAGGAATAATCGTTTCGCGGTCTCGTCGTCATATTCTTCTTCATAGAGCGCCTTAGGCGATTTATTGTATACCTCGTCTATTCCTTCATCCAGGTTTTTCCCCGAAAGGATGGCTCTCCGTATATCGCCGTCGGTTAGAACGCCGCGGAATACGCCGTCGGCGTCCGCCACCAACAAAGCCCTCCGCGCCGAGAGATCCAACTGCTTCAGGGCTTCCTTTATGGTAGCCGTCGGAGACACGAGAATCGGATCGTCTTTTTTCACCATTCTATGGCCTCGTCTGCTTCGTAGTTTCTATGTGCCCGTCCGCCGACGGCAAGGTCCCACAATTCCGAAGGTATTCCCTTGCCCCCCGCGCGCTTGACTAGGAGATTCCCCAAACCAAGGATTTCGCCCTTTTTGATTGGTTTCGCCGCCACGATCGATCTTCGCACCGAGGGTTTGATTTTTTCCTCGCTTCGATTGGGTCTTTTTATTCCGTCGCCCAGGGCTAATTCGATATTCCGTATCGCCCGCACCATCGCGGCGAGCTCCGAAGGTTCCAGGCTTGCCGAATGATCCGGCCCTTCCATGCTCCTGTCTAGGGTGAAGTGCTTTTCTATGATTTCGGCGCCCATGGCCGCGGCGGCTATAGGGATTTCTATTCCCAGAGTATGGTCGGAATAACCTGTAGTAAGTCGGAACGCCTGACGTAAAGTTTTCATCGCATTCAAGTTGACTTCGCCCATCTGACAAGGATAATTGGTAGTACAGTGCAAAAGACTAATTTCTCCTGATCCTGAATCGCGCAACTCCTTTATCGCCCGCTCCACTTCCCCGAGCGTCGCCATTCCCGTGGACAGCACGACCGGCAGATGTTTGCCTCCTATGGCGCGAAGGTAGGGGATGTTGGTAACCTCGCCTGATCCGATTTTTATCATGGGAAGCTTAAGTCCGTCGGTCAAGAAATCAAGACTTTCCCAATCGTCGGGTGTGGATAAAAATAAAATGCCAATGGATTGGCAATGTCGTTGCAGGGTTTCAAAATCCGCGAAACCCAGTTCAAGGGCTTTCACCATGGCGAATTGGCTTTCGCTACCGCCGATGTTTTTTTCCTGGTATTCCGCCATGGCCGCTGTCTTCGTCAGTATATTTTCGGTTTTGAAAGTTTGAAACTTTACCGCGTCGGCCCCCGCGCTTTTTGCCGCGTCGCATAACGCGATGGCCAGATCCAGCTTTCCATTATGATTGACGCCGGCTTCGGCGATGATAAACACGCCCATATATCCTCCTAATACCGGTATTTCAATATGTAGTTACCGTATCGGGCTATTTTTGAAGGATTTTTCGCTTCCCAGTATCCACATACTTCTTCGTACTCCTGTTTGAGAAAAACCGGTTTCCCGATAAAGAATCGCCCAGAAAACGTCGAGAACTTCTTTTTAAAGGCGAGAAGGCTGTTTCGGGGATCGGAATCGCTCCCCCCTCCCAAATGGAATTTTTTCACTCCCCGCCGTTTAAGCTCCAGGGCTGTCTTATAAAGCATGAAGTTGTTTGGATTCGCCTTGAGCCAATCTGGATCAGAACCCGATAAATGATAATGTCCCAAGTCTTCTTCGTAGAGAATAATGGCGCTTGACGCCAACGCGCCGTCTTTTAAGACATTGGCCAAAAAGCCTTCCCCCTCGAATGTTTTTGCGAGCATCGCAAAATAACGTTCGTCGAAAAAATAAAACTCCTCCGCCTTCAAACGCTCCATGGTTTTACCATAAAGCTGCGCAAACTCCCAGATCCTGGAAAATGAATCGTCGACCTCGAACTCCATTCCCTGCTCTATTGCCTTGCGGATCGCGTTGCGGTTCTTGCCATGTATTTGATCAGCCCATATTGAGGCTTCTTCCGCTTCGAGGTCCATATAGACTGTTTCGCGGTCCCAAACCACGGGAAAAGCTTCCTTCATTAGCTCCGCATTATCCAGAAGGGGGTGAAACCTTATCAATCCGGCCAAAATGCCTGCGTCTCTGGCCTCTCGAACCAAGGAAGCCGCCGCTCTTTTCAAAAATCCCTCTTCGGCGCTGTTACTTACAGGCCCTCCGTACCCATAGGGTGTTTCGAAATCATAAAGCCCTTGCGTTCCGGGAACAGGGCTCAGAAGCATGGGTAGTATGAATATGGAATCGTTTTCCTCGTATACGAATGCCCTTGCCTGGTGCTGGCGATCTTCGTAAAGCCTGGAATACTCCTCTGTAAAATATAGGTCTTTATTGGTTTTGGGTATTTCCCCCAGGAACAGATTCCAATCACCGGTGATCATACTCTGCCCCCCTAGCCCCCGCCTTCGCCAAGGTTTCGGCAATCCGGCGCATGTCCTTCGTTCCGTAACGTTGGTCGATCACCAAGCTGAGTTCATGGTCTCTCAAAAATCCGCAATATCCTTCCTCGGACAGTTTCGGCCAATGGACAGGCAGATAGATTCGCTCTTCCATAAGCATTCTTCTCACCTCGTCGCGATTTTCGATAGCCACCGGAAGAGCCAAAGGAGTCGCGGAAAGGCGTGCGGGAATCAAAGTCTTCAATCCAATCGACTCGATCGCTTCCGACAGAAACGAGAAATTTTCTTTTCTTCGTTGTTTGATTCCGTCGTCGAGTTCCGAATTCCTCAGTAACGCGGCCAGGCTCCCCGCCTTAGTGACCGTTTCTTCTTGATCGAAGATGGTCTCGGCGATCGAAAAAAGATCGAGATACAGCTTGTCCGATAGCTTTTTTTCGCGAGAGATCGACTTGACCAGCCCTCCGCAGGCTTTTATCGCCCCCGCTTCGGACGCCGGCCCTTCAGGAACTAGTTCATTCTCTCCAGCGAAGGCATACGCCCCTTCCGGAACGGCCAGATATTTTCGATAGCCCCCGAACGCGTAATCGGCGGCCGCGGGTTTGGCGGCGAAGGGACTTTGGACAAGATCGGCGATCACGATTCCTCCGGAATCGCGCAGCATGGCCGAACTCCGCCCTATGTCAGTGAGGCCGAAATAATCCACCACAAGTATCAACCTACCCGCTACGCGGTCGAGAAGCGATTTCTCGGGTGACAGGCCTTCGACGATCTTATACGTTTCGATCCGAAATCCCTCGCGCACGGTAGCCTCCGTCACCGAATCGCAGAGGTAATCCGGCAGGAGAATCGAATCGAAACCTGACCGACGGACATAACGAAGTATCGCCCGATAAGCCGATCTTCCACTGGAGAATAAGGGTTTATATCCCGCGACTTTGGGCGAAAAATCCTGCGGATTCAGTTCGAATTCGCCGCCTATGGGATGCTGATTCCTGAAATGTCCGTTCATTTACATCCTAGAAGATGGGCTTTTTCTCGAAAAACCTTTACAATTCGTTCGGCGCTGTGCCCGTCGCCGTAATAGTGATCGGGGTCCGTTTTGGGGAAACCGGCCCTCTCCAGCATGGAAAGGGTATCTTCGATAGACCGGGGGCTGGAATCGCAGGAATGGACATTCTTGCACAAATGACGTCCTTTTTGCCGCTCTCCTATATTGAGGACCGGAATCCCGAACAACGGCGCTTCTACGATTCCGCTCGACGAGTTTCCCGCCATCAAGGCGCATTCCGCCATGAGTGAAATAAATCTGGATTGGCCTAAAGACTTCCTCACTTTCAGCTTTTCCGGCATTTGTTCCGCTATCGACTCCAGATATGCGTTGATTTTTCGTCCGCCTTGGTCCGCGTTCGCGTACGTGGCGATGGTGATCATGTCTTGTATTCCCAGGACGGCGCCCACCGCCGCCTTAAGGGTTTTAATGTTTTCGGAAATAGATCGTTTCGTTTCGGGGTGGTACGAGAATAACACCCATTTTTTGCTCGGATCTAGGCCGAGGTCAGCGGCAAGCTCATCGCGGGACATTCTTGGAAGTCGCCTAATGTTGTCAAGTCCTGGCTCTCCCACCGCGAACACCCGCTGGGGGTCTTCCCCCATGCTCATGAGGCGTTCAGCCGATTCTTCGGTACCCGGAAAATGCAACGACGCCATTTTCGATACCGCATTACGAATCTGATCATCAATGGCGCCGAGCGTGACATCGCCCCCCGAAATATGGGCGATGGGAATCCGCATGACCAGGGCCGCGGAGCATATCGGGAGCAATTCGTACCTGTCGCCCAAAACCATTAGCCAATCGGGCATTAATTTTTCAAGCGCGTCGGCCATCCCCATGGAGCAACGGCCCATGGATCGCACAAGCGAGGCGGCGTTATCGGAATCTAAGCCCATATCCACCCTTGCGTCGATGGCAAACCCGTCGGCTTCGATTTCCTTCCACGTAAGACCGTATTCCGGAGATAAATGCGCGCCGGTTACGATAAGCTGCAACGGCATATCGCGGGAATCCGCGATTTCTTTCATCACCCAGCGGAGCAGGCCGTATTCCGACCTGGCGGCGGTAACGACGCAAACTTTAAACCTTCTCATAGCCTCACGCTCGAGGGAATATTAACAGTGCGTTCCTCGAACCATTCGGATACCGGCACTTCGCTCCTTCTGCAACGTTCGTAGGGAGGCAGCTTATGCATCAGCACCCATATCGGTCTGGTCTGTACGCCCGAATCGTTCGATTCGCCGAGGAATTCGTCCCGGGCGGCCCTGTCCTCCAACAGTATCGCGTTTAGCCAGTAATTGGATACGGCGTCTTTCGGTTCCTTGAAAAATTCGATTCCCTCGGCGGCGAAGAATTCCGAATAGCGTCGCGCGGTCTCTCGTTTATTATCGAAAGTTCGCGAAAACAATTCCATCTGGGCGCAGCCGATCGCGGCATTCACGTTCGGCATCCTGAGATTGTAGCCGACTTCGTCGTGGTAAAACTCCCACCGGTGCTTTCGCTTTGCGGTAGTACTGATATGCCGTGCGCGGGCCGCCAACTCGTCGTCGTCGGTGAGTATCATGCCGCCACCCCCGGTCGTCACGGGCTTGTTGCCGTTGAAGCTCAGGATCGACGCTTTTCCGAAAGTCCCTGTGTATTTTCCTTTATAGCGGCTTCCTATCGACTCGGCCGCGTCCTCTATAAGCAAGATGCCGAAATCGTCGCAGATTTCGGCAATCTCATCGATACGGACAGGATGTCCAAAGCTATGCATCGGCATAACCGCCGCTACGCGACTACCGGTCGCCGTATCGACCAGCTTGCCGCCCGAAACGACGGTGTTTTTCCTAAGCCATCGTTTTAAGCTTTCCGGACTCATTCCCATTGTCTCACGATCCACGTCCACGAATACGGGCATAGCGCCCGAATGCCGTATGCCCGCCGCCGTGGCGGCAAAGGTGAGCGATTGGGTTACGACCTCGTCTCCCGCACCGATTCCCGCCGCCAACAGGACCATGTGCAACGCAGCGGTTCCGCTCACGATCGCCACGGCGTTTCTAACCCCCGTCAATCGCTTGATGTGCTCCTCGAAATCGGTCACGAAGCCGCCGACATAGGATACCAAGGTGCTGTCGATGCATTCGCCGAGGTATTTCTTCTCGTTCCCCAAGAACCGGGGAGCGTGCAAAGGTACCGGATTCTCGCCGGGATACAATTGTTTTATGAAGCGCAGTGTGTTTCTGATTTGTTGTTTGTTCATGACACATTTTCCTCTATCAAGTATTTTTCCTCCCGGTTTATTTTATGTCGGCCCGGGGCTTGCGGGGCCTTCTTTTATCCAATACCGCGGCGACCTCGGGCAACGCGGCGATCAATATCGCGAACTCTAGCGCGTAAGCGAGCAGGATTGCGAAAATCAGCCCCTGAGCCGATGCGATAAGCCACAACTTGAGTCGATTTGGTTCCGAAGGGGTCTCGGGTACCTGTGGCTCGTTCATGATGTAAAACATGGTATTCTGTCCCAGGGCGTTCAACCTGACAAGATTGGCCTGCTCGCCGAGGATCTCCAAAAGCATACGCTTCTCGATGAGTTCGCGCTCCAAGGCGGCGTACTCGGCCGCCAGCTTCGAGTCGCCGTCGACCAATTGGTCAAGGTCGTGTTCCAGCGTTCTTATGGAAAAAACAACTTCGTTTCTTCTATCCCTTAGACTGAGCAAAATTAAATCCTCTAGTTTCGAGTTCTTTTTATATTCTTCGATTTGCAGTTCGAGCAACGCGAGGTTCGCGCGCTTGCGAGTCAATTCCAATGCCTTTTCCCTGGGAATCGTTCGACCGGGGAAAATGCCGTGTTCCGCGACAAAGGCATCGAGCGATTTTTCCGACTTCTCTATTTCGTTCTGAACCGACACGATTCTGGTATCGAGCAGCCTTGAGATGCCGATGGCTCTCTCAGCGTCGACGATTTTCGATCGTTCAATCATGGTTTCCATGATCGAGCGGACCACCTGCTCCGCCCTCCGCGGATCGATATCGGTGTAGTTAATGTTGATCACCGACGCGGGAAGGACGAATCCCACCTGCAGCCCATCCAGCACCTTCCTGACAACCGCCGGTTCCGAATCAGCCGGGAGGCCGAAGGACTTCGCAAGTTTCAATTTTTCCGAGACCGCGCGAATACTGTCGGTGCTCATCGCGAACAATGCCGCCGCCTCGCCGGAAAAGCCCACCAGAGGCTTTCCGCTAAGTTCCAAAGCGCCCGCGTACTCCGAAGTGGCGAGCGCGTTGAAAAGCCTTCCGGTGTTCTCGCTTCGAACTAACACCGACGCAGTGGCGGTATACCGATCCGGCAGCCAGCTCTTTGACGGGGGCATCCTGGTCGAAACAACAAGCGCTAGTCCCGTCGCGGCGGCGCAGATGCTTGCGATAATCCCGATTATCCTTGCTCGCTTCAAGGGTACGGCTAGCAAAAATCCGAGATTGACCTTCAACGATCCTTTTATTTTTGAACCCGTCATGTTCGCTCCGTTTGAGTGGATTCATGCAGAACGCGTCTCATTTTTTCAGCCAACATCGTCCGGTCGTAGGCTTTTGCCAGGGCAAGGCAGTTCACGCCGATTCGTCGGAACAGCTCCTTGTCCGCTTTTAACGCGAGTAGCTTATTCAACATATCTTTGCCATCTTCCGGAATAAAGCCGACGCCTGCCTGAAAACCTTCAACGATCGACAGCGCCTGCCCTTCAACCCCGAGCAATATCGGTATGCCCATGGCCGCGGATTCGAAAATTTTGGATGGTATTACGTTCTTGAACGCCGCCTCTCTTTTTAAGGGGATCAAGGAAAGGTCCACCAGGGACAAGTAGTCGGCGACTTCTTCCTTCGATACGGCGCCGAGGAAAATCGCGTTGTCGGCTCCCAGGTCACGCGCCCGAGCCACAAGGCTCTTCTTCGTCGCCCCGTCGCCCACGAATAAAAACACCGTATCTTTGTCCTTGAATTCCGCGATATCCTTAATTAAGAGATCCAACCCATGGGCCATTCCGATAGTGCCGATATAGCCCACCACGAACTTCCCCCCGAGACCGAGCTTACGCAACAGCGCAGGATTCTTTTCCCGCGGATAAAACCTGCCTAGATTGGAACCGTTGGGAATCACTTCTATTTTTTTCGCGTTTATGCCGCGTCGTACCAGGTTTTTTTTAAAAGCGTCGGTGAGCGCCACCACGCGACACGCGTCCCGATAGAGGCCTAGTTCAATCAGTTCGAGCATTCTTATCGCGGGTCTTTTCCTCATCGCTCCCACGGCGACTATCGATTCGGGCCAAAGATCACGCAGTTCGAATATCCAAGGCGTTTTTTTCACCTGAGACAAAAGAAACGCCGTCCAGGTCGTGAAAAATTGCGGCGATGTGGCGATTATAAGATCGCAGCGCACCGAAAGTCCGAACAGAAAGGCGCTGACCGAAAAGCTCAAGTAATCGACGATCCTCTTTATGAATTTCGCGTTTGGGGCGATATAGCTCCATACCCTGATTACTTTTATGCCTTCCATCACCTCCCTATGGACGATCTTGTTTCTGTAGCCTGGATACAAGACCCCGCCGGGAAAGTTCGGTTCGCAGGTGATTACCGTCACGTCGTCGCCTTTTTTCACCCATTCCCGACAATGTTCGAAGGTTCGCGTAGCCGGGGCGTTATACTCCGGCGGAAAGTTGTCTACTATGAATAATATGCGCATCGGTATCCTTGATCCTGTTGGAGAACATCAGAATCCAGAAAAAGACGATATCCGTAAAAGATATACCCCAGAATATTCCGTATTGATACAGCGACAGGAGCAGAAACGGAAGCAGGGCCAGGGCGTTCGTCTTTTTGATGTTCAGAACTATGAGCGGTATGTACAAAAGAAATATCGGCACGCCGTGGGTGGCCAGCATTTCTATGAAAGAGTTGTGGACATGTTCCATCGACGCGTTGTACGCGTAGAGCGGCGTCAAGTATTTATAGCTGGAATTGCCGGTAAATGGATTGTCCACAATATACCTGAAACTCTGGCCCCACAAAACGTCGCGATACGATAGGTCAAGCGCTCCCATGCCCCTGGAGAATTGGTCAAAGACAATTTCGCCGAGTCCCATTTTCCACGCGAGAATCGCCAAAAGCAGTATCGATAAAAGCTTGGACGCTACGACTAAGGGCTTCTTATTGGAAATCAAGAACTTCAGTCCAAGCATCGCCCCCACGGCGACGATGGAAGTTCTGTTGAAGTTCACCATCAAGGCGATCAGCATCAGGACAAAAAGGAGAATGTGCTTTTTGCCCTTAAAACCCTTCAGCGTTATAAACGCTATGCCGCAGAGCAACTTGAAAGCAACCGTCGAAGAGCTTGAAGAAAGTCCCATCGGTCGTATGAAATAGATATATGTTATATTATCGAATTTCTTATAATCGGGATGTCCTCGGAAAAATGTATTCATTCCAAGCGTGAATTGAAGGATCACGATCGCGGCTTCGATCGCTATCAAGAGCAAAAGTGTTTCCAAGTCCTCTTCTTCCAAATTGAGCGCGATGAAAAATGTCAGAATATGAAGAAGGGTGAATGGAATCGCGTCGGAAAAACCCGATGCCTTTCCTATTCCGACGATGTTGTTCAGGGTCGAAAACAGGGCGAGCAGGAGCAAGATCATGAAATTACGAAGCGAGCCGTCGGCGCCCTTAAGTTCCCATTCCCGCCTTCGGAACAAAATGGCGGGAACAGCCAGCAGGAACAGCGTTTGCGGCATTTTGTAGAGCGTCGGCAGGAAAAGCAGCAACGCGGTCATTCTTTGGCTACCTCGGAAAAAACCGTAAAGCGATTTCTTGAATCTTTTTTCATGATCGCGATGCAGCGATCGATGTTTTCCAGCGAATAACGGGATTGAGCCTTTGGGTGCCCTATCACTACGAAATCGGCGTCTGGATTTTTCCTGGCCGCATTGAGATATGAAGATTCGAGGCTTTGACTTCTGTAACCATCGCAGGAAATCGGCGCAACGGATTTTTTCAACAGCTTTGCCAATATTTCGCCTTTCGAGGAGCCGATGGGAGAACCGTCCCCAAACTGGGAAAACCTTCCTGAATTACTTTTACCTAATAGCTTTATCGCTGAGAATTTGAGAAAAAACCAGGGGCCCAAAATCTGCGCGCCTATGGGTATTTCCAAAAATCGCCCAGCGCGATCTTCCCTGGCCGGATCGCAGGAAAAACGCCAGCGCGAATCTGCGGGAGCGGTTCTGAAATCATACTCGTGCGTTCCCGTGCTGGAGAAAGCGCCGGGAATCACCGTCGAGTCTATCCTGATCCCAGCGTCCCACAAGGCCTCGGCAACATGCTCGAAAGGTTGTATGCACCATCCTCCGGCCCGGAACGCCAACGTCTTGCCCTGCGCGGCTTCCTCCAGCGTCCGCGCGTATTCCAGGACGATCCCCCGCGCTTCGGTTTTGCTATAATCATGAAGCCGATATCTTTCATTATCGTGCTTCCAGTTTCCGTCGTCATAGATCGCTCTCCTCCATCCTGGGTGGATATGGAGCTGTACCTCGTGCTTGTTCCGTTTGAGCGTATCGATCTGTCGAAGCACTGCGTCGTATTCCCTTCCCAAAGCCGGATGCCGAACCCTATCGGCCGCGAGCCTTGCCAAGTACCCGCTGTCCACAAAAAACACGAAGCGGACCCCATGCGTCGCGGCGATTCGCATCAAAGCCTCCGTCGGCCTTATGACGCAGCGTTCAGGGCTCCCTGATAAGTTGCCTAGGAAAAGCTCGTAATCGAAGGTGAAAAAAATATTCACTCCGCCGCCTTTATTTGATCGATCGGATCTTCGTATGAATATCCGCGCAGACCGAGGTATGTTTTCGTCATGATATTGAACGCTTCGTATTTCAAGCGATTGAATACGACGCGAAAAGCCCATCCGCTTCGAAGCGTGGCTCCGAAGCGACTCTTAAACCGCTGTATGCCCTCATATTTGCTGCCCGGCGCGACCCGCAGCCGCGCGCCCACGAGATCGTATATTCCCACCCCCTGAGATTTCATATCCAGCATCGCTTTGTATTGAAGTAAATTCAGACTTCCCGCATGAGGGTGTTCGGCGCTACCTCCATACATATAATACGCCCGCTCCCGGTCGAATACGATCACCGCCGTCCCCTGCAGCTTGCCTTGGGCGTCCAACGCCGCATAAAACCGGGAGCTTTCGGGAAGGTTTCTCCTGAGTTCTCTTAAATACTCGATGCTTGGAAAGTGAATGGAGTTTTGGCGTTTTAAGGTTTCTTTAATATTGGCATAAACTAGTTCGGCGTCGTCCGTCGTCACAATTTCAATTCCGTCTTTCAGCGCCTTGCGCACCACATTACGATGCTTGCCGTCGAAAGACGCTAAGATATTCTCGGCGTCGGGAGAGAGATCGATCTCGTAGGTACCCCATGGAACGCATTCCGCGCCCTCCGGACGGGAGGCAAAAACTACGTTCGCCTGGCTTTTCGCTATAAAATCGCAAACCTTTGTCTTTTTAAGATACTGTATGCATTCTTCCAGGAACTTTTTCTCATCCTCGGCGCTCAGGGCGGAAAATCCATCTTTAAAGGCTCTGACCCTATCGGTAAAAACCATGCGGACGAATATCGCTCTTTTGTCGAGGATAAAAGGGATATAGTAAAATTCGTTTCTTATCCATCCGTATTTTTCGCTTTTCGTCCTGAGGTACGCGTCCCTGGAAAGCACGGGCGTTTCCGCGGTGGCGAAAGAAGGATGATTTTCGATCCTAATCACTCGATCGCCTCTTTCAAGTTCTTCAAAAATGTTCCAGGATCGGGATCGAATCGCTTTACCAATTCCTTTACGGGCATATCCCACCAGTGACTTTTCAATAAAGCGTTCCGTATATCTTCGGGAAAGCGCATCTTCACTATTTTCGCCGGTATTCCCGCAACAATGCCGTAAGGGGGAACATCCTTCGTGACCACACTTCCGGCCGCTACGACCGCTCCGTCGCCCACCCTCACTCCGGCCAGTATAATCGCGTTGGCGGCTATAAAAACATCGTTCCCGATTACGGTTTTTCCTTTATCGGCTATCTCGTCGTAACCATCCTTCTCGATAAATCCGCGGGCTTTCGAATAAAAAACCGGACTTGTGGAAGAATAGCCGACAGGATGCGGCCCCATGCCTATTTTTACGTTATGCGATATTGAACAGTATTTCCCTATGCTGGAGCAGTTGTAATCGACCCGAGTGTATTCGTTTATAAACGTATGCTCCCCTATGCTGACCCCGGAGCCTATCTTACAAAAACGCTCTATTATTACTCCTTTGGAAATTTTCGCCGTGGGATGGACGTGATTGGTATAAATTTCAGTTCCCGGATACTTAAAACGCTTCGTGATAAAAAATACGAAATAATAAAGCGTTCGCTTGAGTGTCCTAAACATTTTTGATTTCCTCTATCTGTAAAGCATCGGTTATCGAAACGAATATTTCGGGATTGCTTTTTACGTACTCCGCCATGGGATTCCCCTCCATAACGTCTAGCACATAGGTCTTTCCTATTAGATGTACCGCGTCGAAATGGCACGAGGAATATATGGAAACATGCGCTAAAGAATGGAAAATATATTCTTCGGTCGTGTAGTCTTCGGTCCTTCCTATCGCAACCGTCGATGAATCGTTGAACGTCGCTCTGATAGCTTTCAGAGTATCGGGAGACTCGTTGGGATGCGGAAGATATACGAAAACGCAATGTTTTTCGCCTTTGGTTTGATCCGATATCGCCTTTTTCATAAATTTGATCACTCGATCGGTCAATATGCCCTGCCCGGTAATAACGACGTACGGCAAGCTCAATGGCGAAGGTCTTTCTCTGGAGATAATGTCGTATTTCAATCTTCCCGTAACCGATATGTCTTCTTCGCCGAAAAAACCAGCTTTCAACAGCTCTTTTTTCCAAAACTCATCATATACCAGGATTCTGTGCGGCGCCGGCAGGCGGTTATCCTTGATATGATAATTATATCCGTTGTGGGTCGCGCCGATAAGTCCGTGCTGTATCTCGGCAATTTTCACCCCACGTTCTTTCATTAATGCGCATATTTCCGAATACGTATACGCCGATACCAGAAAGACTTCGCTCACCTTGAGAGGCGCCAGGAGAATCCTGAACGTCCAATATCTCGCAATATACGACTTATGTAGTCGTTCCAAGTCTTCGAAGGAAATCAGGAGTTTGCGATCTGCGAGCATCTTACACAATTTTTCCGTGGTGGGCGACTCCGAAAGAACTTTTTCGCGTCGGATCACAAAACCGATAAAAGCGGCCAAAGGTGCGCTTAAAAAGGAAAAAACGACTATCCTATTTTTTAATATGTAACGCTTAAACTTCAGCATCTGTTCGGGGAAATCCGCGCTCAGCCAATAAGGACCCGAACCCATTCCAGGTTCCTTGTACGGATAATAAGAATCCAAGGTCTCCCCGTTTCTTGAGAAAAGTCCCGAGCCGGCGCCGATGAACATTTTCCTGGGCTTTTTCGATCGAACGTCCAGAACATAACGAAAATAATTCAATGCCGAGACAAGCGACAACTCAAGCGTGGCAGCCAAAGATATTCGCGATTTTCTTAGCGAGCTCGATTCCGCCCCTAGCATCGTATCCGCCAAATACGTCTTTATCCTTACCCAGCTGCTGGAATTTCTATACGCAAAGGTCTTTAGTACGTCGCACTCCCTCTCGATTTCGCCGAGGATGTCGTTCATGAAGAACCGTCCCTTCCGAAGCCCGGCAATAATTCCTTGAGCGATAAAAAGCCTTCCCGCCAGGGCATGGGTTTTACCTTGGCGGCCACTATCCAGGTGGCGAGGAAACTCAAGAACATGCTCAACGCGTGGGACTGGGCCGCTCCTTCGATGCCGCGCAGCTCTACCAGCAACAAGGTGAGTCCTATGTTCAGGATTCCCACGATGAACGTAACCCATGCGAGAATGTAGGTTTTATAGACATAGAATATGTAATTCGTGACCATGAAATACATACCTTTAAACGCCCCGCCCAGGGCGATCCACAAGATCACCCCGTACGACATTCGAAAATCCTTGCCTAATAGGTATTTTCCGAAAAAGGGCGCCGTCAGTCCGAATACGACGGCTCCCGCCGATATAGCCGCGATATACGCATAGGTGATCCGAACAAGCCTTACATCCAGAGCATGATTTTTTTTGTCGAGACTCCCGATCAGCCATGGGGCATAGGCTTTATTGAAAGAACTCGCGATCATTTCGATGATCAAGCCGATCTGTAGGCCTGCGGTATAAATTCCCGTCTCCGCGAGGCCAAGGCGGTTGGTAATGATGAAACGATCCGCCATCACGATAAGCATGGTGCCGATGCTGTGGGGAATCAATGGTATTCCGAATGATAAAGCGTTGACGACGTACCGCTTATTCGGCCGGAAAGTCGACCAGTTTTTGAGCAGGAAGAAAAGAGCCGCGGCGCCGATCACGACAACCGCGGCGGTTTGCCCGAGGATCCTTCCCTTCCATCCCAGCGAAAAGACCATGACCAGAACCAGGGACAGGCTCAAGTTGAGCACGGTCTGGGAAAGTTGAAGCGTCGAATACCTTCCGGCTTGCATTTTAGCCTGATAAATCGCCCCTAAAGACAAAATGAAGAATTGGAATAGGGCGAAAACAAGCACTGCCCACAGCCAATCCCCGGGGAACTGTGACAAGGCCTGAATAGGATCGCGCAACGCGAACACAAGCGAAAAGATGATTGCCGAGCTGACCCCCAATATCAACAGGCAGTTAAAAATATATTCTTTGAACAGCGTCTTTTTGTTGAAGTACTCCCGGCTTATTCCCCCGTGAACTGATAGTCCCATCAAATCGCCAGCGATGGACGAGAGCAGGGCGAACATGGACACTATCCCGTAATCTTCCGGCGACAATTTGCGCGTAAGTATCGGAAGTAACAGGAAAGGCACTCCCGCGTTCAGTGTCGAGGTTATGGTGTAAACACCCGAAGCCCTGGCCAAGGCTGAACCGAGGATACGCTTCCCGATTGACCGTATCACCTTGTTATACCGCAAAAATCCAGTTGAATTTTATCGTTTCCGATCGATAACCCTCGAAACTTCTCGTGTCCTACCAGGAATACGATGATATCCGCCCGTTCGCACGCCTCCTGAGGCTGGGTGATCGCGAAAGACGGATGGCTGGCGATATTGGGTTCGCTCACTAGAAACTCGGTTTCCGAATCTTTTATCATCATAGTCGCGATCTTTAAGGCGGGGCTTTCCCGAAGGTCGTCGATATTGGGTTTGAACGCCAACCCCATCAATGCCACGGTAGGCGCCCTTCCCTTGTCGAGTCGGTATTGCACTATGGTGTTACGTATTTTTTCCACACACCAAAGTGTCTTGTAGTTATTTATCCTTCTTGCCTCGCCGATGATCTGCGCCTCTTGCGGAAACGCCGCCGTCAAAAAATACGGATCCACGGCGATACAATGTCCCCCCACTCCACAGCCGGGATTGAGAATCTTGACCCTTGGGTGCTTATTCGCCAGGGCTATAAGCTCCCAGACATCAATACCGGCCCTGTCGCAGATCATCGACAGTTCGTTGGCGAAGGCGATTTGCACGTCACGGGACGAGTTCTCGGTAAGCTTGCACATTTCCGCGGTACGACTGTTGGTGGAATGCAAAGCGCCCAGGACGAATCCCTGGTAAAAGTCGCGAGCTTTTTCAGTAGAGGCTGCGTCGATCCCTCCTATTATCCTGTCGTTATGCACCAGCTCGTGCAGCACGTTGCCCGGCAATACACGTTCGGGACAATAGGCGATATATATTTTACCCTTTAATTCAGGCCTCATTTTAAAAATCAGATCCGCCATCTTCTCAGTGGTTCCCACAGGCGAGGTCGATTCGAGGATATAAAGGTCTCCGGGCTTCAACAAGGAAACTATCGATTCCGTGGCGCTTTCCACGAACGAGATGTCGGGCTTTAGGTCGCCCGTAAACGGCGTCGGCACCACTACAAGATAGACGTCGCTTTCTTCCGGTGTCGAGACAGCCCGCAGCATGCCCGAGGAGACCACTTCTACCACCACGTCCTCGAGGTTCGGCTCGATAATATGGATCGCGCCCCGATTGATTGTATCCACTATTCGACGATTGGTATCGACACCTACCACTCGCAAGCCATTTCGCGCCACCACCGCGGCGGTGGGCAAGCCGATGTACCCGAGGCCGACAAAACAAGCCTGGCTGAATTTCCACATAGTTGCCTTTCCTTATTTATCTACTTTCCGACAATATCTTCATAATTTGTTCGCTGGTTGTACCGTCTCCATAAGGATTTACCGCCTTTGCCATAGCCTTGTAGGCCTCGCCGTCGTCCAGCAGCTTCCTTGTCTCGGCTACTATTTTTTCCGGATCTGTTCCCACGAGTATTGCGGTGCCCGCTTGTATGCCTTCTATTCTCTCCGTCTTATCCCGCATGACCAGAACGGGCTTCCCCAAAGCCGGCGCTTCTTCCTGAATTCCCCCCGAATCGGTGAGTACGATCGCGCTTTGATCGAGAAGCCAGAGCATCGACGGGTACCCTATCGGCTCTATGAGATGCACTGTTGGCAATCCGCCCAAAATACGCCTGACAGGTTTCTGGACGTTGGGATTCAAATGGACCGGATATACGATCTGTGTATTCTGGCAGGTGGAGGCTAAAACCTTCAGCGCGTCGCATATGCGTTCCATTCCGCCTCCGAAACTTTCACGCCTATGCCCAGTAACAAGAATGATACGCTTTGCCGGATCCAAAAATCCGAATTCTCTACGATACTCGGCGTCCCCTTGAGCCTTTATAAGGTTCAACCCCAGCTGTAACGCATCGATGACCGTGTTACCGACGATGTACACATTTTTAGTGATGCCCTCCCTGCGAAGGTTTTCCGCGGCTGTCCTGGTCGGCGCGAAATGGTACGACGCGATTTGTCCCACCAGCTTTCGATTCATCTCTTCGGGAAAGGGAGAATATGGATCCCCGCTCCGAAGCCCCGCTTCGAGGTGAGCCACCGCTGTACTGTGGTAATAAGCCGCGAGCGCGCCGACTAGCACACTGGTCGTATCTCCCTGCACGAATACCACATCAGCCGCTTCCCCAGCGATCACAGGATCAAGCGCCGCCAAGCACCGCGCGTTGAATTCCGCCAGGCTCTGTCCGGGCCGCATCAAATCGAGGTTGTAATCGGCCTTGATCCCGAAAAAATCATTGACTTGGCTCAGCATTTCCCGGTGTTGACCGGTCAGGCATATTCTTGTTTCGAATACTTCGGGATTCCGCTGCAGTGTCTTTACAAGCGGCGCCATTTTTATCGCTTCGGGACGGGTTCCGTAAATGAAAAGCACACGGTTTTTGCGCATATATTCTTTGTTCGCCTTTATAATGTTTTAACCAAAATCAATCGATGAAACATATTATTCGGAAACATCGCTTGGCTTAGGCAGGGATTCGCCTGCCTTGCCGATTCTCCGATAGATCAGTACGAATCCTAAAATGCCTATCGTTTTCAACACTATCGCTCCGGTCGATCCAAGATAATCCGCGATCAAGACGATCGAGCCCAGGCTGGCCGTGGATGAATACAGAATCGCGAGAATTCTTCGGTTGCTCATGCCAAGGTCTAGCAATATGTGGTGCACATGTTTACGGTCCGGGGTGAACAACGGAACTTTACGTTTAAATCTCCTTAGAATTGCAGCCAAGGTATCGACGATAGGCACGCTGCACAACGCTATCGCAGAAAGAAGGCTCGCGGAATCCCCATTTCCTTGTCCGCTTTCTACCATACTCAACAAGGGTAAAATAGAAATCAAGAATCCCAAAAAGAGGCTGCCTGAGTCGCCCATGAATACCAAGGCCGGGGGAACATTATACAACAGAAAACCGAGGATCGCGCCGGCGAGGGCCAAGGCAAAGTAACTGGAAAGGTAACTTCCAACCTTGAAGAAAATCAGCGTCCACACCCCGGCGATGATAAGTCCTATGCCTCCCGCGAGACCATCGAGCCCGTCGATGAGATTGAACGCATTAGCCACGCCTACAATCCAAAATACGGTAAGAGGGACAGCGAACCAGCCGATCCGGATAGGGTCGGCCATGAACGGCAGATGGATCGAGTCGAATCGGAATCCGGCCAACGCCACAACCAAGGCCACTATACATTGTATAATAAATTTTTTGTACGCTCGAAGCGTATGAATATCATCCACTAAACCAATACCGTGAAATATCAGCCCGGCTCCGATGATGATCAAAAAACGCGGCGGAAAGGATACCGCACCGGGATTGAGAAGGGCGGAAACAAAAAGTGTCGCCAGCAATCCAGCGGTCCATCCGAGGGCGATGCCTATTCCACCGAGCCGCGGGATCTTTCCCGAATGGATTTTTCTTCCACCGGTACTGTCGAATAGGTCGTACTTGCTCGCCAACTGGATGATATACGGCAACATAAGCGATGACACGACGAAGGAAACGAAAGCGCAGATAGCTCCGGTCATGGTTTTTTCTCTCTTTTTAAAAAACCTCTCATAGTAGTATCCTTAATCTAAAAGGTCCCTTCCAAGGTAAATCAAGAATGTTTCCTTAAGCCAGATGCCGAACCAGCGAATCGCAAACCAAATCGATCTGGTCCATCGTGATGGTCGGATATAATGGCAAGGTAAGTTCGTGTTCGCTGATGTATTCCGAAATCGGCGTCGGCCCGACCTTCCCCTTATACGCGCTGAAGCTTTGGATTGCCGGGTAATGTATGCTTGTTTGTATGCCGTCTTCTTTCATGGCTTCCATGATTCGAGCCCTGTCGACGTGTTCGGGAAGCAGAATCGGCATGATATGGTACGTGGGAATGCCTCGATCGAACCCGCGGTAAGGAATTACCAGATCATTCACTCCGTCGAGGCGCTCGAAATAGTGGGCCACGGCCCGGACTCTGGCGGCGTTGGCCTCTTGGAGCTTCGATAGCTGGACCAAACCCAGGGACGCGCGGATCTCATCGATTCGGTAATTGAAACCCGGTTCGATCACGTCATAATTGGCCGCGCGGCCCTGGATTCTGTCGAAACTGGCCACCGTCATGCCGTGGCTGCGCAGGTTTTTGCATTTCTGATAAAGGTCCCGGTCTCTTACGGCGACCATGCCCCCTTCGCCGATCGCCAGATTTTTGTTGGAGAAGAAGCTCCATGCGGATATTTCCCCGAAAGTCCCCAGTTTTCGTCCTTTATAGGTCCCGCCGTTCGCATGGGCGCAGTCTTCGATGAGGGCCACACATTGTGCCGCCGGCAAAGCTCAAGAATCGGATCCATATCGCAGGCGTAGCCCGCGTAATGGACGATCATCACCGCTTTTGTCCGGGGAGTGATTTTGGCCTCGATGTCGGCGGGATCCATCGACCAATCCGTGATCGAAGTCACGTCGGCGAGCACCGCATCGGCGCCGGAGACGCGTACCGAATTGAGGTCGGCGATAAAGGTCAGCGACGGCACGATCACCTCGTCTCCCGGCCCCGCGCCCGCCGCCAATACGGCCATATGAAGCGCCGCGGTTCCATTGGCGACGGCAAGGCACATGGAACCCTCGCCTAATTCCGCCGCGTATGCGGATTCGAAGCCCTGGGTCTTGGGACCCATGGTGATCCACCCCGACCTCAGAGTCTCCTCTACGGCATCGTACTCTCTCTGGTCGTAATTCAATTGAAAAAGCTGAACTTTCCACTGCATGGCTCGCTCCGAACTCATTACTTGGAATAATTCCCATACACAAGCTCGATGGCGTCGCAGGCTCTATCGATAGTGTATCCGCTGGCGCGGCGCAGCGCTTCGTCGGACTTTTTCGCCCCCGGGGAAGCATCGTCGAGCAGCGAAAAGACCTTGTCGGCGCAAAAGAATATGCGCATTGATTACAGCTTGAAAACCTTTCCGTTCTCTATGCGCACCGATTTGACGGAATTCCGGGTGTCCACCACGAGATCGGCGGTTTCGACGATGTGCGGCACGTCAAAACAGGAATGGTTGGTGGTGAACACGACGCAATCGGCCGACCCTATTGTCTCGTCGCTGAGATCGACCCCCTTCCAAAGCCGGCCATGCTCGTCGAAGGTTTCGGGCACGTATGGGTCGTGATAAGACACTATGGCGCCCTTGCGCGCGACCTGCTCCATCACGAGCAAAGCGGGGCTTTCTCTAGTATCGTCTATATCCGGCTTGTAGGATACGCCGAGAAAAAGAATTTTGGAACCGTTCATGGCCTTCTTTCGTCGGTTGAGCGCGTAGGCGATTTTATTCATTATCCGATAGGGCATCAAATTGTTTATTCTACCCGCGGCATCTATCATGGTAAGATCGAAATTGAAGCCCTTGGCGATGTACTCGAGATAGAAAGGATCCAGCGGAATGCAGTGCCCTCCTATTCCGGGGCCTGGATAAAAGGCTTGAAAGCCGTACGGCTTGCTCTTCGCCGCTTCCACGACCTCCCAGATGTCGATGCTCATCTTCCCGGACAACAAGGCCAACTCGTTTATCAATGAGATATTCACGAGCCTATAGGTGTTTTCGAGAATCTTCACCATTTCCGCCACCCTGGGCGAGCTGACCGGATACAAGTGTTCTATCGCGATTCCGTACAGCGCCATCGCGATCGCTTTTGCTTCTTCCCCCAGGGGACCCACCACCTTGGGCGTGTTCGCCGTTTTGTAGGTTTTGTTGCCGGGATCGACCCGTTCGGGTGAAAAGCAGAGCCAAAAATCGATTCCTTCTTTCAATCCCGACTCTCGCTCGATGATCGGCTTCAAAAAGTCTTCCGTTGTCGTCGGATAGGTGGTGCTCTCCAGGCTTATGAAGGTTCCCGGTTTCATATATCTTCCGATATCGACGCACGCGGTTTCGATGAATCGCATATCCGGCTTTTTAAAACGATCCAGGGGAGTCGGGACGCATACGATGATCGCCGTCGTTTCGGCCAGGCGGCTGAAATCGGTGGAGGCGGCAAGGGATTTTTCGGCCGCGGCGGCCTTGAAATCGTCCTCGGGAATATCGGAAATATAGTTGCGGCCCTTATTGACCATATCGACTTTGGAGGCGTTTTTATCGAAACCAAGCACTTTCACGCCCTTGCACGCGAAGGCGACCGCCAGAGGGAGACCGACATATCCCAGCCCGACAATACCCACGGTGAGGTCTCTTCGGGCGATCTTGTCCATTACGATATTGAATTTATCCATAGAGGCGCCTTATATGATTCGATCTTCTTCGGTCGGAGAGAGGCCTTTTTCCGTCTTTCTGTATCGCGATCCGCAGGCCTTGCACAGCAGGTGCTCGTCCAGGGCATTTCCGCAACGACAGACCCAGCCCCGCTGGCGCGCGGGACAGCCGTAAACCAAGGCATGGGCGGGGACGTCCTTCGTGACAACGCTGCCGGCGCCTATGAAACAATACTCGCCCAGGGAAACGCCGCAGACGACCGTCGCGTTCGCGCCGATCGTCGCGCCCCGGCGGATTATGGTCGCGCGATACTCATGCTTGCGTTCTATAAAGGCCCTCGGGTTGATGACATTGGTAAAAACGCAGGAAGGCCCGCAAAAAACCTCGTCTTCCAGTATCACATCGTCGTAAATGGAAACGTTATTTTGGATTTTCACTCCGTTGCCGATTGTCGCCCCGCCCCCAACGTTGACGTTCTGCCCCAAGGAGCAGTTGGCTCCGATCTTGGCCCCGGCCATTATATGGGAAAAATGCCATATTTTGGTTCCGGAACCGACAACGGCCCCCTCGTCGACATAGGACGACGCGTGACGTTTCCATGTTCCCCCGCCGAAAGCGGGAATTTCGACAATTTCGTCATTCCGCATCGGTTTTACCTTTTCCTCGAGAATGCCAGTATCCTGTCGCACACTTCGTCCACCTCGTCGTCGCTGAGTTCGGGGAAAATCGGCAGGGCCAGAATGCGTCTCGAAACCGACTCGGCAACCGGAAAGTCTCCTTCCTTATATCCCAAACAGGAAAAACATGCCTGTAGATGAAGAGGTTTCGGATAGTAAATCGTACAACCGATACCCTTTTCTTTCAGATACGCCGAAAGCCCGTCCCTGTCGTCGATAAGTATGTTGTACACATAAAAAACCGGCTTATTGTCCGCGGCGACTTTCGGTATTCGTATTCCAGGCGCCCCTTCCAGCCTGGCGTTATAATGCGCCGCATGCCTCGCCCTCGCGGCGATGGCCGCTTCTATGGATCGAAGCTTAACCCGCAGAACCGCAGCCTGGATCGTGTCGAGACGCGAGTTATAGCCGATATAATCGTGCTGATATTTGGCAAGGCTGCCATGCACCCTATAGCTTTTCAGCTTTCTGTGGAGTTCTTCGTCGTCGGTAACCGCCAATCCCGCGTCACCATAGGCTCCGATGGTTTTTGTCGGAAAAAAGGAAAATATTCCGATGTCGCCCATCGTGCCGGCCCGGCGCCAGCATCCATCGACACGGTTCTCCATTCCCCAGGCTTCGGCCGCGTCTTCGAGCACGGAGAGCCCGTGCTTTTTCGCCATATCCAGCACCGCCTGCATTGGCGTCGTCTGCTGAAAAAGATGCACCGGGATTATGCCTTTCGTGCGTTCGGTTACCCTTTCAGCCGCCTTGGCGGTATCCATGGCAAGGGTTTCTTCATCCATATCGATAAAGACAGGTTTGCCGCCAAGCCGGGCGACGCAGGACGCGGAGGCGAAAAAGGTGAACGTCGGGGTCAGCACCTCCGCTCCCGCGCTGAAGCCGAGAATATCGGCCGCGAGTACCAGCGCGTCGGAACCCGAGGCCAAGCCTACGGCATATTTGACGCCCAGCCAGGAGGCCGCTTCCTGTTCGAATTCCGCGACTTCCTTGCCGAGAATGAAATCGCCCCGCTCCATCACGGCGCCCACGGCGCTGTCGAATTCGTTCTTCCGCGCCGCGTACTCGCGGACGGTCGTGAAAAACGGCACTCCCATCTCAGCCTCCCAATCCGGGGAGACTATAGGATTCGGCCATTTCGGTCGTGGAATACTCGCAGGGCAGCTCCACCGGAAGCCCTGTTTTCTGCGCTTTATAAATCGCCAGGATGATTTCCAGGGCTTTCCGCCCCCGTTCGCCCGAAACGAGCAGCTCCGAGCCCGTCTCTATGGAGTCCAGGACATCGGCGAACAGGTCGCCATGGCCATAGCCGTAGACCGAGGGAGGGTTCTTAGCATGGGAATCGAGCACTTTGTCCTCGGTATCGCCGTATTCCTCCGCGTCCGCGAATCTCCAGGTTTCCAGCTTATTGGTCGCCAAGCCGCCGATGACCACTGTCCCCTTCGTTCCGAACAGCGACAATGTTTCGTTGAGGTTGGTCGGATACACGCAAGCCGTCCCTTCGACAATTCCCACGGCGCCCGAGGCGAACTCGATAATCGCCGCGCCGAAGTCTTCCGCCTCTATGGGCCGGGAGAAACGGCGCGTCGCCGCTTGTACCCTGACCGCATCCTCGCCCATCATCCATTGCAGAAGATCGATGCCGTGGGTGCACTGATTCATGAGCGTGCCGCCGTCCAAAGCCCAGGTGCCGCGCCAAGGAGCCTGCGAATAATAACCTTCGTTGCGGTTCCAGCGTACCTGGATCATGCCGTGGAGCAGTTTCCCGAAACGGCCGGCCTCCAGCGCCCTGCGGGCTTTCTGCACGGGCGCGTTGAACCTGTTTTGGAAGCAAAGCGCGAGCTTTCGTCCCCTCGCCTTCGCGACGGCGATCATGGCGTCGGCATCCTTCGTGGATAAGGCTATGGGTTTTTCGCATATTACATGGGCGCCGGCGTTCAGGCAGTCGATCGCGATACGCGGGTGATAGCCCGACTCGGTCGCTATCGTCGCCATGTCGGGTTTAAGCTCTTCGAGCATTTGCCGATAGTCGGCGTAGACCCTGGGCGGGGCGGCGCTCGATACGGAGGCTATCGCCCGAACGGCGACCATCGCTTCGAGGTATTCTTTCGCTTTGGCCTGAGCCCGATGGAGCAGGGGATCGCAGAGGGCGACCAACTGCATTCTCGCCGCGTTGCGTGCGAAGGCTTCGATATGTTTATGGCTTATGCGGCCGCAGCCTATCAGTACAGTTCTTTGCATAGATCCCTTCCCGCTTTTCAGTCCGCTATCCGATCGTCTTTGAACAAAAGCTTCCTTGCCTGGCTTCTCAGACGGCTAATCGGCTTTTGAAGCGGGCTAAGCCTAATCCAGTCTCCGGTTGTCTTCAAGACGGCCAGCGCGCCCCCGGCTACGCCGCGACCCTCATAGAACTTGAAAAGGTTCATTTCGTCGGTACACCACTTGCGTTTGTACTCCTCGTCCCCGATGGTGAAGTCCAGTGTTTCGAGCCCTTCGCTTCTGCATTGGTCGATAAACTCAAGCAGGAACACCAGACCGGGGGAATACTGCCGCAAAGGTCCCGCAGCGAAGGCCGGCATAAGGTAATACATTGTCGAATCGTCTTTTATGCCCCAGTGCAGGGCGATCGCCTGGCCATTCAAGAACAATCCGCTGATATGGACGTCCAAATCGGCCGTTGTAGCCGCTTCGCGGTAAAATTCCCGAAACGAAGGATCCGCGAAATTATCCTTAGCGCCGATAACCTTATATCGCTCTCTTTTAAGCGCGATCATACGTTCGGTCAGTATTGTCCGGGATTTTTCGTCCACGGCGACCTTGAAGTCCAGTCTTCCAAGCTCGGAAAGACGCTTGGCCGCCCGGCGGAGATTGTACCGTTCCTTAGCGCCGAACCTCTCTTTTAAAAACCCTTCCGTGGATTCGGGCAGCCTAAGCGAATGGGATTTGTAATGGAGCCTGGCGAACCCCGCGCCGGCCAGCGGATTCTTCAGGAAATTGAAGCCTTCCGGATTGCGATTCAAATCGATCACCCCGCAATCCAGTTTTTCCGCCAGGCCGCGAATCTCCGAGAGCAGTGCTTCGGTTCCGAAAAGGTCCTTCGATCCTTCGTCTTCGCCCCGGACCGACCCAATCAGAGGGCCGTGGTAATCCGAAACCCCTTCGCCCATCCAGGCCAGCCTGCGAAACGGCGGTTTTCCGCAAATCCCCAAGGGAAGGGCCGCACGCTGAAGCTTGGAACCCTCCCCCCTCCTCGCTTCCTTCTCCAGAAAAAGGATCGCCGGGCTCCAGCCATGGGCTAGTCCGATCGTCCTGTACCACGCATCGAGCCAGGCCCAGGTCTGAAAGGGATAGTGATCGGATGTTTTCTCCAGGCTCCGCCAGGCTTCTTTGGCCTCATCAAAATCCCGGAAAAGGCTGCTGCGGAGAGATCCCATCCGATTCAGCGCAGGTTCCAACGGTACCGCGCCCCTATGCTCAGGCTCAGCAGGTACTTGGTATTGCCGGCCACCGGCTCGAAGATCCAGATATCCGAATCGGCGGGGGCCACCGACGTAGAAGTTGCCACCGTGGGTTTTCGCAGCTCCATGGCGTTAAAAGCCACACCACCCCGGAGCGCAAGGCTGAAGGACCAGTCGCCGAAACTTCGCGCCATGGACGCACCGAGCATAATCCTGGTTTCGAGCACCGGATCGTCCAGCCAATGGGTGCCATCCTGCGGATCGTTGGTCAGGTCGTGCCAGGGATTGGCGGGGCTGTTGGCGCCGGCCAGCCGGAATTCCGCTTCCGCCGCCGCGTCGAATCCCGCCAGCTTTCCCTGCCAGTCGGTCTGTACAGCCACATTGTTTTGGCCGTATTTATACCCGATGATGTTATCCTCGATAGCGATGACGCCGGGCTGGAAACCGGCGGTTTTCCAATCCTTGTCGAACCGCGTCTCGGGGTAATAACTATAACCATAGGAGCAGGCCACCTGCTCGCTCCAGACTTTGGACGCCGAATCATACATTTCGCTCGGTTCGAAGGTGTACTTCGTGGCGCCCGCGACAAATAGCCCGAAAGCTCCCGATCTGGTATGCAATCGGCCTCCAAGATTAAAAGCCGCCTGCCAGGGGTTCCACGTCGAATCGGGAAGTATGAAATGGAGGTTGAAATCGTCGATAAGCACCTGGGCGAGAAGGCTGTATTCCCCGGGCCGCTCCAAGGTCCAGAAAAAGCCCAGGAGATTGTTTTCGTCTCTCCCGGTCGCCCAGGGTCTTCCGCCCGTGGCCTTGATATACTGTATAAAATACTGGGGTAAGGGGTTCAGCAAATATTCGGGATCGAAGCTTTTCCCCGTGTAGACCGCGGCGTCCTGAATTCCGAAGCGCATATTCCCCAGCTTGAACACGTACTTTTTTATATTCGCCCCGCGGTCGGGGAAGCCCGACAATCCTTCGCCCAGTTTGTCTATGCCCGATTGGGTTCCCGCGTAAGTCGCCAAGCCCCAGGCGTCGGTATCCTGGGTCGAGTCGTTATTCAGCTCTATCCAGCGGCTGCCGTAACTGAAAAACCCGTCGTCCCACTCGATTTCGATGATATTCGCGGGGATGCCCGTGGAATTGACAAAAAGCGAATACGGGGAATCGACGATATCGTAATGCCTGAACCGACCCGTTCTCAGGCGCAGATTTCCGAAGCTCGAATAGACCCCGCCCTCTTCCATGATGGCGGACAGGCCCAAAAAATCGCCTCCCGGGATATCCGCAAGCTCGGGGCCGTATTTATCGTTGGTATCGGCTTTAATACTTCCGCTGACGCCGAAGTATTTCGCGTCGAGGCCGAAGGAAAACAAAAGATTCGGACTCAATCCCCGTTTGGTAATCTCCTCGCCGTAAGCTCCGGCTTCGAAGACCCCGTTGGATTCAAGTTCGACCCACATGGTCGGCGTTTTCTGAGCCAAGAGGGTATAAAGGGGTACCAGCAGAAAGAATCCGAAGGCCGACAAGAAGCGGATAAAGACGCGCTTAGGCATTACGCAAGCTCCCTATAAGGTGATTCCGATCAAGGCGAAGATTTCCAGATCGCCGAAGGATGGAGGGACGCCGTCCCCAAGCCAAGAGGAGAGATCGAACCCCGCTCCCGCCCGGAACACGTCCCTGCGATCCCTGTCCAAGTTCATGGCCAGTTCCAATCCCGTATTCCCCTTGAGGGATTTCCTCTCGAACATAGCCCGGCCGGTATCCCTGAGCACAAGGAATTCGGCGTAGGGTTTGAAAAAGAATTCCACGCCCTCGATTTCCGACATGAAAAGCCTGCCCCTGGCGAAAAGCAGGGGAAGCTCCAGGGAGGCCCAAAGCCCCATGTCTCCTTTCAAGGTCGAGGATGCCTGGGGCAGACGGATAACCCAACTCCAGTCCGCGGTTCTCGAGCTGTCGTACAGGAACCCCAGCGTGGATGCCAGGCCGATCTTGTCCCCGAAGCGATGCGCGCCGGCGGCGGATATCCTGGCCGCGAATTCCAAATCGCCGGAATCCGGCGCCCAAAGCGTTGAGCCAAAGGCGGCGAAGGCCAAGCCATCGGCAAGTCCCCCCCGATACGTTCTTCCCTCGTAATTCGCCGTCCACCGGAGGCTGAGCGCGATCGGATATCCAGTTCCCGCGCCCATGCGGAAACCGGAAGCCGCGCCGGCCCGGAACCAGCCCGAATATCCGCCGCGGCCTTCCACGGCGATGGCGATAGTGGCGGCTTCCGCTAAAATCTCGACGCTCGCTCCATCCAAAAAGTCCCCCGCCCTTACTTTGGCGGATACGGCCCACGGAAAAGGATGGGAGCCGGCGATGCCTCCCGAAAGCGCCGCGAACCCGGCAAGCGTTTTGGAACCGTTGCCTTGGTCGTCGTTGTCGATCACAAGCTCGGCGCCGGCGCCGGCGGCAAGAAAAGGCAGGCTGGAGCCGGAATCGGGGAAAGCGGCTCCGATCGCCGCGTAGGCTCCCCCGAACAGCATACCCGCGTATCCTCCATAGACCAGGGGAGCCCTGGAGAATACCCTCGACCCAATGCCGTCCCGGGCCTGGAATTCACGCTCAGGTCCCGCCGCGATCGGCTCGTATCCCCATTCCGCCGCGGCATAGCGCATGTCCGCCAAGGCCGGCGTTTGGCTTCGCCAAGCCAAACGCAGACCCTGGGTATACGCGATAGGGAGGCTGTTGATGGGATCCCAGGGACGCGGTTCGGGATACGTAATGGCAAGGCTGTCATCATCGGCACCGATGGGCGACAAAATCATCAGCAGCAAAACGCCAATAAGGGGCGCGGAGCGTTTTCCCCGCGACAGGGGTGTGTGCCTATTCAAAAATGAAGCCCTAAGCCCAGCCATATTTCTATTCCTTCCAGGGAGGGATCTTCGCCGTTGAGAATTTTCATGATATTGTACCCCGCCGACAGCCTATAGATAAAAGCCCGCGCATATTCGGGGAAAACCGCTATTTCCAGTCCGGCACTGAGGACCATGTCTTTTTTATCCAAAAACGGCGCGGTCGGGGAGCTTCGCACATAGCCCATATCGACGAAAGGAATAAGAAAAACCTCCGCGTCGAAGCGTTCGGAACCGAAGAAATAACCCTGGGCGAAATTGATCGGCAATTGAATATTGGCGATGATTCCAAGGTCGCCGTAGCGAACTTCCTTTTCTCCCCGGATGTACTCCTCCCAATCGTAGGAAGTGATTTCGTCTATATAGGTCCCCGAGACGAACCAGTTGCCGAGCAGGCGCAGGTCGAAGCCTATGACCGGATTGAAGACCGTGAACAGCGTCGCGTTCAGGTTTACGCCGAAGTCGTACTTATCGATGGGGGCTGTCTCAAGAAAATGGTCGGCATAGGATGCCCCGATACTGAACGAGGCTCCCTTCCTGAAATTGCGAATCCCGTCGATCCTGCCAAAACCGAGGTTGCCGCTGAACGACCACCCCAGGTCGGTGAAGGCTCGGGGTTTTAATCCGTAAATATCGAACAATCCCAGGCTGGGACTGAATCTCACCCTGCCGAACCAGGGCAAGTCGACAATCGGTATCGAAGAAGATATGACTATTCCGTTTTCGATATACGGATAATGGCTTGAAACGTATTCGTCGTAAAAATCCGCATAGGTTACCACCGACCAATCGAGCCCCGCCTTGAAGGTGAATCCCGCGCTGATCCCTCCTCTTACGGTGTGGCGTAGATAATCCCTCTCGTAGAGATGGGAGATCAGCGGCGCGGCGTACCATTGCAGACCCAGGGCCGAAAAGGGATAGGAGGCCGACAGGGACAGCGATCCGTTCGGCGAGATACCGCCGCTCTTTGTATAAAGAAACTCCTCCGCCACATCCAGGCTCCAGCGCCCCCCCAAAATATAGTACGGAAGATTGAAATAGGTGGCCATTTCCACCTGATTGCTCTCCACGTAATAGTCCAGGGTCAGGCTCAAGGGTTCCAGGGTGCCCAGGAAATTGAAATCCTTATACCGGAACACCAGGGAAAAGCCGTCCGTGGAGTTGTATTTCGCCAG